>OFRD01000009.1_pt1 | contig 63931 bp, 76 predicted proteins | sample 1543041 | NCBI WGS metagenome assembly OFRD01 (sample SAMN07774234, study PRJEB24372) | wastewater metagenome | isolation source: Exp Tend CN 100WW | collected 2016-02
GTCTTATTTTGTTTGCAGGCGTTTTATGCCCCGTCCGATCCAGGCCACCATCCACACCACCGCACTGCGTCACAACCTCGCGGTTGCTCGGCAAGCCGCGCCCGATGCCCAAGCTTGGGCCGTGGTCAAGGCCAATGCCTATGGGCACGGCATTGAGCGGGTGTTTGAGGGCCTGCGCGGGGCCGATGGCTTTGCGCTGTTGGACCTGAACGAAGCCGAGCGGGTGCGTGCGCTGGGCTGGCGCGGCCCGATCTTGTTACTCGAGGGCGCTTTTGAGGCCCGCGATCTGGAGCTGTGTTCGCGTCTGCACCTTTGGCACACGGTGCATTGCGATGAGCAGATCGACATGCTGGCGCTGCACAAGACGCACGAGCCGCACCGGGTCTTCCTCAAGATGAACTCGGGCATGAACCGGCTGGGCTTTGCGCCGCAGCGCTACCGTTCAGCTTGGACCCGGCTGAATGCTTTGCCCCAAGTGGACGAAATCTCATTGATCACCCATTTCAGCGATGCCGATGGCCCCAAGGGCATTGCCGCGCAAATGGTCCTGTTTGAAGAAGCCACCCGCGACCTGCCTGGCGAACGCAGTGTGAGCAACAGCGCCGCCACCTTGCGCCATGCGCAGGATGCGGCTGTCAAAGCCGACTGGATTCGCCCCGGCATTGCCGTCTACGGCAGCGCGCCCGATTTTCCGGAGCACAGCGCCGCGCATTGGGGCTTGCAGCCTGCCATGAGCTTGAACGCCCAAATCATCGCCGTGCAGCAGCTGCAAGCCGGCGACAGCGTGGGCTATGGCTCCCGTTTTGTGGCCGACAAGGCGATGCGCATGGGGGTGGTGGCTTGCGGCTATGCCGATGGTTATCCCCGCGTTTGCCCCACGGGCACTCCGGTGCTGGTGGACGGTGTGCGGGGCCGCACTTTGGGGCGGGTCAGCATGGATATGCTGACGGTGGACCTGACAGACTTGCCGCAAGCCGGAATGGGCAGCCAAGTCACGCTGTGGGGGCAGTCGGCCCATGGCGCCGTACTGAGCATTGACGAGGTGGCCCAAGCTGCTGGCACTGTGGGTTACGAGCTGATGTGCGCGCTGGCGCAGCGCGTGCCCGTGGTGCTGCAAGACTGAAGACTTGCTGCGAGCGTGACACGACCGTGGGACGTGTGAGCCCACAATCAGCCCCATGCCTTCCCGCACCCCCTTGCACCGATACGACCACCGTGCCTTGCTCGTCGCTTTGGTTTTGGTGGTCATCTGGGGAGGCAACTTCACACTGCAAAAGTACCTGTTTGGCCTGATTTCGCCGGGTGGATTTTTGTGGGCCCGCTACTTGATCATGCCGGTGTGCGCCTTGTTTTTGATGCGCTGGCGTTTTGGCCGTTGCTTGCCGCCTTTGCCGCGCAAGGACTGGATGCACATGGCCTGGTTGGGGTTCATTGGCCATTCTTTGCATGTCGGGCTGGTGACCTACGGTATCCATTGGTCGACTGCGTTTTCCAGCTCGGTCATTCTGGCTTGCGGGCCGATTTTCACCCTGCTGATCTTGCGGGTGCAGGGTCTGGAGCGACTCAGTTTGCCGCAAATGGCCGGAGTGACTTTGGCTTTTGGCGGGGTCTTGGTGTTCTTGTCAGACAAATTGCTGGGCGGCCATTGGCGGGCGGGCGGGGGCGATTTGGTCTTGTTGATCGCAGCAGGGCTGTTCTCTTATTACACCGTGGCGGTCAAACCCGTGATGCAGCGCCACGGCCCGGTACTGACCATGGGTTACGCCACGTTGCTGGGGGGCTTGCCTGTGATGCTGCTGTCGGTGCCTGCGGGGCTGGAGGCAAACTGGTCTTCGCTCGACTTTTGGGCCTGGGTGGGCTTGCTCTGGTCGGTCATGGTGTCGGCCTTCATCGGCTGGCTGGCTTGGGGCTGGATCAACAATGTGCGCGGTGTGGCCCGCACCGCTCCTTTGATGTACCTGATGCCGCCCATGGCCGGTTTGTTTGCTTGGGCCTTGTCGGGCGAGCATTACACCTGGGTCAAGATCGCCGGGGCCGGGGTGACCTTGCTGGGTGTGGCGCTGGCGCAGTTCGCCGGACAAATCAAATGGCGCTTGCGTTGACGGCGGTGGCGTGCAAGCCTGCGCGAGCAGGGGCGCGCGCCCGCAAGAGGTGCATCAGGCTTTGAGCCAGGTGTCGTAGGCGGTTTTGCAGATCAGGGCCAGCACCACGAAGATGAACACATGGCGCACAAAGCCTGCGCCGTGTTTCAGGGCCAGCCGCGTGCCGATCAGGCTGCCCACGATGTTGGCCAGCGCCATGGGCAGTGCCAGATGCCACCAGACATGGCCCTTGAAAGTGAACAGGGCCAGCGCGGCCAGGTTGGTCGCCACGTTGATCATCTTGGCCGCAGCCGATGCGTTCAAAAAGTCGTAACCCAGCACCCGCACATAGGCAAACACCAAAAAGCTGCCGGTGCCGGGGCCAAAAAACCCGTCGTAAAAACCAATCAGCAGCCCGATGCCTGCGGCGATCCAAGCCTCTTGTGCCCCGGCAAAGCGCGGCGCATGGCTGCGGCCCAGGTCTTTTTTGATCAAGGTGTAAAGCAAAAGCACCGCCAGCAGCACGGGCAGCAATTTGCGAAACAGACTGGGGTCGACCTGCGTGACGAACCAGGCACCGGCCAGCGAACCCAACAACCCGGCACCCGCTGCAGGCAACAAAGAGCGCCAGGGCATGTTCACCTTGCGGCTGTATTGCGCGGTGGCAAAAGCCGTGCCCCAGATAGAAGCGCTTTTGTTGGTGCCAAACAAGGTGGCAGGTGCTGCGCCGGGGAAGGTGGCAAACAAGGCGGGCAGCAAGATCAGGCCGCCGCCGCCCACGATCGCGTCCACCAAGCCGGCCAGCAGCGAGGCCAGCGAAACAATCAGTAATTCCATGCGGGCGATTGTGGCATTGAGGCTTTTGATGCCCAGAACACAGCGGGCAAAAAAAAGCGCCGCTTGCGCGACGCTTTGGAAAGTTACACCTCGTTCGGATGTTGGTTCATGTTCGAGTTCTTAGGCTTGAATGTCTCCTCGGCCCTCGGGATGCAGATACTGCTTTGCATCGAGTGGGTGAAATGTAATGGAACAAATCACCGCTTTCTCTCAGGGATTTCCCGATTCCGGGGGAAATCCCTGCCTCGAACTGAACGTGAATTGGCCATAAAGAATGATTTGGATTGCTTGCGGTCGTTCAGGCCGCCATGCGACGCGCGGCATCTTCGCCAATCCACTGCGCCGCTTTCTCGGCAATCATCAAGGTCGGGCTGTTGGTGTTGCCGCTGGTGATGGTGGGCATCACGCCCGCATCGACCACGCGCAGGCCCGCCACGCCACGCACTTGCAAGCGCGAGTTGACCACCGCCATCGGGTCGTCATCGCGGCCCATGCGGGTGGTGCCCACGGGGTGAAAGATGGTGCTGGCAATGTCGCCAGCCAACTTGGCCAGTTCTTCATCGGTTTGGTACTGCACGCCGGGCTTGAATTCTTCGGGTGCAAAGGGCTTCATCGCGTCTTGCGCCATGATGCGGCGCGTCACGCGCAGGCTGTCGGCGGCCACCTTGCGGTCTTCGTCGGTGGCCAGGTAGTTGGGCGCAATCGCGGGGGCGACTTCAAAGCTGGGGCTGGTGATGTTGACCGTGCCCCGGCTGGTCGGGTTCAGGTTGCACACGCTGGCCGTGATGGCCGGGAAGCTGTGTAGCGGCTCGCCAAATGCATCCAAGCTGAGCGGCTGTACGTGGTATTCCAGATTGGCGTGTGGCTGCGACGGATCGCTCTTGGTGAAAGCCCCCAGCTGGCTGGGTGCCATGCTCATGGGGCCGGAGCGTTTGAGCGCGTATTCGAGGCCGATTTTGGCCTTGCCCCACCAGCTGTTGGCCAAGGTGTTGAGGGTTTTGGCCCCTTTGACTTTGTAGACCGAGCGGATTTGCAAATGGTCTTGCAAGTTGGCCCCCACGCCCGGTAAGTCGTGCAGCACGTCGACGCCTTTGTCTTGCAGCAAAGCCGCTGGACCAATGCCTGAGAGCTGCAAAATTTGCGCCGAGCCAATGCTGCCAGCGCTCAAAATCACCTCGCCTATGGCTTTGACTTCAACCATCTCTTCACCCGTCCACACCTGTGCCCCGGTGCAGCGCTTTTCGCCATTGGCTTGGGTTTCAATCGTCAGCTTGGCCACTTGGGCCTTGTTCCACAACTCGAAGTTGGGGCGTGAATAGCTGGTGGGGCGCAAAAACGCCTTGGCCGTGTTCCAGCGCCAGCCGTTTTTTTGGTTCACATCGAAATAGCTCACGCCTTCGTTGTCGCCCCGGTTGAAGTCGTCGGTGGCCGGGATGCCCGCTTGCTGCGCGGCCTGCGAAAACGCGTCCAGCACGTCCCAGCGCAGGCGCTGCTTTTCGATGCGCCATTCGCCGCCGGTGTTGCGACCACGCAGGGTGTGCAAATAGCTGCCCTTGGGCAAATCGGTCGGGGCCAGCAATTCGGACTTGGCGCCTTTGGCACCATGAAATTCGTTGGCACCGTTGTAATGGTCTTCGTGCAGCTTGAAGTAGGGCAGGGCCTGGTCCCAACGCCATTCGTCGTTGCCGGTGATCTGAGCCCACTGGTCGTAGTCACGCGACTGGCCACGCATGTAAATCATGCCGTTGATGCTGGAGCACCCGCCCAGCACCTTGCCACGCGGGTAACGCAGGCTGCGGCCATTCAGGCCTGCAGCAGGTTCGGTTTGGTAAAGCCAGTCGGTGCGCGGGTTGCCGATGCAATGCAGGTAGCCGACCGGAATGTGCACCCAGTGGTAATCGTCTTTTCTGCCCGCCTCGATCAGAAGCACGCGCTTGCTCGCGTCGGCCGACAAGCGGTTGGCCAGCAAGCAGCCCGCTGTGCCGCCGCCGACGATGATGTAGTCAAAGGTGTTTTCGTTCATGTTGTGCACTGTCTCCTGAGCAGGCGATTGTGCCTGTGGATTCTTGGCGGTCAGACCTTTAGCGTCGACATGGCTGGCTTCGGCAGCGGGCCATGTTGGGGCTGAAGCCACCGATCTGCAGTTTGAACGTCTTCGAGATTGGGTCCAGCCAGCGCAGCGAGGGTGACTGGCCGGGGCCATCGGGCCGATTTGCTGGCGCGAAGCGACTGATGAGGCCCGGTGGCCCCGGCCAGTCGACTTCGCGGAAAACGCCAACGGCGTTCTCAAAGGCCAATCACTTGGCCGTCGGCATCACAAACTCAGCGCCCTTGCCGATGCTCTCAGGCCAGCGCTGCATGATGGACTTTTGCTTGGTGTAAAAACGCACGCCTTCTTCGCCATACGCGTGCATGTCGCCAAACAGCGAGCGCTTCCAGCCGCCAAAGCCGTGCCAGGCCATGGGCACCGGAATCGGTACGTTGATGCCCACCATGCCCACCTGGATGCGGCGCGCAAACTCGCGGGCCACATTGCCGTCACGCGTGAAGCAGCTCACGCCGTTGCCGAACTCGTGGTCGTTGATGATTTGCACGGCGGTGCCAAAGTCGGGCACGCGCACGCAGCTCAAGACCGGGCCAAAGATTTCTTCTCTGTAGATCTTCATGTCGGTGGTGACGTGGTCGAACAGCGTGCCGCCCAGCCAGAAGCCTTGTTCGCAACCAGAACCGGCTTTGGCGCCGTCAAACTCGCGGCCATCGACCAGCAGTTGTGCGCCTTCGGCCACGCCCGCATCGATGTAGCCCTTGATGCGTTGGCGTGCGGCATCGGTCACGATGGGGCCCATCTCGGCGGCCAGGTTTTCGCCATTGAGCACTTGCAGGGCTTTGGTGCGCTCGATCAGCTTGGGCAAGATTTTGTCGGCCACATCGCCCACCAACACGGCCACGCTGATCGCCATGCAGCGCTCGCCAGCCGAGCCGTAGCCTGCACCAATCAACGCGTCCACGGTTTGGTCGATGTCGGCATCGGGCATGACGACCAAGTGGTTTTTTGCGCCGCCCAGGGCTTGCACGCGCTTGCCGTGGTGCGCACCTGTTTCGTAGATGTAATTGGCAATCGGCGTAGAGCCCACAAAGCTGATGGCTTTCACATCGGGGTGTTCCAGCAACGCGTCCACGGCTTCCTTGTCGCCTTGCACCACGTTGAACACGCCGTCGGGCAGACCGGCTTTTTTGAGCAATTCGGCCATGAACAGCGCGGGCGTCGGGTCGGTCGGGCTGGGTTTGAGGATGAAGGTGTTGCCCGCCGCAATGGCGACCGGGAACATCCACATGGGCACCATCACGGGAAAGTTGAAAGGCGTGATGCCTGCGACCACGCCCAAAGGCTGGCGCATCGTCCAGTTGTCGATGCCGGTGGAGACCTGGTCGGTGAAATCGCCCTTGAGCAGCTGTGGGATGCCGGTGGCAAATTCCACGATGTCGATGCCGCGCGAGACTTCGCCCTGCGCGTCGGTGAACACTTTGCCGTGTTCGGCGGTAATCATGTGGGCCAGCTCGTCCTTGTGCTGGTTGAGCAACTCCAGGAACTTGAACATCACGCGGGCGCGGCGCAGCGGCGGGGTGTCGGCCCATGCGGGGAAGGCGGCCTGTGCAGCGGCCACGGCCTTGGCCACTTCGGCGCTGTTGGCCAGCGCGACGCTGCCCGTCACTGCACCTGTAGCGGGGTTGGTCACGGGCTGGCTGCGGCCCGAAGTGCCTGCGGCGACTTGGCCGCCGATGTAATGACCGATGTTCGTGATGCTCATGTGTGACTCCGTGAGGTTGTAAAAGCGCGCTCTTGCGCAATTTTTTTTGGATTGGATGCAGTGTAGGCACCCCCGAGACCCCCTGCAAGACCGGAAAACTGAATTGATTGTTCAAAATAGTGAACAATGCTTGCATGGAAGAGCAAAAAATCAACACCCTCTGGACCCACCTTCACTGGCTGAGCGTGCTGGCCCAGCAAGGCAGTTACACCGCCGCTGCTGCCCGGTTGGGCGTGAGCAAGGCCGCCATGAGCCAGCGCATTGCCGAGCTGGAGCGTGCGGCCAAAGTCACGCTGGTGCAGCGCACCACACGCAGCCTGCGCCTGACCGAAGCGGGGCAAAGGCTGGTGGATGACACCCGTGCCTCGTTTGAGCAGATCGAGCAAAGCTTTGCCCAAGTGCGCGATCTGGCCGAGCAGCCCAGTGGCCTGCTGCGCGTGACCGCACCCGTGGCGCTGGCGCGTCAGCAGCTGGTGCCCTTGTTCACCGATTTTTTGAAAAACTTTCCCGATGTGCGGATCGAATTGGACTTATCCGATCGCCTGAGCGCCTTGGCCACCGAAGGCTTTGACCTGGCCATCCGCCACACCGCTCGCCCGCCCGACACCCATGTGGCTTGGGCGCTGTGCGATACCGAGTCGGTGCTGGTGGCTACCCGCGCCTATTTGCGCAAACAAGGTGAGCCAAAGACACCCGCTGACTTGCAAGCCCACAACTGTCTGCATTACCCGCGCTCGCAAGATACGCCGGCCTGGACCTTTGAGCCGCGCCCGCCCTCAGAAGCGGGGGAGCGCATCACCGTGCCCGTGACCGGCAATTTTGCCGCCAACAACAGTGAAGCCCTGCGCGAAGCCGCGCTCATGGGCGCAGGCATCGCCCTCATGCCCGACTTCAGTGCCCAAGCCACCCTGCGCCAAGGCAAGTTGGTGCGCGTGCTGCCCGAGTGGAAGCCTGTCGGTGCGTTTGCTGAAACCATTTATGCCATTCGCCCGTATGCGCCACATGTGCCCCGTGCCGTAGCGGCGTTGGTGGGGCATTTGAGGGTGGGTTTGGCCGGTGGGTTTGGGGTTTGAGCCCAGCGTGTCAAACGCTGAGCTGTATCAGGCCATCAAAAATTCAGGGCTTGCATGCGTTTTGAGGGGGCGGGCTCGATGCGCTAGGCTGATGGCTGCGCTGCTCAGTCCGGACCTTGGTCTTTCAGCAGCATCTGAGGGGAATACGCCAGAAACTCGTCCAGATGCGATTGGATGATGTTGACCGTGATGGGCAGTTGCAGGGTCTGGTATTCGTGCACGGCAATTTTTCGGAAACCGACCATGTGTTTCATGGCTTGAGCCAGTTCGGGTTCGAGCCAGTCGGCGCCCACCAGCAGGGCAAAGACATCGCGTGAGCTTTGTGGCAGACCCAGACTTTCCCTGCGGATGATGTGGTGGCCCATGTCAAGCGCTGCTTCGCAAGCCCGCTGAATGTTCAGGATGGCCGCGTCTTGTCTGGTGAAGTTGGTCGCAAAGGTTTTTGGGTCGGCGGTGTACTCTTCCCGCGCGCGGCTAACGCAGCGCTCGATCGTGGCTGCTTTGTTCAGCAAAACGTCATCGGCCATACACGCTTCCTCTTTGTGACACATCACGGATCAAGCCAGCGCGGGCTTCGTTGAGCGCCATTTTTTCGCTGAGCATGGCCGCTTCAAACAAGCCAGCTTGGACATCTTTGCGCCACCAGGCAGTGCCCAGGGTCAGAATTTGGTATTGCATCACGGTGGACGCCGCACGGATGTCCAGCAGATCCACCGGGCAGCCTGCCATGTCGGCCAATGAACCTGACAGATGGAACAGTGTCACGGGGTCCCCATAGCCTTCGAGCAAAACGGCCAGATCGAGGTCGCTGTCAGCGCGCGCGGCTTGCCCTTGATTCTGAATGCGGCTGCCAAAAGCATAGACCGCCAGCAGACCGGGCAGGTTTTGCTGAAGCAGGGCGATCAACGATTCTTTACGCATGTCGGGATTGTGCCTTGACGGCTTTACACCCCTCTTGCCAGCACCGGAAACAGCTTGTGCAGTCCGTCGGCCATGACTTCCACCGCCAGCGCGGCCAAGATCAAACCCATCAGCCGGGTCATGACGTTGATGCCGGTTTTACCCAAAATGCGGGCGATGGGCGTGGCCAGTGAAAAGCACAAGGCCGTGGCCAATGCGATGACCACGCCGTAGCCGACCAAGGTGCCCAGTTGGGCGAAGTTTTTGGCTTTTTCGGCGTAAATCACCACGGTGGACATGGTGGCCGGGCCGGTGAGCAGCGGGATGGTCAGCGGGACCACGGCGATGCTGGCGCCCATGGCCGCTTTGGCTTCGGCGTCGTGCACTTCTTCGGCATTGGCACGGGCTTCGGCGGGTTGCGCGTTCAGCATCGACAGGGCCGACGTCAGCAGCAGCATGCCACCACCGACTTGGAAGCTGGCCAGCGAGATGCCGAAAAATTCCAGAATTTGCAGGCCCAACAAGGCGCTCGCAGCGATCACCACAAAGGCCGAAAAAGACGACACCCAAATGGTGCGTTGGCGCTGGGCGCGGCTGAAGCCCTGGGTGTAGTGAATGAAGAACGGGACGATCGCCAAGGGGTTGACGATGGCCAGCAAGGTAATGAGTGGTTTGAAATCCATCGCCCGATTGTGCCCCGCCTCAGGCGGCCGGGGCGCGGCGCCTGAACATGCCCCAGCCGTCCATGTGCAGCACTTTGTCGCCGTGTTGGTTGAACATTTCCCACAGATTGCGCGTCATGCCCACGTCGGGGCGTTTGCCCATGGGTTTGGTCTCGAGCAGGGTGGATTGCAAGCGCAAGGTGTCGCCCGGGTAAACGGGTTTGAGCCATTTGATGTTTTCGAGGCCAGGCGAGCCCAGGCTGGATGTCTCGTGCAAAAAGTTCGTCACCATCAGCCGCATGGCCATCGAGCAGGTGTGCCAGCCGCTGGCCGACAGGGCACCAAACACCGAGGCTTTGGCGGCTTCGTCGTCCAGGTGAAAGGGTTGAGGGTCGAACTGGTTGGCAAAAGCGATGATCTCTTCGCGTGTGGGCGTGATGGTGCCCAGATCGCGCACTTGGCCAACGGCAAAGTCTTCCCAGTAATACGTGATGTGTTTGGGCGTGTGTGGCATCAGCGGCCTCCGGAAACGTCCAAGAAACTCATGGTGGTGTAGCTGGCGCTGTCACTCAGCAACCAGACAATCGCCTCGGCCACCTCTTCGGCCGTGCCGCCGCGTTGGGCGGGCACCAGGTGTTGCAGGTCTTTCACGCGGTTGGGCAGGCCGCCCGAAGCGTGGATGTCGGTCTCGATCAGGCCCGGGCGCACCGCATTGACGCGGATGCCCTCGCCCGCCACTTCCTTGGACAAGCCGATGGTGAAGGCGTCGATCGCACCTTTGGCGGCGGCGTAGTCCACGTACTGGCCGGGTGAGCCCAATCGCGCCGCAGCGCTGGACACGTTGACGATGCTGCCGCCTTCGCCGCCATGGCGTGTGCTCATGCGGCGCACCGCTTCGCGGGCGCAGATCAGGCTGCCGATGACGTTGATGTCGAACATGCGTTTCCATCGGGCCACGCTCATCTCGTCCACGCGGGCAGAGACATCGACCACGCCCGCGTTGTTGACCAGCCCGGTCAGTCGGCCCATCTTGGCGTCGATGTGCGCGAACATGCGCAGCACCTGTGCTTCGTCGGCCACATCGGCCTGCACCGACATGGCTTGCCCGCCCGATGCGCGAATTTGGCGCACCACTTCATCGGCGGCCAGCGAGTTGGCGGTGTAGTTCACGGCCACCGACCAGCCTTTTTGGGCTGCCAGCAGAGCCGTTGCGGCCCCGATACCTCTGCTGCCGCCCGTCACCAACAAGACCTTGTTCATCGTGTGTCTCCTACAAAATTCGCGCACTGCGGTTACAACCGCTGCTTCGTTCAAATATTAGACAACACACAAGGAGACAGCATGGGTCGCACAGTGGACTATTACTTCGCCCCGCAAAGCCCCTGGGCTTATTTGGGCCACCAGCGGCTGGCTGACATCGTGCAGCGCACTGGCGCCACCGTGCGCGTGATGCCGATCGATTTGGGTGGCAAGGTGTTTCCGATTTCGGGGGGCTTGCCTTTGGGCCAACGTGCGCCCCAGCGTCTGGCCTATCGCTTGGTGGAGTTGCAGCGCTTTAGCCAGCACTTGAACGTGCCATTGAATCTGAAGCCCAAATACTTTCCGGTCGGCGGCGATGACGCAGCCCGCCTGATCATCGCGGCTGACATCGCGCAAGGTGCCGCGGCGGCCATGGCGATTGCCGGGGCGATTTTGGCGGCCTGCTGGGCGCAAGACCGCAACATGGCCGACGACAAGGTGCTGGCCGAGTTGCTCAGCGAGCAGGGTTTGCCGGCCCAGTTGATGGACGCTTCGCGCAGCCAGGCGGTGCAAGAGCGCTATGAAGCCTGCACCCAAGCGGCCATTGATGCCGGGGTGTTTGGTGCGCCCAGTTACGGGGTCGATGGCGAACTTTTCTGGGGCCAGGACAGACTCGACTTTGTCGAGCGTGCGCTGGCCCGCTGAGCCGTCAATGTATTTTTGTGCCACTTGAATTTGCAACACATGCGAAGGAAACACCATGGGAACGATGATTGAACTCCAGGTCGCCGATGGCACGCGTGTGCCCGCCTACGAAGCCCGCCCAGCAGGTACGCCCAAAGGGGCGGTGGTGGTGATTCAGGAGATTTTTGGCGTCAACAGCCACATCCGTGCTGTGGCCGACGGCTATGCCGCCGAGGGTTATCTGGCCGTGGCGCCGGCCGCGTTTCACCGCGTCAAGCCCGGTGTGGAGCTCGGTTATGCCGAGGCCGACATGGGCGAGGGCTTTGGCTACAAAACGGCGGTAGAGGCTTTGCCCGCACCTGGCGTGATGCAAGACATCCAGGCGGCCATCGACCATGCAGCGCAGGCGTCTGCAGGCAAGGTGGGCATCGTGGGCTATTGCTGGGGCGGTTTGCTGACTTGGCGTTCAGCTTGCATGCTGACGGGCCTGAGTGCGGCCTCGCCGTATTACGGCGGTGGCATGACGACCGAATCCGAAATCGCCCGCCAGCCGAAAGTGCCGGTGCTGGCGCACTTTGCCGAAGACGACAAGTGGATTCCACTGGACACGGTCGAGGCTTTCAAGAAAGCCCATCCTGAAGTGGCCCTTCATACCTATGCGGCGCACCACGGTTTCAACTGCGATCAGCGCGGCGCATGGCACGCACCATCGGCCCAGCTGGCCCGTGAGCTGACCTTGGCGTTCTTTGCCAAACACCTGGCCTGAACCGGGCGACGCTGTGGCGCCGGACGCCACAGCTTTGCGCCATCCCCGCTTCTGATGTTGCACTTGCTCCTTTTGTCATGCCCGCGCATGCGGGTATCCATGGTGGGCGAAGGCAGAAGGCATAGACCCCCGATCGGGTCGGGGGTGACAAATGTCTGTCATGCCCGCGCATGCGGGTATCCATGGTGGGCGAAGGCAAAACGCATGGACCCCCGATCGGGTCGGGGGTGACAAAGGTAGTTGAAGTACGCGGCACAAGAGCTAACCGCGCCCGGGCGAAAAAAGCGGATCGAGTCAGGGTGATGGCCCAAGCATGCTCAGTGCTTATTCGCCGGTCCTTGCCAGGTAGCGCTTGCGCCAAAACACCAGGCCCATGACCAGCGCGATGGTGCCCATGCTGCCCAATGTCCACCAAAAGCCCGAGGCCTGATGCAGCCAAGGCATGAACTCGAAGTTCATGCCGAAGATGCCGGCGATCAGGTTCAGGGGTAAAAAGATCGCGGTCAGCGCGGTCAGGGTGCGCATGATGTCGTTGGTCCTGTTGCTTTGCACGTTGAAGTGCATTTGCACAGCGGTCTCGGTGTTGTGCTCTAGCCGGCGCACATGTTGCACCACCCGGTCGATGTGTTCCAGCACGTCGCGGCTGCGGATCTTGAGCAGTTCATGTTCCCGTTCGGCCGCACTGTCTTGGCTCACACCCCAGGTGTCCAGCGACTCGGTCCACGTTTGCACGGCGGTGTGTTGGTCGTCGCACAGGGCTTCGAGTTGGTGCAGTGCCAGTCGCGCTTGCAGCAGCGCGTCCCAACGGTTAAAGCGCGTGCGTGGGTTGAGCAGTTCGGCTTGCCAGTGGTCCAGTTGGCGGCTCAGTTCGCGGCGCAAGTCCAGGTAACTGTCGACCATGTGGCTGATGATGCGCAGCATCATGTCGGCCGGGCTGGCGGGTACGCCCCGTGCGCCTGCCGAGCGCAAATCGGCTGTTTCGGTGGTTTGCGCAGAGGCGTGTGTGCCGGCCAGCAAGCGGCTGGCGTAGGCTTCCCGCACGGCGCAGTCGGTGGGGTGAACGCTCAGCAGAACCCGGTCAAACACGGCAAAGCCGACAGGGCTCGTGTCGATGCGGTTCAGCACGGGTGGGCCAGGGCGTTTGCCTTGAGCGCCCATGCCCGCTGCATCGGGGCTGCGTTGAGCCAGCCGCCTGAACACCATCAGGTCGTAGTGCGAACTGTAGTCAAAACGCGAGGGCAGCTGGGGGTTCAGCAGGTCAGACACATGCAAGTCCACCAAGCCGCGCCCGGTGAGTTGTTCGAGTGTGTTTTGAATCGATGCCAACTCGGTCTGAAACCACTCGCGTGAGCAAGCGATCCAGACAAAGCCGTTTTCAGGCAAAGCTTGCGGCAGGTCGCGCCCGTCGTGAACCTGTGTACCGGAGACGCTAAAAACCCGCATGGACGGGCTCAGCCTTTGCGGATCAAACGGGCCGCGTCGCGTGCGAAGTAGGTCAGCACGCCGTCGGCGCCCGCCCGCTTGAAGGCCAGCAGGCTTTCCATCATGACCAAGTCGTGGTCCAGCCAACCGTTTTGCGCGGCCGCTTTGAGCATGGCGTATTCGCCCGACACTTGGTAGGCAAAGGTGGGCACCTTGAATTCGTCTTTCACGCGGCGCACGATGTCCAGATAAGGCATGCCGGGTTTGACCATGACCATGTCGGCACCCTCGGCCAGGTCCATGGCCACTTCGCGCAGGGCTTCGTCGCTGTTGCCCGGGTCCATTTGGTAGACCTTTTTGTTGCTTTTGCCCAAGTTGCCTGCCGAGCCCACCGCGTCGCGGAAGGGGCCATAAAAGGCGCTGGCGTACTTGGCGCTGTAGGCCATGATGCGGGTGTGGATCAGGCCGCGCGCTTCGAGCGCCTGACGGATCGCGCCGATGCGCCCGTCCATCATGTCGCTGGGCGCCACCATGTCCACGCCGGCTTCGGCTTGTGTCAGGGCTTGCTGCACCAGCACGGCGGTGGTTTCGTCGTTCAGGATGTAGCCGGTTTCGTCCAGCAAGCCGTCCTGGCCGTGGCTGGTGAAAGGGTCCAGCGCCACGTCGGTCATCACGCCCAGTTCGGGAAAGCGTTTCTTGAGCTCACGCACCACACGCGGCACCAGGCCATCCGGGTTCATGGCTTCTTGGCCTGTAGGGTCTTTGAGGCTGGCATCGATCACCGGGAACAGCGCCATGACCGGGATGCCCAGCTTGACGCAGTCTTCGGCCACCGGCAACAGCAGGTCCAGGCTCAGGCGTTCGACGCCGGGCATGGAGCCCACGGGCTGGCGCTGGTTCTGGCCGTCCAGCACAAACACCGGGTAAATCAGGTCGTGCGGCGTGACCTGGTGTTCGCGCACCAGATTGCGGGTGAATTCGTCACGGCGCAGGCGGCGTGGGCGGCTCAAGGGGAAAGGTGCAACGGGGTTCATGTTGAAAATTGTGCCTGAAGTCCAGGCCAAGCCAAAAGAGGCCTGTTCGCCAGCGCTGGGGTCAGGGCTTACAAGCGACAAATAGCAAAAACAACATAAAAACCAAAATTGAACTTGTTAATGGTTTTGTTATTTGATAAATTAAACCTCGGACAGCTTGCTGTCTCCCGCTTTTCCTCCCTGAGCGGGGCCTTGATGCGGTAACGCGGAAGGGCTTGCCACCCTCGGCCTCTGGCCGGGGGTTTTTTTTGCCCATTGCACCCAGTTTGTGCCCTGCCGGCGCGGTCTGACTACACTTGCACCATGCTCTGGATCAAAGCCCTTCACATTGTCTTCATCGCCAGCTGGTTTGCCGGCTTGTTTTATTTGCCGCGCATCTTTGTCAATCTGGCCATGGTGGAACCTGGCTCGGTGGCTGAGCGGGCGCGCTTGCTGCTGATGGCGCGCAAGCTTTATCGCTTCATGACCATTTTGGCGATTCCGGCATTGGCGCTGGGTTTGTGGCTGTGGCTTTATTACGGTATTGGCCGAGGCCCCGGACAGGGCTGGATGCATGCCAAATTGGCCATTGTGGTGGCCTTGATGGGGTACCACCATGGCTGCGGTATTTTGTTGCGCAAGTTCGAAAACGGTCAGATGCAGCGCAGCCATGTCTGGTTTCGCTGGTTCAATGAAGCCCCTGTCCTGATGATGCTGGCGGCGGTCATTTTGGTGGTGGTCAAGCCGTTTTAAGGCTCGGCATGCGCACAACCCACTTGCGCAAAACGGCCGCCTGGCCTTTGGTTTGGATTTACGCGATCCTGATCGTCTATGCCAGCCTGTACCCTTTTGACAATTGGCGCGTTCAAGGCATCGCCCCCTGGGCTTTTCTGACCGCGCCTTTGCCGCGCTACTGGACGGGGTTTGATGTCTTGTCCAACGTGGTGGGCTATGCGCCACTCGGGTTTTTGCTGGCTTTGGCGCTGCACCGAACGCACCTCAACTGGCCCGCGATCGCATTGACCACCTTGGTCGCTGCGGCGCTGTCCTTGACGATGGAGTCTTTGCAAATGTTTTTGCCGGTGCGTGTGCCCTCCAATGTGGACGCAGCGCTGAACATTTTGGGGGCTTTGGCCGGGGCCGCTACCGCGCGTGCGTTGGAATGGGTGGGTTTACTGGACCGCTGGAGCCGGTTTCGTGACCGTTGGTTTGTGCCCGATGCCAGCGGTGCGCTGGCTTTGCTGGCCGTGTGGCCCTTTGCGCTGTTGTTTCCGGCACCCGTGACCTTGGGTTTGGGCCAGGTGTTGGAGCGGGTGGAGGCGGCTTTGGCCCATGTGCTGGAAGACTCCACCTTGCTGGAATGGTTGCCTTTGCGTGAGGTGGAGCTGCAGCCTTTGTTGCCCATCAGCGAAATCCTGTGTGTCGCAATCGGCTTACTGCTGCCCTGCTTGTTGGCCTTTGGGGTGCTGCGTGAATGGCGTCAACGCATCATCGCGGCGGTGCTGTTGGTGTTGGTGGGCTTCATGGCCAGCGCCTTGTCGGCTGCGCTCACTTATGGGCCAGCGCACGCCTGGGACTGGGTCAGCACCGAGGTGTTGGCGGGCTTGGTGTTGGCGACAGTAGGCATCGTGGGGATGTCTTTTAGCCCAGCGCGGGTCGGCTGGGTACTGGCACTGGCCGCCTTGGTGTGGCAGCTCAGCTTGCTCAACAACGCTTCGGCTGATGCTTACTTTGCCTTGACCTTGCAGACTTGGGAGCAAGGCCAGTTCATTCGTTTTCATGGCCTCATTCAGTGGCTGGGATGGTTGTGGCCTTATGCCTTGCTGCTGTATTTGGTCAACCGTTTATCGTCGTCCAGCCTTGCGGGCGATGCGTGATCAGGTCCCGACCTAAAATTCGGGCATGACCATTGAAAATTCCAGCCCCTACTTCAAGCAGCACATCTTTTTTTGCCTGAACGAGCGCAAAAACAACGAGGCCTGCTGTGCCCAGCAAGGCGCTCAAGCCGCCTTTGACCATTGCAAAAACCGAATCAAGGAATTGGGGCTGTCCGGGCCGGGCCAGGTGCGCGTCAACAAGGCCGGTTGCCTGGACCGTTGTTCAGGTGGCCCTGTGGCAGTGGTCTACCCAGAAGGCGTTTGGTACACCTACGTGGACAATGCCGACATCGACGAAATCGTCGAGTCGCATTTGAAGAATGGCCAGGTCGTTGAGCGGCTGCTCACGCCAGCACACCTGGGGCGCTGATGAACGCCGCCACCCAGTCCTTGACATTGCAAGGGTCGGCCGGGGTCATTGAGGCCTTGCTCGACACACCTTCTGGCGGTGTCTTCAAAGGCACGGCGGTTATTGCGCACCCGCACCCCTTGTTTGGCGGCACGATGCAAAACAAAGTGGTACAAACTTTGGCCCGGGCATTCGTGCAGTGCGGCTGGCAGGCTGTGCGGTTCAATTTTCGGGGCGTGGGTGTCAGTGCCGGCACGTACGATGAAGGCCTTGGCGAAGCCGCCGATATGCTGTCCGTGATCGAGCAAGTGGCCCCCGCTGGCCCATTGGCCTTGGCCGGTTTTTCCTTTGGTGCTTTTGTCACCAGCCATGTGGCCCAGACCGTGGCACCTGTACGCAGTCTGGACAAGCTGGTGCTGGTGGGAACGGCGGCTTCGCGTTTTGCAGTCGCTCCGGTCGCCACCGACTTGCACGAGCAAACCTTGGTCTTGCATGGCGAGCAAGACGATACGGTGCCGCTGACCAGCGTGCTGGACTGGGCCAGGCCCCAATACCTGCCCGTCACGGTGATTCCGGGTGTCGAGCATTTCTTTCACGGCCAATTGCCACTGCTCAGAAGCTTGGTGGCGCGCCACCTTCGCACCTGATTCCAGCCCGCCCCTGAACAGAGGGCACGACGAAAAGACAGCCATGAGCGCAACATTGAAAACCCTGACCATGATTTTCTGGGGGGCCCTCGCCTTGAGTGCCCAGGCGCAAATGCCCCAGCCTCCCGAAGTGGCAGCCAAAGCCTATTTGCTGATCGATGTCACGGCCAACCAGGTGTTGGCGGCCAAAGACCCGGACATGGCGGTCGAGCCGGCATCGCTGACGAAGTTGATGACGGCTTATCTGGTGTTCGACGCCCTGAAGTCACGCAAAATTGACCTCAAACAAACGCTGCCGGTCTCGGAGAGGGCCTGGAAGATGCCGGGTTCTCGCATGTTCATCGACCCCAAAATGAGGGTGCCTGTCGAAGACCTGATCAAAGGCATGGTTGTTCAGTCGGGCAACGATGCCACAGTGGCTTTGGCCGAAGGGGTGGGCGGCAGTGTCGAGCGTTTTGTTCAGATGATGAACGACCAGGCCAGAGTTTTGGGCATGAAAAACTCCAGTTACCGCAATCCTGAGGGCTTGCCGGAGACGGGACACACCACCACAGCGCGTGACTTGGGGGTTTTGGCCGCCCGTTTGATGAGGGACTTTCCGGAGTTTGTTCCTTATTACGCCATCAAGAAGTACCGTTATGAAGGCACGCCCGCCGCCAATGACAGCAACCGCAATTTGCTGTTGTTCCGAGACCCCTCTGTCGACGGCCTGAAAACAGGGCAAACCAATTCAGCGGGTTATTGTTTGGTGGCTACCGCCAAGCGAGATTTCGCCAATATCGGCTCGCGCCGTCTTTTGTCGGTTGTTTTGGGCGCGGACAGTGAAAACGCCCGTGCCAACGAAAGCCAGAAGCTGCTGAACTGGGGTTACACCGCTTTTGACGCGGTCAAACTCTTTGAAGCCGGGCAGCCGGTGTTGAGTCCTGTGGTCTGGAAGGGCAAGACGCCCGTGTTGAGGCTGGGGTCTTTTCAGCCCTTGATTGTGTCAGTGCCTGCAGGCACCGCTGCGCAAATCAAAACCCAAGTGGCTCGTCCGGACCCCTTGGTGGCACCTTTCAGCAAAGGGCAGTCCGTGGGCTCACTGAAAGTATTGCGCGGGGACCAACCCTTGTTCGAAGTCCCCTTGGTGGCGCTTGAGGCGGTGGAACAAGCGGGCGTCTTGGGGCGGGCATGGGATGCTCTGCGCTTGTGGATCAAGTGACGGCGGGCCGCTTGGCCTGGCCGATTTACCGATAATTTGCCACCAGCCCGCCAGGCGGTTATACTGGCGGGCTTTTCCGCTTTTGGGGCGGAGAAGTTTCTTTTGTCTTTTTAAACGTTTAGGGACGTTACAAACAATGCCAACCATCAATCAATTGGTGCGTCAGGGGCGCGAGGTCGAAACGATCAAGTCCAAAAGCCCTGCGATGCAAAACTCTCCACAGCGTCGTGGTGTCTGCACCCGTGTGTACACCACAACGCCTAAAAAGCCTAACTCCGCTCTGCGTAAAGTTGCCAAAGTGCGCTTGACCAACGGTTTTGAGGTCATCTCCTACATCGGCGGTGAAGGCCACAACCTGCAAGAGCACTCTGTTGTTCTGGTGCGCGGTGGTCGTGTCAAAGACTTGCCAGGTGTGCGTTACCACATTGTTCGTGGTTCGCTCGACTTGCAAGGCGTGAAAGACCGCAAGCAGTCTCGCTCCAAGTACGGCGCGAAGAAGCCAAAGGCCAAGTAAGCCCTTTCGGGTTGAAATTTTTCGGTGCTGTTTCCCGCGTGGCGCGGTGATTCAGCGAAGTGACCCGAAGCCCGGAATTGTCCTGGTGGGTCGAGTAAGTGAGTTGTTTTGAATAACGCTCGCGGTGTCTGAAAAGACGCCAACTGAAGCAATATGAGGTGAAATATGCCACGTCGTCGCGAAGTCCCTAAACGTGAAATCCTGCCGGATCCCAAGTTCGGTAATGTCGAATTGTCCAAGTTCATGAACGTGATCATGGAAGGCGGCAAAAAAGCTGTTGCCGAGCGCATCATTTATGGTGCCCTCGAAAACATGGAAAAGAAAACAGGCAAAGACCCTGTGGAACTCTTCTCCATCGCTATCAACAACGTCAAGCCCATGGTGGAAGTGAAATCCCGCCGCGTGGGTGGTGCGAACTACCAGGTGCCTGTTGAAGTGCGCCCTGTTCGCCGCTTGGCCCTGTCGATGCGCTGGATCAAGGAAGCCGCTCGCAAGCGCGGTGAGAAGTCCATGGCTCTGCGTTTGGCCAACGAGTTGCTCGAAGCCAACGAAGGCCGTGGCGGTGCCATGAAAAAGCGTGACGAAGTTCACCGCATGGCCGAAGCCAACAAGGCGTTCTCGCACTTCCGCTTCTGATGCACAAGGGTTTCACAAAGAAGCCCGACACTGCCAGAAGCCAGCCCGCTGGCCCCATAAGGGGTGGCGGGCTTTAGTACATCATCATCGGAGAAATTTATGGCTCGCATCACCCCCATCGAGCGGTACCGCAACATTGGCATCTCGGCGCACATTGACGCCGGTAAGACCACCACGACTGAACGTATTCTTTTTTATACCGGCGTGAACCACAAAATTGGTGAAGTGCACGACGGCGCTGCCACCATGGACTGGATGGAGCAAGAGCAGGAACGTGGTATCACGATCACTTCTGCTGCGACCACCTGTTTCTGGAAGGGCATGGACGGCTCTTTCGAAGACCACCGCATCAACATCATCGACACCCCCGGCCACGTTGACTTCACGATTGAAGTTGAGCGTTCCATGCGTGTTCTGGACGGTGCTTGCATGGTTTACTGTGCTGTGGGTGGCGTGCAGCCCCAGTCTGAAACCGTGTGGCGTCAGGCTAACAAATACAAAGTGCCACGTTTGGCCTTTGTGAACAAGATGGACCGTACCGGTGCCAACTTCTTCAAAGTCGTCGAGCAAATGAAGTTGCGCCTGAAGGCCAACCCTGTGCCAATCGTGATCCCAATCGGCGCTGAAGAAAACTTCACTGGCGTGGTTGACCTGCGCAAGATGAAAGCCATCATCTGGGACGAAGCTTCTCAGGGCATGAAGTTCACTTTTGAAGAGATCCCGGCCGACCTGGTCGAGGTGGCTAAAGAGTGGCGCGAGAAAATGGTTGAAGCTGCGGCTGAAGCCTCTGAAGAACTGATGAACAAGTACCTTGAAGAAGGCGACTTGACAGAAGAAGAAATCACGCAAGGTCTGCGCGTTCGCACCATCAACAGCGAAATCCAGCCCATGTTGTGCGGCACGGCCTTCAAGAACAAAGGCGTTCAGCGCATGCTGGATGCGGTTCTCGAGTTGATGCCTTCGCCATTGGATGTGAAAGCCATTAAAGGCTTTGACGAAGACGAAAAAGAAATCATCCGCAAAGCCGACGACAACGAAAAGTTTTCTGCGCTGGCTTTCAAGTTGATGACCGATCCGTTTGTGGGTCAATTGACTTTCGTGCGCGTGTATTCCGGCGTGCTCAAAAAAGGCGACACCGTGTTCAACTCGGTGCGCGGCAAGAAAGAGCGCATTGGCCGTATCGTTCAGATGCACGCCAACAACCGTGAAGAAGTCGATGAAATCCGTGCGGGCGACATCGCTGCTTGCGTGGGCTTGAAAGACGTGACCACAGGCGAAACCTTGTGCGATCCAAACGCAGTCATCACATTGGAACGCATGGTGTTCCCTGACTCGGTGATTCGCCAGGCGGTGGAACCAAAGACCAAAGCCGACCAGGAAAAAATGGGCATCGCTTTGTCCCGTCTGGCTGCCGAAGATCCATCTTTCCGCGTGCAAACCGACGAAGAATCGGGTCAGACCATCATTGGTGGCCAGGGCGAATTGCACCTGGAAATCATCGTGGACCGCATGAAGCGCGAATTCGGTGTGGAAGCCAACGTGGGCAAGCCTCAAGTGGCTTACCGCGAAACCATCCGCAAGACCGTCGAAGAAGCCGAAGGCAAGTTCGTGCGTCAGTCCGGTGGTAAGGGCCAGTATGGTCACGTGGTTCTGAAGGTTGAGCCTCAAGAGCCAGGTAAGGGCTTTGAATTCGTCGACGCCATCAAGGGCGGTGTGGTTCCTCGCGAATACATCCCTGCAGTGGAAAAAGGCGTGATCGAAGCTTTGGGCCAAGGCGTGTTGGCTGGCTACCCGGTCGTTGACGTCAAAGTCACACTGCACTTCGGTTCGTACCACGATGTTGACTCGAACGAAATGGCCTTCAAAATGGCCGCCATCTTTGGTTTCAAAGAAGGTTGCCGTAAAGCTCAGCCCGTGATTCTGGAGCCCATGATGGCTGTGGAAGTCGAAACACCTGAAGACTACGCTGGTAACGTGATGGGCGACTTGTCCTCACGCCGTGGCATGGTCCAGGGTATGGACGACATGGTCGGTGGCGGCAAGGCCATCAAGGCCGAAGTGCCATTGTCCGAAATGTTCGGTTACTCGACCACATTGCGCTCCATGTCGCAAGGCCGTGCAACGTACACGATGGAATTCAAGCACTACGCTGAAGCCCCACGTAACGTGGCCGAGGCCATCGTCGCTTCACGCGCAAAATAAAAACCTGTGTGTCGGACCAAATTCGCTCCAGCGAATTTGCCCGGGCACTTCTGACTGGAAACGGTCAGATCTGAAAGTTCAGAAACTGTCTGCGATCAAGTGCCACTCTGTGCCCGTGCTGAGTGATCAAGCAACCTGATGCAAACATTAAACCAACACACGGGCATTGCTCTTTTTAAGGATTTGAAAAATGGCTAAAGAAAAATTCGAACGGACCAAACCCCACGTCAACGTGGGCACCATCGGTCACGTTGACCACGGCAAAACCACACTGACAGCTGCTATCACGACCGTGTTGGCAGTCAAATTCGGTGGTTCGGCCAAGGCGTACGACCAGATCGACGCAGCACCCGAAGAAAAAGCCCGTGGTATCACGATCAACACTGCGCACGTCGAGTACGAAACCGCAAATCGTCACTACGCTCACGTTGACTGCCCAGGCCACGCTGACTATGTGAAAAACATGATCACTGGTGCTGCTCAGATGGACGGCGCTATTTTGGTTTGCTCCGCTGCTGACGGCCCAATGCCTCAGACCCGTGAGCACATCTTGTTGGCTCGTCAGGTGGGCGTGCCTTACATCATCGTGTTCCTGAACAAGTGCGACATGGTGGACGACGCTGAATTGTTGGAATTGGTCGAGATGGAAGTTCGCGAACTCCTGTCCAAGTACGATTTCCCAGGCGACGACACACCGATCATCCAGGGTTCTGCCAAGTTGGCTCTCGAAGGCGACAAAGGCCCATTGGGTGAAGAAGCCATCATGAAGTTGGCTGATGCACTGGACAACTACATCCCTACGCCTGAGCGTGCCGTGGACGGCGCCTTCTTGATGCCTGTGGAAGACGTGTTCTCCATCTCTGGTCGCGGCACTGTGGTGACTGGCCGTATCGAGCGCGGTATCGTCAAAGTTGGCGAAGAAATCGAAATCGTGGGTATCAAAGACACTGTCAAGACCACTTGCACAGGCGTTGAGATGTTCCGCAAGCTGTTGGACCAAGGTCAAGCTGGCGACAACGTTGGTATCTTGTTGCGCGGCACCAAGCGCGAAGACGTCGAGCGCGGCCAAGTGCTGTGCAAGCCAGGCTCGATCAAGCCACACACCCACTTCACGGGCGAGATCTATGTCTTGTCCAAAGACGAAGGTGGCCGTCACACGCCTTTCTTCAACAACTACCGTCCTCAGTTTTACTTCCGTACGACTGACGTGACCGGTGCGATCGAATTGCCAGAAGGCAAAGAGATGGTGATGCCTGGTGACAACGTGTCGATCACTGTGAAGTTGATCAACCCCATTGCGATGGAAGAAGGCTTGCGCTTCGCCATCCGCGAAGGTGGCCGCACAGTTGGCGCCGGCGTCGTTGCCAAGATCATCGCTTAATTCTTTTGTGGCGCAGCAGTGCAAAGGCTTGGCCTTTGCGCTGTAGCAAGCAGAAAACTCACCACAAGGAATTGACATGTCATCCAAGCAAAAAATCCGCATCCGCCTGAAGGCGTTTGACTACAAACTGATCGACCAGTCCGCTGCCGAGATCGTTGACACTGCCAAGCGCACCGGCGCGATTGTCAAGGGCCCAGTGCCTTTGCCAACACGCATGAAGCGTTTTGACATCCTGCGTTCACCGCACGTCAACAAGACCAGCCGTGACCAGTTGGAAATCCGTACACACCAGCGTTTGATGGACATCGTGGACCCTACTGATAAAACAGTCGACGCCCTGATGAAACTCGATCTGCCTGCTGGCGTGGACGTCGAAATCAAGCTGCAGTAATGCGGTTTGGGCTGGCTGAAAGGCCAGCCAAAAACTTGAAATAGTGCCCGATTTGCCAGTCATGGCAAGTCGGGCTATAATTTCAGGCTCACCTCTTTTTGGGGTGAGATTTATTAACAGTCTTTCACATACCAAACGTGGCTGCCAATTGAAGTGGCTGCGGTGGAAGTTTTGGAGAAAACAATGAGTCTGAGCAACTCCCTCGGGTTGCTGGGTCGCAAGGTGGGCATGATGCGTCTGTTCACTGATGATGGGGATTCAGTTCCTGTCACAGTGCTGGATGTGTCTAACAACCGCGTATCCCAGGTCAAAACCCAAGAGAACGATGGCTATGTCGCTTTGCAAGTGACATTTGGTGCCCGCAAGGCATCGCGCGTGACCAAGCCTATCGCTGGTCACTTGGCCAAAGCCGGTGTTGAAGCCGGTGAAATCATTCAAGAATTCCGCGTGACCTCTGACGCAGCCGCCCAGTACGCCCCAGGCGCCACTGTGCCTGTGGCAGCCGTGTTTGCTGTGGGCCAGAAAGTGGACGTGCAAGGCACATCCATCGGTAAAGGCTTCACCGGCACGATCAAGCGTCACAACTTCAAATCGCAGCGCGCTTCGCACGGTAACAGCCGTTCGCACAACGTGCCCGGTTCGATCTCCATGGCCCAAGATCCAGGCCGCGTGTTTCCAGGCAAGAAAATGTCGGGTCACCGTGGTGATGTGACTTGCACCACGCAGAATCTGGCCGTCATTCGCGTTGACGAAGTCCGTGGCCTGTTGATGGTCAAGGGTGCCATTCCTGGTTCCAAGGGTGGTTTTGTGACTGTGCGTCACGCCATCAAAGCTAAAGGAGCGATCTGATGCAGCTCGAACTCCTGAACGACCAAGGTCAAGCCGCTTCCAAAGTGGATGCGCCAGAAACCGTGTTCGGTCGTGAATACAACGAAGCCCTGATCCACCAAATCGTGGTGGCTTATCAGGCAAACGCCCGTCAAGGCACCCGCGCCCAAAAGGACCGTGAACAAGTTCACCACTCCACCAAGAAGCCTTTTAAACAAAAAGGCACTGGTCGCGCTCGTGCTGGTATGACTTCCTCGCCTTTGTGGCGTGGCGGTGGTCGGATTTTCCCGAACATGCCCGACGAAAACTTCACACAGAAGATCAACAAGAAGATGTACCGTGCTGGTATGGCTTCGATCTTCTCGCAGTTGGCCCGCGAAGGCCGTCTGGCTGTGGTGGATTCCTTCAAGGTCGAAACGCCAAAAACAAAGCAGCTCGCTGCCAAGTTCAAGGCCATGAGCCTCGATAACGTGCTGGTGATCGCTGACGAAGTCGACGAAAACCTGTACCTGGCATCGCGCAACCTGATCAACATCCTGATTGTTGAGCCGCGTTACGCTGATCCCGTGTCTTTGGTGAACTTCAAGAAAGTCCTCGTGACCAAAGGCGCCATGGACAAACTCAAGGAGATGTTTGCATGAGCGCCGTGAAGTTTGACGAAGGTCGTCTGATGTCGGTGTTGGTTGCGCCTATCGTGTCCGAAAAGGCCACCATGGTTGCTGAAAAGTCCAACGCTGTGACATTCAAAGTGCTGCAGGACGCTACCAAGCCTGAAATCAAAGCCGCTGTGGAATTGATGTTCAAGGTCGAGGTCAAAGGCGTGTCTGTGGTGAATACCAAGGGCAAGACCAAGCGTTTTGGCAAGACCATTGGCCGTCGCGACAACATTCGCAAGGCTTATGTCACGCTGCAACCAGGTCAAGAGCTGAACCTGTCCGGGGAGGCTGCGTAATCATGGCTGTCATCAAGATCAAACCGACATCCCCAGGCCGTCGTGGCGTGGTGAAGGTCACCCGTGACCACCTGCACAAAGGTGAAGGCTACGCTCCGTTGCTGGAACCCCAGCACCAGAAGTCGGGCCGTAACAACAACGGTCACATCACAACTCGCCACAAGGGCGGTGGTCACAAGCACCACTACCGCGTGGTCGATTTCAAGCGCAACAAAGATGCAATCCCGGCGAAAGTCGAGCGCATTGAGTACGATCCAAACCGTACTGCGCACATTGCTTTGCTGTGCTACGCCGATGGCGAGCGCCGTTACATCATTGCCCCACGTGGCATTGAAGCCGGTGCAACCCTGTTGTCGGGCCCAGAGGCGCCTATCCGCGCTGGCAACACTTTGCCTATCCGTAACATCCCAGTGGGCTCGACCATCCATTGCATCGAGCTCAAGCCCGGTGCTGGTGCTCAGATCGCCCGCTCGGCTGGTGCCTCGGCAACCTTGCTCGCTCGTGAAGGCATCTACGCTCAAGTGCGCATGCGCTCCGGTGAGGTTCGCAAGATCCACATCGAGTGCCGCGCAACGATTGGTGAAGTCGCCAACGAAGAACACAGCCTGCGCCAATTGGGCAAGGCCGGTGTCAAGCGCTGGATGGGTATCCGCCCAACAGTTCGTGGCGTTGCCATGAACCCGGTGGATCACCCGCACGGTGGTGGCGAAGGCCGTACCGGCGAAGGCCGTCATGCAGTAGACCCGTGGGGCAACCTCACTAAGGGCTACCGTACCCGTAACAACAAGCGCACACAGGTCATGATCGTGTCGCGTCGCAAGAAGTAAGGGTTAGACAATGACACGCTCTCTCAAAAAGGGTCCATTCGTTGACCACCATTTGTTGGCCAAGGTTGAAAAAGCCGTTGCCACCAAAGATAAAAAGCCCGTCAAGACATGGTCGCGTCGCTCCATGGTTTTGCCCGATTTCATCGGTCTGACCATCGCCGTTCACAACGGCAAGCAACACGTTCCTGTTTATGTGACCGACCAGATGGTTGGCCACAAATTGGGCGAATTCGCACTGACCCGGACATTCAAGGGTCACCCTGCGGACAAAAAAGTCCAGAAGAAATAAGGAAAGACCATGGAAACACGTGCAGTCCTCCGGGGCGTCCGTTTGTCGGTCGATAAAGGCCGCTTGGTCGCCGATTTGATTCGCGGTAAAAAAGTGGATCAAGCTCTGAACATTTTGACTTTCACGCAGAAAAAAGCTGCTGGCATTGTCAAAAAGGTTTTGGAGTCCGCCATCGCCAACGCTGAGCACAATGACGGTGCTGACATCGACGAGTTGAAGGTGAAAACCATCTACGTCGAACAAGGCACCACGCTCAAGCGTTTCACCGCCCGCGCCAAAGGCCGTGGCAACCGCATCAGCAAGCCCACATGCCATGTGTATGTGACGGTTGGCAACTAAGCAGGAAGAAACATGGGACAAAAAATCCATCCTACCGGCTTCCGTTTGGCCATCAGCCGTAACTGGGCAAGCCGCTGGTACGCAAGCAACAAAGACTTCGCCGGCATGCTGGCTGAAGACATCAAGGTGCGTGAGTACCTCAAGGCCAAGCTCAAGAACGCCGCGGTTTCCCGCGTGCTGATCGAGCGTCCAGCCAAGAGCGCCCGCATCACCATCTTCTCGGCTCGTCCAGGTGTGGTGATCGGTAAAAAAGGCGAAGACATCGAGTTGCTCAAGAAAGAACTCGCTGCTCGTTTGGGTGTGCCAGTGGCAGTGAACATCGAAGAAGTGCGCAAGCCTGAAATCGATGCGCAATTGATCGCTGACAGCATCACGCAACAGCTCGAAAAGCGGATCATGTTCCGCCGCGCCATGAAGCGCGCCATGCAAAACGCCATGCGTCTGGGTGCCCAAGGCATCAAGATCATGTCGGCTGGCCGTTTGAACGGTATCGAAATTGCGCGTACCGAGTGGTATCGCGAAGGTCGTGTGCCATTGCACACCCTGCGCGCTGACATCGACTACGCCACTTCCGAAGCCAAGACCACCTACGGCATCATTGGTGTCAAGGTCTGGGTCTACAAAGGTGACACTTTGGGTCGCAACGATGCTCCTGCACTGGCTGAGCCACGTGCCGAAGAAGAGCGCCGCCCACGTGGTCCACGTCGTGACGCCCGTCCTGGTGATCGCCCAACAGGTGATCGTCGTGGTGGCCCACGTCGCCCCGCTGGCACCAACACAGCCCCCACTGACGGTAGCGACAAGCCCGCCGGTGCAGGTGGTGATGCCAAACCCGCCGTTAAGCGCGTACGCACAGTCGCCGCGCCAGCTGCAGCAGCTGACGGTCAATAAGGAGTAACAACATGCTGCAACCTGCTCGCAGAAAGTTCCGCAAGGAACAGAAAGGCCGCAACACCGGCGTCGCTACCCGTGGCAACACGGTGGCGTTTGGTGACTTCGGCCTGAAGTCCACAGACCGTGGCCGTTTGACGGCCCGTCAGATCGAAGCCGCACGTCGTGCGATTTCCCGTCACGTCAAACGTGGTGGTCGTATCTGGATTCGTGTGTTCCCTGACAAGCCGATTTCCACCAAGCCTGCTGAAGTGCGTATGGGTAACGGTAAAGGTAACCCCGAATACTACGTGGCCGAGATCCAACCCGGAAAGGTGCTCTACGAAATCGTAGGCGTGCCAGAAGAGTTGGCCCGCGAAGCCTTCAAATTGGCCGCTGCCAAGTTGCCTCTGCGTACCACTTTTGTGGCACGTATGATCGGCCAGTAATTCAGGAGAAACAAGAAATGAAAGCTGCTGAACTGCGCCAAAAAGACGTTGCTGGTGTGAAAGACGAAATCAAAGCGCTGCAAAAAGCCCACTTTGGTCTGCGTATGCAAAAAGCCACGCAACAACTCGGCAATACCGGAACGTTGAGCGAAACCCGTCGTTCCATCGCTCGTGCCAAAACCATCCTTGCCCAAAAGCAAGCCGCCAAGTAAGGAGTGACCATGACGGAAGCTAAAACATCCCTCAAGCGCACCTTGATTGGCAAGGTGGTCAGCGACAAGCGCGCCAAGACCGTGACCGTGCTGGTTGAGCGTCGTGTTAAACACGCGCTCTACGGCAAGATCGTGGCCAAGTCGAGCAAATACCATGCGCACGACGAAACAGGTGAATTTCACTTGGGCGACACTATTGAAATCACGGAAAGCCGTCCGATTTCGAAGACCAAAAACTGGGTGGCTACTCGCCTGGTTCAGAAAGCTGCAGCCGTCTAAGCCCAAAAGCCTGACTTCTGCAAACTTTCAGAAAACGACCCACAATGGTGGGTCGTTTTTTTTTACCTCGGCGTTATTGCCTTTTCAAAAATTGGAGCACAACTTGATCAAAGTCGGAGACACCCTGCCTGCGGGCACCCTGATGGAATTCATCGAAGTAGAAGGCAACGGCTGCAGCATTGGCCCGAACCCTGTTGACGTGGCCAAAGCCAGCGCCGGTAAAACCATCGCCTTGTTCGCATTGCCAGGTGCTTTTACGCCAACCTGCTCGGCCAAGCATGTTCCTGGCTATGTTGAAAATCATGACGCCTTGAAGGCTGCAGGCGTTGATGAAATCTGGTGTGTGAGCGTGAACGACGCATTCGTGATGGGTGCGTGGGCTCGTGATCAGAATACTGGCACCAAGGTTCGCATGCTGGGCGACGGCAGTGCCGATTTCAGCAAAGCCACTGGTTTGACGCTGGACCTGACCAGCCGTGGCATGGGCGTGCGCAGTAACCGTTACTCGATGTTGGTCAAAGATGGCAAAGTCGCCAGCTTGAACGTCGAGGGTCCTGGAAAATTCGAAGTCAGTGATGCCGCCACTTTGCTGGCGCAAGCAAAAGGCTGATCACGGGTGATCAAAATAAAAAAAGGGACCTTGGGTCCCTTTTTTATTGCATCACTGACAACATCAATCGATGTCGACTTTGAGGTAATGCGCTCCGGCATGGGGATTGTGATAGTAGGGGGGAATCTCTTCGAACCCGAGGTCTTCATACAGTGCTCTGGCCGACTCCATCTCGTCGAGTGTGTCGAGCAACACGCAGCTGTAGCCGGCCTTGCGCGCAGCATCGAGAATGGCTTCTGTTAACTGCCGACCCAAGCCCAAACCTCTAAATGCTTGGCGAACATACAAGCGTTTCATCTCGCTGGCATTGGTGTAATCCGATGCATCAAGCGGCCTTAAGGCGCAGCAACCAGCAACAGCGCCGTCAACCCAAGCCAGCAAGACTGTTCCACGTGGCTCGGCGTAATCGCCAGGCAAACCCGCAAGTTCATCCTGAAAGCCCTGAAAGCACAGATCTACATCCAGGCTGGCCGCATATTCCTGAAAGATAGCGCGTGTTTCCATCCAGTCTTTGACGCTGGATGGCGGCAGGAGTTGTGCAGTGAGTTTGTGCAATGTAAATATCAAATAAAACAGCGACAGTGTAGCTTGTGCCAAAGGCGCATCACTTGTACTTGTGTCACCCACCTAACGACACGACGGCTGCCACGGTCAATGCCGCCGAGGCCAATAAGATCAGTGCCAGCACGCGGCTCTTCCAGTTATCGGCAGAGTCAGGGACAGGTTCGGGCAGAATTTTGTTGCCGTGCAACATGGCCGGAACGAGTGGTGGATGTTTGCGAAAACGGTACCAAACCAGCGCCAGCAAATGCATCGCAATCAATGTGATCAAAAGGAGTTTGCCAACATTTTTATGCCAACTGCTAGCCCAAGTCACCACCGTGCCAGATACCAAAGAAGACAGCGGACCCATGTTGGAGATTTCATCGTCACTGACCAAGCCGGTCCCCACTTGGAGCAGCAAAACACAAAGGAGTGCCATCACCGACAAAGACCCCAAGGGGTTATGGCCAGCAAGATGTCGGATGTCAGAGTGCCCTTTCAGGTAGGCCCCTACATGACGTGGGCTAATGGGCAGTTGTGCCCAGCGTGACCAGAAGCCACCACAAAGGCCCCAGGCCAAGCGAAACAACACAAGCGTTAAAACGGCATATCCAAAGCGGAAATGCCAAGCCATGGCGTCCCCACCCACATTGCCGGTGATGAGCAGGGCGACGATGCAGGCTACCAAAGCCCAGTGAAAAAGGCGAGTGGGTAAATCCCATATGCGGACGGTAAACATCATCAATGACACCTGTGCGAATAAGCAAAATTATGCGAGACTGAAACAGTTTGGAAGCATAAGGCTTTGCGCACCGTTTAAATTGATTGGAGTCACACATGAAAACGATATTGAACCTGTTGGCCGCCGCAATGGCATTGACCTTGGCTGTACCCGCCCAAGCCCAGTTTGCCAAACCCGACGATGCCATCAAATACCGAAAAGCCAGCTTTACCGTCATGGCGACGCATTTTGGTCGACTGGGTGCCATGGCCAATGGGCGCTTGCCCTACGATGCAAAAGTCGCAGCTGACAATGCCGAGCTGGTCACCACAATGTCCAAGTTGCCGTGGGCCGCATTTGGGGAAGGCACGGACAAAGGAGAAACACGCGCCAAGCCTGAAATCTGGAAAGAGTCAGCCAAATACAAAGAGGCGGCTGACAAGATGCAAGCCGAAATGGCGAAATTGAACATGGCTGCCAAGGCCGGTAATGTGGAGGCATTAAAAGCGGCTTTTGGTCCGGCAGCGGCGTCATGCAAAGCTTGTCACGATAACTTCCGCAAAGATTGAAAGTGTTTTGAGCCTGAGCCGCGAGCCGCTGTGGAGCAACCGGCTCAGGATTGTGTCAGTAACTTTTCGATCAGTTGGTGCAGCTCAACAAAGTTGGGTGCACCTACATAGCGCTTGACGATCTCGCCGCGCTTGTTCACCAAGAAGGTGGTTGGGGTGAGTTGGATATCACCCCATTCGCGCGCCACGGCTCCGGTGTTGTCAATTGCGACCTTGAACGGCAATTGGCGCGTTTGCGCGAAATTCACAACATAACTGGGCGGGTCGTAGCGCATGGCTACGGCCACTGTTTCATAGCCCTTGTCTTTGAACTTGTTGTATGTGGCCACAAGTTCGGGCATTTCGGCCACACATGTGGTGCAGCTGGTCGCCCAAAAATTCACCAAAGATACTTTTCCTTGCAATTGCTGTGACGTGACTGTGGAGCCGTCGAGCAAAACGAAGGAAGATTCGGGCGCACGTTCAGAAGAGCAGCCCCCAAGGGCCAATGACAAACCAAGGGCGCAGGCCCAATTCAACACAGACCGGCTAATTGGCTGGCGCTTCAAAGGAGTTTTCAAATGCATCTTCATCGTCGAAAGTTTAATACGTTCGTGATGTCCGCGGGTTGTTTGGTGATTGCGCCAGCACACGCCATCGGATTGGCTGACTTGTCTTCGGGCGATGCGTCTAAGGGGCTCAAGTTGGCGCTCGAGAAAGGCAGCGAGATGGCAGTGCAGTTGTTGGGTGTGCAAGATGGTTTCTGGGGCAATGACAAGGTGCGCATTGGCCTGCCAGACGCGGTGAACAAAGGTGCCAAGTTGTTGAAAACTTTGGGGATGGGTAAACAACTGGATGAACTGAACTTGCAGATGAACCGTGCGGCCGAAGCTGCGGTGCCGCTGTCTAAAAAGCTGCTGACCCAAGCCATTCAGAAAATGTCGGTCCAGGATGCCAAGGGCATTTTGCAAGGAGGCGAGAATGCAGTGACGCAATTTTTTGCCGGCAAGACGCGAACACCCTTGGCTGTGGAGTTCATGCCAACAGTCAGGCAATCGCTCGAAAAACTCGGCGTGGTGGATCAGTTCAACGCCGTGGCGGTCAAGCTGTCGGGTATCGGCTTGTTGGACAAAGACAAAGCCAAACTGGAGTCGTATGTCACAGACAAAACACTCGATGGTCTGTATTTCATGATCGGCGAAGAGGAAAAGAAAATTCGACAAAACCCAGCCCAGGCAGGCAGTGCCTTGCTGAGCAAAGTGTTTGGTGCTTTGCGCTAAACGCTCGCTGGATAAGAGGTTGGCGTGCCGCGCGACGCGGCAAATGACGCGCTGTCAAATCACCCCTTTGCCGCGCAATGGGCCTTGTTGTTCTGCGGTCCAGCCCAACACCTCGGTCAGAACTTCGGCCGTGTGCTGACCCAGCATGGGCGGCGGCAGATCTTGGCGAACGGGGGTGAGGCTCATCTTGATGGGACTGGACACCAGTTTTAAGGCCGGTTGGATCGGGTGTGACCAAGTGCTGACCATGCCGCGCTCTTGCACTTGTGGGTCGGCAAAGACTTCCCCTAATGTGTTGATGGCACCACAGGGCACTTTGGCGGCCTCCAGTGCGCCCAGCCAAGTGGCCTTGGTCCGGGTTTTCATGATCGCCTCGAGCTGGGGCACCAACTCTGCGCGGTGGCGTACGCGGTCAGCGTTCAATGCATAGCGCGGGTCCTTTGCCAATTCAGGATGGCCTGCAACGGCACAAAATTTGGCAAATTGACCGTCGTTGCCCACGGCCAAAATCAGGTGGTCGCGCGTGCCTGGTGCTGTGTCGTCGGGGGCCATGACCTCAAACACTTGGTAGGGCACGATGTTCTGGTGCGCATTGCCCGCTCTGCCCGGTACTTTGCCGCTGACGAGGTAGTTGGAGCCCAAATTGGCCAGCATGGCAACCTGGGTGTCCAGCAAGGCCATGTCCACTTGCTGGCCTTCTCCGGTGCGTTCGGCGTGACGCAGTGCCGCCAAAATGGCGACTGTGGCGTACATGCCAGTGAACAAATCGGCCACGGCCACCCCCACTTTTTGGGGGCCGCCACCCAGATCATCGCGTTCTCCGGTGACGCTCATCAGGCCACCAATGCCTTGCACGGCGTAATCGTAGCCTGCGCGTTCGCGGTAAGGGCCGGTCTGGCCAAAGCCCGTCACGCTGCAATAAACCAGCTTGGGGTTGAGGGCGCTCAGGCTGGGGTAGTCTAGGCCGTAACGGGCCATGTCGCCCACCTTGAAGTTTTCAACGAACACGTGGCAATGCTTCACCAACTCGCGAATCAGCGCCTGACCTTCAGGCTGGGCGATGTCGCAGGTCACAGACCGTTTGTTGCGGTTGGCACCCAAGTAATACGCCGCCTCGGCGGTGTCCTGACCTTCGGCGTCTTTCAGAAAAGGCGGCCCCCAGGTACGGGTGTCGTCGCCGCTGCCGGGACGTTCGATTTTGATGACATCGGCCCCCAGGTCGGCCAATGTCTGGGTACACCATGGGCCCGCCAATACGCGGGAGAGGTCAAGAACGCGGATACCGTCAAGTGAATTCATGCATTCATTGTCGCGAAAAATCCAGCCTGTCGCTGATCAGGATAATCACCCCATGCAAAACCATTTCATGGCCGTCACGGCCAGCCTGATATTTAGCGTTGCTTTGAGCGCCTGCAGCCCCGACCAGAACTGGCGTGAAGTCACGTTGGACGGCAGCACGCTCAAAGCCCAGTTGCCTTGTAAACCCGACCGCACCACGCGCTCTGTGCCATTGGGGGGCGTAGCTGTGGACTTGCAAGTCGTCGGTTGCGACAGTGGCACGGCCATCGTGGCGGTCATGACCGCACCTTTGCAGGCGGGTGCCGATGCCAATGCCGTGATGTCCGGGTGGCAAAAAGCCACGCTGGACAACGCCCGGATCAAGCAGCCTTTGGCGCTTGAGCAGCTGCAGAACTGGCACCGTCCAGGGCAATTGCCACTGGCTTCGTCTGTTCGAATTCAGGCCCAAGGTCTGCGGGCCAATGGGGATGCGGTGACCATGGCCGCCGTCTGGGGTGCTGTGGCCGATGGCGACCATGTGCGGCTGATCCATGCGGTGGTGTATGACCGCCAAATTTCGCCCGAAATGGCCAATACCTTGTTTGACGGGCTGAAACCATGACCGCTGCGACTTTGGCTCAGCCCGCTCATTTGCCACGCCGGATGGCCGTGGTGGTCTTTTTGGCGTTTGCGCTGGCGTATTTTTTCTCGGCTTTGGTGCGTGCCATTACCGCCACTTTGTCGCCCACGCTCCTCACGGAGTTCAGCCTGAATGCGCAAGACCTGGGCCTGTTGGCGGGCGGGTACTTTTTGGGCTTTTCGCTGACCCAGTTGCCTTTGGGTCGCTTGCTGGACAGGCATGGCCCCAAAAAAGTGGTGCTGGCTTTTTTGTCGTTTGCCGTGTTGGGGTGCCTGGCGTTTTCGTGGGCTGACAGTTTTCATGGCCTGCTGGCAGCTCGTGTGCTGTGCGGCATGGGCGTGAGCGCCTGTCTGATGGCGCCTTTGACCGGGTATCGGCGCTGGTTTGACGCCAGTACCCAATTGCGCACCAATTCGTGGATGCTGATGACCGGTTCGCTGGGCATGTTGGCGGCGACCTTGCCTGTGCAATGGCTCATGCCCATTTGGGGTTGGCGCGCCCTGTTTGTCATGCTGGGGGTGATGATTGCTCTGGCCATGGTGCTGATCGCGTTGGTGGTGCCGCAGTGGCAAAAAGCCATGCCCATGGGTGTTGCCCATGCAATGCCCGTTTTGGATGATGACGGCAGTTACCGTCAAATTTGGCGCAGCCCTTATTTTTGGCGCATGACGCCCATCGGCTTTTTCAGTTACGGGGGCATGGTCGCCATTCAAACCCTGTGGGCGGGCCCCTGGATGACACAAGTGGCCGGGTGGACGGCCAATGAAGCGGCAACAGGTTTGTTCTTCATCAACCTCAGCATGCTGGTGGCATTTTGGCTTTGGGGGATGGTCACTCCGCGTCTGGCACGCCGGGGCATTCCGGTTGAGCGCTTGATCGCCTGGGGTTTGCCCCTGACTTTCGTGGTGCTCGCTGCGCTGGTGGGCTTGGGTGCTGCCATCGGCGGCTTGGCGGCGGCAGCCCTGGCGTTGTATTGCGTATGCAGCACTTTTGTGGCCTTGGCCCAGCCTGCCGTAGGCATGGCTTTTCCGGCGCATTTGGCTGGGCGTGCCTTATCGGCTTACAACCTGGTGATCTTCGCGGGCATCTTTGTGGTGCAGTGGGGCATTGGCTTGGCGGTGGATGCCGGGCGCAGCCTGGGCTTGCCTTCGGTCATGGCCTATCAGGTGGCTTTGGCGGGTTTTGCGGTGTGTTCATGCCTGTCATGGGTGTATTTCCTCCTGAGCAAGCCGGATCAGACCTGATAATGAAGTCCTCATGATCGGTATCCTCCTCATCGCCCACGCCCCGCTGGCCAATGCCTTGCGTGAATGTGCATTGCACGTGTTCCCCGATTGCGCTTCGGGTGTCTTGGCTGTCGATGTGCGGCCAAACGACGCGCCTGAAGTCACGCTGGCTGAAGCTCGTCGCGCCATGACGGCGCTGGGCACAGACCAAGTCTTGTTGCTCAGCGATGTGTTCGGCGCCACACCGTGCAACGTGGCTCAGCAGCTCAATGATGGGCAGCACACCCGACTGGTGGCAGGTGCCAACTTACCCATGCTGCTGCGCAGCGTGTGTTATCGCCATGAAAGTCTGGAGGCGCTGGCCGCCCGTGCCCACGCTGGCGGCACCCAAGGCGTCATGCCCGTGGGCAGCACTGCGCCCCAAAATCAAACAGGAAAGAGACATGCCCCAAGCCACAACGACCATCAGCAATAAACTGGGTTTGCATGCCCGCGCATCGGCCAAGCTGACCAAGCTGGCGGGTAGTTTCCCGTGCGAAGTCTGGCTCAGCAAGGGTGAGCGTCGCATCAATGCCAAAAGCATCATGGGCGTGATGATGTTGGCGGCAGGCTTGGGCAGCGAAGTGCTGGTGGAGACCCATGGCGAGCGCGATCAGGAGGCGTTGGATGCACTGCTCGCGTTGATGGCCGACAAGTTTGGCGAGGGCGAATGAGCATGTCGCGCCGTAAATCCTTGACGGGTGCTGAGGGGATGTCATGACTTTCAGCATCCACGGTTTGGCGGTCGCCCGGGGCATTGCGATCGGGCGCGCTGTGCTGGTTGCTTCCAGCCGGGTCGATGTGGCGCACTATTTCATCCAGCCTGATCAGGTGACGCTGGAAATCAAACGCCTGCGCAAGGCCCGTGATGACGTGGTGGACGAGTTGCAGCGGCTGCAAAAAGACATGCCCAAAGACGCGCCGCATGAACTCACGGCCCTGCTCGATGTGCACCTGATGCTTTTGCAAGACGAAGAGCTGACGGCGGGTGTGCGTCAATGGATTGAAGAGCGTCTGTACAACGCCGAGTGGGCGCTGACCAGTCAGCTCGAGATCATCGCCCGCCAGTTCGACGAGATGGAAGACCCCTATTTGCGGGAACGCAAAGCCGATATGGAGCAGGTGGCCGAGCGGGTGTTGCATTGCCTCAAAGGCACAGGCTCGCTGGTCACGCAAGCGCGCAGGCCCGCACGGCCCCAACAAGAGCTGCAGTTGGGCGACACCATGGATGTGCCTCTGGTGTTGGTGGCGCACGATTTGTCGCCAGCCGACATGCTGCAATTCAAGCAAAGCGTTTTTACAGGCTTTGTCACGGATGTGGGTGGCAAGACGTCTCATACCGCCATCGTCGCCCGCAGCCTGGACATTCCGGCGGTGGTGGGCGCACGCAGTGCCAGCCAGCTGGTCAAGCAAGACGATTGGGTCATCATCGACGGCGATGCCGGTGTGGTCATCGTGGACCCTTCGCCCATCATCCTGGCCGATTACGGCTTCAAGCAGCGCCAGGGCGATCTGGAGCGCCAGCGTCTGGCACGCCTGCGGCACACCCCGGCGGTCACGCTGGATGGCCAAAAAATCGAATTGCTGGCCAACATCGAGATGCCTGAAGACACCCAAGCCGCCATCACCGCAGGTGCGGTTGGCGTTGGCCTGTTTCGCAGCGAATTTTTGTTCATGGGCCGCCAAGGCAACTTGCCCGGTGAGGAGGAGCAGTACGAGGCCTACCGCCGTGCTGTGGATGGCATGAACGGATTGCCCGTCACAGTTCGCACAGTGGATGTGGGCGCAGACAAACCGCTCGATGAAGCACGGCACGATGCCGCGCATTTGAACCCGGCTTTGGGCTTGCGGGCCATCCGCTGGAGCCTCGCTGATCCTTCCATGTTTTTGACCCAGCTGCGCGCCATCTTGCGTGCTGCTGCCCACGGCAAAGTCAACTTGTTGATTCCCATGCTCGCGCATGGCAGCGAGATTCGCCAGACCTTGGCCTTGATCGAGCAAGCACGGCACGAGCTGGACCGCCGAGGTGCAGCCTATGGCCCGGTGCGCCTGGGTGCGATGATCGAAATTCCTGCGGCCGCTTTGTCGTTGCGCTTGTTCCTCAAGTACTTTGACTTTTTGTCCATTGGCACCAACGACCTGATTCAGTACACGCTGGCCATTGACCGGGCTGATGAATCGGTGGCGCACTTGTACGACCCCTTACATCCGGCCGTCTTGCGTCTGGTAGCCGACACCATTGCCGAATGCCATGCCCAAGGCAAAGGCGTTTCGGTGTGTGGAGAGATGGCGGGCGACGTGGCCATGACCCGGCTGCTGCTGGGTCTGGGTTTGCGCAGTTTTTCCATGCACCCGTCGCAGATCTTGTCCGTCAAGCAACAGGTCTTGCGATCGGATACGACCAAGTTGGCGTTGTGGGCCAGCCAAGTGCTGGATTCAGACGAGCCATCGGATTTGATGGCGAACTGAGTCAGGATTTTTCGAGTTTGTCCTGCGTGCGGGTGTCGAAATCACCTGCGTCGTGGCGCTCATGCAGCTGCATTTCGGGCGGCCCGATGACCCGGTTGACCATGCGACCGCGTTGCACGGCAGGGCGCTTGGCCAACTCGTCGGCCCAGCGGTTGACGTGTTCGTATTCGTGCACTTGCAAAAATTCGCCTGCCTCGTACATCGTGCCCTTGGCCATGCCGCCATACCAAGGCCAGATGGCCATGTCGGCGATGGTGTAGTCATCGCCCGCAATGAAGCGGCTTTCTGCCAATCGCCGGTTCAACACATCCATCTCGCGCTTGACCTCCATGGCAAAGCGGTCAATGGCGTACTCGATCTTGATGGGGGCATAGGCATAAAAATGACCGAAGCCACCGCCCAGGTAAGGCGCGCTGCCCATTTGCCAGAACAGCCAAGACAGGCACTCGGCCCGCCGCACCGGGTCGGTGGGCACAAAGGCATCAAACTTTTCAGCCAAGTACAACAAGATGGCACCCGATTCAAACACCCGTACAGGCTCAGTGCCACTGCAGTCCAGCAAGGCAGGGATCTTGGAGTTTGGGTTAACGCCGACAAAGCCGCTGCTGAACTGTTGCCCTTCTTGGATGCGGATCAGCCAGGCGTCGTATTCAGCGCCCACATGGCCCAAGGCCAGCAGCTCTTCGAGCATCACCGTGACTTTGACGCCATTGGGCGTGGCCAGCGAATACAGTTGCAGCGGGTGCTTGCCGCGGGGCAGTTCTTGCTCGTGTGTTGGCCCTGCAATGGGGCGATTGATGTTGGCAAAGCGTCCGCCATTGGCCTTGTTCCAAGTCCAGATGGGGGGCGGCGTGTAAGGGCTGGAATCGGTCATGACGGCCTTGAGTAGGATGGGTTGAGCGGGGTCAGGGTTTGTCGGCCAGATTCAGCTGCGCCGAATGTGCCTGCTGGTCTGCGTGGTAGCTGCTGCGCACCATCGCGCCCACTGCCGCATGCGAAAAGCCCATTTCGTAGGCTTTGGCCTCGAACATCTTGAAGGTGTCGGGGTGCACATAACGGCGCACGGGCAGGTGGCTGTTGCTGGGTGCCAAGTACTGGCCAATGGTCAGCATCTCGATGTTGTGTGCCCGCATGTCGCGCATGACGTCCAGAATTTCTTCGTCTGTTTCGCCCAAGCCGACCATCAAGCCACTCTTGGTGGGCACGTTCGGAAACAGCGCTTTGAATTTCTTCAACAAGCTCAACGAGAACTGGTAGTCCGAGCCGGGACGCGCTTCTTTGTAAAGGCGCGGCACGGTTTCCATGTTGTGGTTCATCACATCGGGTGGTGCGGCTTTGAGGATTTCCAATGCGCGGTCATCGCGTCCACGGAAGTCGGGCACCAGCACTTCGATCTGGGTGGTGGGTGACAGCTCACGTGTTTTGCGGATGCACTCCACAAAATGCCCCGCACCGCCGTCGCGCAGGTCGTCGCGGTCCACGCTGGTGATCACCACGTATTTCAGCTTGAGTTGTGCAATGGTCTTGGCCAGGTTGTCGGGCTCGTTCACATCCAGTGGGTCGGGTCGGCCATGGCCCACATCGCAAAACGGGCAACGGCGGGTGCACTTGTCGCCCATGATCATGAAGGTGGCGGTGCCTTTGCCAAAGCATTCACCGATATTGGGGCAGCTGGCTTCCTCGCACACGGTTACCAGTTTGTTGGCGCGCAGCACGTCTTTGATTTCGTAAAAGCGGGTGGTGGGGGAGCCCGCTTTGACGCGGATCCACTCGGGTTTTTTGAGCACTTCACCGGCTTCGACTTTGACCGGAATGCGAGACAGCTTGGCCGCTGCTTTTTGCTTGGCCATGGGGTCGTAGTTTTCAACGCTTTGGGCTTCGCGAACCACGTTGCGTTCGGTGGGGGTGTTGCTCATCTTGTTCTTTCAGTCACTGCAGCCACATCGCGTGCGCAGGCAGGGGTTCATAAACGGGCCGCCAATTGCTGGGCCAGCACATGGGCGGCTTCGTCCCAAGTGGTTTCTACGCCGATTGTAGAAAGGTCCACGGTTTTCAGGCCGGCATAGCCACAGGGGTTGATGCGGTTAAAGGGCTCGAGGTCCATCGCCACATTGAGTGCGGCACCGTGGTAGGTGCAATGTCGGCTGACTTTGATGCCCAGTGCGCTGATTTTGCCCAGGCCTTTGAATGGGTCACTGGCTGGCGCAGGCCCCACCAGCGCGCTGTGGCTGAAGGGGTCTTCTAGGCGCACATAAATGCCCGGTGCACCGGCCACACGGTGGCCCGTGACACCAAAATGCGCCAGCGTGCGGATGACGGATTCTTCGAGCTTGTAAACGTATTCTTTGACGAAATAACCAGCGCGTTGCAAGTTGACCAATGGGTACGCCATCACTTGGCCCGGGCCATGAAAGGTGACTTGTCCGCCCCGGTTGGTCTGCACCACCGGAATGTCGCCAGGCATCAACACATGGCCTGCTTGTCCAGCCAGGCCTTGTGTAAACACAGGCGGGTGTTCGCAAATCCAGAGTTCGTTGGGTGTCTCGGGCGTACGCTCGTGGGTGAAGACCTGCATGGCCTCGTAAGTTGGCAGGTAGTCGACCCGCCCCAGAAGCCGGATGTCCATGTTCAGAGGACGATTTTGACCATCGGGTGCGAGGTCAGCGCACGGTACAAATCGTCAAGTTGTTCACGGCTTGTGGCGGTGATGTTGAGCGTCACGCCAAGGTAGTTGCCGCCTTTGCTGGGGCGCAGCTCGATGGTGGCTGCATCAAAGCCTGGGTCAAATTGCAGGGCCACCTGGCATAAAGCTTCAGCAAAACCATCGACCATGGCCCCCATGACTTTGATGGGGAAGATCGAGGGGTATTCGATCAGGGTTTCTTTGCGCGGATCAATGCCGGCAGGAGGTGTAATGGACGCGCTCATGAAAAAATTCCGTTGGGGTTGCAAGCTTAACGCCAGACCACGACGGCCAAAACCGCCAGCCAGCCCAGCACGAAATTGGTCACCACCAAGGGGTGAATTTGCCCAAGGGCTTTGCCTGCAGCGGGCCAGTCAGCGGCCAGCACGGCGGCCTTTAGCTTGCGAAATGGCGCGAACCAGATGTGCGCAAAAATCAGACACATCAACAGGCCAAGTCCGGACATGGCATGCCAACCTTTGGGGGCCAGTTTCATATCGGTCATGGACAGCATCCAGAAGCCCGAAGCAAGGAGCAGGGCGATCGAAATCCACACCATCACAAAAAAGCGGGACAGCACACCAGACATCAGGGCCAAGCGCTCAGGTGGCGCCATCTGTGCCACGACCATCGGGCGCAAAGCCAAAATGACCAAAGCCATGCCGCCGAGCCACACGATGCCAGCGCCAAGGTGAAAAAATTTAAACCATTCGTACATATAAAGGACCTATCAACAAGCTTTAAAACGAGTCCTCGAATGGGGACTGATCATGCAATTGTCGCTGTTGGGGCCAGGCACATTGAGCATGTGGGAATTTGTCGTCAATCAAAAGCTGAAGACGCACGGGTTTCTACGTATAATAAAAGGCTTTGCTGGATTTGACGTGTTGTACGTAACTTCGGTGTAATTTGAGATGGTCAAAATCGCCTCATCCCCAGAAACGGGTATCCCGGTCAGTGCGTCAGATGATGCAGATGAAGGTCTTGAGCCCGAATTCAAGCCCTTGACTGCTGAACAGGCCCAGGCTTGGCGCCAACAAAACCCAGTGGTTTCACCTTGGCGCGTGTTGGCTCTGCAGGTGGTCGTGGGTGCGTTGGTGGCTGTGTTGACTGGTTTGGTCAGCGGGCAGTTCCGATTGGCGGCATCGGCGGCATGGGGTTCTGTGGCGGTGGTGATTCCGGCCGTTGTATTTGTCAGGGCTTTGAGTCGGCAAATGCGACGAACCCAATCAGGCTCTGCCTTGGCGGGTTTGTTTGTTTGGGAGTTGGTCAAGATCATCTTGACCGTGGCGTTGCTTCTGGTGGCGCCTAAAGTGATTTCAGATCTGAGCTGGTTTGCCTTGGTGGCCGGTTTTGTGGTGACGATGAAGGTGTATTGGCTGGCCATGGCGCTGGGCTGGATGCAACCCAAGTCGAAGCCGAAATTTTTATGAACTGATTGGTGATTTATGTCTGCTGAAAACGCTGGCGCGCATGCCCCAACGGCTGGAGAGTACATCCAGCACCACCTGCAACACCTGCAAATGAACTTTTCATTTGAAGGCGTCAAGCAAACGAGCATCGTTGACTTCAGTCTGTTCAACTTGGACTCGGTCGTTTTCTCACTCGTTTTGGGTGTCATCGGTTGTTTGGTCATGTGGGCGGCTGCCCGCAAAGCCACTTCGGGCGTTCCTGGTCGTTTCCAGGCCGGTTTCGAGCTGCTGGCCGAGATGGTTGAAAACCAGGCCAAAGGTGTTATTCACAACGCCAAGAGCCGCAAACTCATTTCTCCTCTGGCGCTGACCGTGTTTGTCTGGATTTTCCTGATGAACGCTATGGACATGCTGCCTGTCGACCTGATCCCCGGTGCTTGGCATGCAGCCGGCCCTGCTTTGGGTTTCAAAGACTATTTGCGCGTCGTGCCAACAGCCGACTTGTCCTCCACATTGGGCCTGTCTTGCTCGGTGCTGTTCATTTGCCTGGTCTACAACATCAAGATCAAAGGCTTGGGCGGCTGGGCTCACGAGCTGATTGCTGCGCCCTTTGGTGACCATTGGGCTCTGTATCCGATTAACTTCTTGATGCAGATGATTGAATATTTGGCCAAGACGGTTTCGCATGGCATGCGACTGTTTGGCAACATGTTTGCGGGTGAGTTGGTGTTCATGTTGATTGCCCTCATGGGTGGCGGCTGGGCATTGTCGGCAACCGGTGTGGGTCTGGCTATTGGCCATATCCTTGCTGGTACCGTGTGGACTTTGTTCCACATCCTGGTCATCACCTTGCAAGCCTTCATCTTTATGATGTTGACGCTGATCTACACAGGTCAAGCGCACGACGCACATTGATGACACTTTTTCTCTCGTTTCCTGTTTCTTTTTTCCACTAACTTTTAGGAGCTTCTCATGGAAAACATTCTCGGCCTGGTGGCATTGGCATGTGGTTTGATCGTTGGTCTGGGTGCTATCGGCGCTTCTATCGGCATCGCTTTGATGGGCGGTAAATTCCTCGAGTCCTCTGCTCGTCAACCTGAATTGATGAACGAACTCCAAACCAAGATGTTCATCTTGGCTGGTCTGATCGACGCTGCGTTCCTGATTGGTGTGGCCATCGCTTTGCTGTTTGCCTTCGCCAACCCCTTCGTTCTGAAGTAATCCACGTACCTCTTCCAACAGAAGAAGGACTGAACCGTGAACATTAACGCTACTCTGTTCATTCAGATGATCGTTTTTGCGATTCTGGTGTGGTTCACGATGAAATTCGTGTGGCCCCCGATCACAAAAGCGCTCGACGAACGGGCACAGAAAATCGCTGACGGCCTCGCTGCCGCAGACAAAGCCAAAGCCGAACTCTCCAGCGCCAATGCGCGTGTCGAGTCCGAGTTGGCCCAGTCGCGCAACGAGACGGCTTCGCGCTTGGCTGATGCCGAGCGCCGTGCAAATGGCATCGTTGACGAAGCCAAAGCACGTGCCACCGAAGAAGGCAACAAGATCATCGCCGCTGCAAAAGCTGAAGCTGAGCAGCAGGCTGTCAAAGTCCGCGAAACCCTGCGTGAGCAGGTCGCAGCTTTGGCCGTCAAAGGCGCCGAGCAGATTCTCCGCAAGGAAGTCAACGCCGGCGTCCACGCTGATCTGCTGAGCCGCCTCAAGACCGAGCTGTAAGAAGCTCCAGCCAGAGAAGACCATGGCAGAACTTGCTACCATCGCCCGCCCTTATGCCGATGCGCTTTTCAAAGCGCAGGCATCCGATCTCGCTGGCACGGCCGCTTGGCTGGACGAACTGGCTGTGATTGCCGACAACGCGCAATTGCAACAGTTCGCCGATAGCCCCAAAGTGTCCGACGAGCAGGCATTCGAGCTGATCTCTGGCGTGGTGCGCACAGCACTGCCCGAGGCTGGCAAGAATTTCCTGCGCCTGGTGATCGAAAACCGCCGTCTCAGTGCGCTGCCTGTCGTTGCACAGCAGTACCGGGCCCTCATGAATGCGCAAGCTGGCACCGCTGACGCGGTGGTTTACAGCGCATTTCCCATCGACGCTTCGGCTTTGGCCGATTTGTCGTCCACGCTCGAAAAACGCTTTGCGCGCAAGCTCAATGTGAGCGTCGAGCTGGATGCTGCCCTGATCGGTGGCATTCGTGTGGTGGTGGGCGACGAGGTGCTCGATACCTCTGTCAAGGCCCGACTGGAACAAATGAAATCGGCCCTCACCGCTTGATGCGGATTGAGACCGGACATATTTAAAGAAAGAAGGAAAGAGTCATGCAACTCAATCCCGCAGAAATTTCTGAACTGATCAAGAGCCGCATCGAAGGGCTGTCCGCCAGCGCCGATATCCGCAACCAAGGCACTGTGGTGTCTGTGACCGACGGTATCGTTCGCGTCCATGGCTTGTCTGATGTGATGCAGGGCGAAATGCTCGAATTCCCATCCACAGCCGATGGCACTGCCACTTTTGGTCTGGCCCTGAACCTCGAGCGTGACTCGGTTGGCGCCGTGATCTTGGGTGAGTACGAGCACATCTCCGAAGGCGACACTGTCAAGTGCACAGGCCGCATTTTGGAAGTGCCCGTGGGCCCCGAACTGATTGGCCGTGTGGTGAACGCTTTGGGTCAGCCAATTGACGGCAAAGGCCCGATCAACGCCAAGATGACCGACGTGATCGAAAAAGTCGCCCCTGGCGTGATCGCACGTAAATCGGTTGATCAGCCTATGCAAACTGGCCTGAAGTCGATCGACTCCATGGTGCCCGTGGGCCGTGGTCAGCGCGAACTGATCATTGGCGACCGTCAGACCGGCAAGACTGCCGTCGCGATCGACGCCATCATCAACCAAAAGGGTCAGAACATGACCTGCGTTTACGTCGCGATTGGCCAAAAAGCCTCGTCGATCAAGAACGTGGTGCGCGCTCTGGAACAAGCTGGCGCGATGGAATACACCATCGTCGTGGCCGCTTCTGCCTCTGAATCTGCTGCCATGCAGTACGTGTCGGCCTACTCTGGCTGCACTATGGGCGAATACTTCCGTGACCGTGGCGAAGACGCTTTGATCGTTTATGACGATCTGTCCAAGCAAGCCGTGGCTTACCGTCAGGTGTCGCTGCTGTTGCGCCGTCCACCAGGCCGCGAAGCTTACCCTGGCGACGTGTTCTATCTCCACAGCCGTTTGCTCGAACGTGCAGCCCGCGTGAACGCCGACTATGTCGAAGCCTTCACCAAAGGCGCTGTCAAAGGCAAAACAGGTTCCTTGACGGCTTTGCCCATCATCGAAACCCAAGCCGGTGACGTGTCTGCATTCGTGCCCACCAACGTGATTTCGATCACCGACGGTCAGATCTTCTTGGAAACCAGCTTGTTCAACGCCGGTATCCGTCCAGCGATCAACGCCGGTATCTCGGTGTCGCGCGTCGGTAGCTCGGCTCAAACCAAGATCATCAAAGGTCAATCCGGCGGTATCCGTACCGACTTGGCCCAGTACCGTGAATTGGCCGCTTTCGCCCAGTTCGCTTCCGATCTGGACGAGTCGACACGCAAGCAGCTGGACCGCGGTGCCCGCGTGACTGAATTGCTCAAGCAAGCCCAATACAGCCCTCTGTCGATCAGCTTGATGGGCGCCAGCCTGTTTGCGGTGAACAAAGGCTTCATGGACGACATCGACGTCAAGAAAGTCCTGGCTTTCGAACACGGTTTGCACGCTTACCTCAAAGACAAGAGCGCAGCCCTGTTGGCCAAGATGGAAAGCACGCAAGCACTGGACAAAGAAGCTGAGGCTGAATTGACCACTGCTGTTGCCGCTTTCAAGAAAAGCTTTGCTTAATTTCTACCTGATCAAAAGGAGCCGCTGATGGCATCGGGCAAGGAACTACGCACCAAGATCAAATCGGTGGAAAACACCAAGAAGATCACCAAGGCCATGGAGATGATTTCCGTCTCCAAAATGCGCAAGGCGCAGGAGCGTATGCGCACGGCCCGGCCTTACAGCGAGAAGATTCGCACCATTGCGACTCATCTCGGGCAGGCCAACCCTGAGTACGTGCACGCCTTCATGAAGCAAAACGACGGCAAGTCCGTCGGCTTCATTGTGGTGACCACGGACAAAGGTTTGTGCGGTGGCTTGAACACCAACCTGCTGCGTGCCGTGACAGGTAAATTGCGTGAAACGCAGGCTGCAGGCAAGACGCCTCTGGCCGTGGCCATTGGCGGCAAAGGTTTGGGTTTCCTGAACCGCGTCAATGCCAAAGTGGTGGCGCATGTGACCCATCTGGGCGACAAGCCTCATCTGGAAAAGCTGATTGGCCCCGTCAAGGTGCTGCTCGACGCTTATGCCGCTGGTGAGGTGAGCGCTGTGTACCTGTGCTACAACAAGTTTGTCAGCACCATGGCACAAGTGCCCACCATCGACCAGTTGCTGCCACTGTCTTCTTCCAAGATGGAAGCAGACACCAAGGCAGCAGGTGCCGTGGCCCATGGATGGGATTACATCTATGAGCCCGATGCCCAGTCGGTCATTGACGATTTGTTGATCCGTTATGCAGAAGCCCTGGCTTACCAAGCCGTGGCCGAAAACATGGCCTCAGAGCACGCTGCTCGCATGGTGGCCATGAAGGCCGCCACGGACAACGCTGGCAATGTGATTGGCGAGCTCAAACTCGTCTACAACAAGACCCGTCAAGCAGCCATCACCAAAGAACTGTCGGAAATCGTCTCTGGCGCAGCCGCGATCAGCGGTTGATCCCCAGTTCAGCAAATTCAAATTATTTGGAGCGAAAAATGCAAGCCCAAGGAAAAATTGTTCAGTGTATTGGCGCTGTGGTCGACGTGGAATTTCCACGCAACCAGATGCCCAAGGTTTATGACGCACTCAAAATGGAAGGCTCCGCGCTGACCCTGGAAGTGCAGCAGCAACTCGGCGACGGCATCGTGCGCACCATTGCGCTCGGTTCTTCTGACGGTTTGCGTCGTGGCCTGATGGTGTACAACACAGGCAAGGCGATCACCGTGCCTGTGGGCAAAGCCACACTGGGCCGCATCATGGACGTGTTGGGTGCGCCCATCGACGAACGTGGTCCTGTCAGCCAGGAACTCACTGCTTCCATTCACCGCAAAGCACCTGCTTACGACGAACTGAGCCCTTCACAAGAACTGCTGGAAACCGGCATCAAGGTGATTGACTTGGTTTGCCCGTTCGCCAAAGGCGGCAAGGTCGGCTTGTTCGGTGGTGCCGGTGTGGGCAAGACCGTGAACATGATGGAACTCATCAACAACATCGCCAAGGCGCACAGCGGCTTGTCCGTGTTCGCCGGTGTGGGTGAGCGTACCCGTGAAGGCAACGACTTCTATCACGAGATGGCCGACTCCGGCGTCGTGAACCTCGAGAACCTGCCTGAGTCCAAAGTGGCCATGGTTTACGGCCAGATGAACGAGCCACCAGGCAACCGTTTGCGCGTCGCCTTGACCGGTCTGACCATCGCCGAATCCTTCCGTGACGAAGGCAAAGACGTGTTGTTCTTCGTGGACAACATCTACCGCTACACCTTGGCCGGTACCGAAGTGTCCGCCTTGTTGGGCCGTATGCCTTCAGCTGTGGGTTACCAGCCTACGCTGGCCGAAGAAATGGGCCGTTTGCAAGAACGTATCACGTCGACCAAAGTCGGCTCGATCACATCGATTCAGGCCGTTTACGTGCCAGCCGATGACTTGACCGACCCATCGCCAGCGACCACGTTTGCTCACTTGGACTCCACCGTGGTGTTGTCTCGTGACATCGCTTCGCTCGGTATCTACCCAGCTGTGGATCCTCTGGACTCCACCAGCCGTCAGCTCGATCCTTTGGTTGTGGGCCAAGACCACTACGAAACCGCTCGCGCTGTGCAAGGCACCTTGCAGCGTTACCGCGAACTGCGCGACATCATCGCCATCATGGGCATGGACGACTTGGCTCCTGAAGACAAGTTGGCCGTGGCCCGTGCCCGCAAGATCCAGCGTTTCCTGTCGCAGCCTTTCCACGTGGCTGAAGTGTTTACCGGTTCCCCCGGCAAGTACGTCACATTGGCTGAAACCATCCGTGGCTTCAAGATGATTGTGGCCGGCGAGTGCGATCACCTGCCAGAGCAAGCTTTCTACATGGTCGGTACCATCGACGAAGCTTTCGAAAAGGCCAAAAAGGCCGCGTAAAGCAGAACCCCGGGGCGGCTATCCAGTCTCCCCGTAGTCCGCTTCAACGCACCTTTTTAAGGAGTAAACATGAACACCATCCACGTTGATGTGGTCAGTGCAGAAGAGTCCATCTATTCGGGCGAAGCCCGATTCGTGGCCTTGCCTGGCGAGTCTGGCGAACTGGGCATTTACCCACGTCACACCCCGCTGATCACCCGCATCAAAGCCGGTTCGGTTCGCATCGAGACGGCTGACGGCGGCGAGGAATTTGTTTTCGTTGCGGGTGGCATTCTGGAAGTGCAGCCCGACTGCGTGACCGTGCTGTCTGACACCGCGATCCGCGGCAAAGACCTCGACGAAGAGAAAGCCAATGCGGCCAAAGCAGCAGCAGAAGAAGCTTTGAAAAACGCCAAAAGCGAAATCGACTTGGCCCGTGCCCAGTCCGAGTTGGCTGTCTTGGCGGCTCAGTTGTCGGCCTTGCGGAAATACCGCAAAAAATAAGACGCTGAATAAGAGCAGTACCTGTACTTGTGCAGGCATCTTCAAAAACCCGACGCAGCAATGCGGTCGGGTTTTTTGTTGCCCGGCGCACCATGGGCGCGTGTAGACTTGGTCGGATCATGAAAAGAGCCAAATTGCAAGCAGCCATCGTGGGTGGAACACCCGACGACATCGAACAAAGCTTTTACGAAGCGCTTCACAACGCTGACATTGAGCAGCTCATGGCGTGTTGGGCGGAAGAAGATGACATCGTCTGTGTACATCCTGGTGGGCCGCGCATGATCGGGCCGGGTGCCATACGTGCCACATTTGAGGGCATGTTTGCCAACGGCAGTGTGCAAGCGCACCCAGAAAGAATCCACAAAATCGTTTCACTCGCGTGCGCGGTTCATCACCTTGTGGAGCGTGTGGAGGTGATCACACCGCAGGGCGCCAAACAGGCATTTGTGATTGCCACCAATGTGTACCAAAAAATGCCACAGGGTTGGCGCATGGTGGCCCACCATGCAAGCCCTGGCACCCCGAATGACTCGGCCGATGTGGGGGTCAAGCCCACGGTGCTGCACTGAGGCTTATGCATTATCGAGCACCCGTATGGCTGCCCGGTGGGCATGCCCAGACCATTTGGTCAGCCCTGTATGCACGCAGACGGTGGGGCCCGGCATTGCCCATACAGCGTGAGCGCTGGCTCACACCGGACGATGACTTCATCGATGTCGATCGACAAAACGCCAGTCGACATGACAGGCCCATGTTGGTGTTGTTTCACGGACTCGAGGGTTCATCAGGCAGTCATTACGCGCAGTCCTTTGCCGATTGGGCGGCTGCGCACGACCTCAACTTTGCTTTGCCCCACTTTCGCGGCTGCAGCGGCGAACTCAATCGTGCACCGCGTGCCTACCATTCAGGTGATCACCAGGAAATCGACTGGGTATTGAGCCGTCTGCGCAAGCAGCATCAATCGCAGGGTGGTCAAACACTGATCGCAGCAGGCGTGTCCCTGGGCGGCAATGCCTTGATGCGGTGGGCCGCCGAACACGGCACCGCAGCCTTGCAAAGTGCAGATGCCATCGCTTCGATTTGTTCGCCGCTTGATTTGATGCAAAGTGGGCACGCCATAGGGCGTGGTTTGAACCGACAAATTTATACGCGCATGTTTTTGCGCAGCATGAAGCCAAAGGCGTTGGCCAAGTTGGCGCAGCACCCAGGCCTGTTTGATCGGCAGCGGCTCATGGCTGCGCGAGACCTGTACGAGTTTGACAATGTGTTCACGGCACCCTTGCATGGGTTCAAAAATACAGACGATTACTGGGCCAAAGCATCGGCCAAACCGTTGATGCAGAACATCCGCCTGCCGGCCTTGGCATTGAATGCCCGGAACGACCCCTTCGTACCGGCGAGCAGTTTGCCCCAAAAGAACGATGTATCGAGGTCGGTCACGCTTTGGCAGCCCGAGCACGGGGGGCATGTTGGATTCGCCCAAGGCAGTTGGCCCAGCCATGTGCGTGGCTTGCCCGATGCCGTGGGGAGCTGGCTTTTGGGTGCATCTGGGCAGCCGTTTCACGAAGGGATTACAGCCCATGGATGACATCGTTCGCCAAGCCATGACCAAGTGGCCGAATGTGCCCGACTGCTTTGGCTGGCTGGGTTTGGACAGTCGCGGGCAGTGGCACATGCGAGATGACCGGGTGCAGCACTTGGGTGCGTTTCAAAGTGGTCAACCAGGCGCCAAAGGCTCTGTGCTGAGGCATGAAAAGTTGATTGATTTCATTCATCGCAACTACGATGCCGATGTGCAGGGGCGTTGGTTTTTTCAGAACGGACCCCAGCGGGTCTACATCGAGCTGGAGGTTGCGCCCTACATCTGGCGATTGAGCGAAAGCTTTGAGCCGACCGCGCACACAGGGCAAGCCACGCAAGTCATCGCATGCCTGGTTGACGAAGCCGGGCGTGTTTACCTGAACACCACAGATGGTTTTGGCTTGGTTCACACCCTGGATGTCGCCTTGGTCGCCGAAGCCATAGAAAAAAATCTTTGGATCCCTGAAGACTGTTTGTCTCGGGAATTGCCTGAGCGCTTTGGATTTGTCATCAGCCCACAGCAAGGCTGAGGTTGACCATCAGCGAGCGGGCATAAAAAAACCGACCACGAGGGTCGGTTCATTCAAGAGGCCGCAGCCGCTTTACTTCTTTTCGCCTTCGGCAGCAGGTGCCTTGGGTTCATCAAATTTTGCACCGGCATTGTTGGCCATATAGACCACAGCGCGGGCAATTTCGGTGTCGTTGAAATCACCGCCACCTTGTGCACCCATGGCACCTTTGCCTTTGAGGGCCGAAGTCACCAAAGTCTCCAGGCCTTGCTTGATGCGGGCACCCCAAGCGCCAGCGTCGGCAAACTTGGGCGCACCGGCTGCGCCAGCAGCGTGGCAAGCAGAACACTGCGCTTTGTAAACTTCTTCACCGGCCTTCAAAGGACGATTGGCGTCACGCACTTCAACGGTGCCGATTTTTTGAATGCGCTGGGCGACCGATCTTTCGGAGTCGCTGGCACCCGGAGCCGTCTTGTTGGCCGAAGTCACATAAAAGACCAAACCGATGATGATGAACACCGGGATGATGAAAGAAGCAAGGCTCAGCAAAAGCATTTGCTTGGGCGTTTTCACCGGGCCGGTGTGTGCTTCGTGTTGATCGTGGCTGTTGTCGCTCATGAGATCCTCTTGTTGGGCTTGGCCTTTGGGCCTGGGTGTTGACCGTAATCAACCCAAGATTATAGCGGCCCACCCTTCACCGGACTTGCAAGCCCCGGCCAGAAAGACAAGCCGTGACATAATCCGTGCAGCACCAAGTGCGGCTGTAGCTCAGTGGATAGAGTATTGGCCTCCGAAGCCAAGGGTCGTGGGTTCGATCCCCGCCAGCCGCACCAAACTCAATTTCGCCACCCTTTGCGGTGGCGTTTTTGTTTCTGCAAGACAGGTTCAGCGGCTGGGGCTGTCCGGTGCTGGTGTTTCTTTGACTCGGCGGGCGCCGGTAAAACGTTTGGTCCAGTAAGCTGCCCGCAAATCATCCACGCGCACCGTTTTGCCGGTGCTGGGCGCATGGATGAATTTGCCATCGCCGAGGTAAATGCCTACGTGGCTGAACGTGCGGCGCATGGTGTTGAAGAAGACCAGGTCGCCCGGGTTGAGTTCATTGCGGTCGATTTTGTCTGTCGCCGCTGCTTGCTCATCTGCACGCCGGGGCAACAAGCGCCCAACGGATGTTTCATACATGTAACGCACGAATCCGCTGCAATCAAAGCCAGTTTCGGTAGAACTGCCGCCGCGTTTGTAGGGCACGCCCAGCAAGCCCATGGCTTTCCCAAGCATTTGGTCGGTTTTCTCGCCGACACTGCTTTTCATTTGGTCGCCCAGTTGCATCAAGCTGGCCAGTTCTGACATCCGCTTGACTTCTGCTGCCTGCTCGTCTGCAGGTGCGGCAAAAACCAAGGAGGACGCCAGCAGCAAACTGACAGCGGTGGCAAGGGGCTTAAATTTCACGATATAAGATTTTGTGGATGAGCCATCCATAATAACCGCTTCAACCGTGCGCGGGCAATGGCCTTGTTGAGTATCTTTGTTTAGTTAAACGCCGTAACGGTCACGATAAGCTTGAACTTTGGGCAGATGTTCGGCCAGCGCGTTGCCGCCCTGGTTCGACAGATAAGCCAACAAATCAGACAGTTGCGCAATCGTGCAGACCTGCATGCCCAGTGTGCCGCGCACGTACTGGACGGCGCTGTGGGGCACGTCTTGCACCGAGCCGTCGGCCTGTTTTTCGGTGGCCATTTCCTGGCGGTCCAAGGCAATGGCAATCGCGTGGGGCGTGGCGCCTGCGGCCTGAATCAGGGCAATCGACTCGCGTGCGGCGGTACCCGCGCTCATCACGTCGTCCACGATCAGCACGCGGCCCTTGAGCGGCGCACCCACCAAACTGCCGCCTTCGCCGTGGTCCTTGGCTTCTTTGCGGTTGTAGGCAAAAGGCACGTTCTTGCCCAAGCGGGCCAGTTCTACCGAGACCGCCGCGCCCAGCGGAATGCCTTTGTAGGCAGGACCAAAGATCATGTCGAATTCGATGCCGCTGGCCAGCAGGGCTTTTGCATAGAATTGCGCGAGTCGACTCAGCTTGGCGCCGTCGTCAAACAGCCCTGCGTTGAAAAAATACGGGCTCATGCGCCCAGCTTTGGTCTTGAATTCGCCAAAGCGCAGCACGCCCGAGTCGACCGCAAATTGCACAAATTCCTGAGCGAGCGCCTGCATCTCGGCGCTGCTTGCCTGTCCTGTCACCATGGGGAAATCCTTGTTCAAACTCACCAGCCTCAACCTCAACGGCATCCGTTCAGCCACGACCAAAGGGGTCGAAGCCTGGTTGGCGCAAGAAAAGCCTGATTGTATTTGCGTGCAAGAAGTCAAAGCCCAAGCGGCCGATGTCGCAGGCAAGTTTGAAGACATCGCAGGCCTGAAAGGCCACTTTCAGTTTGCCGAGAAAAAAGGCTATTCCGGCGTGGGCGTGTACACCCGGCATGAGCCCAGCGATGTGGTCGTGGGTTTTGACGGCGGCGAGTTCGATGCCGAAGGCCGCTATGTCGAGCTGCGTTTCGACACTCCCACCCGCAAGCTGTCTATCATCAGCAGCTACTTTCCCAGTGGTTCATCGGGGCCTGAGCGGCAAGAGGCCAAGTTCCGATTTTTGGACAAGATGTACCCGCACCTCATGGCCCTCAAAGCCGAGCGCGACTTCGTGGTGTGCAGCGATGTGAACATCGCGCACCAACAAGCCGACCTCAAGAACTGGAAGGGCAACCTCAAAAACAGCGGCTTTTTGCCCGAAGAGCGTGCCTGGATGACACAGCTCACCACCGAGGGCGGTGTGGTTGATGTGTATCGCCGCCTCCAGCCCGACACCACCGACGCTTGCTACACCTGGTGGAGCAACCGAGGCCAGGCCTATGCCAAGAACGTGGGCTGGCGGCTGGACTACCAACTCGCCACCCCGGCCTTGGCTGAAAAAGCCCGAACCGAATCGATTTACAAAGATCAAAAGTTTTCAGACCACGCGCCGATCACGGTCGAATACGACTTAGACCTCTGAGCGCAAGGCCACGGCCATGCGTCGCCCTTCGGTGGCGCTGCGCTGGCCCAGCTCAATCAGTTCCATCACCCACAGCGCTTCTTCGGCGGGCACCGGATTGGCCGCACCGCACAGCACCGCATCGCGAATGCCCGCGTAATAGCGCGTGTAATCGCCGGGCATGCCCATTTGCGTGCTTTCGCTCAGGTGTTGCTGCGCGTCTGACAGCGTCAAGCGCAGGGGCTCGGGGTCAACGCCCCAGTCGGCCAGCGGTGGGCGCTGGCCCGCCTTCAAGGCGGCCTCTTGGGTGTCCAGCCCCCACTTGACCAGCGACCCCTCGGTGCCATGCACCGTGAAGCGGGGCGCCACATGGGCGGTCAAGGCGCTGGCATGCAGCACCACCCGCATATCGCCGTAATGCAAGAGGGCATGAAACCAGTCATCGGCGCGGCTGTGGTCACGCTGGCGTGCCCAGTCGAGCGAAAGCGTTTGGGGTGGGCCAAACAATTGCAGCGCCTGGTCGAGCAAATGCGGCCCCAAGTCGTACCACAGGCCGCTGCCCGGCTCACCCGAATCGCGCCAGCGCAGTGGCACCACGGGGCGATAGCGGTCAAAGTGCGATTCAACATGCACGATGCGACCCAGGGTGGCGCTGTTCAGCACCGCTTGCAGCGACAAGAAATCCCCATCCCAGCGCCGGTTATGAAAAACCGACAACAAACGCGCTTGCTGCTTGGCCAACAAGATCAGGTCGCGGGCCTCTTGCACATTCAGGGTAAAGGGCTTGTCGACCACCACATGCTTGCCGGCCCGCAGCGCCAAAGCGGCCAGTGGGGCATGGGTGTTGTTGGGCGTGGCCACCACCACCAGGTCAATGTCGGGTCGCGCGATCAGGCTTTCGGGGGTGTCGCACACCGCAACGCCGGGCCAGGCGGCGTGCACGTCTTGCGCACGGCTGCTGGAGATGGCCGTCAACTGCAAACCCGGCACGGCGGCAATCAGTGGCGCATGAAAAGTGGCACTGGCGTAGCCAAAGCCCAAAAGGCCCACTTTCAGGGGAGAGGTCATCGTCGTGCTTTCGGTTTGGCCATGAAGCTTGGCCATTCAACAGGGTCGCCAGCTTAAACCAAGCCGCCCACCTAGGCCGACACACATCCAGATCGTGACACCCAAGCCTTTGCAACCACTCGGTGCACATTCGCCCTGCACACAAATCAAGCCCGTGTACAGATCAACCCCGTGTATAGGTTAACCCCGTGTATAGGTCAGCATGCGCCCCTTGTAGGCCAGGGCATCCGCATGGGCGGACTGGTCCAGCACCTGCTCGTGCATGGCAAAGCCCGCACGCGCCATGTGCTTGTGAAACGCCGACCTGTTGCCCCGATTCGGGTCCACCACCCAAATTTCCGAAACCCTTGCGGCATGGGCGTTGATGAAGCTCGCCAGCGTGCCCTCGTCGTCGCGCTCGTACAAGATGTCGCTGCCCACAATCAGGTCAAAAAAGCCGCTGACACCGTCATCTTGTGCCGACGTCAGCACCGGCAAGCCATCTTCGCGCAGCGCGGCAGTGCCCCATAAACCATGACGGTAAGTCATCGGGGGCAGGCCGTTCAGGCGGGCGTTTTCGTTCAGAAAGGCGTGCGTCAAAGGGTGACAATCGCTGGCCGTGACGTTGGCGCCGCGCCGGTGCGCCACCAGGCTCGACAGGCCCAAACCACAGCCGATCTCCAAAATCCGCTCAGCACTCACGGGCCTTTGGGCCATGCGCTCGGCCATGCGTTGACCCGAAGGCCACAACAAACCAAACAAGGGCCAAGTGGCTGAAGAAATGCCCAAATTCAGGGCCTCATCCAAGGGGTCGTGGAACTGGTTTTTGTCGAGCAGGGAGCGAATGAGCAGGTCATCCACGCCCAAAACCGCGATGCTTTCCTGTTTGGTCAGGTAGCCGGAAAAAGAGGTGTGCAAAAGGGCAATCGGTGCAGCGCAAAGGCCGAAGATCAAAGGCGCTGGCTGGGGGCACTGTACACCCCGACCTCGAGAGACGGGCGCAATCGCATCCCTGATAATTCCCCCATGCTGCAATACCAAACCATCCCCGTCACCCCTTTCCAGCAAAATTGCTCCCTGATTTGGGACGACCAAACCCGCCAAGCGGCGGTGGTGGACCCGGGGGGCGATCTCGATTTGATTTTGGGCGCGGTCAAAACACGGGGCCTTCAGCTGGAGCAGATCTGGATCACCCACGGGCATGTGGACCACGCCTCGGGTACGGCCGATTTGGCCGAGCAATTGGGGGGCTTGCCCATCATTGGGCCGCACCCGGCTGACCAGTTCTGGATCGATGGTTTGCCAGCAGCCGCAGCGGCTTATGGGTTTCCGCCCGCCCGCGTTTTCACACCGACACGTTGGCTGGCCGATGGCGACACCGTCACGCTGGGGGCGCACACCTTGCAGGTGCGCCACTGCCCAGGGCACACACCGGGCCATGTGGTGTTTTATTCACCCGAGATCCAGCGTGCTTTTGTGGGCGATGTGCTGTTTGCCGGCAGCATTGGGCGCACCGATTTTCCGCAGGGCAACCATGACGATTTGATCGCCAGCATCACCGAGCGGCTGTGGCCCATGGGCAATGACACGGTGTTCATTCCCGGGCATGGCCCCGAGAGCACTTTTGGGCGTGAACGTCAGTCAAACCCTTATGTGCGGGATGTCTGAAGGCATGGATTCCCGATCAAGTCGGGCATGACAGCCACTGGGGCTTATGCGCTTGTCAAACTCAGCCTTTGAGCGCTTGCTCGTAGAGGTGTTGCACCTTGGGCAAGTTGGCTTGGAGTTCTTGAATGCGGTTGGCCCCGCTGGGGTGTGTCGACAGGAATGACGGGCTGCCATTGCCGCTGGCCGCTTGCATTTTTTGCCACAGACTGACGCTGGCCTCGGGTTTGTAGCCGCCGCGTGCGGCGATCTCCAGCCCCACCAAGTCCGATTCGGTTTCGTCGTCGCGGCTGTACTTCAGGGTGAGCAATTGGGTGCCCAGGCTGGCCGCGGCATCGCCCAAAGAGCCCAAGCCCAAGAGCTGCGACGCAATCGACAGGCCGATGCTGGTGGCCTGGCTTTTGGCCAGCCGTTCACGGGCGTGTTCACGCAGGGCGTGCGCCATTTCGTGGCCCATGATCATGGCCGCTTCGTCGTCGCTGAGTTTGAGCTGCTCCAGGATGCCGGTGTAAAAGGCGATCTTGCCGCCGGGCATGCACCAGGCATTGATTTGTTTGCTGCCAATCAGGTTGACTTGCCACTTCCAGTCACGCGATCGTGTGTTCCATTGCGCGGTGTGGGGAATGAGCTTTTGGGCAATGGCTTGCAGGCGTTGCAGTTGCGGGTGGCCATCGGGGGCCAGTGCGCCTTTGGCCCGGGCCTCGGCCAGCACTTGTGTGTATTGTTGCCGCGCTGAGGTTTCCAGCGTTTCGGCAGGGACCAGCTTGCGCAGGCCAGAGGACGAACCTACGTCCACTTGGGCCAAAGCCGATCCGGCGGCTGTGGCGCCCGCTGCCAGCATGAACGCCCGTCGGGCTTGCCAGCGAGGCGTTTTCAGATCGGGCGCATCTGGATCGGTATGGGCCGAGGGGGTTTTGAGGTCGCAAATAAAGCACATGGTTTGCAAATCATAGCGAGTTGCCAGATGCTGCGGTGGCCAAGGCCGGACGGGTGCATCCGATAATCAGGGCATGTCTGAAACCGCCACCCCCATTGAGACCCCCCCGCCCAGCACGGTACGCACCTGGCGCGAGGCTTTGCGTCTGTATTTGCAGCCTGCCAGCTTGCGCATGGTGGCGCTGGGCTTTGCGGCCGGGCTGCCCTTGCTGCTGGTGTTGGGCACGCTCAGCTTCAGGCTGCGCGAAGCGGGTATTGACCGCAGCACCATCGGTTACTTGAGTTGGGTGGGCCTGGCTTACGGCGTCAAGTGGATGTGGGCACCCTTGGTGGACAGGATGCCGATACCTTGGCTCACGCGCCAGTTGGGTCGCCGTCGCAGTTGGTTGTTGTCGTCGCAAATCGTCATTGCGGGCGGTTTGGTGGGCATGGCGCTCAATGACCCGTCGCAGCTGCTGGGGCCTTTGGTGGCCTGTGCTTTGGCGGTGGCGGTGGCATCGGCCACGCAAGACATTGCGCTCGATGCCTACCGCATCGAGTCGGCCGAGGTCAATGCCCAGGCCGCGCTGGCGGCCAGTTACCAAACCGGGTATCGCCTGGCCATGATCTGGGCCGGTGCGGGCGTGTTGTGGATTGCGGCATGGGCGCAAGGCGAGCAAACCACGGGCTATGCCCAAGCGGCTTGGCAAGTGGCGTATTTGGTGATGGCGGCCAGCATGTTGCCCGGCATGTGGATGGTGCTGGCCTCGCCCGAGCCGGTGCCTGCGCCAATGACGCCCGCCCGCAATCTGGCCGAGTGGGTGCAGGGTGCATTGATCGAACCCTTTGCCGACTTTTGGCGACGTTACCGCTGGCAGGCGCTGCAGGTGCTGGCGCTGATCGCGGTGTACCGCATCAGCGACGTGGTGATGGGCATCATGGCCAACCCGTTTTATGTGGACATGGGTTTCACCAAAACCGAAGTGGCCAGCGTGACCAAGGTGTATGGCGTGGTCATGACGCTGGTGGGCGCATTTGTGGGCGGGGTCTTGTCGGCGCGGTGGGGGGTGATGCGCATTCTGATGCTGGGTGCGGTGCTCAGTGCGGTCAGCAATTTGCTGTTTGTCTGGCTCAGCGGCGTGGGGCACGATGTGAGCGCCTTGGTCTGGGTGATTTCTGCCGACAACCTGGCCAGTGGCATCGCCTCGGCGGCCTTCATTGCCTACTTGTCTTCGCTGACCAACATCCAATATTCGGCCACGCAATACGCGCTGCTCAGTTCCATGATGCTGTTGTTGCCGAAGTTTTTGGCGGGTTTTTCGGGGGACTTTGTCGATGCCTACGGCTATGCCAGTTTCTTCACCGCCACGGCTTGGCTGGGGGTGCCGGTGCTGCTGCTGGTGGCCTTGGCTGCACGCGTCCACGCCAGACAGCCCTCGTGAATTTACCCATCTTTACCCAAGCGACACGACAAACGCCACAGCGCGGACGATGATCAGGCCATGCAAGAACTTTTGATGATCGAAGACGATGTCCGCTTGGCGGGCATGGTGTCTGACTATCTGGGGCAAAACGGTTTTGGCGTGGGCCACGCCCCCGATGCCCGGAGCGGTTTGGCCCGTTTGCAAACGGCAGGCGTCGATTTGGTCATCCTGGATTTGATGCTGCCCGACATGGACGGCCTGCAAGTGTGTCAACGCATCCGCGCTTTGCCGGGTGCCTTGGGCCAAGTGCCGGTGCTCATGCTCACCGCCAAGGGCGACCCGATGGACCGCATCATCGGGCTCGAAATGGGGGCCGACGATTACCTGCCCAAGCCCTTTGAGCCGCGTGAGTTGCTGGCCCGCATCAAGGCCATCTTGCGGCGCAAAAGTGCCCCCCCCGAAGTCAGCAGCCAGGTCATGCAGTTTGGCTCGCTCGAAATCGACCGCGATGCGCGGCGGGTGTCTGTGGCCGGGCAGGCCTGCGACCTGACGTCTTACCAATACGATGTGTTGGTGGCTTTGGCCGAACGCGCGGGCCGCGTGCTCACGCGGGACCAGATCATGGAGGCCGTGCGCGGGCGTGAGCTGGAGGCGTTTGACCGCTCAATCGACGTGCACATGGGCCGTATCCGTGCGGCCATCGAGGCCGACCCCAAAGCACCGCAACGCATCCTCACGGTGCGGGGCGTGGGCTATGTGTTTGCCCGCCAGCAGGACTGAAGCATGGCCCTGCGCACTTGGTTACGGCAATGGTCGCGTCATTTGTATTTGCGCATTTGGCTGGCTGTGGTCGTGGGTGTGGCCTTGCTCATGCTGGTGGTGGGCTGGGCCTGGCGTGCCAGTGTCGAGCACAACAACCCTCCGCCCGTGCCGCGTGAATGGGTGGTGCTCAATGCCCAGGGCGAGGTTCTGGCCACCACGACCCGGCCGCCTGGCCCCGGCGCGCCGCTTGAATTTGACGTGACCTTGCCCGATGGGCAACAACTCCAGTTGCGTGTTCAGCGCAACGGGGAGCGTGCAGACCCGCCCGACATGGGCCACCCGCGTGGTGGGCGCATGGCGTCGCCACACATGTCGCCGCAAACCTCACCGCAAAACTCACCGTACAGTTCGGCACGCATGCCACCCCATGTGCGCAACGAGCCGCCTTGGTGGGCCAAGCCGCCCTATGGCTTTTTCTGGATGCTGGGGCTGATCGGGTTGGCGGTGGCGCTGGGTTTGTACCCGGTGGTGCGGCGACTGACCCAAAGGCTTGAAGGTTTGCAGCGTGGGGTGCAGCGCTGGGGCGATGGCGATTTGTCGGTGCGTGTGCCGGTGCAAGGCGATGACGAAGTGGCCGATTTGTCGGCGCGCTTCAATGCGGCAGCTGAACGCATCGAAGGGCTGATGGCTTCACAAAAATCACTGCTGGCCAATGCTTCACACGAGCTGCGCTCGCCTTTGGCCCGCATCCGCATGGGGCTGGAGCTGGAGCTGATGGATGCAGCGGCTGCCGACAGCGCCACGCGCCAAGCTACACGCACCGAAATTTTGCGCAACATGAGCGAACTCGATCAGCTGATTGATGAGATCTTGTTGGCCAGCCGTTTGGATGCCAAAGAGGCGGACATCGGCACGGTCGAGGCGGTGGACTTGGTGGGCCTGTGTGCCGAAGAATGCGCCCGCGTGGGCGCGGTGCTGGAGGTGCCGCCCGGCCTGTCGGTGCTGGAGGTTCAGGGCGTGGCCAAGTTGCTGCGGCGCATGGTGCGCAATTTGTTAGAGAACGCACGGCGCTACGGTGCCACGGGCATCGATGGTCACGCAAACCTCGGCGATGACGTGGTCTTGTCTTTGGCGCAGCAAGGCCAGCAGGTTCATGTCCGTGTGTGCGACCATGGGCCGGGGGTGCCAGAGGCTTGGCGTGAGCGGATTTTTGAGCCGTTTTTTCGGCTGCCGGGTGCCAGTGAGCGCGTGGGCGGTGTGGGTTTGGGGCTGTCGCTTGTCAAATCGATTGCCGAGCGGCACGGCGGGCGGGTACGGTGTGCAGACCGCACTGGCGGTGGTGCCTGTTTTGAGGTGAGTTTCGACCAAAGGCCCCAAAGCAAAACGGCGAACACCTGAGGGTCCGCCGTTGCATCGCTCTTGAGGAGCGCCGTGGGGTTGGCTGGCCATCGCATCGATGGCCGCGCAGGCCTTTCAGTGGTGGTGGCCGACCACTTCACCGGCTTTCAATTTGTAAGCGGTGCCGCAATACGGGCATTTGGCTTCGCCGGTTTTGGCCACGTCCAGATAGACCTTGGGGTGGCTGTTCCAGAGTTTCATGTCGGCTTTGGGGCTGGGGCAAAAAACACCGCCCTGGGGGTTCAGGTCGGTGGCCAGCAGTTCAACGGGATTGCTCATGGTTTCTTTCCTTAAACCAGCGTCAGCCAGTGTGCGTATTTCGGGTTACGGCCGTTGACGATGTCAAAGAACGCAGATTGGATTTTCTCGGTGATCGGGCCACGGCTGCCCGCGCCCAGCTCAATTCGGTCCAGTTCGCGGATCGGCGTGACTTCAGCGGCGGTGCCGGTGAAGAAGGCTTCGTCGGCAATGTAAATCTCGTCGCGTGTGATGCGCTTTTGCACGATCTCCAGGCCCAGATCTTTGGCGATGTGGAACACCGTGTTGCGGGTGATGCCGTTCAAAGCACCGGCTGACAAATCGGGGGTGTAGATCACGCCGTCCTTGACCACGAAGATGTTTTCGCCAGCACCTTCCGACACAAAACCCGAGGTGTCGAGCAACAAGGCTTCGTCGTAACCTTCGTCGGTCACTTCCATATTGGCCAAGATCGAGTTGGTGTAGTTGCTCACCGCTTTGGCCTGCGTCATGGTGATGTTGACGTGGTGGCGGGTGTAGCTGCTGGTCTTGACGCGGATGCCGCGCTTCATGCCTTCTTCGCCCAAGTACGCGCCCCAGGTCCAGGCGGCGACCATCAGGTGAATGGTGTTGCCCTTGGGGCTTACGCCCAGCTTTTTGTCGCCAATCCAAGTGAGGGGGCGGATGTAGCCGCTTTCCAGTTTGTTTTCACGCACCACGGCGCGCTGGGCTTCGTTGACTTGGTCTTTGGTGAAGGGGATCGCCATGCGCAAGATTTTGGCGCTGTTGAACAGGCGGTCGGTGTGCTCTTGCAAACGAAAGATGGCCGTGCCTTGCTCGGTTTTGTAGGCGCGCACGCCTTCAAAAGCGCCGCAACCGTAGTGCAGGGTGTGGCTCAAGACGTGGATCTTGGCATCGCGCCAATCGACCATCTGGCCGTCCATCCAGATTTTGCCGTCGCGGTCGGACATGGAGGGAATGACAACGCTCATGAAAGTGTCCTTTGAAGAAGGGGCAGTAAACAGTGCAAAAAAGTGATTTTAAGGTCCACCGCCACCGTCAGATGAAGCGGTTGTGGACAGCACTCAGGTGGAGAGGGCCGGGGCTGTTGCTTCAACTTGGGTGTCGGTGGTGGGGCGCTCCAGTGTCCACTCGGTCAGTTTGCCCCCCACGAAAGTGCCGGTCACCTGCGATTGGCCGGCGTCTGTCCAGCGAAAGATTTCTGGCTGGGCGTCTTTTTCGGTCAAGAGTTGACCCAAAGACCGCGTCATGGCGATCACATGCATCAAGCTCGCTCCTTTTTGGAGCTTGGCATTGAGCATCACGGCGCTGGCCACATGCCCGATAGGGCGGTTGGCCGCTTTTTTAAGGATGGTGACCATGCGCGTGAAGTGCAGCAAGATCCACATGACCACACCACCTGCAGCCAGGGCAATGCCGGCCCACTGAAAGGCGTGCCAAGCACCGACGGTGAAAACGAGGATGGCCGCAGGGGCCAGTATTTTGTTGAAATTCATGGGGGCAGATTGTGCCTTGTGTGCCGTGGACTTGCTGATGGTGTCCTCGCTTAAGCCGAGCTGCATGAGGTCGGGTCAAACCTTCTTTTAACGGCAGCTGTGTCGAAGTCAAAGGCTGTGTGGATGCCAACAAGGTCTTTCAGGTGATTCAGTTGGAAGTCAAAAATGGCGACAGCAACCGTGAGGACGGAGCCTTAATCGAGCTCGCGCACTACGCCCATCGCTTCTTCAATCCTTTCAACGGCATGCACCTGCATGCCCGGAATGGCGGTCTTGGGCGCATTGGCTTTGGGAATGATGGCGGTGGTGTAGCCCAGTTTGGCCGCTTCTTTCAGGCGGTCTTGGCCACGCGGCGCCGGGCGCACTTCACCGGCCAAGCCCACCTCGCCAAAGGCGATAAAGCCTTTCGGCAGGGCTTTGCCGCGCAAGCTGCTGGTGATGGCCAGCATCACCGCCAGGTCGGCGGCAGGTTCGCTGATGCGCACGCCACCCACCGCGTTGACAAACACGTCTTGGTCCATGCAGGCCACACCCGCGTGCCGGTGCAGCACCGCCAGCAACATGGCCAATCGGTCGCGGTCCAGGCCCACGCTCAGTCGGCGTGGCGAAGGGCCACCGCTGTCCACCAGTGCCTGAATCTCGACCAGCAGTGGGCGTGTGCCTTCCAAGGTGACCATCACGCAGCTGCCGGGCACGGGCTCGCTGTGCTGGCTCAAAAAGATGGCGCTCGGGTTGCTCACGCCTTTGAGGCCTTTTTCGGTCATGGCAAAAACGCCAATCTCGTTGACCGCGCCAAAGCGGTTCTTGATGGCGCGGATCAGCCGGAAGTTGGAGTGGGTGTCGCCCTCAAAGTACAGCACCGTGTCCACCATGTGCTCCAGCACGCGTGGGCCAGCCAGCGCGCCTTCTTTGGTGACGTGGCCGACCAGCACGATGCTGGTGCCGGTGGCTTTGGCCGTGCGC
>OFRD01000010.1_pt1 | contig 63305 bp, 56 predicted proteins | sample 1543041 | NCBI WGS metagenome assembly OFRD01 (sample SAMN07774234, study PRJEB24372) | wastewater metagenome | isolation source: Exp Tend CN 100WW | collected 2016-02
GTAAAGCCCGCCTTTGCCGATCAGCAGGCCCAAGCGGCGCGTGGCTTCAAACACTTGCGCTACGGCTTGTGGCGCGGGCTCTTTGGTTGCGCGGTCAGTTACCAGCTCGATTCCCTGCATTAGGCCCTTGCCGCGCACATCGCCAATCAACGGGTACTTGTCCCATAGTTTGTGCAGGCCCGCTTGCAGCTGCGTGCCGCGCAGCGCCACCTGCGCCGGTCCGGCTTCTGTTTCCAGCACTTCAATGGTGGCCAGCGCGGCTGCAGTGGATACGGGGTTGCCGCCAAAGGTGCTGAGCGTGAGGCCCTTGCCGGCCATGCTTGCGGCGATGGGTGTGGTGGTAATGGTGTTGCCCATGGGGAAGCCGTTGGCAATGCCCTTGGCCATCGTCATGATGTCCGGCTCCACGCCCCAATGCGAGATGCCAAACCAATGCTGGCCGGTGCGGCCGAAAGCGGTTTGAACTTCATCACAAATAAACAGGCCGCCGTAATGGTGCGCCACCTGCGCTGCAATTTTGAAGTAGTCCGGCGGCGGTGTTATAAAGCCGCCCACGCCCTGGATGGGCTCTGCCATGAACGCAGCAATGCGCCCGCTGGTGGAGGTCTTGATCACATCTTCAATGTCCTGCGCGCAGGCTGTGCCGCATGTGTCCGGATGCAGCTTCAGCGGGCAGCGATAACAGTAGGCGTTGAGCGCGTGTGTGATGCCCGGCATTTGCGCGCCGCCCACGCGCCAAGTGGATTGCGCCGTAAGCGACATTGCCAGCGCAGAGCGCCCGCTGTATCCGTGGCGCAGCGCCACAATCTCCTGATTGCCGGTATGCGTGCGCGCCGCCATCACTGCCGTCTCGTTCGCCTCGGTGCCGGAGTTTGTAAAGTACGAGGTCTGCAAAGCGCCGGGCGCCAGCGCCGCCAGCTTCTCCGCCAGCGCCACATGGTTTTGGTGCGGGTAGAGCGTGGATGAGTGGATGATGCGCCCCACTTGTTCGCGCACACGCTCCACCACCAGCGGATGGTTGTGGCCCACGCTGGTTGTCAGGATGCCGCCAAAAAAATCCAGGTAGCGGTTGCCTTCCACATCCCACACGTACAGCCCTTCGCCATGGTCAAGCGGCAGCGGTTCGGTGTAGTACAAAATGTGATTGGGCCACAGGTACTCTTTTTGTTTTGCGATGATTTCAGACTGATTCATGGATGCAACCTTTTGCCAAGCTGGCTGGATGATTATGCGGGCGCGCTGCCGCCATGCGGCTGGCTGCCCACCACAGAATTAAATTACCGGGGCGTGGCTGCTGCGCTGCAGAAAAGCACCGGAGCCGCGCCGCCCATGCCAGGCGCTGCCATCCACAAGCAGCTCGCCGCGCACAAACACCTGGCGCGGCCGGCCGCGCAGCCGGCGCCCGTCGTATACGTTGTGGTCCACGCGCATGTGCATTTGCCGCCAGTCAACCGTCAGCTCGGCAGCCGGGTCCCACACCACCACATCCGCATCAGAGCCGGGCGCAAGCGTACCTTTGCGCGGATACAAGCCAAAAATTTTGGCCGGGTTGGTTGCGGTTAGCTCCACAAAGCGGTTGGCCGTGATGCGGCCAGTGTTCACGCCATAAGTCCATAGCAGCAGCAGGCGGTCTTCAATGCCATGCATGCCATTGGGGATCTTTGAGAAGTCGCCGGCGCCAAGTTCCTTGCCGGGCTTCTGGTAGCTTTCGCCTTCATATGTGATGGCGCGCGTGCCATCAAAGAGGAACGGGCAATGGTCCGTGGCCACCACTTGCAAGTGGCCGGCGCTCAACGCCTGCCATAGATACTCATTGTCCGCAGCCGTGCGCACCGGCGGCGAGCACACATACTTTGCGCCGTCCGGCTGGCGCAGGTTGTCGGTTGTGAAGAACAAATACTGCGGGCAGGTTTCGCCCATAACCGGCAGCCCGCGCGCGCGCCCGTAGCGCAGCTGGTCCACCGACTCAGCGCAGGTCATGTGCACAATGTACAGGGGTGCCTTGGCGATACCCGCAAGTGCGATTGCGCGCAGCGATGCCTCAGCCTCGGCCCATGCGGGATGGCTGCGCGCGTGGTATTCGGTGGCCAGATTGCCATGCGCCACATTGTCGCGAATCAGTAAATCAATCACATCGCCGTTTTCGCAGTGCACCATCACCAGCATGCCGGCCTCGGCCGCCTTCAGCATGGCGCGGAAGAGCGTGGCATCGTCCACCTGGTACACGCCCTTGTACGCTGTGAACAACTTAAGGGTGGTTACGCCGGCGCTCACCAATGACGGGATCTCGGCCATCACGGTGTCGTTCAGGTCTGTAATGGCAACATGCAGGCCGTAGTCAATTACGGCTTTGTCTTGCGCCTTGCGCTGCCAGTTTTCCACTGCCTGGTGCAGGCTCTCGCCCTTGTGCTGGATGGCAAAGTCGATGTGCGAGGTGGTGCCGCCGAAAGCCGCAGCGCGCTGGCCGGTGTAAAAATCATCAGCGGCCACAGTGCCAAAAAAGGGCAGCTCGAGGTGCGTGTGCACATCAATGCCGCCGGGCAGCAGCAGCATTCCGCCGGCGTCAACCACGCGCGCGCCAGCTGCCGGCAAATTGGCGCCCATCTGCACAATGCGCCCGCCTTCCAGCAGCAGGTCTGCTGCAAAAGTGTCCGCGGCTGTGATCACGGTGCCGCCTTTGATAATGGTTTTCATAATTGTTTGGCAGCAGCAGTCGCGCTTGCCGGGCAAAGTTTACCGCACTGCTATTTGGGAGCTGCCCGGGCATTTGCGCCGGCAAGCAGTGCGCAAATGCGGGCGCTGTAGATTACGGCGGCGCAGGGCGTGTGCTTGGGCGCGCATGCAAGAGCAGCAGCGCGCAAATACTGGCCAGCAGCAGTGCGCCTCCAGCTGCCGCAGCGGGACTGAGAGTCTCGCCCAGCAAGCCCAGCGCAAGGCCGGCGCCCAGCAGTGGTTCAATCAGCGCAATGATGGCTGCAACCGCGGCGGGTGTGGTTTGCAGCCCCCACAAGTAAAGGCCGTAGCCGCCCACAGTGGGAATTAATCCGATGTACAGCAGCAGCAGCCAGCCATTGGCCGGGTATGCAAACTGCAGGCCGCGCTGCAGCGCAAAGGGCAGCAGCAGCAATGCGCCCAGCGGAAACGCGAGGGCCACTGGTTGCAGCGGGTGATAGCGCGGTGCCAGCGCACGCGCACTTACCGCAACCACGCTGTAGCACAGGCCGGCAGCCAGAGCCAGCAGTGCGCCGGCAATGCGGGCAGCGGGCGGGCCGGCGGCCGGGCTGGCGCGCACCAGCAGCCACACACCGCAGAGCGCCAGTGGCAGCAGTGCCGCCTCTGCCCAACCCGGCCGCTCGTGCAGCAGCAGCGCTGCGAGCAGCGCCACAAAAATCGGTGCGCTGCAAATGTTGAGCATGACGGCGCTGGACAAACCAATGCGTTCAATGGCAGCAAAGTAGCAAACCTGATACGCAGCGAACGCGGTGGCGATGCTGCCGATGTGCAGCCAATCACGCGCTTGCACGCGCCAGAAGTTTGCGCCGGCAAGCCAGCGGCTGAGCAGCACCAGTGCGGGCGCACTGATGGCCATGCGCCAAAATCCCGTGGAGAATGCGTCTGCGGTTGTGATGCGGTTGAGCAGTGCCACGGCCACGCCGATGGTGCCCCAGCTGGCAGCGGCCAGCGCCACCAGCAGCATGCCGCGCATGCGGTTGCCTTGCGCCGTCAATTGCGTACGCAACGGCGCAACCGGTGCGCACGTGATGCGGCCGGCCGCGAGTGCAAATAAATTTGGTTGGTGCAGCAGCAGCGGCGCAGGCAGCTGCGTTGAAGTTGGCCTGCCGGTCGCATTGCACGCATGGCTTACAGTGCCTGCCTGAGCGCGTGCGCCAGATTGCCGCGCGCCGCCACGATCACACGCTCGAGCCCCAGCCATGCAGCCATCTCCGGCAGCAAGTGCGCCAGCTGCGCGGCCGCACTGCCCGCCTTGCATCCGGGCTCGAGGTGCGCGGCCTGCACGCGCAGTGCACCAGTTGCCCGGTCCGCTTTGAGATCCATGCGGCCAACCAGCGTGTCCCCAAGCAAAAAGGGCAGCACGTAATAGCCAAACTTGCGCTGCGGCTGGGGTGTGTAGATTTCAATGCGATACCGAAAATTAAAAAGCCGCTCCGAACGCTGCCGGTTCCACACCAGCGAGTCGAAGGGCGAAAGGAGCGCACAAGCTTCCACCTGTTTTATTGGCGCGGCCGCGCAGTGCAAATATGCCGGCTCTTTCCAGCCCTCAACTGTGGCGGGCAGCAGGGTTCCGGCTTCCACCAGCTCTGCAATGATTGGCTTTACGGGGGTGAGTTTTTGGCGGTAATAGTCAGCGAGATCGCTGGCGGTGGCAACGCCCATGCTGTGGGCTGCGAGCGTAATTAATTGCGTTTGGGCAGCGTGCGGGCTGGGTGTGGGTGCTGCCAAAACGCTGGCGGGTAAAATGCGTTCGGGCAGGTCGTACACGCGCGCAAAGTTATTTGCCTGCCGCCGCGCACTTAAGCGGCCAACCAAAAATAAATACTCGAGCGCAAGCTTGGCCGCGTCCCAGTCCCACCATTTTCCTTTGGGCGTGGTGCGCTGTGAAAGATCCCCCGCCACAACCGGCCCGTTTTCCACAATGTACTGATGCACGAAGTCAACGTATGTCTTTTTGCCACGATGCATTCTGGTAAGGGGTCCTCCCATCGAGGGCGAGCGACCCTGTTCCATGCGCCAGCGAAACAGATGCTGATGCTTGGTGGGCACCAGCGCGGCCGCATGTGCCCAATACTCAAAGAGCGCGCCGGATTCCACGGCACGCGGCAGCAGGCTGCGGTTGTGCGGGCCGAGGCGTGCAAATACCGGCAGCTCCTGGCTGCGCACAAGCACATTCACCGAGTCGATTTGGATGACGCCGACGCGATCGAACAATTGCTGCAGGTGGCGCTGCGTCACCGCGCCTTTGGGGCGGGCAGCACCAAAGCCTTGCGCGGCAAGTGCAAGTTGGCGCGCATCGCGTGCAGAGAGCTGGACTGGCTTTGTTGGCAACGGGCAGTGGCGGCGCCGGTAGGCGGCTAAAGTTTGGCGCTTCGCAAGGCGTGCAGGCGCATGGCCGTGATCGGCTGGCGCAGCGCGCTTGCTGAGCATGCCCATTATAATCGCTGCAGATGCTGGATGCGCTGCGCAATTCCATTGACTATCCGTTGCGCGAGTGGGTTCGCTGGCGGCGCAACGGCTTGCGCGTGCCGAATGAGTCCAAGCAGGCGCTCTTTGCCGGCCTGCCGCTGGCGGACCGCGTGCAGGCTGAGGGCACGGCCGCGCGCCTGCTGCATGCGTATGCGCTGCAGCAGCTGCATGCGGACAGCCGTGCAGACAACTACCGTGAAAATCTTTTTTACCTTGAGCTGCTGGAGCGCGCGCTGGATTGCGCTGCCGCGCCGCTGCCGGCGTTAGTGCGCGCAGCGGATGTGGGCTGTGCCGCGTGGAACTATGTGCCAGCGCTGCACGCGCTGCTGCGCTACTGGCACGCGCCGGACGGGCGCGCCGTACAGCTGCGTGGCTTTGAAGCCGACGCATATCGCGTGTATGCAGACTTCTACTCGCGCTATGACCATGCGCTGGCAAACATGCGGGCGCTGGCGGATTTGGAATATGTGCCGCATGCATTTGGCGCACAGCCGCACGAGTACGATTTGATAACGCTGCTGTTTCCGTTTTTGTTTTGCGGCGACCATCTGCGTTGGGGATTGCCGCGCCCCGCGTTTTTGCCGGATGCGCTGCTGCGCAGCGTATGGGAAAGCCTGCGGCCCGGCGGGCTGTTGATCATTGCCAACCAGGGCGCAGCCGAGCACGCACAGCAGCAGCTGCTGCTGGCGCAGCTGCCCGCCCGCCCGCTGGCAGCCTTTCAGCACCAGTCGCCATTGTTTACATATGCTGTGGCGCGTTTTGTTACCGTCTGCGCCAAGCCGGCCGGCTAGCATGCTCGCATTTTCAAAAAAGGAGCCGGCATTGTCGGTCGCAGCCATGCGCCACATCCGCCACCTTTGCGAACAGATTGGGCCGCGCCCGGCGGGCAGCGCAGCAGAGGAGCAAGCGCGGATGTATGCCGCCGCGCAGCTGGAAAATTGGGGCTATCGCGTGGAGCGGCAGGCGGTGCTGTTTGCGCCGCCCGTGCGGGTGAACCTGCTGGAGCCGGTGGTCAGTGCCGTGCTGCTGCTGGCATCGGCGTTGTGGCAGGCGCTGCCGTGGCTGGCGCTGCTCATGCCGCTGCTGGTGGCAGTGCTGCCGGACATAGAGCGGCTGCGCACGCGCTGGCAGCGCTGCACGGCCGCCAGTGCAAACTTGTGCGCGCATCCGGCGCAGGCAGCGCCGGACGGCAGCCCGCTGCTAATTGTATGTGCGCATCTGGACAGCGCGCGCAACGGCGTGTTTCAGTCCGGCGTGTGGCGCGGCTACGCGGCGCAGACAACGTTTTACACGCAGCGCTACGCAATTTTTTTGGCGCTGCTGGCGGTTGCAGATCGGCTGGTGATCCCACTGCCCAAAGTGGTGCTTGCCGCAACAATATTGGCGGGCACACTGCTGGCGGGCTGGCGGCTGGGCATGGAGCTGTATTCGTTGCGGCCGCAGCAAGCCACGCATTCGCCGGGCGCCAATGACAATGCCTCTGGCGTGGGTGTGCTGCTGGCGGTGGCCGAGCACTTTGCCAAGCATCCGCCGCGCGGCACGCAGCTTGAGTTTTGCCTTACCGGCGCGGAGGAAACCGGCATGCACGGGGCGGCTGCGCGCGCAGCGCAGCTGCCGCGCGGCGCACCGCAGGTGCTGATGCTCAACCTGGACATGGTGGGCGCGGGCAGTGCGCTGCGCTTCATCACGCGTGACGGCGTGTTGTGGCAGTACGCCACCAGTGTGCGCCTGAACAAGGCCATCCGCATCGCGCACTCCGCCGCAAATGGAATTTGGTATACGCTGCGCAGTGCGGACTACCTTCCGTTTTTGCAGCGCGGCATTGCCGCCAGCGGCCTGCAGACCAGCGGCAGCGCCGAAGCCGAGCTTGCGTATCACACGCAGTACGATACGCCACAGGTGATTGACACTGGCGCTTTGGACCTGACGGCCAACGCCGTTGTGGGCGTGGTGCGCCAGCTGGATCTGGGCCGGTAGGCGCTGCTCAGGCGCGCGGCGCGCGGTGCACGGCGGCCAGCGCTGCATTCACATCTGGATAGAGCTGCGCGCCGACGGCAGCAAGCTGCTGCCGTTTGGCGGCACTCTGCGCAATGCCGCAGCCCAGCACGCTGGCGGGCACGCCGGCGGCTTGCAGTATGGCTCCCGCCGCTTGCGTGCCTTGGATGCTGCGCGCTGAATCTTCAAACACCACCACGCGCAGCGCCTGCCCGCGCAGCGCCTGCATCAATGGCGGCAGCTGGCGCGTGTGCAGCAGCTCGTGCGCTGCGCGCAGTGCATCCGCTGCCGGGGCAAACAATGCGCACGCAATGGCAGCCAGCGCATGCAGCGGTGCCGGCTTGGAAAACTCCGCAGCATCGCCGCCGATTGTGGCAGCCAGCCACTGCATGGAGCCAACGCCCACCACGGGCAGTGCCTGCAGCCCCACCATGCGCGCGCCCAGCTCCGCCTCTGCAGAATAGTGGCCGGCGCCGGCAGCGGTTGCGCTTGGCGGCAGAGATGGGCGTGCAGTGTAGATCACGGCGTGCAGTGCTTCCGTCTGCACGGCAGCAAGTATTTCATCCGCCCATTTGGCATCCAACGCCGGCCGGTCTTCCACGGCAAGCGTGCCGGGTGCTGTGAATGCTGCCGGCAAGCCGTAGCACGCGCTGTATGCGCTGGAGCCCAGTGTGTAATTCTGAAAAATTCTAAAGGTCAGCGATTGCTGCGGGTCGCGGGTGTGCAGCAGGATGTGGTCCAGCAGCGCGCATAGGGCAGCGCTGCGCGCATCAGCTGCCACGCGCAAGTCGCCGGCGAGAATGCGGGCGGCGGCCTGTGCGGCATACTCGCCGGGGCGCAGGGCGGCTGCCGTGCGGCGCGCCAGCAGCGCATGGTTTATGGTTGGCTGCAGTGCGCCGTGGCTGCGCAGCGCGGCAAGCGCGGCTGCCAATGTGGCGGGCACCGCCAGTGCCGGTGCAGCCAGCAGCCCCTCCAGTACAACCGCAGCCATGCAGATTGCGGAGATGTCCCACTCGCTGATGATGCTGTGCGCCTCGAAGACCTCCACTTCCCCGGCCGTCAGCAATGGAGTGGACAGCCCCAGCTGCTGCGCAAAGTGGCGCAGTGTGGCATGCAATGCAGCGCGATAGCCGCCGGGATGCAGCAGCACTGCATCCACATCAAAAAGATAAACGTCCATTGGCAGATCGGTTGCGGCTGCGCGCTAGTGCGCAGCGCGGCGCTGCAGCTCGGCTTCCACCTGGGCAAGCGTAAGGCCGCGCGCAGCCAGCAGCACAAACGCGTGATACAGCAAGTCAGCCAGCTCGGACACAAGGCGTTCGTTGCCCTGCGCCTTGGCGGCCAGCACTACCTCAATCGCCTCCTCGCCCACCTTCTTTACAATCTCATCTTCGCCGGCGGCAAACAAGCCGGCGGTGTACGAGCCGGGCGTTGGCTGCGTGCGCCGTGACACGATGGTGGCAAACAAATCTGCGAGAACAGTGCTCATGGGGCCTCCGGGCTGGCAGCTGCCGGGGTGCGGGCAGCCGCGCTAATTGTAGGGCAAGGCCGCGCTAGTGCGCAGCAGCGCGCTGGATTAAAACTGGCCCTGCAGGCTGCCGGCGTAGCCGGTCAGTTCCACATAGCCATTGCCGGTGATGGCTTGCCCCGCGCTTGTGCCGCTGACTTGCACGGCGCCCTCCCAATACGCAAAGCTCACCAGCATCTCTTGCTGCGCCAGCCAGGGCTGCACGCGCAAGTCCAGCTGTGCCGACGGAATGACAACGCGCCACGCGGCGGGATAGGTGGCGCCGGTTGCTGCGCTGCGCCAGGTGTCCGCCACACTTAGCTGCACATCGGCGGCTGCCAGCCGGCGTGTGCTGCCATCGGCCGCCACCAGGGTGCCGCCGGACACCGGCTCAAGCGTGCCGTCTGCGCGCCGCATCTGAAAGAACATGATCTCGCGCTCGTCATCCAACTGCAGGCTGAACCAATCCCAGCCCACGGCTTTGGGTCCGAGGGCGCTGGTGCTCCACTCGTGGTCAAACCAGCTGGTGCCAGCCACGGCGCTGGCTGCGCCGTTGAGGGTGATAGTGCCGGCTGTGTCCATGCGCGTATAGCTAAGGTAGTAAGATGCGTTGCCGGCTTCCGCGCTCTTGGGGCTGAGGCCGCTGTTGCCATGCGCCACAATCGGCTTGCGCGTGTCAAGCGTCAAGTCCAGCGCAAAGTCGCCTTCCTTGGCGTGCAGCTGCAGGCGTGTGCCGTCTGCATTCAGGCTGTCCGCGCGCCAGTCTTCCAGCCACACCTGGTAGGGCGCACCACTGGCGCCGGCCAGGTCCGCAGCGCCGCGGCTAAAGCGCTCTGCAAAATGATGCTTGTCGCCGGCGACATCCGTTATGGCAAAGTGCGCAAAATAAATTTGGTTGGTGGCAAAGCCGGATGTGCGCGGCGGGGCTGCGCCGGGTGTCAGCCCGCGCCGGAAAAATGTAAGCTGGTAGCCAAAGTGCCGGCCGGCTGCGTCTTGCAGATTACCGGTGTAATACCACCACTCGGTTTGAAAGTCCGCATGCGGTCCGTTGTCCAGCGGCAGCTGAAAGCTGCGCGGCGCGTAGGCCTTGGCAAAGCCCGTAACCGGTGCGCTGGCTAGCTGCAGCTGCGGTACGGCGGCGGCTGGCGGCGGCGCGGCCCACAGCCACGCAGCGCCCGCAGCCAGCAGCACGGCAAACCCGATTGCAATTGTGGCGCGCATTGGCGGGTTGGCGGCTGCCTACTCCTGGCGCAAGCCGGCTGCCACCGGCATGTGGTGCTGGCGCCAGAGCGGATACACGGCTGCCAGCAGCGCAGCCAGAATGCTGAGCAGCAGCGCCTGCGCAAACGGCAGCGCCGGCACTTGCATTTGAATGGTCCAGCCAAACGAGCGCAGGTTGATGACATAAATGAGCACGTAGGAAAGTACATAGCCGGTGGGCAGCGAGAACAGGCCGGCAGCCGCGCCCATCAGGCCCGTCTCCATCAGTGCCAGGCCGTTGAGCTGCGCACGCCCGAGGCCCACGGCCTGCATGGTGGCCAGCTCACGCGTGCGCTCCAGCTGCAGCGCCATCAACGCGCTCAACACGCCAATGAATGCCACCAGCACCGCCAGCACGCGCAGCGCATCCGTAATGGCAAAGGTGCGGTCAAACACCAGCAGCGCCTGCTCGCGCAGCGCGCGGTTGGATACAACACTGAGCGCACTGCCCGCCAGTGCAGTGCGCAGGCTGGCAGCCACGCCATCCGGCGTGTAGCCGGGCGCAACGGACACCGCCAGCGAAGTCACGCCGCGGTCATCCCAATACTGGTCATACACGGCGCGCGCCATGAACACCACGCCTTGGTCGGAGGCGTAGTCATACACCACGGCTGCCACCGGAAAAGTTTGCTCGCCGTGATCGGTGTGCAGTGTTACGCTGGCGCCAGTGCGCGGCAGCGCGTGGCGGTAGGCAAACGGCTCGCTCACCAGCACGCTGCCGGCCTGCACCGCATCCCAAATCTGCTCCGGCGTGCCGGCTTCAAAGCGGTACACACGCCGGTCGCGCTGCATGCGCGCATCAAACACTGCCAGGCGCACCTCGCCAAACTGGCTGAAAGCGGTTGTGGCGCGGATGGTCTCCACGCTTTGCACGCCAGGCACCGCGCGCACGCTGGGCAGCACCGCGGCAGACAGCGTGGATGCCGGCCCGGTGGTGCCGATGACCGGCGCAGTAATGAAAAGATCTGCGCTGAGGGTGAGCTCCAGCCAGTTGATGACGGTGTCACGGAAGCTGCGCGTCATGATGCTCACAGCCAGTGTGACGCTTACGGCCACCATCAGTGCGGCAATTGCCACAGCCGTGCGGCTGAGCGACTTGCTTACCGAGCGGGCGGCCATGCGCCCCAGCGTGCCCACAATGCGCCCGAGCGCAAAGCCCGCCACATGCATCAGCAGCAGTGTGGTGCCCGGCACCAGCAGCGCCGCACCCAGCACAATCATAAACATGCCCGCAAAGCCGGCTACCAGCGAAGTGGGAACGCCAAACAGCACGCCCGCACCGCAGCCAATTAGCAGTGCGCCGATCAGGCTTAGCAGCGGAATTTGCCCGCGCACGCGGTCTTCCAGCGAGCTGCGGCGCATGGCGGTGACGGGCGCAACGCGCGCCGCCTCATAAGCCGGCAGCGCAGCGGCAAACAAGCTTGCGCCAATGCCCAGCAGCACGCCTTTGGCAACAGTGAAGGCGGCCAGCGGCGCATCGCGCACGGTGCTCACGTAGTACAAGTCGTTGATGGTTTGCGTTACAAGGCGCACCGCACTCTGCCCCAGCACCCAGCCCAAGCCCACACCGGCGGCTGCGCCCACGGCGGAAATGACAGCTGCTTCCAGCATCACAAGCGCAAACAGCTGCTGGCCGGTGGCGCCCAGGGCGCGCAGCGTGCCAAGCACCGCGCGGCGCTGCACCACCGAAAACATCACCGTGTTGTAAATGAGAAACATGCCCACCACCAAAGCCAGCAGGCTGAGCGCAGACAGGTTTAGTTGGAAGGCGTCGGCCAGGTTGCCGATGGTTTTGGTTTGCTCGGTGGCCGGCGCCAGGCGCACGGTGGCGGGCAGCCACTTTTGCAGCAGCAGCAGCTCGGGCTGCGCCGCAATCAAATCCACATAGGACAGGCTGCCTTGCATGCCCAGCAGCTCTTGTGCCGTGGACACATCCATCAGCAGCATGCCATCCAGTGCGCGGCGCAAGCCGTCCGTGCCGGGGTCAAGCACCGCCCAAACATTGACGCGCACTTCGCGGTCATTGGCCAGCAGCCGCAACTGGCCGCCGGGTGTCAGGCCGTAGCGCTGCGCCAGCCCAATGGGCACCACAACGCTGTTGGGCTGCGTGTAAAAGCCGGTGAAGTCCACCGGCAGCGCGCCGCCTGTGCCAAGGAAGTTGCGGAAGGGCGCCTCGGCGGATGGGTCAATGCCCATGATGCGCAGCGGCTGCCCGTCCAAGTCTGGCGCCAGCACCGTGCCGGAAATTACCGGTGCGGCTGCGCGCAGGCCAAGCTCTGTGCGCAGCTGGCGATAAATGCCTTCCGGCACCACGCCGGAGTTGCCGCGAATTTGATGCGTGGCGCGCCCCACAATTGTTTCGGCGCTGAGCGCAAAGCCGCGGCTGGCGCTGGTGTTGGCAAGGTCGATGGCCACCACAACCGCCACGCCAAGCGCCACACCCAGCAGCATCAGCACCAGTTGCACGGGCCGGCGCTGCATGTCGCGCACGCCAGTGAGCAGCAGAGTGCGGGTCAGCACCTTAACCCGCGTCCGGCTCGAGGCGGCCGTGGGTAATATTAAATACGCGGTCGGCCAGCGCCGCCACGCGCCGGCTGTGAGTGACAATCAAAAGGCTGCGCCCGTCGCGGCGCGTCACGCGGTCAAGCAGATCCATCACCAGCTGGCTGTTGGCTTCATCCAAATTGCCAGTGGGCTCGTCCGCCAGCACCAGGCGCGGGTCGCACACCAGCGCGCGCGCAATTGCCACGCGCTGCTGCTCGCCACCGGAAAGTTTGTCCGGGAATGCATCGCGCCGCGCCGCCAGGCCCACTTCTTCCAGCAGCTGCAGCGCGCGCGTTGTGACGGCGCGTGCGTGCGCACCGCCTGCCAGCTCGGCGGGCAGCGCCACGTTTTCATACACCGTCAGCGTGGGAATGAGGTTGAAGAACTGGAACACAAAGCCGATGTGGTCGCGGCGGAACTCGGTGCGGCGGCGCGCCGACAAGTCAGTGACGCACTGGCCCTCCACAAAAATGCGGCCGGAGTCCGGCTCGTCGATGCCGGCAATCAGGTTGAGCAGCGTGCTTTTGCCGGTGCCGCTGCGGCCGCGGATGGCCACCAGCTCGCCGGTGCAGAAGGTTGCATCGGCCGCATCCAGAATGGGGCGCAGCTGGCCACCTTCAACATAGTGTTTGGATAGCTTTTCGAGCCGGACTACTTCGGTTTTTGGCGCGGGCATGTTTTAGTTTTGGCGGCCGGGGGCCGAGCGCGTGTGCACAGTGGGTAGCACCGTGAGTTCACGCTTCAATGCAGTGAGTTTAGCAATTCCACAGGTTCAGCGCAGTTCTTGTCCAATCTGCAGCTCTTGAAAGAAGCATGATGGCCGGCCGGTATGGCAGGCGGGGCCGCTCGGGTTTACGCGCAGCAGCAATGTGTCCCCGTCACAGTCGGCATGCAGCGCCACCACATGCAGCACATTGCCGGAGGTGGCGCCTTTGTGCCACAGGCACTGGCGGCTGCGGCTCCAAAAATGCGCCTCGCGCGTCTGGCGCGTGAGGCGCAGCGCTTCGGCATTCATCCACGCCACCGTCAGCACCAGCCCGCTGGCGGCATCTTGCGCCACCGCAGCCAGCAGCCCATGCTCGTCAAACTTTAATTCTGGTTCAGGAATCATTTACTTGGCTCCGAACGGGCAGTCCCGCACTTTGCAAGGCTTGCTTTACATCCGCAATGGTGAGCTGCCGGTCATGGAAAACTGACGCGCCCAGCGCCGCTGCAGCGCCTGCGTCTTTCAGCACCGCACAAAAATGCTGCGGGCTGCCGGCGCCGCCACTGGCAATCACGGGCACCGGCACGGCGGCCACAATTGCGCGCGTCAGCTCCAGGTCGAAGCCGGCGCGCGTGCCATCGGCATCCATGCTGGTCAGCAAAATTTCGCCGGCGCCGGCAGCCACACCCTGCACCGCCCACGCGCACGCATCGCGGCCCGTGGCAACACGCCCGCCGTTCACCACCACCTCCCAGCGCAGCGGCTGCGCTTGCGGCACGCGCCGCGCATCGATTGCCAGCACCATGCATTGGCTGCCAAAGCGCGCAGCGCCGGCCGTCAGCAGCTGCGGCTCGCGCACGGCGGCGGAGTTGATGCTCACCTTGTCGGCACCGGCCAGCAGCAATGCGCGCATGTCTGCCACGCTGCGCACGCCGCCACCCACCGTCAGCGGAATGAACACGCAGTCCGCCACGCGCCGCACGGTTTCCAGCGTTGTCTGCCGCCCCTCGTGGGTGGCGGAGATGTCCAGAAACACAAGCTCGTCCGCGCCCCATGCGTCATAGCAGCGCGCCTGCTCCACCGGGTCGCCGGCATCGCGCAGCTGCTCAAAGCGCACGCCTTTCACCACGCGCCCGCGGTCAATGTCCAGGCAGGCGATGATGCGCCGCGCCAGCATCAGGTGCGCACCCCGCGCGCATCATCCGCAGCCAGCTCGCGCAACAGCGCCGGCAGCTGCACCTGGCCTTCGTACAACGCGCGCCCCACAATCACGCCGGCGAGGCCGGCTGCGCGCGCAGCGTGCACATCGCTTGCGGCCTGCACGCCGCCGGATGCAATCACCTGCAAGCCACTGCTGCGCGCCAGCGCGCAGGTTTCTAAAAGGTTGAGCCCCTGCTGCATGCCGTCCCGCTCCACATCCGTAAAGATGATGGTGCGCACGCCCTGCGCCTGCAGCGTGGCAGCCAAAGCTGATGCGCTGCCGCCGGTGCCCGCAGCCCAGCCCTTGATGCGCACTTCGCCGGCGCGCGCGTCGATGCCCGCAGCAATGCGGTGCGCGCCAAACTGCGCCAGCGCCGCTGCCACCAGCGCGGGCTCTGTGGCGGCAACAGTGCCCAGCACCACGCGCTCGACGCCCAACTGCAGCGCCTGCTCGATGGCCGGCAGCGTGCGCAGCCCGCCGCCAAACTGCACGCGCGCGCCGCTGCGCAGGATGCTAGCCAGTGCCAGCGCGTTGGCAGCGCCGTCATCGCCAAATGCACCGTCCAAATTAACCACATGCAGCCATGCCGCACCGGCCGCCAGCCATTGCTGCGCAATCTGCAGCGGCGTGCCGCTGTAGCCGGTCTCGCGCAGCGGATCGCCCTGCTGCAGGCGCACCACGCGCCCGGCGCGCAGGTCAATTGCCGGATACACGGTAAAGGCTGCGCCCGCGTTCATCCGCGCTCCACAAAGTTGCGCAGCATCTGCAGCCCCACAGCCTGGCTCTTCTCCGGGTGGCACTGAATGCCGTAGATGGCAGCGCGGCCCACAACGGCGCTAAAGCGCAAGCCGTGCTCGCACCACGCCAGCGTATCGGCGGGCAGTGCATCACAGTAGTAGCCATGATTAAAGTATGCGTGGCTGCCAGCCGGCAGGCCGTGCAGCAGCGGGCTCTCAAGTGCGGGCTGCACCACATTCCAGCCCGTGTGCGGCACGCGCTCCGGCGCGCCGGCAGCAAACTCAAAGCGCCGCACCACGCCCGGCAGCAGGCCCAGCCCGGCGTGCTCGCCGTGCTCGCTGCTGCGCTCAAACAGCAGCTGCATGCCCACGCAAATGCCCAGCAGCGGGCGCTTGTGCGCCAGTGCCAGCAGCGCCTGGCCGAGGCCGGCAGCCATCAGGCTGCGCATGCAATCGCCAAACGCGCCGACGCCGGGCAGCACAATCTTGTCCGCTGTTTGCAGCTCTGCTGCGCTGCGCGCCAGCTGCACGCTGGCACCCACGGCGCACAATGCCTTCTCCACGCTGCGCAGATTGCCGCTGCCGTAATCCACCAGCGCAATCGTGGTCACAGCTTGCCTTTGCTGCTGGGCAGCACGCCCTGCCGGCGCGGCTCCAGCTGTACCGCCTGCAGCAGCGCGCGCCCCAGCGCCTTGAAGAGCGCCTCGGCCTGATGATGGTCGTCGCGGCCGTAGGCAACGCGCGCATGCAGGTTGGCGCGCAGCGTCACCGCCAGCGACTCCAGAAAGTGCGCCAGCAAACTGGTGGGCACTGCGCCAATTGTTGGCGTGTGCCATTCCGCATGCACCACAGCATACGGCCGCCCGGACAAATCCAGCACCACCTGCGCCAGCGCTTCATCCATCGGCACCCAAGCCGCGCCCATGCGGTTGATGCCGGTGCGCGCGCCCAGCGCCGCATCCAGCGCCTGCCCCAGCGCCAGTGCGCAATCCTCCAGCGTGTGATGCACATCAATGTGCAGGTCGCCGCGCGCCTGCAGAGTGATGTCCACGATTCCATGCAGCGCAACCTGCGCCAGCATGTGGTCCAGAAAACCGATGCCGGTGGCAATCTCATGCCGGCCGCTGCCGTCCAGGTTTACCGTGACGGTGATTTCAGTTTCGTTGGTGGTGCGGGTGATGGTGGCTGTGCGCATGCTGTGCTCCCTGATGAATTGGTTGGTGCGGCTGTAAATATGGCGCGGTGTGACGGCAGGCGCGCTTAGGCAGCCGGCAGCGCGTGCAAGGCCTGCAGCAGCCGGTCTGTGTGGGCGGGCTGCCCCACCGAAATGCGCACGCAGTCACGCAGTGCGGGCTTGTCAAAGTAGCGCACCAGGATGCGCTGCTGCGCCAGCTGCGCCTGCAGCTGCTGCGCCGGCCGGCCCGTTACGCGGCACAGCACAAAGTTTGCCGCGCTGGGAATGGGCTGCAGGTATGGCACCTGTGCCAGCCCGGCAGCCAGGCGCGCGCGCTCCGCAACAATTGCATCAACATGCGCCTGCACCGCCGGCATTGCTGCGAGGGCTGCGCGCGCGGCTGCATCAGCGGCCACGCTCAGGTTATAGGGCGGCTTAATCTTCCAAACATGCTCCACCAGCGCTGCGGGAAATGCGCCGTAGCCCGCGCGCAGCCCGGCCAGCCCGGCGCTCTTGCTAAAGGTGCGCAGCACCACCAGGTTTGCGTGGCGCAGCGGCCATGTGATGCGGCTGGCACCCGCGCCGGCAAAATCGATGTAGGCTTCATCCAGCAACAGCACCAGCGGCAGTTGCAGCAGCTGCAGCAGTTCCGCATCGGCCAGCTGGCTGCCGTCCGGGTTGTTGGGCGAGCCAAGGCACAGCAGCTTGGGCTTGTGCTGCGCAACCGCAGCGCGCAGCGCCGGCATGTCCAGGGAAAAATCCGCGCGGCGCGGCACGGCCAGCACCTGCGCGCCCTGTATGTGCGCGCAGTTTGCATACATGCCAAATGTCGGCGGGCAGTCCAGCAGCACATCGCCGGCATCCAGCAGCATGCGCATCGTCAGGTCAATCAGCTCGTCGGCGCCCGCGCCGGCCACCAGCTGCGCGGCCGGCACGCCGGTGTGCTGCGCCAGCAAGCTGCGCAGCGCGCGGCTTTCCGGATCCGGATAAATGTGCGGGTAGGGCAGCGCGCCCAGTGCGGCGCGCACGGCGGGCACTGCTCCGTACAAGTTTTCGTTTGCGTCCAGCTTCAAAATATCTTCTGGCGCACAGCCCAGTTGGGCAGAGAGCACTTCATACGGCAGGATGGGCGTATATGCGCGCATCTCCAAGACAGCGGCCCGCACCAACTGCGCGGGTGTCCACGCGCTTGTGCCTCCCGGCTGGCTGGTATTATTTTTCATTGGTGGATGTCTCAGTTGCTGCGGCAGAGCGCAGCTGCGGCGTGGGCATCCAGCTGCTCGGCTTGGGCCAGCAGCGCCGCAGCCGGCGCCAGGCTGGCGGCGGTTTGCGCGTCCAGCTCAATGATGCTCATGATGCGCACAAAATCCAGCACATTGCAGGGCGATGCAAAGCGCGCGCTGCCGCCGGTGGGCATGATGTGGCTGGGCCCGGCCACGTAATCACCCAGCACTTCAAAGGAGCGCTCGCCAATAAATATGCCGCCGGCATTGCGCACGCGTGCCGCCCAGTCGGCGGCGTTGGCAACGCACAGGCACAAGTGCTCGGGCGCAAACTCATCGGCCAGTGCCACGGCTGTGGCTACATCCGGCGTGACCACAATGCCGCCGCGCTGCGCCAGCGATTGCGCGATCACTGCCTGGCGCGGCAGCGTTTGCATGCGGCGCTGCAGCGCGGCGAGCACTTGTGCCGCCAGCGCTGCGGAGTCGGTGAGCAGGATGGCGGTGGCAAGCACATCATGCTCGGCTTGTGCCAGCATGTCGGCAGCCACCCATTCCGGGTTGGCAGCCGCATCGGCCACCACCACGGTTTCAGTGGGGCCCGCCAGCCCGTCAAGGCCCACTGTCCCATACAGCTGCTGCTTCGCAAGCGTCACAAACAATCCGCCCGGCCCCACAATCTTGTCCACGCGCGCAATGGATTGCGTACCGTAGGCCATGGCCGCAATTGCTTGCGCGCCGCCCAGCTGGAACACATGCTGCACGCCGGCCAGCTGCGCCGCAGCCAAGATGGCGCCAGCCACGCCTTGGCCCGCCGGCGCGGGCGGGGTGCACACCACAATCTCTTCAACGCCGGCCACACGCGCAGGCAGCGCGGCCATCAGCAGCGAAGAAGCCAGCGGCGCGCTGCCGCCCGGCACGTAAATGCCCACGCGCCGCAGCGCCACCACGCGCTGGCCCAGCTGCCCGCCCAGCGCAGTGCTGCTCCAGCTGCGCGGCTGCTGGTGCTCATGAAAGGCGCGGATGCGCTGCGCTGCAAGCTGCAGTGCGGCGTTTAATTCTGCGGGCAGCTGGCTGGCTGCTGCGGCCAGCTGCGCTGCTGGAACCGCCAGCGGCGCGGCGGCCACGCCATCGAGGCGCAGGCTCCAGGCTGCGGCTGCGGCATCGCCGTCGCGGCTCACCTCCTGCAGTATGCGCGCCACGGCTGCGGCGGGCGTTAGCGCTGCGCCAAACAGCACGGCAATGCGCTCCAGCAGTTCTGCGGGGTACGCGCTGGCGGCAGCCGCGCGGTTTAGCACGGTGCGCCGCGCCTCGTCTACATCGGTGTAAATGGTGAGCATGTTGGCGCTGCTCAGGCGCGCCCGGCCAGCGCGCGCTGCAGGGCTGCAAAGCGCGCCGGCTCCTCTTCAAAGATGTACGTGACCGGCGAGACCACCACGCCGCTGCCGCCAATGGCGCGCAACTCGTTGACCGCAGCGCCAATGCGCTCGCGCGCCACAACAATCTGCACGGCAAACATGCCGGCTTGCGGGTCGCGCCCGGCCACGCGTGAGATGGTGGGCCCCTGCAGCCCGCCCAGGCTGGTTTCGGCAAACATGCGCGCCGCAATCGCCGCCTCTGATTCGCCGCGGATGTTGGCAATCAGCAGGTGATAGCCGTCAGCGCGCAAGTGCGCCTCCACAAACTCCAGCAGCTGGTGTGCAACCGCCAGCACTGCCGGGCGCTGCTGCAGCGCATTGCGGTTGCCAATCAGCGCTGCTTGCGAGCGCAGGATGCAGCCATCCGGCAGTGCGCGCAGGCGGTTGTCGTGCAGGGTGAGGCCGGAGGCCACCAGGTCTGCAATCAGGTCAGCGTAGCCAATGCTGGGCGCCACCTCCAGCGTGCCTTCGGCGCTGATCAGCTCGCAAGCGGGCAGGCCGCGGGCACTGAGGAAGGCGCCTGTGAGCAGCGGATATTTTGTGGCCACGCGCAGTGCGCGGCGCATGTGCGCTGCGTGCTGCGCCAGGCCGGCCACATTCTGCACGGCCGCCCACTCTTCCGGCACGGCCAGCTCCAGGCTGCACTGCCCGAAGCCGAGCGCATCATGCAGGGTAATTACCGCGCCGTTTTCGCCGCTGTGCTCTTGAATGCTGTCCAGCCCCGTAATGCCAAAATCCAGGCTGCCGCTGCGCACGCCGGCAACAATGTCGCCGGGGCGCTGGAACAAAACATTGAGCGCGGGGATGGCCGGCAAGCCGGCTTGATACTGGCGCGGGTTGGGCTTGACCACGCGCAGCCCGCAGCGCTCCAAAAAGTCGAGGCTGGCGGTTTCGAGGCGGCCCTTGCTGGGCAGGCCCAGGCGGATGTCGGTGCGTTGCATAATTGCTCCTGAATAAAAAAACCCACCCCGGCGGCGGGGTGGGTTTCTGCTTTAGTTGGTGCGCGAAACTAGTCCGTCAAATCCGGGGTGCGGTTGAATATTGCCGATGATGGTGCGCGCACATTAGGATTGCCACGCCGCAAGCGTACCACAGTTTTAGGTTTGGCGGTTTTGTGCTGCGCGGCTGCGGCATCCGCTTCTGCCGAATTATTTTCCGTCCGCTGAGCCCACCCAAGCCGCAGCACCGGCTGTTTGCTGTGTGCTAAACTCGCCGCAGATTATTTATGGTGGATCAGTTCCTGCGCCGCGCTCTCAACCGGGTGCTGCGGCTGGTTCTGTTATAATGAAGAACAAGTTCCAGGTTCTTTAGCAATCATGATGAATTACATTAATTTTCTGCGGGAAGTGCGGGACAACTTTTTTGAGGTGGGTGCCGTGTGGCCTAGCTCGCGCTTTCTGGGGCGTGCATTTGGCGCTCCGCTGGCGCATCCGCGCGGACCGATGCATGTGTTGGAGGTGGGTGCCGGCAACGGCGCAATTACGCACCAGATTGCTGCCATGTTGCAGCCGGGCGACTGCCTGGATGTGATTGAAATTAACGGCCGGCTGGCGCACGATCTCCGGCTGCGCTTGGAGCGCGATGGGCTGTTGGACCGGCCCGGCATTAAGATCCGGCTGATAAACGCGGACCTGCTGATGCATCACTACGACGCGCACTACGACTACATCCTCTCAACCCTGCCGTTCACCTGCTTTCCCGCTGCCAAGACGCGGGCCATACTGCAGCTGTTAATGGACCTGCTCAAGCCCGGCGGCGCTTTTAGCTACGTCAAATATCTGTTTTGGTATCGCATGAATCGCCTGTTCGGAGATGCGCAAAAAGCCGGCCAAATTAATGGTTCGCTGTCTGTGATCAATGAGTTTGGCGCCAAGTTTGAGTTTGCCAGCCGGATTGTAATGTTGAATATGCCGCCCGCGCGCTTGCAATCCCTGCGCCGGCCGCTGCCCAGCGGCGGATAGCGAGCGCAGCGCATGGTGCAGTCCGAAGACGCCATGGCCCGCCGGCTGCTGCGGCTGGCGCCCAACTCCATGTCGCTTGGCTCGCTGGTGGTGGGCGTAGTGGCCATCATCTTGCTGGACTCGCAGGACTTTTTGGTGGCGGGCCTGCTCATCTGGCTGGGCTCGGCGCTGGATGTGCTGGATGGCGGGCTGGCCGGCAAACTGAACATACGCACGGCGTTTGGAAAGCAGCTGGACAACCTTGCGGACGTGGTCACGTTTGGCGTTGCGCCGGCATTGCTGGCGCATCACTTGCTGCTGCTGGGGGGCGTGCCGCTGCCAATTGCTGCAGCCGCAGCGCTGGTGTATTCCGTCTGCGGTGCTTTGCGCCTGGCGCGTTTTGCCGCCGGCAGCGCCAAGCGCCCCGGCTGGTTTGAAGGCATTCCCATTCCGGCGGCGGCCATGTTCATTGTATCGGCCGGCTTTTGGCAGCAATGGTCAATGGCGTGGGGCTGGGCACCGGTGGTGATGTTGGTGGCGTTCCTGATGGTGAGCCCGTTTGGCTACCCCAAGCATTCCACATTGCGGCAGGTGCCGGCTGCTGCGTGGCTGCTGCCGGCTGGACTGCTGGCTGTGTGTGGCGCTGCCCTCGGCTGGCAGGCGCTGCCCTTTGGCGTGGCCGTGATGTATGCCGCCAGCGGCCCGTTGTTGCTGCTGCTGGGGGCGCCGGCACGGCGCAAGCTGCTGCATATGGTTGGATGACGCGCGCGGCAATCATCTCGCTGCGCGAAGTTCCGGCAATTGTGGGCGGGCTGGCCGTGCTGATTGGGGCCGGCGCGTGGCTGCAGTGGTACTGGCTGGCAGCCAGCGGTGCGCTGCTGCTGCTGCTGGTGGGCAACTTTTTCCGTGACCCGGACCGGCAGCCGGAAACCGCCGGCGCAAACTTGCTGCTGGCGCCGGCCGACGGGCGCATCCGCAAAATAGATGTGGTGGACGAGCCGCTCTTTCTGGGCGGCAAGGCGCTGCGCATCAGCATCTTCCTCAGCGTGCTTGATGTGCATGTGCAGCGCAGCCCGTGCGCAGCCGAAGTGCGCGCCCTGCATTATGTGCCCGGGCGCTTTGTGCCGGCGTTCAGCCCGGCGGCCGACGAAAACGAATCTAATCTTGTGGGATTGCAGACAGCGCACGGTCCGATTGCCGTCACGCAAATGACCGGCATTCTGGCCCGCCGCATTGTGTGCTGGTCTAAAGTGGGCGATGCGCTGCTGGCGGGCGAACGCTTTGGCCTGATCAAGTTTGGCAGCCGGGTGGATATGTATTTGCCGCCGGACTCGCTTGCGCTGGTGGCGGTGGGGCGCCAAGTGTACGGCGGCCAGACGGCTGTGGCGCGCTGGCCGGAAACCCAAATAGCTTAAGGACGGTCTGCAAAACTCGGCGGGTGATACTTTCCTTACTCTTAGCCATGGATTTACTGGACTGTCAGGTATAAGAGCATGGTTATGCAGACCATCTCTAGATGCACCCCAGAGAATCACCCTGAAGGTAGGGACAGAAAGCGCATCAGGTTTCCATAATTTGGCCTGCACCGGGGTTTCAAGGGGAGAAATTCCGTAATTTAAGGTGTATGTGGACCACAGTGCTTCCGTATAATGATGAATGGTGATAGCCGGAAAGTGTGTGTCTAATACATTTCAGCCAGCATAGGAATGCATGACCATGACACCAAGTCTCCGCAAGTTCGCGCTTACTGTGCATCTCACGTTCTCGGTCGGCTGGATCGGGGCGGTCGTTGCTTATTTGGCCCTCGTCGTCGCAGCGATGACCAGTGAGGATGCGCTGCCGTTGCGAGCCGCCTGGCTAGCGATGGAGTTGATTGGGTGGTACGTAATCGTACCGTTTGCCCTCGCTTCGCTGCTCACAGGGTTTGCCATGTCACTGGCCACCCCGTGGGGTTTGTTTCGGCACTATTGGGTCCTGAGCTCACTTGTGTTAACCATCATTGCAACCGTCGTCTTGCTGCAGCACATGCAAACAGTGAGCTTTTTCGCAGGTAAAGCGGCTGAAACAGACAGTGCCAATGCGGGCGGGCTGCGTAGCGGACTACGGGGCGAACTCCTCCATGCCGGCATTGGACTGCTGGTGTTGCTCGTAATCGAGGTACTTAATGTGTACAAGCCCCAGGGCATGACCGCTTACGGCCGGCGCAAGGTATCGCAAGTTGCCTTGCCATCCCGTTCCAGCGATGACGCCAGATCGGGGACGGGATGGGGGTTCAACACCAGAACACCGTTCTGGGTACGATTGGTCGGGCTCCACGCCATCGGCGTTGCCCTGCTGTTCGTGGTCATGCACTTCATCGGCGGTGGCCTGCGGAGCCATTAAGCATCGTATGAAGCGTCACGCATTGGCTGTCTGCTTGTCGCAGAAATTCGAGGTGGTGTGCGTTTCTAGTTCGAAGAGGAACTTGAATATCAACTGGCTGGCCAACACAGCATGCAGCGGACGGCCCGCCGCTGCCACGGCTGCGCCCGGCATTTGGTGTGCAGGGCGTGCACTGCATGTCTGCCGCCCGGTGTTTGTGGCGCCGCCCACAATCTCAGCGTGATTTGATTTATGAAAGCAATGTTGCGTGCGCTGCTGCGCTTTGGCAGGCGTTTGCTGGGAACCGAACAGATCCTGCAAGCCCAGCGCCAACAGCTTGAGTATCAACGGCAAATGTTTGGAGAGCTGCGGCAGCAACTGCTCAGGGCGAACTCGCTCCTGAAATATTCTCTCGTAGATCCGGAAAAAGTGCGCGGGTCTGCCGTCTACCAGCGCTGTGCCGAGATTATTTCCCTGCTTATGCCCATGGACGTTGCCGGCGGCAGTTACGTGCGCGTTGGCCGGAAGTTTGACGGCGGCTATGTGATGCTGGACAATTTTTCCAAGGACAATGTGGCTGCGGCCTACAGTTTTGGCATCAGCAATGATGTGTCTTGGGACGAAGCAATTGCCGCGCGCGGAATTAGTGTGTTTCTGTTTGACCATACGATCGATGGATTGCCAAGGCAACACCCGCAGTTTCATTTTGCCAAACTGGGGGTGACCGGATATCAGCGCGGGGAAAATCTGGAAACATTGGGCGGCTTGCTCAAAAAGAATGCGCATGCGGCGAGCAACAACCTGATTATGAAGATGGATATTGAGGGGTGCGAATGGGATGTGTTTGGCGCGGCCCCGGCAGATGTCATCGGGCGGTTTGCGCAGATTGTGGTGGAGTTGCACGGGTTGTGCCCGGCAGCGCCAGACCCGCAGTACTTGCTGCTTGTAAATGTGCTCAAGAAAATCAACCAGACTCATCAATGTGTGCATGTGCACGCCAACACCAACTGTGATCGATTGTGGGTTGGCGATTTGGTGCTGCCGGAATTGCTTGAGGTGACGTATGTGCGCCGCTCCGACTTTCAAAACAAGCTTGTGGCAAATACGCGGCGGTTCCCGACTGAAATTGACCAGCCGACTTTTGAGCACATGCCCGATTTTGAGCTGGCCAGCTTTTCAGCGGTTGGCGGCGGTTAATTCGGCGCGCTGCGGCTGCAGGCTGCCAGTATGGCTGTGGAACGCAGCGCCAGTTTTATCTGCCCGGTGCAATGCTGCCGCAAGAGTTGGGGGCACGCCTGAGTTCGTGCGCCAAATGCGGGCAGGCGTAGGTTATGGCAGCGTGCTGCACGCGTTTGATAATTCGTTGCTCATTTAGAAAAAGGATGTAAACATGGGTCAATCCAGCGCGCCATTTCGGGTCTTGGTTACAGCTGCGGCTGCCGGCATTGGCCGTGCCATCGCAGCGGCATTCATGCATAGTGGTGCAAGCGTGCATGTTTGTGACTTGTCCGAGGCACTGCTGGTTGATTTCAAAGCCGCGCACTCCGGCCTCGGTGTTACCCGGGCAGACGTGTCGGATCCGGCGCAGGTGGAGCGGCTCTTTCAAGAAGTTGAAGCGCAGATGGGGGGCTTGGATATTCTGGTCAACAATGTTGGCGTTTCCGGCCCGACCGCTGCGGTGGACGAGGTATCAATTGCGGACTGGCAGTCCACACTGGCCGTCAACCTCAACAGCCATTTTTACTGCATGCGCAAAGCCGTGCCGCTCTTGAAGGCGGCCGGCGGCGGTTCCATCGTCAGCATCTCGTCCACGGCGGGCTTGATGGGCTATCCCATGCGCGCCCCATACGCGGCATCTAAATGGGCGCTGATTGGTTTAACCAAGACGCTGGCCATGGAGTTGGGCGAATTTAATATTCGAGTGAATGCTGTGTGCCCCGGCTCGGTGGAGGGGCCGCGCATGGACCGCGTGATTGCGGCAGAGGCCAAGGCGCGCAATATTGCGGAGGACACGGTGCGGGATGGCTATCAGCGGCAGGCATCGCTGCGCACTTTTGTGCGCGCTCAAGATATTGCAAACATGGTTCTGTTTTTGTGTTCAGAAGCGGGTGAGCGCATCTCCGGGCAGGCACTGAGTGTGGATGGAAACATTGAGACGGCGCGCAACTAATTGCTAACGACGGCGCTGGCCGGCATGCCGGGCGCCGGGGTGATGGAAGTGCCGGAGCTGATTTAGTGTGCATGCCGGCCCCGCCGGCGGCAAGCGTGAAACCAACGCGGGTGCGCGCTACCGAGCACCACTGCTGCCGGCCACCGAGTTTGACAGGCAGCAGGGTATGGCATACTTCTACCCATGCAAAGAAATTCCAACCCCGTCAATGTGAGCGCAACCACAAGCAACGACACCCCGTACGCGGCGAGCCCGATCGAACCGCAGGCCACCACATCGCAGGCGCAGCGCTGGCTTTTTGGCGTGGCCATGATGGGCGTCACCATGCCCGGCCAGGTCTTCGGCGTGTCGCTGCTATTTTTCTACACGGACGTCAAACATCTGCCGCCGGCGTGGGCAGCGCTGGCGCTGACAATCTACGCCTTCTACAATGCGGTCAACAACCCGCTGATCGGCTACTGGCAGGACCGCACACGCTTCCGGCTGGGCCGGCGCATTCCCTGGCTGCGCTATGGCGCGTTCCCGTTCATGATTATGTTTGCGGTTTTGTGGCTGGCGCCGTTTGACGGCGCAACGCAGCCCTATGCGCTGCTGGCTTATTTTGTTTTTGTAATTGTTGTGTACGACGCGATTAACAGTGCGGTGAGCAACGCCTATTACGCGCTGCTGCCGGAAATGTTTGTGAATTACCGCGAGCGCACAGATGTGGCTGCGAAGATGATGATCTTTCTGACCGTGGCACTGCTGCTGGGCGTGGCGCTGCCGCCGGTGATTGCCGACCAGCTGGGCTGGGGCCTGATGGGCATCCTGTTTGCCGGCGTCGGCCTCGTGGCAATTCTGATTGGCCAGTCTGGCATGGTGGAGACCGGCGTGGCCGTCGAGCCGGACATGACCTTCCCCCAGGCATTGAAGTACATCGTTGCAAACCGCAGCTTTATGACGCTGACGGTGGCGCAGACGCTGCGCTTTGTCACCACAAACAGCATGGCCACGGGCATGCTCTTTTTTGTGAAGTACTCGCTGAAAATAGACGGCGCGCAGACGGGGCTGATACTTGCGACGGCCTTCATTGTTTCGGCGCTGATGCTGTATCCGTGGCGCCAGCTGGTGGCAAACCGTTTTGAGCCGCGCACCACTGCGCTGCTGGCCTACGTGGTGGTGGCACTGGGCATGTTGCCCTTGTGGTTTGTGACCGACCTGACGGGCATGCTTGTGGCTGCAACCTTCATCGGTGTGGGCTTCGCCGGCATCTTCCTGATGGACAACATTCTGCTCTCAGATGTGATTGACGAAGACGAGACGCAGACCGGCGCCCGGCGCGAGGGCATGTACTTTGGCATGAACGGCATGGTGATCACGCTCAGCACCGCGATTGTATCGATTGCGTTTGGCGCAATTGCGCAGATTTACGGATACGACGCCACGCTCGCGGAGCAGCCTGCCAGTGTGGCGCAAGGCTTTCGGATCTTCATGACGTTTCTGCCGTTTGCGGGATGCACCGGCGCGTTTCTGGTGCTGCAGTTGTATCCGTTGCACGGAGAGAAACTAGTTGAAATGAAGCGCACACTAGTGCGCATGCGCAAGCTGTAGCAGGGCTGGCTGCCCGCTTGCGGCGCCGTGTGAGTGCGGCACGCTGCGTAGCGCAACGACTTTGGCGCAACTCGTAACCGCGCTTGCCAGGCTAGTGCGAATGCTGGCGCTGCGGTGCGGCATTTGCCATGTCGCAGTACAGGCCGGCCGGGTCGCAGCCTTCACTCTCCAGCTGCAGCGTGACATGCGTGATGTTGTAATTGTGGCTCAGTACTTCGTTTACCGCGCGCCGGATTTGAACGTGGGTGCCGGGTGAAACTTCACCCGTGACGATATGGGCCGACAGGGCGCGCAGATTTTGCGTAATGCTCCAGGCGTGCAGGTCATGCACGCCGCGCACACCGCTTACTGCCTGCAAGTCGCGCACCAGCACGGGCATGTCCAAATCTTGCGGGGTGCCTTCCAGCAAAATATTTACGGCTTCTTGCAGGATGCTCCAGGCCGTCCGCAAAATCAATGCGCTAATCAAAACGCTTACCAGTGGGTCAAACCAGTTCAGGCCGGTGAACGCGATAACAATGCCGGCGATCACAGCGCCAATGGTGCTTGCCACATCGCCCATCAAGTGCGTGAAGGCGCTGCGCAAATTCAGGTCGTGGTCACTGCCCTGCTTAACCAGCCACGCCGTGCCGAGGTTGATGGCCACCGCCAGCAGCCCGACGCCAATCAGAATGTTGGCTTCAACCGCAGCCGGGGAGAGGAAGCGCAGGTAGGCCTCGCGCAATATTCCAAGCGCAATCAGCACCAGCGTTGCTGAGTTGGCCAGCGCCACCAGAATGCCGGCGCGATGGTAGCCAAAGGTTTTTTGCGAGTTGGCCGGCCGTGCCGTGAGGCGCAATGCATACCAGCTCAAGCCCAGTGCAATGGCATCCGTGACATTGTGCACCGCGTCCGACAACAATGCGAGACTGTTGGACCAGTAGCCGGCCACGGCTTCGATGACAACGAAGGCCAGCGTGCACCCGAGAGCCAGCGCAATGCGCGTGGTGGTCTGGCGCGCCAGATCCCCGAAATGTGAGTGGCTGTGGGCCATGCGGGCGCTTAAAGTTTTTTCGGGCGCAGCAGGCGCGATGAGTTGGCCATGATGCCCAGGTCCGGCAGCGACTGCGCGGCTGCCGCCAGGATCGGCGGCAGAAATCCCATGGCCGCCAGCGCCAGGCCGGTCACATTGTAGAGTGCGGTGAACGCCAGGTTGGCCTTGACCACACCCATCGTGCGCCGCGCAAGTGCGAATACTTCCGGCACCAGCAGCCAATCCGCACGCATCAGGACAATATGGGCTGCCTCAATTGCGATGTCTGTGCCGGCTACGCCCATGGCAATGCCCACATCGGCCTGCGCCAGTGCGGGGGCATCATTGACGCCATCACCCACCATTACAACGGTGTGGCCGCGTGCCTGATAGTCGCGCACCACTGCAATTTTGTCTTCCGGCAGCAGGCCGGCACGGTAGCGCACCCCCAGTTTTGCAGCAAGGTCTGCGCCGGCATGTTCGTTGTCGCCGGTTAACAATTCAATCTGGCGCACGCCGAGGCTGCGCACGGCCGCCAGCGCGGCGGGCACCTCCGGGCGCAGCGTGTCGGCAGCTGCCAGCACGCCCAGCAGTTCGGCATCGCGCCGCACAAACAGCAGCGTCTTGCCCTGCGCCTCCAGCCCGGCTGCACTGGCCGGCACATCCGCCGCAGCCAGCATGCGCCGATTGCCAACCGTGATGCGGTGGCCGCCAACCATGGCGCTGATACCCATGCCGGGCACGGCTTCAAACGCCTCGGCTGCGCACAACTGCGCATTGCTGCGGCGCGCAGCGCTGCGCACCGCTTCGGCCAGCGGGTGCTCTGAGTAGCGCTCGGCGGCAGCGGCCAGCGCCAAAATGTCCGCCGGCAGGCAGCCGTTCAGCGGAATGACATCAGTAATTTGCGGCTCCCCAAGCGTCAGGGTGCCGGTCTTGTCCAGCAGCAGCACGTCGGCGCGCGCCAGTGTCTCCAGATACTTGCCGCCCTTAATGAGCACGCCGCGTTTGGCGGCTGCGCCCACGGAGGCCAGCATGGCAATTGGCGTGGCGAGTGCGATGGAGCATGAGCAGGCCACCACCAGCACAGCGGCGGCTGCCAGCGGGTCACGGCGGACGATGAAGGTGAGCGCAGCGAGGCTGGCCACCACCGGCAGATAGTACGCGCTGAACTTGTCTGCGAAGCGCTGCACGACGGCGCGGTGCGCCTCGGCTTCTTCCACCAGCTTCACCACGCGCCCAAAAGTTGTGTCGGCGCCAATGCGCGTAGCCTGCACGCGCAATGCGCCCACGCGCGCAATGGTTGCGGCAAACACGTGCGTGCCGGCGGCTGCCTCAACCGGCAGGGCTTCGCCGGTGATGGCAGCCTGGTCGATAGTCGCCTGCCCGGCGAGCACCAGCCCGTCCACTGGAATCTTGTCGCCGGGCCGGATGATTACCGTTTCGCCAACTTGCAGCGCGCCAATGGGAACTTCCTGCTCCACGCCATTGCGTTCCACCCGGGCGGTCTGCGGCGCCAGCGCGCCAAGTTCTTTTACCGCCCGGCGCGCACCTTCCGTGGTAAATGTCTCGGCGTAGGCGCCCATGCGCATGAAGAAAACAATCACAGTGGCGGTTGCCCACTCGCCAATCGCCAGCGCGGCCAGCACGCCCACGGTCATCAGCGTATGCGAGATAACCTGGCGCCGAATGCTGGCGCGCACCACCTTGCTGAAGATGGGCCAGCCACCTACAACCACAATTGCAAGCCCGGCCCAAAACGGCACGAGCCCGGTCAGCTTGCGAAATAAGCCTAACCATTCGCCAACCACAACGATGAACAGCGTCACCCCAAACGCAAAACCCAGCTGCGTGCTGATGCGGCGCGCAAGATTGTTGAGCAGCGGCGCTTGTGCTGCGGCTGGCATCGGCATGCGCGCCGGCACACGATAGCCCGCGCCCTCAATGGCTGCTTGCAGGGTGTGCATTTCCACGCGCGCGGGATCCAGCCGGATGACCGCTTTTTCCGAGGATAGAAAAACCTGCACCGACTCAACCCCGGGCAGGCGGGCGATGGCGTGCTGCACCGCTTGCGTGCACTCGCCACAGTCCATTCCCGTAATCTGGAGTTCGAGCGTTTCAGTCTTTGGCATGCTGTTCCGCCGCCGGCCGGCGATAGCGCGTGCACTCGTAAACGCCTTTGGCCACATCGGCCAGCAGGGCATCCGCCAGGCCCAGCAGCTGCGCCACGCGCGCATCGCTCAACTCATAATGCACAAAGCGGCCGTGCTGCTCCGCGCTGACCAGGCCGCAATCACGCAGGCAGGCAAGATGGTTGGAGACGTTCGGTTGCGTGAGCCCGGTGGTGTGCACAATCTCCGTCACCGTTTGCGGCCCGTCGCGCAGCGCCTCCATAATGCAGAGGCGCGAGGGGTCGGAGAAGCCACGGAACAATTTTGCTTGCAGATCTATAGTTTTGGGGCTGGGCAGTTTAAGCATGGAATTATTGTGAACCAACGCTAAATATCAGCAGATGCTGATATTATACAGCAATTGGTTGCGGCCGGTTTTCGCGACGCGGTGCAGCGCTGCTAATTGCTTTAGCTGTTAGCCAGCGGAGAGCGGCTGCTAGCAGAGCCGCGCACATAGCGATGGGTTTGGCAATGCAGCGCGGACGGGTTTGGAAGTTGCTATTGACCCTCAAAATTTTGGCGCCAATGTAACTCGTTTGCAACGAGGCTTGAGGATTGACACCTATCCCAGAAACTGCTAACTTATATACCTTATGCGGAATCCCACACTTACACAATTCATGCTACTTCTGAGGCTTGCTTTTGGGGGTCTTTATGACCGATTACGTGGTCGGTCCGAGCTTGTGAGAGAGGAGAGACGCCGATGGCGCAATCTCAACCTGAAACTTCGTTCTCTCTCGGGCAGTGTGGGGCGCGGCCCTTTCAGTGGAATGCCTTATATAGCCCGCAATTCCGGTGCGACGTATGTGCTCCCGAAACTGTTGGGAACTTATGAACTTGAGCTTTCTGAAAGTGTTGAGCGGTTCATAAAACTTAATGTACGATCGATAGTGGTCATTGGGGCGGCTGAAGGGTATTTTGCAGTCGGGCTGGCGTGGCGGCTCGCAAATGCCAGGGTAAATGCATTTGAAGGCAGCCCAAAACTTCGGGAGTTGCTTGCCAGGCTCGCTTCGCTAAATAACGTCAGCAATCGAATTGAGATCAATGGTTTTTGCGCACTTACAGATCTCGTGAATTTGCAACCCGCCTCACCGTGTTTGGTGGTATGTGACGTGGAAGGCGCAGAGCGCGAGTTAATGGACCCTGAAAGCGCGCGGTTTCTTCGCGAGGCGAATGTAATTGTGGAATTACATGAAGATATCCCTGAATCAAGCGAGCTCCGTCGGCTAATCGAGGGCCGTTTTAGGCACACCCATTCCATTTTGCATATTTCTCCCGCAGCCCGTCTGCGGTCTAATCTTCCGGCCATGCCGATTTTTGACGAGTCGGAATTTACCGAACTGATGTATGAACGCTCCCTGCTTGCTCAAGGCTGGCTTGTACTGGTGCCACTTGCTAATAAATCGGAATAGGCGCAGCTTGTGCAGGCGGTAAACGGCGCAAAGTACGCGGGTCTTGCGGGCGCGCAGGGTTGTGCATTTACATTTGACAAGCCCACGGCGCAGGCATAAAATTAGCATCTGCCGGCCGACCTCACAACAAGCCCGGAGCAAGCAAACCCAAAGGAGCGGTTCATTATGTCGCACTCACTGCCAACGCTGCCGTACCCGCACAACGCCCTTGAGCCGCATATCGATGCGCGCACAATGGAGATCCATCACGGAAAGCATCACAATGCCTACGTGACCAACCTTAACACCGCACTCGACGGAAATGCCGAGCTGCAGAAGCTGAGCATTGAGGCGCTGGTCTCAAAGCTGGACGCCGTGCCCGAGCCCATCCGGGCTGCGGTGCGCAATAACGGCGGCGGCCACTACAACCACAGCATGTTTTGGGAGTCGCTCAGCGCCACGGGCGGCGGCGAGCCGAAGGGCGCGCTGGCGGACGCCATCAATAGCGCGTTTGGCGACTTCGCCAAGTTTAAGGATGCGTTCAAGAAGGCGGGCGTCGGGCGCTTTGGCAGCGGCTGGGCATGGCTCAGTGTGGACAAGGGCGGCAAGCTGGTTGTTACGTCCACTGCCAACCAGGACACACCGCTGGCCGATGGCCTGCACCCGGTGCTGGGCATGGATGTGTGGGAGCACGCGTACTACTTGCACTACCAGAACCGCCGGCCGGATTACATTGATGCGTTCTGGAATGTGGTGGCATGGGATGTTGTGGGCGCGCGCTTTGCGGCCGCCAAGAAGTAAGACCGAAGCAGCGCCAGCCAGAAAAACTCAGGAGAGCAATACATGACTCATATTATTACCAGCCTTTGCCTGCGCGACAGCTCATGCGTGGAGGTGTGCCCGGTGGAGTGCATCATCCCGGGCAAGCCCAGCAGCGAGTGGCCGTGGTTTTACATTGACCCGGACACCTGCATTGACTGCGGCGCCTGCATCCCCGAGTGCCCGTACGAGGCCATCTTTACCGAGGAAGAGGTGCCGGCTGATTACGCGGCAAAAGGCACTGAGTACATTGCGCGCAGCGGGCTCACCGGGCACTACGAAGGCAAGAACGACAAGGGCGAAGCGGTAGTGCTGGAGTGCACCCGCATGCTGGAGGCGGGCGAGATTGTGGACCTGCGCCCGGACATTGCACCGAACTACGCGTACTTCAAGGAAGGCCCCGGCTATAAGGCGCTCGAAAAGTAAGCGTCTGCAGCGGTGAGCAACAATGATTGCAACGGGCGAGCCGCACGGCTCGCCCGTTTTATTTGAGGGGGATACCATGACACATCGCATTGAGCGCGACTCGCTGGGGGAGAAACAAGTGGCGGACGAGCGCTACTACGGCATTCAAACGCTGCGCGCGGTGGAAAACTTTCCGGTGAGCGGGCTGCGGCCGTGGCGCGCGTTTGTCTGGTCGATGGCGGCCATCAAGCATGCGGCGGCTGATGTGAACTGCGCGCTGGGGCTGCTGGACGGGCGCATTGCCGGCGCCATCAGCAGCGCGGCTGCGGAGGTGCTGGCGGGCGGGCTGCAAGCGGAGTTTGTGGTGGATCCGTTTCAAGCCGGGGCGGGCACGTCGCACAACATGAATATGAACGAGGTACTCGCCAACCGTGCAATTGAACTGCTGGGCGGAAAGAAGGGCGACTACCAGCTGGTGAGCCCGAACGACCATGTGAACATGGCGCAGAGCACCAATGACACGATTCCCACGGCCATCCGGCTGGGCTGCTTGTGGCGGTTGGAGGAACTGCTGGGCGTGCTGGCTGCGCTGGCGGACTCGCTGGCGGGCAAGGCGGCTGAATTTGACGATGTGCTGAAGTCCGGCCGCACGCATTTGCAGGATGCGGTGCCGGTGCGCATGGGGCAGGAGTTTGGCGGCTATGCGCTGGCTGTGCGCCGCGACCGCGAGCGCATTGCGCGCAGCGCAGACGGCCTGCGCCAATTGGGCATTGGCGGCACGGCCACGGGCACCGGCCTCAACGCCCACCCGGAGTACAGCGCGCGCATGGTGGTGCGCCTGGGCGAACTGACCGGGCTGCGCCTGCAGCGCGCCGAGAATTTGTTTGAGAGCATGCAATCGCAGGCGGATGCCGCCGATTTTTCCGGCGCGCTGCGCACAGCAGCGGTGACGCTCACGCGCATCGCAAATGATTTTCGTTTGCTGTCTTCGGGCCCGTCCACCGGGCTGGATGAGATTCGCCTGCCGGCGGTGCAGCCGGGCTCATCCATCATGCCGGGCAAGGTGAATCCGGTGCTGGCAGAAATGCTCAACCAGGCGATGTTCCATGTGCAGGGCTGCGACCACACTGTGGCGCTGGCCGCGCAGGCCGGCCAGCTGGAATTGAACGTGATGATGCCGGTGATTGCGCACAATTTGTTTGAGATGATGCAGGTGCTGATTGGGGCGGTGCGCGCCTTTGACGAGAAGTGCGTGCGCGGCATTACGGCCAACCGCGAAAAGGCGGCGGGCTGGCTGGGGCGCAACGCGATTGTGGCGACGGCGCTTAACCCGCTGATTGGCTACGCAGCGGCAGCGGAACTGGTGAAAACTGCGCTGCAGCGCAACATCAGCATTCGCGAGGCGGCGCTGGAGCGCATTGGCGCAGGCACGCTGCTAAACAAGCAGAGCGGCGCCAAGGTAACCGCACAGGAAGTGGACGCAGTGCTGGGCGATTTGCGGCGCCTTACCGAGGGCGGCATCCAAGGCGTGGGGTCGGCGGGGTGATGCAGAGGCCGATCTGATTTTTTAGCTTTAGTAAAGCTCGGAATGCACGCGGCGCCGGCCGGAAGTTGACCCACAGCGGAAAAAGTGAGGGGCGCTGCGGAAAGCCCCGGGCGGAAGTTTGGCCGGACTCTTCGCTGGTAGCCCTGCGCCGCAGACATCGCAAATGCGGCGGAGCGTGGAAAGGTGTGGGTCAGGTGCGGGCGGGGTGCTCCGAAGGTTTTGCGCTACCAATGCCGTTTTCTAGACATCGTGCAATTTGTGTTAGTTTTGCGGATCAAGCCTCTCCAAATACCGAATAAAAGTAGTTATTGCGGCTTAGACAAGGGTTGGGCGGAGTTCAGCGCAAGGCGGTGCTTGAAAAGCGCGGGGTCGGGTGTACTATCACGGAGTGCACTGCAGATTAAATTTCCTACCGGTCTTGCGTTTCGATGTGCGAGCCCATGGAGTGCGGGCATGAAAAAGTGGCTTACGCTGGGAGCGCTGTTCGTAGTCATTCTAGTAACCTTTGACTACTTTCGTGACCGAAGAATTGAGCCGGGCAATGCTCAACTTCAGGGCGAAAGTACCGCACTTATTGTGCAGCGCGAATCTGAAATCACGCGCACGCCGACTGACTCCCATCCGGAGGTTTCAATTGAGAACCCGGCCACGGCTGACTATATTCATGACCAAAGAACTGCGCAGGGCACTGCTGAATTTCAGGGCGAAACAGACGAGCCTATTGTGCAGCGCAAACCTGAAATTACGCGCACTCCTGATCGCCCCCCTCGAGGAGTTTCATACGAGAACCCAGATAACACCACAACTTCGGCGAAGTTTGGAGACTATGTTCTGGTCGTAACGCAAAAGGGAGGATTAACGAATGCCGACGAATGGGATCCTCAGAAATACGGCGTTGATTTGGACATTAAAGACAAGACAGGAAAGAATCTCTATCACGATTGGTCGCGGACACTTTTCAGATTCCGCCATGCAGAAGCCGGCGGATCATATGTTATCAATTCAGTGGAAGATTTTTTTGCAGTGCCTCTGGAAGACGTAAATGGCAATGGCGTTCCGGATCTCGTGTTTATGGTTTGGGACGGTGGCGCAGACTGTTGCTACACGACGCATGTATTGGAGCTCGGCAAGGAATTCTCTGTCGAGAACCCAGATAACACCACAACTTTGGCGAAGTTGGGAGACTACGATCTGGTCGTCACGCAAAAAGGAGGACGTTCGAAGGCTAACGGCGAATTGGATCCTCAGTTATTCGGCGTTGATCTGGACGTTAACGACAAGGAAGGAAAGAATCTCTATCATGTTCGGTCGCAGAAATTTTTCAGATCCCGCCGTGCGGAAGCCGGCGGATCATATGTTATGAATTCAGCGGAAGATTTTTTTGCAGTGCCTCTGGAAGACGTAAATGGCAATGGCGTTCCGGACCTCGTGTTTATAGTTTGGTCCGGTGACGCATTGTCCAGTGACGCACACTGTTGCTACACGACGCATGTATTGGAGCTCGGCAAGAAATTCTCTGTTGTTTGGCCTGACGATGTGCGACACGCAGGTGCAGAGCTTGTCGATATCGATGGAGATGGTGATGAGGAGATAGTCACACAGAATTTTGAAAACGCTGAAATGGAGGAATCCGAACAGACGACGGGGCCCAATCACCAAAGCGTTGTCATTCTGGCGTCCCGATGGTATGGCGGGGTTTCAGAGCCTTCAAAAACACACTTCGACATCTTTTCACTAGACCGTGCTAGCCTAGTCTGGAAACGATTAGCACAGGATGATGGCTATGGGATGGCAGAAATACTTACCGCCGATATTACAGGCGACGGCGTGAGCGAAATAATACTCTCTTATAGAGAGGGGTCCGGAGGCTTTCTCTCGTATTGGATATATGGCTTCATTGGCGATGAACTCCAGGGATTGAAACGCACTGCGGTCAATAAAGGGTTTCTTGGTTTGTTTGGGGGAAGCTTGAAAGCCACTGAGAATGGCCTATTGGAAAATTCCGGCGAACGATTTACTCTGTACTCGTGGAACGGGACGACATTCATAGGAACGCGTGTTAAGGAGCCCCTCGATCCAACCTATACCGGGCACGTTCTTCACTACAGCATACAGGTGACCGAACAGGGCGAAAGAGTGGTCAGCGCTAGTCAGGTATCCATGAAAGTTGGGGAAACCTTGCGTCTCGTCAGAGACGACCTTTCTGACACGTCGGTCCGCATTATGGGGTCCGGCAACGGTGTACTGGTGTGGGTGAACCGGGGCGAGTATAAGGCCGTTAAAATTGGAGAAACAGGTTTCACTATCATTCCGAATGGTTATGATTGGGAACGGGCACTCGAAATCAGCGTGGTAGTTATTCCGTAGCTGAATACGCATGTGCACTTGGATTTGTGCAGACTGGATGGGGCAGGGGCGGCAGAGGCTGGTGTTGCGCTGAGCGCAGATGGACGAAGGCTGAGTGAAGCGGGTGCAGGCGGCAGTGCGGCAGCGGCTGATTGGTTTGTTCAGCGGCGCGGATTGCATTGCATGCGCCCAAGCTTGTGAAGCGCGGGCAGCTGGCTGCCCCCCACAAAATTATTAGCTGCGGTTATGTGCTTAGCGGGGCGTGACCTTCGGGCAGGCTTGCCAGGCGGTTAGCGGTTAGTGTCAAGGCCAGCACGAGCTAAAACTATGTTTGCAGCTGATAAATGTTAAGGTGTACAAAGCAGTGGTTGAAGATACTGACTGCCAGTGAAGCTACCGGTGCGGCATGCGCGCTAAGTCAGGCTGGCGCAAGCGCTGCGCGGTGGATGCCTTGGTCCGCACCCCGGAATTTCGGCGGATCTCTGCTAACACCTCCGCGCCATCGTCAAAATACTTGTCGTTTTGCCACTTACAAATTGCGAGCCATCCAAGCCACATTGCATTAGCGTGTCAAAGCCATTCCGCGCCAGCATGCCGCGCAGCTCTTTGGCGGTATAAAGTTGCAGGCTGAATCTGGATTTCAATGTTTGCGGTTCGCGCGCGCCTTTTTGGAAGACATAGTGGTCATATGATGTGAGCCGCCCCTGCCGCCGGTTGATGACTGAGCATTGCACATCGTGACACTGGGTGTTTCCGGATTTTCTGCACCAGTGCATTGCAAAATCTGCAACCACCGTGTCCGTCATCGCGTCCAAATTGAAAATGTCGAAAATATACACTCCGCCGGGCTTTAGGTTGCGGCCGATATTGCGCAGCGACTTCTCGAAGCCGGCTTTGGTCAGGTGTCCCACAGCGTTGGCAATCGTGATGACGGCGTCAAATGCCCCAACCTGAAGTGTTCGCATGTCGCCGTCAATAAACTCAACCGGCGTTTTTTCGATGCGCGCCTTGGCTCGGGCAATCCGTAAAAGCGCCGGGCTGAAGTCGGCACCGGTGACCTTGTACCCATGTTTGGCAAGGTGCCATACCTGCGAGCCTGTGCCGCAGGTCATGTCCAGGACGGTGTGAACTTTTTGCTTGCGAAGAAGTTTTGCGATCACCGTGTTTGTAGCAGCTGCATGGCCATTGTCACTAAATGCATCGAAGAATTCCGGATGCCTTTGATACTCAAGCGGCAAACCTAACTTAGTGTTTCCCACGGCGCTGCTCCATGTATGTGGCTTGATGTAACCCCGGGATTTTGCCGGGGCGATTTTCGGGGAAACGAAAAATAAATTGGTACGGTTGCATCCGTGCTGCGTTGGTGTGGGCAGCTTTCTTGCGGGCGGGACGGGAACAGACCGCTGCAGTCTTGGGCGCCCTCGACGGCAGCCCCGGTGAGTGCAAGCGGACGGCCGTCAAATACAGCAGCGTCAATGCGTGCGTTCTGCGTCAGGCGCTGGCACCACTGTCCAAATGCATGATGATTAATGCCGCCTGCTCGCGCCCCAGCACAGCTGTGCGCTCTTCATTCACGAGCACATGCACCGGGCCGTTGAAGGGCGCGCGTTCCATCACGCGCACATGCGCGCCGGCGCGCAGCCCCAGCTGCGCCAAGTAGCGCTCTTCCGCCGGGTTGGGCGACTGCACGCTGGCAACAGTGCCCGCCAGCCCGTTGGTTAGCTCACTCAGGCGCGTGCTGGCACCGCGCTGCAGCTGGCCGGTGCGCGTCGGTATCGGGTCGCCATGCGGGTCAAAGCGCGGGTCGCCCAGCTTGAGCGCAATGCGCTCCTCAAAATCTTCTGAGATCACATGCTCCAGTGCCTCGGCTTCCGCGTGCACTTCGCCGCCCGTGTATCCCAGCGCCTCGCTCAGGTACAGCTCAATTAAGCGGTGATGGCGCAGCACCTCCAGCGCAATTGCGCGGCCGCCCGGCGTAAGCGTGACACCCTGATGGCGGGCGTAATGCACAAGCCGCGGCTTGTGCTCCGCCAGCTTCTTAAGCATACCGGTCACCGACGCCGGCGCAATGCCCATGCGCGCAGCCAGCGCGGTGGTGGAAACCGGCTGCTGCTCCCTTTCCAGCGAGTAGACGGCCTTGATATAGTCTTGCGCGGCGCTGGAAAGCTGGCGCGTTTTGGCGGCGGGCTGGCGCATGTGCGCGGAGTATAGTGCGCTGCGCAGGCGCTGTTATACTGGAACTGCAAAAGGTGTGGACGAAATTTTGGACGAGTCTCTGCAATTGACGGCGGCTCACATGGCGCAGATGCAGGCCTGGCTGACGGCTGAGCTGCCCAATGAGGGCTGCGGCCTGCTTGCCGGCAATGGCCGGCGGGTGCGGCAGGTGCTTGCATTGCCCAATGCAGAGCGCAGCCCGCAGCGGTTCCGCGCTGAAGCAAAAGCGCAGGTGGCCGCCATGCTGGAGCTGGACCGCAACGGCTGGGAGCTGCTGGGCGTGTTTCACTCCCATCCCGCCAGTCCCGCGCAGCCTTCGGAGACGGACCTGCTGCAGGCGTATTACCCTGCGGCTGTGAGCATCATTTTTGGGCAGCCGGCAAACAGCAGCGCGTGGGAAGCGTGCGCGTTTCGCCTGCAAGCGGGCAGCAGCCGGCCGGTGCAGCTGCAGCTCATAAGCGATTCTGTTTCCAGCGCATGAGCCCTGCCTTGCTTCCCCCACTGCTTCCAGTACAGCCGCGCTAATGCAATCCGCACTCAGCGCGCTGCTGATTTTAATTGGCTATGTGGTGGGCGGCGTGCCGGTGGGGCTGGTGGTGGTGCGGCTGCGCACGGGCGTGGATGTGCGCACTGTGGGCAGCGGCCGGTCCGGCGCCACAAATGTAATTCGAGCGGCCGGGTTTTGGCCGGGCTTTGCCACGGGCTGGCTGGATGTGTTGAAGGCTGCGCTGCCCGTTTGGCTGGCGGTGGGGCTGCAGCCGGAGGCGTACTGGGTGCACACGCTGTGCGGTGCGGCGGCGGTGCTGGGCCATAACTATTCCATCTTTCTGCGCGAGACTGTGACCGATCCGGATAGCGGACGCGTGCGGATGGTCTTGCGCGGCGGTGCGGGCGGGGCGGCCACGCTGGGCGGAGCGATGGGTTTGTGGCCGTATTGCGTGTTGATTATTTTTCCAATGGGGGCGCTGGTTTATTTTGGCATTGGCTATGCTTCGGTGGCCACGCTTTCAATTGGCGTGATGACAACAATGATCATGGCGTGGCGGGCGTCCGCACTGGGCATGCCGTGGGAGTACACGCTGTATGGCGGGCTGTGCCTTGTCTTGCAAGTTTATGCGCTGCGCCCCAACTTGAAGCGCCTGATGAACGGCACCGAGCGGCTTGTGGGCTGGCGCGCCAAGCGCCACTCCGGCACCCTTACGGCCGACCCCGGCGCCAGTACAAAGGAGTAACGATTAATGAAGAAGCAGCGCCGCAAAGAGCCGCCCACCACGCCACGCAAGCCATCGCGCGCCAACACCGTGCTGGTGTTGCTGGGCTTGATTGTGGTGCTGGCAATGGTGTTGGGGCCGCTGCTCAGCTTTGCGTCCGCCGAAAGCGATCCCGCGCAGCCGGCGATTGAGACGCAAGCTGTGCCGGCCGGCTAGCCGGCGCGCAGCGCAAGCAGCAGCGCACCCGCGCCGGCTGCCAAATATCCGCCGAGCGTACTGCGCGCAATGGGCAGCGGCTCGCGCAGCAGCCCGCTGCACACATGCAGCGCCACCACCAGCAAAGCAGCACCGGCTGCGGGCGCAAGCGGCCAGTAGGCCAGCGCCCATGCGCACTCTGCCACAATCACACCCGTCACAAGCGCGCTCACGCCTGCAGGCGCTGCGCCCGCAGGCGCCAGCTGTGCCAGGCGGTAGGCCAGCAGCGCCGCCACCATAAAAATAATTGCTGCCGCGGCCAGGGGGCCGGTGCCGGCTGCGCGCAGCCAGCCAAAGATGCACAGCGCCGCCACGTACGCCAGCCAGTCCAGCAGCAGGCGCGTGGTGCGCTGCGCTGCGGGCGCGGGATCCACATGCGCATACTCGCATATTAATACCAGCGTGAGAAACAAGACCCCCAGCAGCAGCGCCACAGCCCATGCCGGGCTTACGGGCAGCAGCTGCAGCAGCAATCCCACGCCAATTGAGGCCAGGGCGGGCAGGATCCAGTGCGCTGGCAGCTGCAGCGTACTGGGCGTGCCGCCCCACAGCGGATGGCTGCGCAGCATTGCGTCACCACCACTGGTGATCAGCGCCGCCACCAGCAGCAGCACAACCGTGTCGCCATTTATCCGCAGCGCCACGGGCATGCCCAGTAAGGTTGTTTCCACCAGGCGCGTGGGCAGCGCCAGTACGCGCGCCAGCGTGTAGGCCAGTGCGATGGTTGCGGCCAGCACGCTGAGCTGGTCGGTGGCGGGCAGCAGATTGCGGCGCATTGGGTGATTTTAGCAGGCACCTATAATCGCACGGTGATTGTGTTGCGGCTGATTGCGGGTGTGCTAGCGGGCTGGCTGCTGAATGCGCTGGCGGACTCCTGGCCAAAGCGGCGCTGGGGCGCGGCTGCGCGCGGCACGCCGCAGCCATTGCGCCGGGTGTTCGTGCTGCTGGCAGCGGGTGGCGCTGCGCTGGGCCTGCATCAAGCTGGCCAGCCGCTGGCAGTGCAGCTGCTGCACAGTGCGCTGCTGTTTAGCCTGCTGCTGGCGGGTGTAATCGATTGGGAGCAGCGCCTGCTGCCGAATCCGCTGCTGCTGCTGGCGGCCGGCATTGCGCTGCTGCTGGCTGGATTGCGCATTGCCAGCGTGGCAGCGGCGTTGCTGGGCGCCGCAGTGGCGGGCGGCTGCATGCTGGCAGCTTACGCCGGCGGACGCTGGTATGCCGGCGCGGGTGCGCCGCCGGCACTGGGCTTTGGCGATGTGAAACTTGCAGCTGTGCTGGGGCTGGCGCTTGGCGTGCAGGCTGTGCTGCCCGCGCTGCTGGCGGGTGTGCTGCTGGCAGGCGCAGCGGCGCTGCTATTGCGCGTTGGGCGCGGCTACCAGCCGGGCGGATTTATGCCTTACGCACCGTGGCTGCTGCTGGGGGCGCTGCCGGCACTGCTGCGCTGACGCAGCACGGCGCCAGCCACAAGCAGCACTGCGCCGAGCTGCGTACTGCCCCAGCCCCAACCGAGGCCGGGCAGCGCGCCATACAGTGCGCCGGCAATCGGGCGCACCAGCAGCAGCGGCCAGCTATTGGCAGCCAGCCCGCCCGCAGCGAGCAGGGCAAACCCCGCCCAGTACCAGCGCTGCCCGCGCAGCACTGCGCCCAAAACGCAGCCGCCCGCAGTTGCAAACAAGATCCACATTTGTGACTGCAATTCCGGTTCGTTGCGGTAAAGCAGGAATGGTTCCGCCAGCACGCCGAAGCCCAGCAACGGCACCAGCAGCAGCGCGCGGGTGCGCGGCAGCTGCCATGCCCACGCGCTGCTGAGCACAATTGCAAAACTCAGCGGCGCCAGAAAGTTGAGGCGCCCCACCGCCAGCGCGCCGCTGCGCACCTGCGGCAGGTAGGTCACCCACTCGGAGAGGTCAAGTGCGTTGAGCGAGAGCGCCGCAGCTGCGTGCGGGATCCAAGGCCCAAAGTAACCGGCCCACAAAAGCGCCAGCCCCAGCGGCAGCAGCCCGGTAGCTACACGGCGGCCGGCTAGCATTGCGGCGGCACGGCGGGCAGGCAGGCGCAAAAATTCATGGCTAATAAAATGTGGTGCGCAGCACCGGTTGAAAAAGCTGCGTGCGATGTGCGCAGACCGCATCCATTGCACACTGTGCGCAATCCGGCGCCGTCATCTCCGGGCAGCGCGTGCGCGCGTTAAAGAAGAACCAGTCGATGGCGGCCATGCTGCGGCCGGAGCTTTGCGCCAGCTGTTGCATGGCACTATACACCGCACTGCGCACCGCCCACTCATCCGCTGCCGGCAGGCGCTTGCGCGCGCCAAGGGCGGCCAGCAGTGCGGGCTCGCTTGCTTCCACCAGCCCCATGCGCAGGCACATGCGCTGCAGGTGATAGTCCACAATTGGCGGCAAAGGTTCAGCGGGCGCCGGCTGCAGCCAGCGCTCCGGCCGCTCAATCAGAATTAAGGCGAGCAGCGCGGACTTCTTGCGCAGCGGATCCTCTTTGTAGCCGCCCACATGATCAAGGCTTTGCAGCAGCGCCGCCAGCGGCAGCGGCTGGCTGTTTGCATGCGCCAGCATGGCGGCGGGCGTGGCTGCCAATTCGCACAGGTCGCTGCCATAGGCACGCGCCTGCTGCAAGTGCAGGCGCAGCGCGGGCATGGGCTGGGTGCCATCGTCCGCGCGGAAGATGGCCTGCAGCCGGCTGCTGCGCAGCGCAGCTTGCTGCGCGGGCGCTGCAAATGCGGGCGCGGCCTGCAGTGCGCTCCAGTAGGCGTGCCACAAAAAGTCGCTGCCCTTGCGCTGCTGCCCGCCTTGCGCGGCCAGCAGCGGGCGCGCGTAGCGGCCGGCGCGCTCGCTCCAAAATCCAAACTGCTGCAGCGTGGCTGCAAAAAAGAAGTCCAGCGCTGCGCCGTGGCCGGCGGGTGGAAAGTGCGGGCCGGTGAAGTTGAAGGGCTGTAAGTTTGGCAGCGCAGCCACCAGCCGCGCGGTGCGTTGCACTTGTTGTGCGTTTACCTGCACGCGCAAATCTGTTGGGGCAGCGGCGTTGGCGGCGGTGTGCGCAAAGAGGACGGCTGGCCCGACGGCGGTGACCATGGCGGCGGCCAAAGGCATGGCGCTGCGCGCTGCCTGCTGCGGGTGCGCGCCGGCGCACAATGCCGCCAGCGTGGCGCCGCAAAAGGTATCGCCGGCACCCGTGGCATCCAGCTCTTGCGCGGGCGCGGCCGCAATGTGTGCGGTGTGCGCGCCCTGCACCACCAGTGCGCCGCCCGCGCCCTGCGTAATGAACAGCAATTGCCCGGCGCGCACGCGCGCGGCGCCTGCACCGCCGAGGAGAATGCTTGCTTCGTTCTCGTTCATAAAGAATATGTCCGCAGCCGCCAGCAGTGCGCGCACGGTTTCAGTTTCGTTGGTTGCAACGCGGGCATACGTGCCCGCGGAAATGCGCGGTGCTCCGGCGGCGCGGCACGCCTGCAAAAATTCCAGCTGGCGCTGTGCGCTGCTAAGTGCGGCAATATGTATGCAGCTGTAAATGGACAAGTCTGCGGGCAGCTGCGCCGGGTTGAGCAGCGCTTCTGCGCCCCAGCGGGCGTTTACAAGTGTGGCGCGCCCGCCGCCGTGGTGTGCAATTTCAAAGTGGGGCAGCTCGGCCGCCGTAACCAGCGGACCCAGCCAGGTAATGCGCTGCGCTGCGGGCTGCAGCGCAGCGGGCATTTCTGCGGGGCGCGGTGCCAGCATGCTCACGCGTGCGCCGGCGCAGCTGGCAGCCACGGCCGTGTACATGCCGGCGCCGCCCGCGGCCTGCTCTGTGCGCCCCGCAAAGTGCAGCACATCCAGCGATGCGCCGCCAATTACCAGCAGCTGTGTCACTGCAGCAGCGCGGCAACGCGCGCGCAAATGTGCTCGGCTACCAGCGCCTTGCTTTGCAGCGGCAGTTCCTCCACGCCGCCGTGCGCATCCAGCAGCGTTACGCGGTTGGTATCCGTGCCAAAGCCCGCGCCGGGCTCGCTGATGTTATTGGCCGCCACCAGCTGCAGTTTTTTGGTGCGCAGTTTGGCGGCTGCGTTTTCCAGCAGGTTTTCACTCTCGGCGGCAAACCCAACCAGCACGCGCGGCCAGCCGCTTTGCGTGCGCTGTGCCACAACCGCAGCGAGCACATCCGGGTTGGGCTCCAGCACCAGTGTGGTTGCAGCTGCACCGCGCTTAAGTTTTTGCGGCGCTGCGGCTTGCGGCCGGTAGTCGGACACGGCTGCGGCCATCAAGAGCGCATCGGCTTTGGCGGCGGCCTGCAGCACGGCGCTTTGCATTTGCTGCCCGGTTAACACATCAACGCGCACAGCACCCACCGGCGTTTCAAGGGTGCTTGGCCCGCTAATCAGCGTTACCTGCGCGCCGAGATCAAGCGCAGCCTGTGCCAGCGCAAAACCCTGTTTGCCGGTGGAGCGGTTGGTGAGCAGGCGCACGGGGTCGATGGCTTCGTGCGTGGCGCCGGCCGTGACCACAAACTGGCGCCCGGCCAGCACACCGCCGGCGCCAAGCGCAAGGCGGATGTGGCCAAGCAGTTGCTGCGGCTCCAGCATGCGCCCCATGCCAGTGTGGCCGCTGGCCATGCGGCCCGCAGCGGGGCCGGCGCAGCGCGCGCCGCGCTGCAGCAGCGTCTGCATGTTGGCTTGCACGGCCGGGTGCAGCCACATGCCGCCATCCATTGCCGGTGCCAGCAGCAATCCGCAGCGCGCTGCCAGCGCCGTGATCGTAAGCAGATTGTCGGCGCGGCCATGCGCCAGCTTGGCCAGCGTGTCTGCGCTGCAGGGCGCCACCACCAGCAGCGCCGCGCCTTCCGCCAGCCCAATGTGCTGCACATGCGCATCCGCGGCCCACAAATCCGTGTACACGCGCCGGCCGGTTACGGACTCAAAGCTAAGCGCGGTAATGAAGCGCGCAGCCGAGTCCGTGAGGATCACATCCACCAGCGCACCGGCTTGGGTAAGCTGGCTGGCCAGATCCGGCGCCTTGTATGCAGCGATGCTGCCGGTTACGCCAAGCAGCACGCGCTGGTTGTGCAGCCGGCTGATCATGCGCGGCCGCCCGCAAGCGCGGTCACTGGTTCAACTCCCAGATGATGCGCAGCCCGTCGAGCGTGAGCCATGGCGCAACAATGTCAATCACGGCGGTCTCACGCGCCAGCACCTCGGCCAGCCCGCCGGTGGCAATCACCTTCATGTCCGCCCCCAGCTCGGAGCGGAAGCGCGCCACCATGCCTTCCACCAATCCCACGTAACCATAAAGCAACCCGGACTGGATAGAGTGCACTGTGTTGCTGCCAATTGCTGCGGGCGGACGCGCCAGCTCCACGCGCGGCAGTTTGGCAGCGCGCTGAAAGAGCGCGTCGGCGGCAATCTCAATGCCGGGCGCAATCGCGCCGCCCAGATAGTCGCCATTGGCAGAGATGGCGTCGAAGGTTGTGGCCGTGCCAAAATCCACCACGCAAGCCGGGCCGCCATAAAGCGCATGCACTGCGGCTGCATCCACCACGCGGTCGGCGCCCACCTGGCGCGGGTCGTCATAGCGCACGCGCACGCCGGTGCGCACGCCGGCATCCACCACCAGTGGTGTGCAATGCAGGTATTGCTGGCAGGCGCGCAGGAAGGTGCCGGTGAGCGGCGGCACCACGGAAGCCATTGCCACACCGGTGATGTGCTGCGCTGTATGGCCGGCGTGCTGCAAAAATCCAACGAGCTGCAAACCGTACTCGTCAGCAGTGCGCTCGCGTGCGGTGGCCACGCGCCAGCGCGCGCCAGGCTCAGCGCCTGCATATACGCCGGCGGTGATGTTGGTATTGCCGATATCGAGGGTTAGCAGCATGTCAGCAGGCTCCTGCGGCGATTGCAGCTGCAGAACCGGGGCGCTGCCAGACAGCCAGCAGCTGCCGTTGGGCGGGCAGAGGATATTGAGTTCATTGTGGCCGTCTCGCTCGCAAAGGATGCCAGCGGCTGCCAACAGTATAAGCGCGGGGGAGCGCGGCGGTCAACCAGCGGCAGCGCGCCGCCTACAGTTTTGCGGTTACCTTGCTGATGTAGCGGAAGCCCTCGGTTACATGTTGCGCCGCGGTGAGGCCATCCACATAAATCTGCGCTGCCACGGTGTCGATGATGGGCAGCAGGAACTCATCAAACGGTGCTGCAGTCGGCAGAGCCTGGCCGGCCACAAATGCTTCGCCACCCTGCACCAGCAGTACGCGACAGCCGTAGCCGTGCAAATCACTGGCGAGGCGCGCGGTCATGGCTTGGTATTCGTTGGGCGCCGCAAACAACACCGCACCCATGCGTGCGTCTGCACTTTCCATTGGCCCGTGCCGGAACGAGCCGACGCTGTGCGCCAGCGCGTGGCCCTTGGCCCACTCGTTCACCATCATTGCACCCTGGCGCGCGCTGACGGCGGGCGCGCCCTGGCCCACAAACACCTGCCAGTCCGCGCTGCCCACGGCTGCCAGCCAGCGCGCTGCAATGCTGGCGCAATTCTGCAGCATTTGCTCAATGTGGTCGGCCACGCGCGCCAGCTCGTCAAACGCGGCTGCATCCAGCCGGCCCTGCCACGCGCGTGCCAGCAGCCACAGCAGCGCGAGCGAATTCACATAAGTCTTGCTGGACACCGTCTCTTCCGCGCCGGCGTGGAGCGCAAGCACGCTGCGCGCGCTGTGCGCCAGCACACTCTGCGGATCATTGGTAATGGCCAGCAGCGCGCTGGCGGGGCGCAGCTGTGCGCACACCGGCTGCACCTCCGCACTGGCGCCGGATTGTGAAACGAACACAACTGTTTCTGCGCGCGCCAGCCAGACATTGCCGGGCTGCAGCAGGTCTGCAGCTTCCAATGCCAGGGCCGCAATGCCGTTGCGCTGCAAATGGCGCGCGGCCAGCAGCCCGGCGTGGTGCGATGCGCCCATGCCTAAAAACAGCGGCTGTGCGCCGGCTGGCTGCGCCAGCAGCAGTTTGCGCGCTGCGGGCTGCTGGTAGTAAGCAGCCAGCGCGCGCAGCGCTGCTGGTTGCTGGCACATCTCATCAAAAAACTTGCTCATACTTGCTTATGCTCCCGCTATTTGATTATAAAGGTGCGGGGTGCGAGTCGCTGAGAAACTGCAAGAGCGCCGCGTTGAAGGCCTGCGGCTGCTCCACCATGATCGCATGCCCGCCATTTAATATCAGCTGGCGCGCGCCGGCAATGCCGTGCACAAGCCCGGCCTGGTTTTCCGGCAGCACAGTTGCGTCTTGGCTGCCGGTGATTACCAGGGTTGGCACGCGCACCGCGGCCAGCCGCGATTGCACATCAAAGCGCGCGAGCGCCAGCATGGCGCTGCGGTAGGCGCGCACATCGGATTGCAATATCTGCCGGTAAAACGCGGCGCGCCAGTTTTCTTGCGCGGGCAGTGGAAACACATGCTGCGCCACGGCGCGCGCCTGGCTGGGCAGCCCGCGCAGGTGCAGCAGCAAGTAGCGGCGCGCAAAGTAAAGCAGCTGGCGCGGGCCGCGCGCGCGCAGGCGCGCAAATGTGCTCACGAGCACCAGGCGCTGCACCAGCTGCGGGTAGTCCAGCGCAAGCTGCAACGCCACGGTGCCGCCCATGGAAATGCCGGCCACGCATGCGCCCGCCGGCTGCAGCGCGTGCAGCAGCGCAGCCAATTCAGCAGCGGCATCGGCAATCCGCCAGCGGCCGCCGGCAAATGGCGAATCGCCAAAGCCAGGCATGTCCGGCACCAGCACACGCCAGCCGGCGCTGCGCAGCGCGCCGGTTTGCCCTTGCCAACCGGCATTGTTGGAGCCAAGGCCATGCACCAGCAGCACGGTGCGCGCTGCATCCGCATTCAAATCCAAATGGTGCAGCACAGGCTGCCGCTCGCTATTGCGCCGGCGCGCGGAAGATAAAGAACACTGCGCCCAGCAGGCAGAAACCCGCGTACAAATAATTCAGGGATGGCTTCTCGCGCATGTAGAAAATGGCGAACGGCACAAAGACCGTAAGCGAGATTACCTTCTGCACAATCTTTAGCTGCGCAACATTAAACAGCGTGTGTCCCGCGCGGTTGGCCGGAACTTGGATCATGTAATCGAAGAAGGCAATGCCCCAGCTGGTGATGGCAGCCACAAACCAAGGCGTGCCACCGAGTGACTTGCGGTGCCAGTACAAGGCGAAGGTCTTGAACCCGTTGCTGAGCATAAGCCCACCCACAAAAACAATTGCGGGGGTGTTGAGCATGGCGCGATTTTAGCAGTGCGCCATTGGTGCGTTTGCTGGCCGCCGCCATGCCCGGCTTTACGCGCGGCCGGCAGCGGGCGCGGGACGCACGGGCGCGGGAAACTCAACGCGCACGCGGGCCACCGCCAGCCCGTCTACCGCCAGCACGGAAAAGTGCACGCTGTCTTTGTGTGTATGGCGGTCGCCCACTTGGGCGGGGCGCCCCAGCCATGTAATCATCAAGCCGCCCACTGTCTCCACTTCTGGCAGCGCGCCGGCTTCACCGAGGTCCACATATGCTTGCAGCTCCTGCACCAGGCAGGTGCCATTCAGTTCCAGTACTCCCGGCGCCAGCTCTGTCAAGGGCTCGTGCTCCTGGTCAAACTCATCGCGCACTTCACCAACCACCTGCTCCACGAGGTCCTCAAGTGTCACCACTCCGGCCGTGCCGCCAAACTCATCCACCACCAGCGCCATGTGCAGGCGCTGGCGCTTGAAGGCCGCCATCAGCTTGCCAACCGAGTAGCTCTCGGGCACCATGGGCGCTGCGCGCATCAGCAGCCGGATATCAAACGCATCGCCGCGCGCGCGCAGGCGGTGATGCGCCAGGTCGCGCACATGCAGCACGCCAATCACACTGTCAATGTCCCCTTCGTATACCGGGAAGCGGCTGAAGCGGCTGGTGGTGACAAGATTGAGAATTTCTGCCAGCGGCATTGTGGCGGGGATGCCCTGAATTTTGATGCGCGGGGTCATCACCTGGTTTACCTGGCGCTCGCTGAAATTAAATATGTTAAGCAGGATCTCTTCCTCTGACTCGCGCAGCAGGCCGCCTTGTTTGCTCTCGGCCACAATCTGCTCCAGCTCTTCAGTGGAGTGCAGGCTGGCATGCCCGGAAGCCGGCGGCACGCCAACAGCGCGCAGCAGCCACGCGCCGATGGCGTTCAGGGTGCGCGTGGGCCAGAGCAGCAGCACCCGCAGCGCCTGCATCGGGCGCGCCACATTCAGCGCCATGGTGCGCGGGTTTTCCAGCGCCAGCGCCTTGGGCACCATCTCCCCCAACACAATGTGCAGATAGGTGAGCAGGGCCAGGCTAAGCACATGCCCGGCAGTTTGGGCTGCTGCCACCGGCATGTCGGGCAGCAGTTGCAGGTAAGCCGCCGCAAAGTCCGCCAGCTGCGGCTCGCTGTACACGCCCAGCCCCAGTGATGCAATCGTGATGCCCAGTTGCGCTGTGGCAATATATTCATCCTGCAAGCGCGGTTGCTCCAGCACAGCCAGCACTGAGCGCGCCACGGCGTTGCCCTGGCCGGCCAGCTCTTCCATTTGTGTGGGGCGCACGCCGATGATGGCAAACTCGGCGGCGACCAGCAGGCCATTGAGTGCGACCAGCGCTGCCACCACCAGCAGTGCCAGCAGCAGTTGCGGTGCAGCCGGCAACACGGCAGCTGCCGGCGGGAGGGCTGCAGCCAGGCTAGTCACGCACTGCCACCGCCCACTCGCCCACTTGCGTTTGCACCTTTGGCCCCAGCAGCAGCGAGACCTCCAGCACGGCCAGCTCGTCAATACTTTCCACGCGCACGGAGATGCCGGGCACGCCAAGCGTCACTTCATCGCCCACGCGGGGGCGCCGCCCGAGCGCCTCAAACACCAGCCCGCCGAGCGTGTCCATCTCTTGCTCGGGCAGGCCGAGCGTCAGGTACTCGTTCACGTCTTCCACCAAAAGTTCGCCGCGCAAAAAGAGGCGCCCGGTTTTGTCCGCCGAGACCAGCGCATTTTCTTTGGAGTCGAACTCATCCTGCAGTTCGCCAAATATTTCTTCGAGCAAATCTTCGATGGTGATGATGCCGGCTGTGCCGCCGTATTCGTCGAAGACGGTGGCCATGTATTGATGCTTGGCTTCAAGCGCGGTCCACACCGCATCGAGCGCCAGCGTCTCCGGCACAAACACCGCCTCGCGCAAAATTTCGGCCAGGTTTTCGCGGCCTTGCACCTGCAGGCGCAGCACATCCTTGATGTGCACAAAGCCGATGATTTGGTCGATGGTGTTGCGGTAGAGCGGGATGCGACTATAGCCGGCTTCGCACGCGCCTTGCAGCAGCGCGTGCACCGTGCTTTCCGCCGGCGCAGCGTACAAGCGCGTGCGCGGGGTCATTACCTGGCGCGCCACGTGGTCGCGCAGGCGCAGCGTGTTGCGCAGCATTTGGCGCTCGTCTGCATCCAGCACGCCGCCGGCATGGCTGTCTTCAACCAGCTGCTCAATTTCTTCGGCAGAGTGCAGGCTGCCGCGCACCGGTGCACTGCTGCGCCCCAGCAGGCGCAGCAGCAGCAGCGCGCTGCCGTTCAGCAGCCAGATCAGCGGCGCAAACAAAATTTGCGAGGCGCGCATCGGCAGCATACTGGCGAGCGCCGTGCGATGCGGGTATTGCAGCGCGATGGACTTTGGCACCAGCTCCCCCAGCAGCACCAGCAGAATGGTGAGCAGCAGCAGCACAGCCGTGGCTGCCAGCGAATGCGCTTGCGCGCCGCCCAGCAGCGGAGCCAGGCGCGCTGCCAGTACGGCCTCGCCATAGCTGCCCAGCAGCAGGCCGGTGAGCGAGATGCCCACCTGGCAGGCTGCCACAAACTGGTCAAGCTTGCGCGGATCTTCGAGGATGGGCAGCAGCTGGCGCGCAAAACGGTTGCCGGAAGCTGCCAGCTGGCTGATGCGCGTGCGCCGCGACTTTACAACGGCAAACTCCGCACCCACATACAGCGCGGTCAACCCCGTCAGCAGCGCTACGATGATGAAACTAGATAACAAGCAAGATTGCGGCGGGCGCGCTGCAATGCGCGCACAGCCCGGAAGGTCCCCCTAGCGGGGCATTATAAAGCAGCGGCGGGCGGGCAGGCGCAGCGTGCCCGCTCCGGCAGCCCGGCCAATCGGCTGGCTTGGTATGTGCTTCAGTGATTTACCGGCAGGCATTTGTTTATTGCGGTTTGGGAAGCCGGCCATGATTGTAGCAAGCAGCGCACGCAAGCTGGCTGGATATAATCGCAGCAGTTGCCGGAGTGGCCCGTGCCCCCGCAATTTGGTTGCATGTGCCCGACTCCCACGCAAATTGGCCGGATTTTTGGCAGCCGCGCGCTGCTGGGTGCGTGTTTGTTGGCGGCTGCGCTGCTCGCCGGCTGTGGCACAGCGGCGGTAAAGTCGCGTGCGGCAGCACTGGCAGCTTCCGGGGCGCGGCTGGCGGTGCCCCCGGGCAGCACGGCTGCCGTCGGTGCCCAGGTAAATGGGGCCACACTGCCGCCGCCGGCGCCCACGCCCGTTCCGGTGCCTACGCTTGTGCCCTCCGCTGCCAATCCGCTGGGCTGCGCTGGCAATGTGTTTGACCGGGTAATGGAGCGCATGCTGCCAACGGCAGCCGAACTTGCGGCCGATGGCGCGGACTGGCAGGCGCAACAGGTTGCGCCTGGGTTTGCGGAAATGCAGCAAGCGCTGCAAGCGCGCCTGCCGGATGGCGGCTTGCTGACGGTGCTGCGCAGTGGCACGCAGTGGGCCATCATTGCGCAAGATGCAGCCGGGCAAATTCTTTGGCCGTGGGATGCGGCTGCGCGCCGCTTCCAATTGCGCCCGGAGTATGCCGGCCCGCTCCAGCTGCTGCCGTTCCCGCCCGGTGCAGCGCCAGCCTACGCAGCCTTGCATGGCGGCTGCCTGCTGCTGCAAATATCAGCGGACGGCATGGTGCCGCAATTTCAAATTGACCCGCGCGCAACGGAAGACTTATGGGTGGATGTGGCGCAGGCGCTGAACGCAAGCGCAGCCTTTGATGCATTCTGGGCTGATGCGCTGGGCCTGGAACTGCCCAAGCAGCTGACGTCTGAGACAGAAGTGCTGCGCTCCAGCGGCGCAGTTGCGCTGCGCGTGAAGCTGCAGTTTAGTGCTGCGCTGCTGCAGCCCACTGGCATTACGCGCGTGCGCATGGCGCCGCGCGCCCTGCAGCAAACGGGCGCATTGCTGCTGGGCCTGCTGGCTGCGCAGCAGCTTGTGCCGGAGTGGGGCGATGCGGTGCGCTACGCGCCGCTGTACGCCCAGGATTTTGGCGCAAACCCGGCAGCGCTGCTGCGCACGCCGCAGCCCGCCCAATGGCCGCTTGTAATGAAGACCGCCACGGCGCGCCTCATGCGTGGCGCACCATTCTTCTTTGATGACCGCTTCAAGGGCTCGCGCGCCGTAGCGGGCGCGGCTGCAGAGCCGGCTGGCGCGCTGCAGGAGATCCGCGCATTGCGGCTGGTGCAGGCCACGCGCGGGGAGCTGGCATCCGCCAGCGCTTACTTGCAGCAGGCCGGCATCCCGTACCGCACTTGCGCGGAGCTGACGCTTTGTGAAAGCGGCTGGCTGGAGAGCGTGGCCTTCATTCACCTAAACCAGCTTGTGATTTTGCTGGCCAATCAAGATTCGGTGGCTGCCGGCGCCAAGCAGGGCTATGTGTGGTCGCACTTTGAACCCATGGTTGGCATTGGCGACCTCACGCCGCGGCACGCGCGCGCGGGCGGTGCGCTGCGCGTGTTGTACGCCGTCTGGCAAAATATTATTGCTGCCAGCAACGGATCGGACCTGCTTTCTGATGCGCCGCTGTTTGCAATCTTTGGCTGCGCTGCGGATCGCAGTGCCTGTGCGGGCACGCTGGTAAACGGGGCAGCGAGCGAGCTGCTGCGGTTGGAGGTGGCATCGTGAGTGCGGCGCACTGCGCTGACAGCAGCGCTGCGCCGGTGCTGCTGCTGTCCGGTTACGAGCTTGGACACCAGCCGCTGGGTATTGCCGCACCGCTGGCGTGGCTGGCCGCTGCCGGCATTGCAGCGCACGCCGTGGACCTGGCGCAAGAGTCGCTGGCGCAGCATGCGCAAGCGCTGCGCAATGCGCGCTGGGTGGGCATCTCCACGCCCATGCATACCGCATTGCGCGTGGGCGTGCAGGCTGCGCGTGAAGTGCGCGCCATAAACCCGGCAGCGCACATCAGCTTTTACGGGCATTACGCAGCGCTGAATGCGCCGCAGTTGCTGCGCGCGGATGCAGACAGCGTGCTGGCCGGCGAGCTGCAAACCGCGCTGCCGCAGCTGGCGCACGCAGTGCTGCAGGGCACATGGGACGCCAAAGCGCCGCCGCCCGGCGTGCGCACGGCACTACACCCCAACGCAGCCGTGCCCATACTGCGCCCCGCCGCAAATTTGCAGCCGCAGCGCACCAGCCTGCAGCCGCTGCAGCACTACGCGCAGCTGCGCAACAACGGCCGGCTGCAGCTTGCCGGCTACACCGAAGCCACGCGCGGCTGCAAGCACATGTGCGCGCATTGCCCGATACCGCCCGTGTACAGCGGGCGCTTTGTGGTGGTGCCGGTGGCGGCCGTGCTGGCTGATGTGCATGCGCAAGTGGCGGCCGGCGCGCGCCACATCACTTTTGGAGACCCGGACTTTTTGAACGGGCCGGCGCATGCGCTGCGCATTGCGCGTGCGCTGCACCAGCAGCTGCCGCACATCACTTTTGATTTCACCGCCAAGGTTTCGCACATTGCAGCGCAGGCCGGCTTGTTTGCAGAGTTTGCAGCGCTGGGCTGCTTGTTTGTTGTGGCGGCGGTTGAGTCGCTGGCTCCCGCCGTTTTGCAGGCGCTGCACAAGGGCCATACGCGCACCGAGCTGGAGCTTGCGCTGCGCACGCTGGACGCTGCCGGCATTGCGCTGCGCATTTCACTGGTGGCGTTCACGCCCTGGACAACCCTGGCGGATTATCTGGAGCAGCTGGCGTGGCTGCGCACAAACGACCTGCTGGAGCACATTGATGCAGTGCAGCTGGGCATTCGCCTGCTGATCCCGCCGGGTTCGCTGCTGCTGCGCGAATTTGGCAATGCCGCCTGGCTGGGTGCGCTGGATGCAGAGAACTATTGCCATCCGTGGACGCATCCGGATGCGCGCATGGACGCGCTGTGCGCGCAGGTCTCTGCGTGCACCGCAGCCGCTGCGCGTACCGGCGAAGACGCACGCGCAACTTTTGCGGCGGTTGAGCAGCTGGCATACGGCGCTGCCGGCCGCATTGCGCCTGCACCCGGCCCGCGCCTGCGGCCACCGCCACCCGGCCTTACCGAAAGCTGGTTCTGCTGAGCAGAGCCGCTCTAGCCGTCCAGTTTGGCCGGCCTTCATAAAGTCACAACAGCGCGGTGGGCATTGTATATGCGCTGCCCGCCAACAATAAGGAGTGCCCATGCCTGAATCAACTTTGGTCCCCGCGGCTCAAAAATGCATTGCACTGGTTGCGCATGACAACAAAAAATCAGACTTGATGGAGTGGGCTGCCTTTAACCTTGGCGTGCTGCAGAACAATATGCTGCTGGCCACTGGCACCACCGGGCGCATGCTGCAGCGCGAGCTGCAGCTGCCCGTCACCTGCCTGCTCAGCGGCCCGCTGGGCGGGGACATGCAAGTTGGCGCCCGCATTGCCGAGGGTTCCGTGGATCTGCTGGTTTTCTTTTGGGACCCGCTGGAGCCGCAGCCGCATGACCCGGACGTAAAGGCGCTGCTGCGCATGGCGGTGGTTTGGAACATACCCATGGCCTGCAACCGTGCCACGGCTGACTTTTTGATTTCTTCGCCGCTGCTGCTTTCCGCTTACAAGCGCCGCGTGCCGGACTACAGCGCCCGCCGCCCTTGAACGCACAGCAGCGCAGCCCTGCCTGATCTGGCGCTGGTGTTTCTGCGCCTGGGCAGCACTGCATTTGGCGGGCCAGCAGCGCACACAGCGCTGCTGCATCAGGAGCTGGTGATTCATATTGGCTTGCAGCGCGCCGGCTATGCGGGCATGCTGGTGGCGGGGTTGTGTTTTATTGCGCCCGCCATGTTTTCTGTGCTGGCGCTGGCCGCTGCGTATGTGCGTTTTGGCAGCTTGCCGGCTGTGCTGGCGCTGCTGGCCGGCGTGCAGCCGGTGGTGGTGGCGGTGGTGGCGCACGCGCTGCTGGGGCTGGGGCGCGCAGCGCTGCGGCGCTGGCAAGCGCTGCTGATTGCGGGCGGCGTGCTGCTGCTGGCACTGGCCGGCGTGAACGAGGTTGGGCTGCTGCTGGCGGGTGCAGCAGCCGGCTGGTGGCTTTTTGGCAGCCCGCAGCTGCACATGCCGCCCGCTGCTGCGCTGCTGCTGCCGGCGGTGGCTGCAGCCAGTGCGCTGCCCTTTGCGCTGCCGGTTCTGTTTCTGGTGTTCCTGAAAATTGGGGCGGTGCTGTACGGCAGCGGCTATGTGCTGCTGGCGTTTTTGCGGGCGGACCTGGTGGTGCGGCTGGGCTGGATCACGGAGCGCCAGCTGCTGGATGCCGTGGCTGCCGGCCAGCTGACGCCCGGCCCGCTCTTTACCAGCGCCACTTTCATTGGTTACCTGTTGGGCGGCTTGCCGGGTGCAATGCTGGCCACGCTGGGCATCTTTTTGCCGGCGTTTATTTTTGTGCCGTTTACGCAGCCGCTGCTGGCGCGCATGCGCAGCACGCAAGGCGCAGCGGGTTTGCTGGCCGGGGTGAATGCTGCTTCGCTTGGGCTGCTGGCTGCGGTGGCCGGGCAGCTGGCGTGGGGCTTGGCGGGCGATCCGGCGGGCGCGCTGCTGGGTGTGGCGGCGCTGCTGCTGCTTGTGCGAACGCGCGTTCCCGCCAGCTGGCTGTTGCTGGGCGGCGCGCTGCTGGGTGTGCTGCGCGGCGCATTGTTGTAGGCTGTTGCGCCGGGGCTGGCAGCGCTCAGGCCGCCAGCATTTGGCCGCGGCACCACGAACTAACGCGCGGTGCATGCCCAAACTCGCAAACCAAATCACGCGGGTGATCGATGGACCACAGCGCCAGGTCGGCGCTTAAGCCGGCTCGCAGGCAGCCGGTTTCCAATTGCAGGCCCAGCGCGCGGGCGGCGTGGCGCGTAGCACCGGCCAGTGCTTCTTCTGCGCTCAGTCCAAACAACGTGCACGCCATGTGCAGCATCAGCAGCAGCGAAGTGCCGGGGCTGGTGCCGGGGTTGCAGTCGGAGGAGACCGCCATTGGCACGCCGGCTGCGCGCAAGGCGGCCACGGGCGGCTTGCGCGTTTCCTTGAGGCAGTAAAAGGCGCCGGGCAGCAGCACGGCTACGGTGCCGGCGCGTGCCATGGCTGCCACGGAGGCTGCGCTTGTGTATTCCATGTGGTCTGCGGAAAGGCCGCCGAACTCGGCCACCAGTGCTGCGCCGGAGAGATCGCTGAGCTGGTCGGCGTGCAGCTTGACCGGCAGGCCCAGGCCGCGCGCGGCCGCAAACACGCGCCGCGTTTGCGCCGGCGAAAATCCGATGCCCTCGCAAAAACCATCGACTGCGTCCGCCAAGCCGGCGGTGTGCACGGCCGGCAGCATCTCTGCGCACAGCAGCGTGATGTAATCATCGGCGCGGCCGGCGTACTCGGGAGGCAGCGCATGCGCGCCCAAAAATGTTGTGCACACGCGCACGCCGCATGCAGTGCCCAGCGCGCGCGCCACCTGCAGCTGGCGGATCTCAGTTGCCAGCTGCAGCCCGTAGCCGGATTTGATTTCAATACTGGTGACGCCGTCGCGGATGAGCGCGCGCAAGCGCGGCATGGCTGCTGCCTGCAGCTGTGCAGCGCTGGCTGCGCGTGTGGCACGCACAGTGGAGAGTATGCCGCCGCCCGCGCGCGCGATGTCTTCATAAGCAGCGCCCGCCCAGCGCATTTCAATTTCGTTGGCGCGGCTGCCGGCATATACCAGATGCGTGTGGCAATCAATCAGCCCGGGCGTCAGCCAGCCGCCCTGTCCGTCAACTTCTTGCGCGGCCTGCAGCGTTGGCGGCAGTGCGCTTTCAGGGCCCAGCCAGGCAATGCGCCCGGCGTGCACGGCCAGTGCGCCGGCGCGCACTTCGCCGTAGCCGGCAGCATCCGCCAGCGTGGCCAGCTGCACATTTCGAATCAGAAGGTCGGCTTGCATGCGGGGCGGATCTGGCTGTACGCGCGTCAGGGCTGCGCCCAAGATGGCAGCACGCTGCCGGCAAAGCGCGTAAAGCTATCCGCATCAATCAGCGCTTCCACCGCCGCAATGTCTGGCGCAAAAAAGCGGTCCTGATCGTAGGCGGGCACGCGCGTGCGGATTGCTGCGTGCACTTGCTCCAGCGCCGCCGAACTGCGCAGTGGGCGGTGGAACTCAATGCCCTGCGCTGCAGCCAGCAGCTCGATGGCAATGATGTGGCGCACGTTCAGCGCCATGTCCGCCAGTTTGCGCGCGGCAAAGGTGGCCATGGACACATGGTCTTCCTGGTTTGCGCTGGTGGGCAGCGAGTCCACGCTGGCGGGATGCGCCAGCGTTTTGTTCTCGCTGGCGAGGGCGGCCGCAGTTACATGCGCAATCATGAAGCCGGAGTTCAGCCCGGCTGCGCTTACCAAAAAGGGCGGCAGGCCGGAGATGGATGCATCAATCAGCAGCGCAATGCGCCGCTCAGAAAGTGCGCCGACTTCGGCAATTGCCAGCGCGAGCGTGTCCGCTGCAAATGCCACGGGCTCCGCATGAAAGTTCCCGCCAGACAGCACCTCGCCCGCACCGGAGGCGGGGTCCACAAAAATCAGCGGGTTGTCTGACACGGCATTGGCTTCCACCAGCAGCGTGCGCGCAGCATTGCGCATGAGCTCGAGGCAGGCGCCCATCACCTGCGGCTGGCAGCGCAGCGAGTACGGATCCTGCACGCGGTCATCGCCCTCGCGATGCGATGCCCGAATGGCGCTGCCCGCCAGCAGCTCGCGGTACAGGCGCGCCACATCAATTTGGGCAGCGTGCCCGCGCACGGCCTGGATGCGCGCGTCAAATGGCGCATCTGACCCCTTGGCGGCATCCACGCTGAGCGCGCCAGCCACCACTGCGGCGGCAAACACCTGCTCCGCGCGCAGCAAGCCCTTCAGGGCAATGCCCGTGGACACTTGCGTGCCGTTCAGCAGCGCAAGGCCTTCTTTGGCAGCAAGTTTTACGGGCTGGATGCCGGCTGCTTGCAGTGCCGGCGCTGCATCCATCGCAATTCCGCCCACGCGCACGGTCCCCTCGCCCATCAGCGGCAGCGTCAGGTGTGCCAGTGGTGCCAGGTCGCCTGAGGCGCCCACCGAGCCCTGGCACGGAATGCACGCCCAAATTTGCGCGTTGTACATGGCAAGCAGGGTGTCGATCACAACTTCGCGAATGCCGGAGTGGCCGCGCGCAAGCGACGCAATCTTGAGTGCGAGGATCAGGCGCACGGTATCGTCGTCCAGCAGTGCGCCAACGCCAACAGCGTGCGAGCGCACGAGGTTGGCCTGCAGCTGCTCGAGCTGCGCATCGGCAATTCTTATTTTTGCAAGCTTGCCAAAGCCGGTGTTGATGCCATAAGCCGGCTCGCCTTTGGCAACGATAGCCTGCACTGCGCGGGCACTGGCTGCAATTGCGGCGCGGCAGTCTGCTTGCAGCGCCAGCGGCTGAAAGCGGCCGGCCATGGCGCGCAGGTCGGCGAGGGTGAGCTGTCCCGGATTAAGCGCCAGCATGCAGCAGCACTTTTTGACTAGCCTTGTGCCGGCAGCATCGGCAGCTTCAAGCCGTGCGCATGCGCCGTTTGCGCAGCCAGCTTGTAGCCGGCATCCGCATGGCGCACCACGCCCAGTGCCGGGTCATTCCACAGCACACGCAGCAGGCGCTCGTCCGCCGCTGCGCTGCCATCGCACACAATCACCACGCCCGAGTGCTGCGAATAGCCCATGCCGACTCCGCCGCCATGATGCAGGCTCACCCATGTGGCGCCGCCCGCCACGGCGGTCATGGCGTTCAGCAGCGGCCAGTCGCTCACTGCGTCCGAGCCATCGAGCATGCCTTCGGTTTCGCGGTTGGGGCTGGCCACAGAGCCGCAGTCCAGATGGTCGCGGCCAATCACCAGCGGCGCCTTAAGTTCGCCGGAGCGCACCATCGCGTTGAACGCCAGCGCAGCCGTATGCCGTTCGCCAAGCCCCAGCCAGCAAATGCGCGCTGGCAGCCCCTGGAATGCAATCCGTTCGCGCGCCTGATCCAGCCACTGGTGCAGATGCGCGTTGTCCGGAAACAACTGCTTCACCTTCGCATCGGTCTTGTAAATATCCTCCGCATCACCGGAGAGCGCCACCCAGCGGAAGGGCCCCTTGCCTTCGCAGAAGAGCGGCCGGATGCACGCCGGCACAAAGCCGGGGATGTCGAACGCATTGGGCACGCCGTGATCCTTGGCAACCTGGCGGATGTTGTTGCCATAGTCGATAACCGGGACACCCATGCTTTGAAAGCTGAGCAGGGCACGCACATGCGTGGCACAGGCAGCGGCTGCAGCTTGGGAAAGCGCTGCCCGCTCGGCGGCGCTGCCATTGCGCGCTGCCTCCCATTGCTCCACCGTCCAGCCAATTGGCAGGTAGCCGTTAATTAAATCGTGCGCCGAAGTTTGGTCGGTGACTGCATGCGGGCGCGGCCCGCCGTTTTGCGCCGCTGCGGCCAGCTGCGGCAGCAGCTCCGCCGCGTTGCCCAGCACCGCCACTGATGTGGGCCGCGTGGCATCGCCCAAAATTTCAAGCGCCTCTTCCATGTTGCGCGCGCGGTGGTCCACGTAGCGCGTGCGCAGGCGCGCTTCAATGTTTGCAGCCTGGCACTCCACCACAATGCAATGCGCGCCGGCCATCACGGCTGCCAGCGGCTGCGCGCCGCCCATGCCGCCCAGCCCGGCCGTGAGGATCCACTTGCCCGCCCAATCGCCGCCGTAATGCTGGCGCCCAAGCTCCACAAAAGTTTCGTACGTGCCCTGCACAATCCCCTGCGTCCCAATATAAATCCACGAGCCGGCGGTCATCTGGCCGTACATCATCAAGCCCTTGCGGTCCAGCTCATGAAAGTGCTCCCACGTGGCCCACTTGGGAACGAGGTTGGAGTTGGCCAGCAGTACACGCGGCGCGTCTGCGTGCGTGCGCAGTACGGCCACCGGCTTGCCGCTCTGCACCAGCAGCGTTTCGTCTGCGTTCAGGTTGCGCAGTGCAGCCAGGATCGCATCGTAGCTTTCCCAGTTGCGCGCCGCCTTGCCAAGGCCGCCGTACACCACCAGGTCCTGCGGGCGCTCGGCCACATCCGGATCCAGGTTGTTTTGCAGCATGCGGTACGCCGCTTCAATCAGCCAGTTTTTGCAGGTGAGCGTGGTGCCGCGCGGCGCGCGCACCGGGCGCGGACCGCTGGTGGCTGTGTGTGCGCTGGCGGATTTGGCCATGGCTGCTGCTAGCTTTGTCCGCCGCGCGCACAGGCCGGCAACACGGCAGCCACCTGCAAACTGCCGATGGGGACGCGCAGTTGTTTTTCCATGCTTGTATTATCCATTGAAGTGCACAAATTGTTTTTGAGTCCGCCTTCAACAATTTCAAACTGGGCGCTCCGGTACAATGCTGCGCGCATGCAGTGGTGCTAAATATCATGAAGTTTCAAAAGTATCAGGCGCTTGGCAATGACTACCTGGTGCTGCAAGACGCAGCGTTGCCGCCAGCCCCGAGCCTTGTGCAGCAGTTGTGCCATCGCCAGTTGGGCGCCGGCGCGGACGGCGTGCTGTGGCCGGTGCCAACCGCCCCGGCCGGCGGCTTTGCAGTGCGCATCTTCAACCCCGATGGCTCAGAGGCTGAGACCAGTGGCAACGGCCTGCGCATTTTTGCGCGCTACCTGTGGGATTGCGGGCTGGTGTCCGGCGAGCCATTTGCAGTAACAACGCCGGCGGCAGTAGTGCAGTGCCGGGTGCTGGCCGGTGGCGCAGCCGTGCAGGTGCAGCTCGGGCGCGCCCGCTTTGACAGCAGCGCCATTCCCGTGGCTGGTGCAGCGCGCGCGGTTGTCAATGAGCCGCTGCAAGTGGCTGGCCGGCTGCTGCACATCACTGCGGTTAGCGTCGGCAATCCGCATTGCGTGGTGCCGCTGGCGCGCATCTCGCCCGCGCTGGTACGGCGCCTGGGTCCGCTGCTGGAGCGCCATGCGCTCTTCCCGCAGCGCACCAATGTGCAGCTGGTGCGTGTGCTTGATGCCCACCAAATTCAGATTGAGATTTGGGAACGCGGCGCCGGCTACACGCTGGCATCGGGCAGCAGCAGTTGCGCTGCGGCTGCGGCCTGCGTGCGCCTGGGTTTGTGCCAGTCCCCGCTGCAAGTGCGCATGCCGGGCGGGCTGCTGCAGGTGCAGGTGGCGCCGGATTACAGCGTTACGCTTGAGGGCCCAGCGCAAAAAGTTTACGAAGGGGTGGCTGCTGCAGAAGATCTAAGTCCCTAATGCGCGCAATTGATTGTTGGGCGCATTGTAAATGCACCAGCGCGAACAACTGCAATAACAGTTAAACTTATTTTCGGTTTCCAAATCAAATGAGTACAACACCCGCCGTGGTGCATCTGCCGCCGCGCCTGTTTGTGGGCGCATGTTTGGCGGCCGCACTGATAATTGCGGCGGCTGCGCGCAGCGGTGCCGCCATTCCAGTGTGGCTGCTGCCGGTCGAGGTCGGCGCCACCATCCTCAGTCTCTTTCTGCTCGGCTCCTTCACATACCAGTTGGAGAAGGGCGCACTTACCTACGGCATGAGCCTTGTGATGAGCGCAACTTTTGCGGGCAGCGCCTGGGCGCAGCAGGGCTTGCAGGGTGGATTCAGTTCTGCCGAGCTGCGCGGCTGGCTGGATGTGCTGCAGGCAGCCACAGCCACGCCAGCTGCTCTTTTCCACATTTTGGATGAGCTGATTCATCTGGACACGATGCTCTTCATCCTTGGGCTTGCCTTTTTTGTTGCGTGCATTGCACACACGCGCGTGCTGGAAGAGGCGGCATTTTATCTGCTGCGCCGCAATGCGGGCGCAGTGCTGCCCACAGTCATCGCCATTACAGCAGCGGTTGCAGCCGCCTCCGGCATCTTCAGCGGTGTTTCCATGATTGGGCTGGCCATCCGCACGCTGGTCATCATTTTGCTGCTGGCGCAGGCGCCGCCGCATCTGGTGCGCTATGCGGTCATCGTGTGCACCGCCGTCACCACCGTGTGCGGCATGTGGCTGGCGTATGGCGAGCCGCCAAACTTGATCATGAAAGCCAACCTGATTAATCCCGCCACCGGCATGCCGTACCTGACGGATGGTTTCTTTCTGCTGTACTGCCTGCCGGCCGCCGTGCTCACCTATGGCTGCGTGGCATGGAGTCTGCGGCAGGAAATAGGCGGCTTGCGGGTGGACCTTGCCAAGCTGGATGTGCTCGATGCGAACGCTGCCGCCGTGCGCTTTTTACAGGCGGCGCGCCACGGAGAGGTGCTGATGCCGGTGGAGTTTGCGGAGGCGCACGCGGCCGAGCTGGGCGCACACACCGCCGGTGTGGTGGAGCGCACGCGCACAGGCGAAGCGCTGGGTCTGGCGCTGGTGCACGCGGGCGTGGCGCAGCCGCTGCGCAAGCTGCTGCTTGGCCGCTTCATTGACTCGTCCTTGGCAGACGCGCTTGACCGGCACTATGTGCTGGAGAGCCAGCACCTGAGCCCCGGCTTGGATGAAGGCGAGGTGGTGATTGCGCGTGCGCTGGCGGCGCTGGACAAGCGCCGCATTGCAGCGCGCCGCACCGGCCTGCTGGCGGCGCTGCCCTTTTGCGTTCTGCTGGTGCTGCATGCCTTCAACAATAATCTGCCGGTGTTCCTCGCGGCCTTTGCCGGTTTTGCCGT
>OFRD01000012.1_pt1 | contig 58134 bp, 43 predicted proteins | sample 1543041 | NCBI WGS metagenome assembly OFRD01 (sample SAMN07774234, study PRJEB24372) | wastewater metagenome | isolation source: Exp Tend CN 100WW | collected 2016-02
GGTAAGCACGTTGTGGGCGCGATTGACGCGCTGCTTGTAATTTGTGATGTCCCTGCCGGGGCGCAGCGTAACGGTGATGCGGTGCAGCGCTGCAGCCACGGGCTGCACCTTGCGGGCGGGCAGCGGCTCCACATTTGAGGCAGCTTCCCGGGCGGCCACGGGCATTGCATCAGCCACACTCCCCGGACCCGGCTCGTCCCACGCCGGCGAATTTATAAGCGCTTCGTCCGGCGGCATGTCGCCAGGCACAGCCTCAGCGGCAAAAAATTCACCGGCTGCTATTTCATCAGCCGGGCTGGCATCACTTGCCGCCACCACCAGCTTAAGCTCGCGGTCAATGCGGTCCACCAGCAGCTTGGCAGCGCCGCCCTCGTAGCTCACTTTTCCGGTGACGAGCACCAGCTGCTCCAGGCTAAGCCAGCTCTGCACCTTGGCCCAAGTGCCGGGAAAGATAAGCAGCTCCACCGTGCCGCCCAGATCTTCCAGTTTTGCAAATGCCATGGGCTTGCCCTTGGCTGTGGTGTGCGGGCGCAGCACCGCGATGGTGCCCGCCAGTGTGGCGGAGCGCTCATGCCAGCTTTCATCCAGGTCATTGCTGTAGGCAGTGATGACGCCTTGAATTTCTCCAAGGCGCGCCACCAGCGGATGGTCGCCATGGTACATGCCGGTCAGTTCTTTTTCCCACGCACGCATTTGGCGGTCGCTGGCGGGCTCAGTGGCCGGCAGCACCACGCGGCTTTGCGCGGGGCCGCTGAGCATATCGAACATATGAAACTGGCCGGCATCTGAGGCGCGGAAGATTGAGCTGCTGGCTGCCAGAATGCCATCCAGCCCGGCCAGCAGCGCAGCGCGTGCGCCAAATCCATCCAGCGCACCGGCTTTGGCCAGGCACTCCAGCGCGCGTTTGCCCACCAGGCGCAAGTCCGCACGCGTGCACAAGTCGTCAAGATTTTTAAATGCGCCACCGCTGTCGCGCGCGCGCAGCAGTTCTTCCACGGGGCCGGCGCCCACATTTTTTATGGCGCCCAATGCAAAGCGGATGGCAGCCGGCTGGTCTGCACGCGCTTCAATTTCAAATTCCATGCGGCTGAGGTTGATGTCCGGCGGCAGCAGCTCAATGCCCAGGCGCAGCGCCTCAGCGGCATACAGCGGCAGCTTGGCTTCCGTGTCGCCCATGTGCGCGCTGAGCAGCGCAGTCATATATTCCAGCGGGTAGTGCGCCTTGAGGTGTGCGGTCTGCACGGCCACCACGCCATAATCCGCCGCGTGCGATTTGTTGAAGGCGTAGTTGGCAAACTCTTCCCAGTCTGCAAAGATGGCTTCCGCCGTGGGCTCGGGAATGCCGCGCGCCACCGCGCCGCTTACAAACTTGGGGCGGTGCGTGGCCACCTTGCGCGCATCTTTTTTGGAGACAGCCACCCGCAGGTCATCTGAGTCTGTGGCGCTGTAGCCGCCGAGGCGCATGGCCGCCAGCATCAATTGCTCCTGGTAAACCGTAACGCCGTAGGTCTCGCGCAGAATGGGCTCCAGCTCCGGATGGCGGTAGACCAGCGGGCTGCGCCCGTGCATGCGCTCAATGTATTCCGGGATGAAGCGCATCGGCCCCGGGCGGTAGAGCGCCACCATCGCAATCACATGCTCCAACTGGGTGGGACGCATTTGCGTCAAATAGCGGCGCATGCCGGAGCTTTCCAGTTGAAACACGCCGGCCACTTCGCCGCGCCCCAGCAGCGCGTAGCTCTCCGGCGCGTCCGTGGGAATATTGTGCAGGGTGAGCTCAATGCCATGGCGCGCGCCAATCATGCGGCAGGCGCGCTGCATCACAGTCAGCGTGCGCAAGCCCAGAAAGTCCACCTTGAGCATGCCCAGATGTTTGAGCATGTCAGTTTCGTACTGGGTGGTGTTTTGCACGGGGCTGGCTTCGGCTGAGGCGCCGGTGGGGCGGTGCAGCGGCAGGTAATCCAGCAGCGGCCGGTCGCTGATCACCAGCCCGGCTGCATGCGTGCCCGCCGAGCGAAAGGCGCCTTCCAGCTGGCGCGCCGTGTCCACCATCGCCACCAGCTGCGGCTCCGCCGCCGCCTGGCGGAAGTGCGGGATCTCCGCCAGCGCGCGCTCAATGGTGTACGGGTCGGCGGGAATTTGCGGCACAAGCTTGGCCACGCGGCCCACATCAGCCAGCGGAATGCCCATCACCCGCCCCACGTCGCGCAGCGCGTTGCGGGCTTTGAGTGTGTTGAAGGTAATGATGTGCGCGACGCGCTCCTGGCCATAGCGCTGCGCGCAATACTCAAGCATCTCGGCGCGCCGGTCGTCCTGAAAGTCAAGATCGATATCGGGCATGTCGCCGCGGTTGATGTTGAGAAAGCGCTCGAAGACCAGTGCGTGGCGCAGCGGCTCCACCAGCGTAATGTCGCACAGGTACGCCACCAGCGAGCCGGCTGCCGACCCGCGCGCGTTAAACCAAATCCCGTGGCGCGCAGCGTAGGTGCACAGGTCGTGCACCAGCAGGAAGTAGCCCGCAAAGCCCATGCGCTCGATGGTGTGCAGCTCCATGTCCAGCCGCGCCTGCAGCGCTGCGCCATCCACCGGCTGCGGGTATTTGCGCGGCAGCGCTTGCAGGCACAGCTGGCGCAGGTGGCCATCCACAGTTTGGCCGGCCGGCACGGGAAAGTCCGGCAGGTGATAGCCACTGGTGTCCAGGTTTACATTGCAGCGCTCCGCAATTTCAACCGTATTGGAAAGCGCACCGGGCACATGCCCAAACAGCAGCTGCATTTCCTGCGCCGAGCGCAGGTGGTAGCCGTCGCCGGTCATGCGCATGCGGCGCGTGTCCGTTAGCAGTGCATTGGTCTGAATGCACAGCAGCACATCCTGCAGCACGGCGTCTTCCGCGCGCGCGTAATGCACATCTGCAGTGGCCACAAACTTGGCGTTGTAGTGGCGCCCCAGCTCCAGCAGCTGCTTGTTAAGCCCGGCCAGCTGCGGCAGCGAGTGGTCCTGCAGTTCAAAGAAAAAGCGCTCCGGCCCGAAGAGCTGGTAGTAAAAGTCGAGGCGCGCGCGTGCGCGCTCCTCGTTGCCGGCCAGCAGCGCCACCGGCACTTCGCCCTGCATGCAGCCCGTGGTGCAAATCAAGCCCTCAGCATGCTCGGCCAGGAGCGTGGTGTCGATGCGCGGCCGGTAGTAGTAGCCTTGCAGCTGCGCAGCCGTCGCCAGCTTTACCAGGTTGTGGTAGCCAACCTCGTTTTCGGCCAGCAGCAGAATGTGGTTGCGGCGCGAGTCGATTTTTGGATCGCGGTCCTGCATGCCGCGCACCGCCAGATACGCCTCCATGCCCAGCACGGGCCGGATGCCGGCGCCCTTGCACACCTTGTAAAAGTCAAGCACGCCATACATCGTGCCGTGGTCGGTAAGCGCCAGCGCCGGCATCTGCAGCTCTACGGCGCGCTTCACCAGCTGCGCCGGGCTGCTCAGCCCGTCCAGCAGCGAGTACGCCGAATGCGTGTGCAGGTGAACGAAACTCATGCGGTTGGGGGCGCTTGTGCCGGCCCGCCGGCAGCCAGCAGGGGATGGGCCGCAGCCAGCAGCACAGCAGTTATTGTTTTGCCGTCCTCAATCTCGCCGCGCTTAATCATCAGCAGCAAGTCAGCCAATGGCACGCGCTCGATGCTGAGTTCTTCATCTTCATCAGCGGGCAGCACGGAAGCCGTGAGGCCGGTGGCAAGATAGGCATGCAGCAGCTCGCTGGTGTAGCCGGGCGCCACATAAAATTTTCCGAGCAGGGTCAGGTGTTCAGCGCGCATGCCCACTTCTTCCTGCAGTTCGCGGGCGGCGGTTTCGTGCGGCTGCTCGCCGGCCTCGCACGTGCCAGCCGGCACTTCCAGCAGCGGTGCGCCCACTGCGGCGCGAAACTGGCGCACAAGCAGCACACCGCCCTGCGCGTCCACCGCCACCATTGCCACGCCGCCGGGGTGGTCAAGCACTTCCCAGATGCCCTGCCGGCCGCTGCGCAGGCGGGCAGTCACGGTGCGCAGGTTAAACGCGCGCCCGCGATAAGTAATTTCAGAAGTGCGGGCGGCAGCCACGGGCTGCAGCGCTAGTTGGGGATGCGCAGCACATCACCCGGTGCAAGCGTGTCCGGGTTGGTTATATTGTTGAGCGTGGCCAGCGCAGCCGTGGTGGTGTTGTTGCGCAGCGCAATTGCAAACAAAGTATCCCCAGCCTGTACTGTATACACCGTGGTGTTGGTGGGTGCAATCACCACCTGCCCCGCTGCCGGGATGTTAATTTCCTGGCCGGGCACCAGCGCATCTTTATTCACCCCGGGGTTGCCAGCCAGCAGCTCGTCCACACTTATTCCATAAGTGCGCGCAATCTTATAGATCCAGTCACCCGGCTGCACTATGTACTTGACCGCAGTGGCCGGCCGCACAGCGGTGGCAGCTGGCGCGGCGGTGGCTTGGGACACCGCAGTCGCTGCCGCCACGGCGGTGGCTGCCGGTGCAGCAGTGGCTTGGGGCACGGCGGTTGCTGCCGGCAAGGCAGTGGCTGCCGGCCCGGCGGTTGCGGCGGGCGCAGCGGCGGCCACTACTGCCTGCGAAGTCATGGTGAGCACCACCTGTTCCACCAAGGCAGTCTCGGTGATTGCCACGGGCTCAAGCGCGCCAGCCACGGGTGCTGCGGTTGGCGGCGGGCTGCTGGGCGGCTCCGGCGTGCTGCTGGCTTCAGCTGCTCCCGTGCGCGCTGCCGCGGTTTGCGTAAGGCCGCTGTCAAGCAGCGCCTGCATGGTTGCGTTCTGCGCCGCTAGCTCGGCGTCCACTGCCGCTGCTTCGTCCACGGCTGGCGCGGTTTCTTCCGGCAGCACCGCATCGGTGGCAGAGCGTGTGCAGCCAGCCACGGCAAGCGTGCCGGCCAATAGCAGCGCTGAATAAAATACTTGGGGCTTCATGGGGCTTCTCCCGCGGCGCCCAACTGGACGCCGCCTAGCGATGTTTGATTATGCCATAAATATGGCAAAAATCATGCGCTGTCCGGGGCGCTTGTGCCCGGCTGGTCAATGCGCAGGATTTCCCCGCGATGGTTTACCACAATGCGAAAGCCAAGCATGCCCAGCCACTGGCGCGCTGCCGGCGGCAGCCCCGCAGCCAGCAGCTGCTCAAAGTGCTGGTCCAGGTTGCGCAGCGAAGAGTCCACCAGCGCCTTGGTAAAAAGGTCATCCTTGCCCAGCAGCTGCAGTGTGCTGCTGCTCACCAAATCCTTGTGCTGCGAAATTTGTTCGCGCAATGCCACCAGCACGGCCCGGTCAATACTGGCGCTCGGCACATGCCAGTTGAAGCCATCCTCTGCAATTACATACTGGGGCTCCGCGCCCACGTGCGCGGTTGCCGCCGGCGCGCCAGCCGCACCGAACACGAGACCGGCAAACAATGCCTGCGCAGCCACCCAGCCGCAGGCCGGCTTCAGCCGCGCCGCAAAGGCGGCAGCTGGGCAGGCAGGCCCAGTACTTTAAAGCTGCGCCGCAGCTCTTCGCCAGTCACTCCGCCCGGCAGGCGGGCATCGGTTAGCGAGCGCGCGCTCAGCAGCTGGCTGGTGGACACGTGCGCCATCAGCAGGTCAGCCCCGCGCAAGTCTGCGCCGTTTAGGATGGCACCGGCCATGCGCGCATTGCGCAGCCGCGCACCCCGCAGGTTGGCGTTCGTCAGGTCCGCCCGGCGCAAGTCCGCAGCGGTAAGGTTGGTGCTGCTCAGGTTGCAACCCGACAAGTTGACTTCGGACAAATTTGCACGGCTCAAGTCCACATTGCTCAGGTCGCTGCCGCGCAGATCCTCATGGTAAGACTTCGAGCTAACCAGCTCCCGCACCGCGCGCATGCGGTCACTCAAGATAGTTTTCGTGCCAACAATCGCGTACCGCATATTGGTGTGCACCAGCACCGCGCCGGTAAAATCCGCACTGAGCAGGCTGGCGCCCTCCAACGAGGCACGCGTCAGATCTGCGCGATTGAGAGCTGCACCCCGCAAGATAGCCCCCGCAAAAATGGTGCGCACCAGCTTGGCGTCGCTCAACTGTGCGCCGACCATTTTGGCTTTGCTCAGATTGGCATCCGTTAAGTCAGCTTGAGTGAACAAAGCTTGGTTCAGGTTGGCTCCCTGCAGATTTGCCCCAACCAGAACGGCCTGCCGAAAATTGGCCTGCTCCAACTCAGAGCCGCTCAAGTCTGCCCCGGTCAGGTTGCACAAATTGAAGTGCGCCTTGCTCAACTGCGCATTGCGCAATGTGCTGTGCGCGAGATTAGATCCGCTCACAAGTACTCCGCCAAAGTTTGTGCTGTCCAGATTGCATTCAGACAGGTCCACATTCTGGAGCAGCAAGTCCGCCGCATCCGACCCCGGGTTCACGGTCTGGCTTATCTTGCACACCAGCCGGTGCTTTTCCGAAAGCTGGCGCAAGGTGCTCCAATCGCTAATGTTCATTCGCGTCCAGCGCATGTCCGTGCCGGAAAAGTTGGTGCCCAGCACCAGTGCATTCAGCAGGATTGCATGGCTGAGGTTTGCGTCAGTGAAGTCAGTTTCGGTGAGGTCCGCGTCCGCCAAATTTGCGTTTGCCAGATTGGCACGCTGCAGCCCGGCCTTGCGCAGCAGTGCAGATGTAAGCAGCGCATCCTCAAAGCTGGAGTCTGCAGCGCGCACATGATCCAAATTGCATTGGTGCAGTTTGGCGCGCACCAGGCACGCTTTTGTGAGGTCTGCAGCGTACAGGCTGGCACCCTCCAGCTGGGCATCCTGCAAGTTGGCGTGCGCCAGGTTGGCATCATTGAGCATTGCATTGGAGAGGTCGGCACCGGAAAGATTGCAGTGCGCCAAGTTTGCGCCGCGCAAATCCGCGCCGCTTAGCGTGGCACCATGCAGGTCGTCGCCGCTAAAGTCCACACCCGGCAGGCTGGCAGCCTGCTCCAGCGTGTGGCCGCGTGCGCTGCGCACGGCGTCGGGCTCCACGCTCATTGCAATGCCAGCCGTAGCCCGCAGCACTCGCGCGGCTTAAACACGCGCACTCCCGGCGGGCTGGGCTGCCAGCCGTTTGTCCAGCGCAGCGCGCACCGCAGCCGCAGTGGCGGGCAGCTCCAGCGGCGGGTTGGCGTGGTCACCGGTTACCAAGGGCAGGCTGCCCTGATGATAGCCAGACTTGAAGCCGCTGAACTTGAGCCCGTGCGCAGTACTGATCACCACCACGCGCGATCCGGGCCGGATAATATTTTGCTGGCGCAATTTGCACAGCACCGCCAGCGCCACAGCGGTATGCGGGCAGGCATACATGCCAGTTTTATCGGCAAGTGCAGCCGCTGTCGCCAGCTCTTGCTCGCTGGCCTGCTCCACCAGCCCATCCGTTTGCCGGATAGCCTGCACCGCCTTGGCATAGCTTACGGGCGCGCCGATGCGGATGGCCGAGGCCTGCGTGGCCTCCGCTTGCATGGCCACCGGCGCAGAAAAATTATTGCGGAAGCTCTGGTAAAACGGATTGGCGCGGCTGGCTTGGGCAGCCACAAGCCGCGGCAGGCGCGTGATTATTCCCAGATCCTGCAGCAGCTTCAGGCCCTTGTAGAGCGCGCTAATGTTGCCCAGGTTGCCCGCCGGCATGATGATCCATTCCGGCACGGTCCAGTCAAACTGGCGCACAATCTCCACGCCCACGGTCTTCTGGCCTTCAATGCGCAGGCTGTTCATGGAGTTTGCCAGGTAGATGCTGTTGTCCTGCGTCACTTCGCGCACTACACGCATGCAGCCGTCAAAGTCCGTGTCCAGCGCCAGCACGTGCGCGCCATGCGCCAGCGGCTGCACCAGCTGCGCATCGCTCACCTTGTCTCGCGGCAGAAAGACAACTGCCGGGATGCCGGCCGCCGCTGCATATGCCGCCAGCGCCGCGCTGGTATCGCCGGTGCTGGCACACGCCACGGCGCGTACGGGGCTGCCGTCGGCAATCATCTGTTTCACCACGCTCACCAGCACCGTCATGCCCAGGTCTTTGAAGCTGCCAGTGTGGCTGTTGCCGCACAGCTTTACCCACAAGTCATCCAGCCCGATGCTGCGCCCAAAGCGATCCGCCCAAAAAAGGTTGGAGTTGCCCTCGTACATGCTGACAACATTTTCGTCGCGCAGCTCCGGCGCCACCCACTCCTTCATGCTCCACACGCCGCCGCCGTATGGCCAGCGCGTGGTGGCTGCGCGGCTGTCCAGCAGCTTGCGCCATTCCGCCGGCGCGGTCAGGCGCAGTGCATCCAAATCATGTTGCACTTCCAGCAGTCCGCCGCAGTGCGGGCACAGGTACAAAATCGAGTCGACCGGGTAGCTGCCACCGCACCCGTTAAAACAGTGCAGATATGAGCGATAGCTGCCGGCCATGGCAGCGGCTGGTTCGTGCGCGGCAAGCGCTGCGTTTACTTCAGCTGCCACGCGGGTTCCACATCAGCACCGCTGTTGCGCGACAGGTTCGTTTGCGCACTGCCATTGGCGAGCATGCTGTAGATCTCAGTGTTGCCATCGCGGCTGCTTACAAACAAAAGCTGCGAGCCGTCCGGTGCCCAGCGCACGGCACTGTCGTCCGCAGAGTTGCTCGTCAGCCGCACCTGTTCCGTGCCAGCATTGTTCATTGAATAAATTTCGTTGTTGCCATCGCGCGCGGACACAAACACCAGTTTGCTGCCGTCCGGCGACCATTGCGGCGCAATATCATCGCCACTGCTGGTGGTCAGGCGCTTGGATTCGGCGCCGGTCGGCTTCATGGTGTAAATCTCTTTGTTGCCGTCGGCTGCGGATACAAATGCCAGCAGCGAGCCGTCTGCCGACCAGACGGCATCGCCTTGATAGGCGGTATTGTAGGTCAGGCGCGTCTGCGCCGAGCCATCCGCAGCCATTACATACACCTCCGCATCGCCATCGCGCAGCGAGGTAAACACCAGCTTGGTGCCGTCCGGCGACCACTGCGGGCCGCCGTCTTCTTTTGCGCTTAGCGTCAGGCGCGTTTGTGATGAGCCGTCCGCGTTCATTGAATATATTTCCTGGTTCCCGTCACGGTTGGAAGTGAAGGCTATCTTGCTGCTGTCTTTGGACCAGACCGGGTACTGGTCATCGCCGGTGGCGGTCGTCAGGCGCGTGATGTTGCTGCCGTCAGCGTTCATCACATAAATCTCAAAGTTGCCGATGCGCGATGTGTGGAACGCAATGCGCGTGCCATTGGGCGACCACGCCGGCGCAGAGTCATCGGCCGGCGCCTCGGCCAGGCGCACCGGGCTGCTGCCGTCCAGCAGCATGGTGTAAATCTCGCGGTTGCCATCACGCGCAGCCACAAACGCAATTTTACTGCCGCCGCCACCCGCCACGGTTGGCGTAACTGTTGGCGTAGCAGTGACCGTGATGGTTGGGGACGGCGTCATGCTGGGCGTGCCGGTAACGGTGGGGTTGAGCGTCGGTGTCCAGCTGGGCGTGGGCGTCCAGCTTGCAGTTGGCGTCCAACTGGGCGTGGGCGTCCAGCTGGGCGTAAGCGTGGGAACAGCCGTGGCCGGCGGCACGATTGTGGCCGCGGCTTCCGGCGCTGCACCGGGCGTATTGCTGCCCGTGGCAGCTGCAGTCCCGGGCACAGGGGTGCCGGGCGTGCTGGTGCCGGGAGTTTCCAATCCCTTGGCGTTGGCCAATCCGGCCATGGCCTGCACGGTTTGTTTGGCCTGCTGGGTTGCCAGTTCTTTGCGCAAGGGTACCCGCGTGCGCGCAGCCGCCAGCGCAGTGCCGGATTGCGGATTGTCGGGCACGGCTGCGGGCGTGGGGCTGTTGCAGGCAAACAGCAGCAGCGCAATCGCAAGCAGCAGTGGTGTCTTGTACTTCATGCCATTCATGTTCAGTCCTTTCAATTAATTCTGGGCTGCGCCAAAGCACAGCTGCACCAGACAAAGTAAGTCATCAAATTGCACCAGCGCAGCTTCAGGGCGCTAATGCTGCACCAGCCAGTCGCGCCAGCGCCCCGGCACAAAGCGCGCCACAAATTCGGCACTGTAGCCCGGCACGCCAATCGGGTAGCGCACGCGCGGCCGGCGCGCGGTTAGCGCGTGCCAAACGGCGCGCACCACGCGCTCCGGCGGCAGCATCACCGGCTGCAGCCCGGCCTCTTGCAGCGCGGCCGCCTGCATCACAGCCCCGTATAAGCCGTGCGCCTGCGGCGGAAATTCAGCCCGCAGTGCCTCGGCTGCCAACCGGGACTTGGCCCAGATGGGCGTGTCTATCGGCCCGGGCTGCACGCTGCAAACATGCATGCGCCACGGCTGCAGCTCTGCGCGCAGCGCATCCGTAAGCGCCTCCAGCGCAAACTTGGACGCGGCGTACGCACCCAGCAAAGGCGCCGCCACGCGCCCGCTGACTGAGCTGATGTTGATGATGCGCCCGTGCGCCTGGCGCAATAGCGGCAGCAGCGCCTGCGTCACAGCCAGCTGGCCCACTACGTTTACTTCCAGCTGCTGCCGAAACGCAGCCAGCGGCAAAAATTCCAGCGGGCCGGCCACGGCGATGCCCGCATTATTCACAAGCCCGTGCAAACCGCCGGCGGCACCCGCAGCCACCGTATCAGCTGCAGCCGCCAGCTGCTCTGCAACTGTAACATCCAGTATTAGCGGCGTGATCGCCGCCTCCAGCGCGCGCAGAGCATCACCGTGCGCTGCGCTGCGCACACCGGCAAACACCTGCCAGCCGCGCCGCGCACAATGCAATGCGCACGCGCGGCCAATGCCGGTGCTCGCCCCGGTTACAAGCACGGCGCGCATGCGGGTGCCTAACGGCTTTTAGAATCCACTTGCAGCAGGCGCCCGGCAGCAAGCTGCAGCGGGCGGCTGTTGTTGGGAAAGACTGCAGCGAATGCTGCAATCTGCGCTTCCGAAAGCTGCACCGGCTGCACAAACAGCAGCCAGCGCACGCCCTCTGTGCACGGCGGTGTGGTGAACGAGCCGTTGTAGCGCGCTGTGCGCCGGTCCGTGGGCAGCAGGCTGGCGGCATTGAAGGCTGCCGGCACGGGCAGCGTGGCCCCGGCCTGCAACGGCAGGCTGTCCCACAGCTGCTGGTACGCCGCATTGGGCGGGCCGGCGGCGGCAAACACACTCAGCACTGCGATGGCGCCTTGTGCGGACTGATGGATAAGCTGCACTTCCAGGTCGTACGGCAAACCGTTCACGGTGTGCTCGCTGGGATGATGCAGCTCAAAGTTAAGCAGCGCGTAAGACACACCATCCACCTGCACACTGCTGCCTGCCGGGTAATCGGCGCGCACCGTGTAGCCATCGTTGTTCAGCGCAAGCTGTGCCGGCTCATAGTCCACGCGCAAGTCCGCCAAGTCTGTGACCGTGGCGCCGCCAAGATCAATTGGTGATTGCCCGGTACCGGACGCGCACAGCGCATAGGCCGGGTCCATTTGCGCCCACGCCTGCGGTCCGTAGTCACCGCTGTAGCCCCACACCGGCGGCACCGGAAGTTCCGTTGGCACGGCAGTTGGTTCCGGGGCAGCAGTTGGCACCAGTGGCTCAAGCGTGGGAGGCAAAGCTGTTGGTTCAACGACGGCCGGCTGTGCGGTTGCCGCAGCGTTGCGGGCACTATCTGTGGGCGCGGGTGGCACAAGCTCTGTGGCCGGCGCTGCGGCAGCCTGCCCCGCATTCAACTCTGCCAGCGCAGCTTCAGTGGCAGCCATCAGCATTACACGCGCCGCGATTGCGTCAGCCTGGTCGACGTTAGTCTGCACCACAGGACCCACGGGTGCGCAGGCAGCCACAGCCAGCAGGCAGGCAGCCGCCACCAACTTTGAGAAAAGCCTTGGTGCCGGCACATATTCCATGGCTTTTTTCAAGTCTAGCATGACCACATTCTAAGTACTGAAACTCCATAATTCAGGCAATATCCAGCTGCATTGCAAGGATTGCGCCACATTTTAAGGACGACCATAGGCCGTACCATCTGCGTTGAAATCAGGCGCCTGCACCGGGTAATCGGTGCTGTTGGCGATACCCCACACCAGCACATCCGGCCGCGTATCAGAAGAGCGGCGCACAAACCAGCGCGCGGTATTTACTTGATAGACTGCCAGATCCGCCTTGCCATCGCCATCGTAGTCCTCGGGTACAGGCAGGTCGTTGCCGCCGGCCACTCCCCACGTAATGCTGTCCGCGCGCATGTCCGAACTGCGCCGCACGACCCATTGCGCAGACGCGGGCATGAAGACCGCAATGTCGGCGACCGCATCGCCGTCGTAATCACGCGGCAGCGGGATGTCCGCACTGCCAGCCGTGCCCCAAAGGGTTACGCTGGTTGCGCCGCTGCTGGAGAGTCTCAAATACCACTGGGAAGTCGACGGGCGATAAATTCCATAGTCCGCCCGACCATCGCCGTCGAAATCAGCAGGCACGGGAATATCGTTCCCACCGGCCAGGCCCCAGCCAAAAACAATCGCAACACCCGTGGTGGACGGCTTGACAAACCATTGGCCCGTGGAAGGCCGATAGACAACCAGATCCGTTTTTCCATCGCCGTCAAAATCTGCCGGAGCAGGTATGTCCTTACCACCTGCCACACCCCATGTAACCACGTAGCCGGTTCCATCAGATGACTGCTTGATAAACCACTGGCCAAACGCGTTGCGGAAGACGGCCCGGTCGGTTACGCCGTCACCGTCATAGTCGCCGGGCACAGGCACATCTGTGCTGCCCGCCAGGCCCCACACCACCACATCCCCGTTGCCGCTGCCGGACAACTGCACAATCCACTCGCCGGTGGTGGGCCGGTAGACTCCAATGTCGGACAGGCCATCCCCGTCAAAATCAATCTTGGTGGCGGCTGCACCTTCGCGGTCCATGACGAATACGACCACATTGTTTACTGCCGCGCCGGCATAGGTGCTGTCTGCACTGGCAACGCTGTGCGTGATGGTGGCCAGCTCCTGCCCTTCCACCAGCATGTCACTGACGGCTTTCACCGTCACCGTCTGCGCACTGGCGTAGTTGGCAGCGGTAAAGAGCAGCGAGGCCGGGCTGACGCTGATGTCGCTGCTGAGTGTGGCGATATTAATGACGACTGTGCTGGTCGGCGCAGTTGTGAGCCGCACCGTATAGGAGTCGCCGGCGGGCAGCCCCTCCTTCACCCGCGTATCGCTGCCACTTTGGGCAATCACCACGCGCGAATCATTGTCCGTAATCACCACATCCAGCGTGGGCAGCACAAGGCCGTTGAAGCTGGAATCGCTGCTGGTTACCGTATGCGTGACGGCAGCGGTATGCGTGCCCTCCACCAGCGCATCATCTACCGCCGTCAGCGTCACAATCTGCGGCGTGGCGTAATTGCTGCTGGTGAAGGTGAGCGAAGCCGGCGAAGCTGTGAGCTGGCTGCCGACGTTCACCGCCAGCTGCACGGTTTGGGTGGGCGCCGCAACCAAACTCACCGCGTATGTGTCGCCCGTGCTGGCGCCTTCTGTAACAGCGGTGGACCCGCCGGACTGCACAATGCTGATAGCGGCATCATTGTCGTTGATGCTGATGGTGAAGGCGCGCACGCCGGCGTTGTTGTATCTTGTGTCGGCGCTGGTAATTGTGTGCGTAATGCGCGCTGTGTGCAGCCCCTCGCCCACGGCATCATCCACGGCCGTCACCGTGATCGACACCGGCGTGGAGAAGTTCACGCTGTTAAACCAAACCTGGGTTGGGGATACGCTCAACTGGGCGCTGGTCCCGATGGCAATGGACACACTGCTGGTGGGCTGCTGCGCAAGCTGCAGGTAGTAAACGTCGGTGGCACCGCCTTCGGTAACCACGGTGGTGCCGGATGTTTCCGTCACAATCACGGCATCAGCCACCGCCACACCAGGGCTGGCCGACTGGCCATCATTGTCCACGATGGTGAGCGTGACGGAGTCCGTGACCATGACCGCGTTGAGCACGTTGGAAAATGTTACGTAGACGGTTTCGTTGTCTTCGCGCACCGTGTCGTCCACCACGAGAATATTAAATGTCTTGGCGCCGGACTCGCCGACGCCCCACGTGAGCGTGCCGGTGCGGCGGCGGTAATCCTGCACTACCGTCGCGGTGCCATCCGATGTGGCATACGCCACACTGACGGTCTGGGTGGAGTTGCCGGTGAGCGTGACGCTCATCTCGGCGTATCCGGTGTTGTAGTTCTCCGCAATGCTGGTGGCACTAATGGACAGCAGCGGCGCATCTGTGACGGTGACAGTTCCCGCGGAGCCTGCGGTTGCATTCGATGCGGCGCTCAAAACAATGCTAAAGGTTTCAGCCGCCTCACTTATCAGGTCGCTAAGTATTGGCACAGTAAAGATTTTTGCGCCGCTCTGGCCGGCACTCCAGGTAAGCGTGCTGCTGGTGGCAGTGAAGTCGCTGCCCGCGAGCGCAGTGCCGGAAGTGGCAGTGGCCACAACAGTGACCGTTGCCGTGCTCGTGCCGGTCATAATCACCGAGATTGTGGCATTGCCTGCGCCCTCAAGCACGCTGGCGGCAGCCACCGCCAGTGTGGGCGTCGCATCGTTGTCCACTATCGTCATTGCAGCCGTGCTGAGCGTCACTACGCTGCTGACCACACTTGAGAGGCTTACCGTGAACTGCTGATCGGGTTCGTCATCCGTGTCATCAATAATCGGAACCGCAAAGGTCTTGGTTCCAGTTTCACCCCCGCTCCAGGTGAGTGTGCCGCTGGTGGCGGTGTAATCACTGCCGGCCAGCGCGCTGCCATCCGCTGTGGTGTAGGTTGCCGTGACCGTGGCAGTGCTGTAGCCGGTCCACGTGACGGAGACCGTGGCGGTGCCGGCACCTTCACTGACGGAACCGGCGGCAAGTGCGCCCACAGTGGTGCTACTGCTGTCGGTAATGTTGAGCGCTGCCTGGCTGCGGCTGATGGTGGCATTGGTGGCGCCAGCCAACGTTACATATAGAACCTCTTCTGGCTCGGCAGTGCTGTCCGCCAGCAGCTGTACGGGAATGTACTTGGTGCCACTTTCGCCGGCCTGCCACTGCACTGTGCCGGCGCCCGCCGTAAAGTCCGCGCCAGCAGTAGCCGTGCCGGCGGTCACCGTATAAGTGACGGACGCAGATTCGCCACTGCTGTTGGTGAGGGTAACGGGCATCAGAATGATGCCTCCACTTTCCAAGGCAGTCACGTCAGTGATGGCGATGGTGGGGGAATCATCATTGTCCGTAATCAGCAGTGCGCCCAGCCCATCCGCTACGAGAACGTTCGCCGAAGCCTGCGAAAGGGTAAGGATGACCGTCTCAACCGGCTCGTCACGCGTGTCATCTGTAATGGCAACACCAAAGGTCTGGGCACCGGTGGAGTTTGCAGGCCAAGTGAGCGTGCCGGATGAAGCTGTGTAATCCGTCTCGGCGCGCGCGGATCCATCTGTGGTCAGGTATTTGACGGTGACTGCTTCGGTGCTGTAGCCGGTAAGCATGACTGTGACCGTGGCTGACACGACGCTCTCAAGTGCCACCGTGTCGGTGATTGCAAGGGTGGGCGTCGCATCATTATCAAGAATCGTCACAATCGCCGAACCAACCTCAATGGTTGAATTTGCAGCGCCCGACAGCGCAACGATAAAATATTGGTCCGGCTCGTCGTAAACGTCGTCAGTAATGGGCACGGAGAAAGTCTTTGCGCCAGTCTCGCCCGGCGCCCATGTGACTGTGCCGGACGCAGCCACATAGTCATAATCGGTCCCGCTCCCCGCCACCGCGGTCCCGCCGCCCGTTGCATAGTTCACACTGACGCTGCTTGCACTGTAGCCCGTCATGCGCACCGTAAACGCAATTGCAGTTGCACTCTCACTCACGGCCGCGTCAGCCACACTCAGTACCGGCGTCGGGTCATCATCCACAATCGTGATTGTGGCGGTGGTGCTGCTCAATGTCACAGTGCTCGTGCTCGCACCACTCAACACAACAGTAAACGTCTCGTTGGCTTCGTCCAGCGCATCGCTGACAATCGGAACACTTAAAGTTTGCGAGCCCGTGTCGCCCGCCGCCCAGCGCAGGGTGCCGGCGGCCGGTGTGTAGTCAATCCCGGGCAGCGCCGTGCCAACAAATGTGGAGTAGTCGATCGAGAAGGCGCTGCTGACGGCGCTGCTAATCGTCACTGTCACAATTGCAGAACCGCCGCCTTCCGGCACAGTCACGCCGGTTATGGTTAGCGAGATATCTGCGCTCAATGGGGCGGCAGCTGCCCGTACGGCCGGCATGGCGTTTAAACCAAAAGTGGCCAGCAACGCAGCTGCCGGCATAATCACCAACCATCTTCGGAGTGAGCGCACCGCGGTTCTCAAACGCGCTGCCACTTATGGCGCTTTCAAGCGGGTCCGGCCCTCGGAGTGAAGCGCCGACCACAGCGGAAATTACCGTGGAACACAGGGGTTTGGCGCGCCACCGGCTGCGTCGGCAGCGGCAATGCAAACCCGCGCGGCACGGCCCGTGCAAGCGTGGCTGGGGCGAGGAACAACATGATGAAGACGGCCAACTCGGCCGCCTACAGTCTAGAAAGTTGCGCCGCCTGCCGGTGTATATAGATTGTGAAATAGAACCTAAGACGCCGTAAACGGCTGCGCGCGGCGCAAAACAAAACGAGACGCTTGCGCGTCCCGGCTGGCTTGCTGGCAACTGTGGCGCGCTGGCGCCCCTGATCAGGTGGCGGCCTTGATACCTTGCGCGATGAAGTGCGCCAGTGCTTGAATCGACAGCATCGGATTTACGCCGGAGCATTCCGGCAGCGCACTGCCATCCGCCACATACACGCCGCGCGCAGCGCGCAGCTCGCCGGACGGCGCAAGCGGATGCGTGTGCGCATTGCCACCCATGCGGCAGGTGCTCATCTGATGCGCGCTGAAGAGCGCGAAGCGGTTGGGTTGCATGGGCCACCCGCCCGCCTGTGCCAATGTTGCTTCAAATTGCGGCGCGGCCACGCCAAGCACTTCGGGCGCAGCGCTGTGCGGCAGGAACACGGCCTGCGCACCTGCCGCTGCGTGAATGCGGGCAGCGGTCTGCATGCCTTGCAGCAAATGCGCCGCATCATAGGTGCTCAGGCGGTGCCGAATGACTGGCTGCCCGTGCCGGTCCACCACCACCCGCCCGGGGTCGCGGTCGCGCAGCAGCACGATGAATGCGCCGAGGCGCTCGCTCGCCAGCATTGCCTGCTTGTGGGCGCGGCCAGAACGCCAAGGCAAGGCCAGCGCAACCAGCCCGGGATGCGCCGGCGGAGTCTCCAATAAAAAGCCGTAGTTTCCATCCAGCTGCGCAAAGTGGTTGCAGACCGCGCTCATCATTGGCCCTTCCCATGCACGCATCGGCCGCCCGTAGTCCGCCACCACGGCCAGCGTGGGATGCAGGTACAGATTGCGCCCCAGCTGCGCATGGTACACACCACTGCGCCAGAGCAGCGCGGGGGTGTGCAGCGCACCCGCAGCCAACACTACGCGCTGCGCATGAATGCTGACGCGCGCCGCGCCCTGCTGCACCAGCACGCCCGCGGCGCGCCCGTGCTGCAACAGCACGCGCTGCGCAGCTGCATCCACCAGCACGCGCGCACCGGCGTTCTGCGCGCGCCAGATGTGCGTGCGCAAGCCGCCTTGCTTGGCTCCGCTGCGGCAGCCAAGCAGGCAATAGCCGCACGCCTGGCAGCTGCCGGCTTGCAGGCAGCCGTCAGTGTTGCGTGCAATCAGCTGCACCGCGTAACCGAGGGCCTGCGCGCCATCCCACAACGCCTGATTCTGAAAATTATGCGGCGACTCATCCGTGCCCACATGCCCGGCCTGCGCCACCGCATCCAGGCTGCGCTGAAATTCGGGTGTGGTGAAGTGCGGCACCTGGTGCGCGCTTGCCCATTGCTGCAGAATGTAATCCGGCGTGCGAAAGGCGCCCGCCCAATTAACGGTGGTGCCGCCGCCCAGGCAGCTGCCCGCGAACAAAGTAACGCCGCCGTTGCTGGAGGTGAGCGCCGCACGCTGCTCATACAGGCGCGCCAGCATTTCTGCCTCGCGCTGCGTGAACTCGGCCTCGGGCACGTACGCGCCTTTTTCCACAATGATGACATCGTGGCCGGCTTCTGCCAGCTCTGCAGCCACCACCGCACCGCCCGCGCCGCTGCCCACCACCACTGTGTCACAATGCAGCACGCTGTCTGCGGCGCAGCGCAGCATGTGCAGCGGGCGCTGCGCTGCCACCGGCTGCGCCAGCGGGCCGCCATAGCCCATGTCTGCCCAGTTGGGGTTGGGGACCGCAGCTGCATCACTGTAGTAAATGAAAGTAACGAGCTTCTTGAGGCCCATGAAGGCTTTGCGCAGCACGGCCACCTTGCTGCGCGACCAGCGCTGCAGGAGCCGCTCTGCCTGCGCGCTGGACAGCTGTGCCAGCGGCCGCAGCGCACCACCCCATGTGAGCCCCACAAGCGGGCTGCCCAGCAGCTGCAGCGCCTGCTGCACTTCTTGCTGCTGCTGCGCACCCAACGCGCCCACCACTTCCACCATTCGTTCAGCGAGCTGCAGTGTGTCAGCTGACCGGCGCCAATACTCCGCATGCGGCCCGGGCACATCCACCGCGGGAATGAAAGCGCGGCACAACGCGCGCAGCGTTTGCATCTGCGCCGCACTCAGGTTCATGCGCTGCGCCGCGGGGCTAGTTTGCAAGTGCAGCCCGGGGTGCTGCTGCTCATTGCGCCGTGTTGCCCCCATCCACCGGAAGCGCTGCCCCGGTCATAAAACTGGAGTCGTCACACGCAAGGAACAGCACCGCGCGCGCAATTTCTTCGACGCTGCCAACGCGGCCCAGTGGCAGCGCAGCGCCCAGCCGCGCCAGCAGTTCCTGCTGATCGCCGCCGTCACGGTGGTAGCCAGCTTGCTGCCAGCGCTCCACTTGCGTGTCGCCCGGGCAGATGGCATTCACGCGAATATTTTCGCGCGCGTGATCCAGCGCCATAGAGCGCGTTAGCTGCAACACAGCGCCCTTTGAAACGCTGTAGGCCAGCGCATTGGGCGCGCCCACAAGCCCCCAGTCCGAGGCATTGTTCACAATAACGCCGCCGCCGGCCGTACGCATCGCCGGCAGCACCAGCCGGCTCATGCGCCAGACCGCCGTCACATTGAGCTGCATCAATGCATCCCAGTCGCTCTCGGATGTAGTTTCGGCAGTGCCACCCAGCACGATGCCGGCATTGTTGAACAAAACATCGATGCCGCCCAAAATTGCCAGCGCCTCAGCGACGCTGCGTTCACAGTCCGCAAGGCTGCGCTGATCCGCCAGCACAAAGTGCGCACCCGTATCGTGCACCACCTGTGCCGCAAGCTGCGCGCGCCGCCCGGTAAACACCACGCGCGCACCCTCGGCGGCAAACAGCGCCACGGTTGCGCGCCCGATGCCGGACGTGCCGCCGGTGATCAACACAGCTTTATTGGCGAGGCGCATAAGTTTTGTTCCCGGCAAACGCCGCGGCAAAATCCACAGCACAGCAAGCCCGCAAATCAAATATGTTCATTGCAGATCACCTTTCATTTCAGTCGCCAAATGAATTTTAAACCGAGCCTGCAGCGCCAACACTGCTATCCCAGTCACGGCAAATGCACGCTTCCCAAACTCAGCCGATTATCAGGCACGGCAGCGTTCGCCACTTTTACTTGGAGCCGTGCCTGCGTATCCCAGCGGTAGAGCCCCACATACACTTGGTAGTCACCCGGGCCAACCGGCACCGTAAGTGTGTCGGTCACGCTTTCCCCGGCGCCCCAGATTGATGTGGGGTAACTACCCGCGACCGGCTGTGCATCTGCCTGAGCCACAAGGCTGCCCGCAGCATTCACCACATGTACAAAGGTGCTGTAGTCAGCCAGCGGCGCAGCGCGCGCATTCCAAAACAGCGTCACGCGCAAACCATTTGCGGCCGGCGTTAGTGTGTAGCCAGCCAGGCCAATGCCATCATCAAACTCCGCCGCCAGCATGCGCTCCGGCAGCCGGGCGTCCGGCGGCAGCGCAATTTTGAGTTGCCCCACAGTGCCCATCTCTTCCCCGCCAGCAACGGCTACGCGCTCCTGCCGCAGTACATCCCAAACGCCGGCCATCAGCCGGTAGGCACCCGGAGCAGCGTCGGCCGGAATACTCAGCGTTGTAGTCAGCGGCACCGTTTCGCCCGCGCGCCACGCCACAACGCGATAAACACCGTGCAGCGGCCAAGTGTGCGCCGTGGCCAGCGCATTGCCTTCACGATCCAATAACTGCGTCAAAATTTGCACGTCGCGCGTAACACGCTGCTGTGCCACCCAGTAGAGCGTCACCGTCAAAGACTGGCCGGGTGTGAGGGTGGACGCTTGATAGGCGCCGACTGCAAGGCCGTTGGAGAATGCCACGGACGCAGCCGTGCGGGCCGGCTGCACTCCCTGCCAGCGCGCTGCCGTAACGGTGGCACCCAGCACGCCATTGGCCGCCAGCAGCGGCTGCGCTGCGCCGGTCAGCACCAGCGCATCTGGCAGCGGCGGCAGAAAGTAAGCGGTGCCATCCTTCAGCGCAACCCATTCATCCGCCTGATACCCCGCGGGGTTGCCGTCAGTTGTTGGCCGATCCGGTTGCGCCGGCGTTATCACCATTACCGGCTCGCCGGGCTGCAATGGCAAGGGTGTGCCACCCGCGCGCTCAGGAAAGCGGTCTGCGATCAAAAACGCGAGCGGCGGCCGCTGATACTCTGAAGACGCAACCAGAATTGTGCTGTCACGATTTTGCAGAATGTAATCCGCCTGCGCCATATCCACCAAACTGCCGTCCCATTCGCGACCGGGCAGGTTATTAAGCGCTGCTGTCACACGCGTGGCGTAATCCAATTGCCGTTCTGCACCGGCAAGCACAACCGCTACAAGCATCAACAGCGCATAACGTTGCGGCAAATGCCATCGCGCCTGCAGCCACTGCCACACGGTTGCCAGGCCGTTAGCTGCCAGCAAAAACACAAATGGCAATGCGCCCAGTGTGCGCGTCGGTGCCGGAGCCATGTGCTCGAAAGTAAGCAGCTCCGGTACATATAACAGCACGGAAAGCACCACACAAAACACTTGCGCTGCGCGCCGCTGCCGCAACGCAATAACCAGCCCAACCAGTAAGCCAGCAAACAACACTGGGTCCAGCAGGGGCCGTCCGGGATGCGAGCTGTTGTCCCACTGCCAGCCAAACATTAAGAGGAGATTGGCAGCCTTGCCAACAAACAATGCGATGGGTTCCGCCATGGAGAAGATGAAGCGCCCCGCGGTTTGTTCGGTGCGCGAAAACAATGTGAACGGCACGCGCAGGAACAGAATCCATTGCGGCAATGCCAGCAGCACAGCCGTGCCACCGGTAAGCGCGAGCCCGCGCCAGCGCCGCCGCAGCACAGACCCGGGCACCACCAGCGCAGCCAGTAGTGCGCCACCCAGCGCCACCGGAAATGCGCGCGCCACAATGTAGGCGTACTGGCTGACGCCGATGCAGACTCCCGCAACGATGAAATCCGCACGCTGCTGCAAGCGCATGGCGCGCCAAAGTGCCGCCACAGTTGCCAGCTCCAACAGTGGCAGCAGTACATGCTCCGTTCCCTGTGGAACAAAAATGCCAAACGAAGTGGAGAGAGCCAGCCCAACACCCGCAATCAATCCGGCCAAGCGCGCGAAGCTCTGCCCCGCATCTGCAAACAACTCCCGCGCCGCAACATACGCGGCCGGCGATATGAGGGCCGCACTCAACAAGGGGATGGAGCACAATGCAACAAAGTTAAATCCAAACACGCTGAGCGTCAGGGCATCCAGGTAAATAATTAATGGGTTGGGCGCGAAGAGAATATAGACATAAAAGTCCCAGACATTGCGGCGCAGAAAATCCAGTGCGTGGATTGCCAGGCGCGCAGAATCGCCGCTGATGCCCGGCGGCCCAAAATAAAGGCGCGCAGCATGCACGGCCAGCGCAAACCCAAACAAGCCGAGCGGCAGCCAATCGCGGCGCCGAATGTGGTGCATTGCCGGTGCCGCAGTTGTCATTGCAGGAGTTGCGGGGCCTTCACGATAGGTTAGTCTTTAGGTGGCGCCCTGCGATGCGCAATCCCCCTGAGTTATTGGGGATACAGTGGCTTCACAGTTGGGTCATTTTACGCCAGCTGAACTGCGCCCGGCAGTTTCCACAGCTTGCCACGCAGCCCAAGGTCTCCAGCTTATAGCTACATGCCGCCCATCGATTCGAGTTCGAGCTGCTGCCAGCTGGCAAGCCCGGCAGCCAGCCCACCGGGCAGAGAAGTTACAGTGCGCGGGTACTGCGCGGATCAAGCGCATCCCGCAATCCATCGCCCACGAAGTTCACGCCCAGCACCGTAATCAAAACAAACAAACCCGGAAACACCCAAAGCCACGGCGCACTCTCCAAATAGCGGTATGAGTTCTCCAGCATGTTGCCCCAACTGGCTGTGGGCGGCTTTACACCGAGGCCCAGAAAACTTACGTACGCCTCGCTCAAAATGGCGTTGGCAATGCCGAGGGTTGCGGTCACAATCACGGGCGCCAGCGTGTTGGGCAGCAAATGCGTGACGATCATGCGCGCATTGGACACGCCCAGGCAGCGCGACGCAGAAATGAAGTCTTGCTCCTTGAGCGACAGAATGTTGGCGCGCACAATGCGCGCCAGATACATCCAGCTGGTGAAGCCGATAATCACAATGATGACCACGACGCTGCTGCTGAAGGTGCGGCCCAGCAGCGTAAGTTCTGGAATTGTGCCGCCTAAAAATTTGGCCGCCACAATCAGCAGAAACAAACTTGGAATATTTAGCATGGCTTCGGTGAAGCGCATTAGCACATTGTCCACCCAGCCGCCGTAATACGCAGCAATTGAGCCCACGATTGTGCCCAAGATGACCTCAATCAGCGCCGCCGAAACTCCAATCAGCAGCGAGATTTGCCCACCATAGATTGTGCGCGCCAGAATGTCCTGGCCGATGGTGTCTGTGCCAAAAGGATGCGCGGCCGATGGCGCCTGCAGTTTGATCCCGGTATCGTTGCAGTTGGCAAAAGCTTCGCCGCTCAGTTCGCGGCCCAGCGGCGCACACATGCCGCGCGAGAGGACTGCGCCTGCGGCAAAAACATACACAAACAAACCGGCCAGCACAATCAAGCCGGCCATTGCCATCTTGTGCCGGCGGAAGCGCTGCCACGCCAGCTGGCCGGGCGAAAGCACACGCACCGCCGCACCGTCCGGCAAGCCGGTTAGCGGCGCTAAAGATAATGTGGTCATCTTATGCGCGCGTCAGTCAACGCGAATGCGCGGATCCAGGACCGAGTACACAACATCTGTGATAATCTGAAACACAACTACTGCCAGCGAGATCATCATCAGAATGCCCATCAGCACCGGAAAGTCGGCGCGCTCGGTATGGTCAATGAAAAGCCGGCCAGTGCCGGGCCACGCAAAAATGCTTTCGGTAACCACCGCCCCGGCCAGCAGGAAGGGCACATCCAGCCCGATCAAGGTTACAAACGGCAGCGCTGCATTCTTCAGCGCATGGCGCAAAATTACGCTGAAGGGCTGCACGCCCTTGGCGCGCACTGCGCGAATGTAATCCTGCCCCAGCACCTCCAGCATGCTGGAGCGCACATAGCGCCCGTACGCAGCCACGCTTATGATGGAGAGCGTGAGCACTGGCAGAATCAAATGCAGCGCAACTTGCTGCATGGTCTTGCCAACTTGCGGGTCGTACATGCCCACCGTGGGCAGGTACGGCAGGCCCCAGCGCTTGAAGTACACGCCAAAAACATACATCAACATGAGCGCCAGCCAGAACACGGGCATGGAGTAGCCCACAAACGAAAGCGTAGTGATGACGTTGTCCGCGAGCGTATACCGGCGCAGCGCGGAGTACACGCCAATTACCAATGACAAAACAATAACGATGATTTCCACCGGGATCATCAGCAGCAGGGTGTTGGGGAGGCGCTCGCCGATGACGCGCGTAACAGGCGTCTTGGTTACCAGCGATGTGCCCCAGTCACCGCGCAGCACACCCTGGCGTCTGCCGGGCGATTCGCGCACGCCATCGCCATCGAGGTCAATCTTCATCCAGTCATTGCCCACCAGCCACACCGCATATTGAAAAATTACCGGCTCGTCGAGCCCCAACTGGCGCTCAAGGCGCTTGCGGTCTTCCGGGCGCGCAGGCGTACGCGCACCCATGCTGGCCAATGGATCCCCAAAGGATTGCATCAGCATGAACAGCACGAGGCTGATCACGAACAATTGCGGTACGGCCTGCAACAGCCGCCGGACAATGTAGTTGAACACAGATGCTGCGGCTCCCGCGGACTGCTGCCCGCGGGAGCCTAGCCGCTAACCGCTGGGGCCTAGGGCGCTACGATGTCCCAGTCAGTCACATTCCAAAATGAGGTGCCGCCAGAAAACTTAACATTCTTCAGCCGGTTGCTCACCGACCACAAATCTGTGTCGTTCCACATGCCCACCCAGATGACTTCGTCATACATGATCTTCTCAATCTCGTAAAAAATCTTGACGCGCGCATCGCGATCAACAGTCTTGGCCTGCTTGTCAAACAGCGCATCCAGCGCCAGATTGCAGTAGCCCTGGAAATTACCGCCCTCGGGCTTTTCCGGTGTTGGAATTTCGCTGCATTTAAAGTGGGCCACATCCGGATCCGGGAAGGCTGGCGCATCTGAGTACTCAGCAATATCGAAGTCGCCATAAAGCGGACCATTGTCGGCGTAGCTGTTGAAGTAGATGTCGCTGGCGTTATTCACGAGTTCTGTGTCGATGCCGACTGCGGCCCACATCTGCTTCACCACCGCCATCAGATCCTTGCGCAGCTGGCGGCTGTTTGTAATGTAGCGCAGCTTGAGCTTCACTACCTTGCCGTCAATCGTTTTTTCACGAATGCCATCAGCACCAATTTTCCAGCCAGCCCCATCCAGCAACTCAGCAGCTTTGGCCGGATCATACGGGTACGGTTTGATGCTGGGGTCGCCAAAAGGCGGCGTGGCTTCCCAGAATGTGCCGATCGGCGTGGTCTTATCGTAAAGCAGGTCCTTGGTAATTTTGAAGCGGTCCGTGGCAAGCGCAATTGCGAGGCGGACCTTGGGATCCTGCATCGCCGGATTTGAGCGCTTGGGGTCAAGGTTCATGAACCACGACTCTACATAGCCGCCCTGGTCAATCCCAATTCCCGCCGCCCCAGAGTCCTCAACCTCCGGAATATCCGAGAATGAAAGATAAACACCGATGTCGGTGTCACCGGCTTTTATTGATGCCAGTTGGGCAGCATCATCCGGCACCATCCGCAGGAATATCTGGTCTACCTTGGGCTTGGGGCCAAACCAGTTTTCGTTGCGCACAAAGAGGATGTGGCTGCCCGACTCCCATTCTTTAAAAACGAACGGCCCATTGCCAACAGTCGGCGCGCGGTTCCAGTCGGCTTTGTCCAGCGTGCCATCCTTGTCGAAGACCGGTTGCAGCACATGCTTGGGCAGCACCGGCGTTGAAGCCGCCGAGCCGGCAAACACGCTGGTAACCCACGGCGCAAACGGCTCGTTGAACTTGATCACCAGCGTATGCGCATCCTTGGCCTCCACAGATGCCACGTGGTCCGTGTATGGGTAAGAGGTTACTACCGCATTCTTTGGGGAAATGATCATTTGGTAAGTAAACACAAAATCCTCAGCCGACATCATTTCACCATCTGACCACTTTGCATCCGGGTTGAGCTTGACAGTGATCGTTTTATCGTCGGCACTGACACCGCCATTTTCCTTGGTGGGAATTTCCGCCGCAACATCAAGCACGGGCGTGCCCTCCGCATCAAAGCGCCACAGACCGCGCAGCCAAAACGCCTGCGTGATCTGCGAGAACCACATGCCGGTGTAGGGCGGGCTCAAGCTGTCCGGTTCCTGCGTAAACGTAATCGTCACAACCTTCGGCGCAGCCTCCGGCTCGGCAGCTGTGGGCTCGGGCGGCGCGGTAGGTTCAACCGCAGCCAGCGTTGGTTCCAGTGCGGTGGTGGCAACAGCAGCCGGTGCTTCCGGTGCGGCAGGCGCCGCACACGCAGCCAGCACAAGGCTCGCCGCGGCGATGCCTGCAGTCAAGCGGGTCATTAATTTGTAGAACATGGTTACTCCTGGAAACAATCTAGATCCTATTTAAACATATCGAGCGGTTGTCGTCAAGTGCGGCTGCTCGCTGTTAACTCGCTGCAACCCGGTTCCAAAACGAAAATCTGACAGAAAATACCTTGTGCATAAATTGTATTCTGGCGCTTCGGTCAGACCACACACTTAATTGTCAGGCCAGCATTGATCGCACAGCTTTTGCCAAGCACTGCGCTGCCTGCTCCAGTTCCGGCGGCGGATACAAGCTGAACGCCAAACGCAGCGTGTTGGATCCGCGCCCGTCCAGGTGAAAGTTTGCGCCCGGAATGAAAGCCATGCCAGCCGCTTCGGCGTGCGGCAGCAGCACAGTTGCATCCAGCGCTGCAGGCAGCGTCACCCATACAAAGAAGCCGCCCGCTGGCGTCAGCCAGCTGCAACCGGCAGGCATGTGTTCAGCCAGCGCAGCCAGCAATGCGTTGCGCCGCTCGCGATATGCATTGCGAAAGCGCTGCACATACAGTTCAAAGCCGCCAGTTGAGCACAACTCGCCTGCGATCATCGCGGTCAGATGGTTGACGCCGCCGCCACTGTCGCGCAGGCCGCCATCCACCAGGCGGCGCACATGCTGGGCGCTGCCGTTAATCCAGCCCAAGCGCAGCCCCGGCGCCAGCGATTTTGCAAATGACCCCAGCCGCAGCACTGTGCCGCGCGGCGCCATCGCCCACAAAGCCGGCGGCGGCGGTGCGTCATAGTGCAGTTCGCGGTACACATCATCCTCCACAACCAGGAAGTCCTCTTGCTGCGCCAGCTCCAGCAGCGCGCGGCGCCGCTCCGCACTCAGGCACACACCAGTGGGGTTGTGAAACGTGGGGACGGTGTACAGCATGCGCACGCTGCTGCCATTACGCTTCAGGTCGCGCACCGTCTGCGCCAGCTGCGCCACCTGCAGCCCGTGCGCATCCGCCGCCACCGGCACCAGCCGCAGCGGATGATCCCGCATGATGCGCAGGGCAAGGTGATAGCTGGGCGACTCCACCAGCACCACATCTCCCGCCTGCGTGAACAGCGTGCAAACCTGGTCAATCGCGTCGGAGTTGCCCGCCGTAATTGCAATTTCATCTGCCGTCACTGCAGGCTGCTCCGTGCGCGCAATGTGCGCGCGCAGCCACGCCAGCAGCGGCCCGGCACCGGCCGCCGCACCGTAAGACAGTGCATCGCCGCCCACGCGCGCCAGCACCGCAGCGGCCGCGCTGCTTACCGCTTCTTTTGGCAGCAGTTCCGGATCAGGCTGCCCCCAATTCAGTTCAATGATGCCGGGGCGCAGCTGCAGCTGCGTGGTCTGCGGCGAGTCTAGGATGGACATTTTGATGCGATCAGCAGTTTACTGGCGGCGAACATTTATGGCGCGCAACAGCGCGCCGCACAGCCCGCGGCCGCGGCCCGCCCGTCAGCAGCTGCCGGCATGCGTGCTATCAGGCGCGCGCCAGCATCGCACCCAGCTTGCGTCCGCCCAGCAGATGCATGTGCAGGTGGTACACCTCTTGCGCGCCATGGTCGCGGCAGTTCACAATCAGCCGGTAACCATCCGCATCAATGCCCTCTGTGCGCGCAATCTGCGCAGCAACCGTAAACATGCGCCCCAGCAGCGGCTCGTCTGCCGCGGTCACATCCGCAGCCGTCGGGATCACCTTGTTCGGCACAATCAGCACATGCGTGGGCGCCTGCGGGTGAATGTCACGGAAAGCGGTTACCAGTTCGTCCTCGTACACAATCTGCGCCGGCACTTCGCGCCGGATAATTTTGCTGAAGATGGTTTCGATTGCCATGCGTTGCCTCCATTGTAGTTGTGCCGGCGGCTTAGCGGTTGAGCAGCGCCAGCAGCCGGTCGGGATAATCAGTAATGATACCGTCGACACCGGCATCCATCATGCGCCGCATGGCGTCGGTCTCGTTCACTGTCCACACATGCAGGCGCAGCTGCTTCAGGTGGGCCGTGCTGGTAAAAGTTGGTGTGATCAGCTGCAGGCCGCTGCGCTTCTCCGGCACCTGCAGCACTGCAAACGGCGGACTGTACGCTGCGCCCACAAACACCAGGTTCAACAAATAAAAATTTGTGGCTTCGCGCTGGCTCGCGGCGGTTGCCACTTGCGGGCAAGCCTTGCGAAAGTCCTGAATAGCCACCGCACTGATTGCTGCCACCAGCACCTTTTGCTGCATGTTGTGCGCCGCGAGCAGCGTGCACAGCGGCATGCCCAGCGCCGGCGCCTCTTGCTGAATGTCAATCATCATGCGCGCTTCCGGAAACGCCGCCAGCACTTCTTCCAGCGCGGGCACGCGCACATCCGTGCCGCGCAGCGGGAAACTCTGCCCGCCATCCGCCGACCAATCATAGGCGGCATCCAGCTGTTGCAGCTCTGCCAGGCTAAACGCCGCCACCGCCCCGCTGCCTTCGGTGGTGCGGTCCACAGTGCTGTCATGCATCAGCACCAGCGCCCCGTCCGCGCTGCTTTGCACATCCAGCTGCAGCATGTCCACCCGCATCCGCACGGCATTTTCAAAAGCTGCCAGGGTGTTGCCGGGGCGCAGCCCAGCGCCGCCCTGGCGCGCAATTACAAGCGGCACCGGCAGTGCGGCGGAGAACAGCGCGCGCGGCGCGGCCGGCGCACTGAGTGCCACCGCCACGGCATACGCCAGTAGTACACCGCCCACCACTGCAGCCAGTGCGGCCAGTGTGCGGTTCATAAGCGCGGGCCGGCGCAATCCCGCTGCGCAGTTGGCATGCTGCAATTTTACAGGGCACGCATGCGATTACAATCCGCGCAGGCGGCGTAACAGCCACACCAGCCACACCAAGGAATAACACCGCATGCCAAAGATCACATTTCTGGGTGCCGGCAGCACTGTGTTTGCGAAAACGCTGCTGGGTGACATCCTCAGCCATCCGGAACTGGCAGATGCACACATCGCGCTGCATGACATCGATGCAGTGCGCCTGCAAACCTCAGCGGTGGTGGCACACAAGGTAGCCGGGGCACTGCACGCGCACCCGGAGATCACGGCGAGCACCGACCGGCGCGCAGCGCTTGATGGCGCCGACTACGTAATCTGCATGATTCAAGTGGGCGGCTACAAGCCGGCCACGGTTGTGGATTTTGAGGTGCCAAAGCGCTATGGCCTGCGCCAGACAATTGCGGACACGCTGGGCATTGGCGGCATCATGCGCGGCCTGCGCACCATGCCTGTGCTGCTTGCAATGGCCGCAGACATGGAGGCGCTTTGCCCGCAGGCGCTGTTCCTCAATTATGTGAACCCGATGGCGATGAACTGCTGGGCATTGAGCCGCGCCAGCAGCATTCGCAGCGTGGGCCTGTGCCACAGCGTGCAGGGCACTGCCGAGCAGCTCGCACGCGACCTTGGCATCCCGCCCGCCGAGATCAACTACGTCTGTGCCGGCATCAACCACGTTGCGTTCTACCTCAAGTTTGAGCGCGCGGGCACAGACCTTTACCCGCAGCTGCGCGCCGTGCACGCAGCCGGCCGCCAGCCCGCGTGGAACCGCGTGCGCTACGAAATGCTCGCGCGCCTCGGCTACTTCGTAACAGAATCCAGCGAGCACTTCAGCGAGTACGTGCCGTGGTTCATCAAGCGTGACCGCCCGCAGCTGCTGGCAGACTTCAACATTCCGCTGGACGAGTACATCACCCGCTGCGAAAACCAGATTGCGGGCTGGCACACAATGCGCGCAGTTCTGGAAGACGATGCCACCCCGCTCGCAGTGGAACGCAGCCATGAATATGGCGCGGCCATCATTCACGCCATTGAAACCAACTCACCGGTAGTGGTCTACGGCAACGTACCCAACAGCGGGCTGATAGACAACTTGCCGGCAGGCTGCTGCGTGGAAGTGCCTTGCCTCGTGGACAAGAACGGCATTCAGCCCACGCGCATCGGCACGCTGCCGCCGCAGCTGGCGGCGCTGATGCAAACCAACATTAATGTGCAGGCGCTCACCGTGGAGGCCGCGCTCACACACAAACGCGAGCATATCTATCATGCTGCCATGCTGGACCCGCATACTGCGGCAGAGCTGGACCTAGCGCAAATTTGGTCATTGGTGGACGAGCTGATCGCGGCCCACGGCGAATGGCTGCCACACTACCACTAAACTCAGATTAGAATCCCACGCGAATGCGCGCACTGGTCTTCCAACATAACGCGGATGCCGGCCTCGGCTACTTTGGCGAGCCGCTGGCGCAGCTGGGCGTGCAAACAGATGTACGCCAGCTGCAAGCCGGCGATGCCGTGGCCGCCCCCGCAGACTACGACATGTTGATTGTGCTGGGTGGCGACATGAATGTTTACATGGAGCAGGCCCACCCGTGGCTGCGCGCCGTCGATGCCGCCCTGCGCGATGCAGTAGCCGCCGATGTGCCCGTGCTGGGCGTGTGCCTCGGCGGGCAACTGCTTGCCAAAGCCGCCGGTGCTCCGGTGCACCTCAACACCGCATCCGAAATCGGCCTGCACACCGTGCACCTCACCGCGGCCGGCCGCGCCGACCCGTTGTTTGCAGGCCTGCCGGAAATCTCAGCCGCCCAATGGCATTACGATAGTTTTGCGCTGCCGGCCGGCGCCATACATCTGGCCAGTTCCGGCGCATGCGCAAACCAAGCCTTTCGCATTGGCGCGCGGGCTTACGCGCTGCAGTTTCACCCGGAGGTGATGCCGGAGATGTGGGAGCGCTGGCTAATGGATTTGTCCGCGCCAGACGCCGCGCGGCGGGAAGCGCTGCAGCTTGTGGTGGCTGCTGCCGCCCCGCAGCTGCAGCAGCAGGCTGCGCAGCTGCTGCGCAACTTTGTGCAGCTGGCCGGCGCAGCGCGCAGCCGCGCCTGAAGCCGGCGCTGCATGCCAGAGCTGCCCGAAGTTGAAACGCGCGTGCGCGAGCTGCGCCAGCCGTGCGTGGGCCGCACCATCTGCGGCGTGCAGCTGGACTGGCCGCGCCACTTGCACCAGCTTTCCCCGCAGCAATTTGCGGAGCGCATTCACGGCCAGACGGTCACGCAGCTGTGGCGGCGCGGCAAGTACCTCATCTTTGACCTGACGCGCGACGCCCTGCTCATTCACCTGCGCATGAGCGGCGACCTTTGCGTGCAGCCGGCCAACATTGCGGCCGAGCCGCACACGCACACACGCCTGCGCTTTGACAACGGCCACGAGCTGCGCTTCAGCGACGCGCGCAAGTTTGGCCGCGTGTATCTGGTGGGCAATGCGCAGCAAATAGTGGGCAAACTTGGGCCGGAGCCGTTGGGGGCCAGCTTTAGCGCAGCGCAGCTGCACACGGCGCTGCGCGCCAGAAACCGCGCGCTCAAGCCGCTGCTGCTGGATCAGTCTTTTCTGGCGGGGTTGGGAAACATCTACACGGACGAGGCGCTCTTTATGGCGCGCCTGCATCCGCAGCGCAACAGCGCATCGTTAAACACAGCGGAGGCGCATGCACTCTGGCTGGCAGTGCGGCGCGCACTGCGCAGCGGCATTCGCCATAACGGCGCCAGCATCGATTGGGTGTACCGGGGCGGGCAGCAGCAGCTGCACTTTCGCGTCTACCAGCGCGCCGGCGAGGCCTGCGTGCGCTGCGGCGCCATGCTGCGCCGCATTGTGGTTGCGCAGCGCGGCACGCACTTCTGCCCGCACTGCCAGCGCTTAACGCGAGCCAGAAAGTAAGTCGAACTCGTTTTGCAGGTCTGCCACCAGCTGCGCCCGGCGCGCAACAGAAATGAAGGCATGCTCTGCGCCGCGCAAGACCACCCGCTCCAGCGCGGGTATGTCCATCTCCAGCTCGCGGTGGGCGTGGCAAAAGTCATCGGTAAGCGTTGAGTTTTGTACGCCGGGGTCATCCGTGTTAAGCGACACAGCCAGTCCGTACTTCATCATTTGCCGCACCGGATGGTCTTTGATCGCGGGTGCCACGCTCGTTTGAATGTTGCTTGTGAGGCAAACTTCAAAGGCAACGCCGCGCTCGCGCGCCAGCGCCATCACGTTCTCATCATCCACCACGCGCGCACCATGCCCGATGCGCTGTGCGCCCAAAACCTCAATCGCATAGCGCACGCTGGCGGCACTCGTCCATTCACCGGCATGCGCAGTGATCCGCAGGCCCGCAGCGCGCGCCTCTTGAAACAGCGGCACATAAGGCTCGGCGGGGAAATTCACTTCGTCTCCGGCCAGATCCAGGCCAACTACGCCGCGGCTGGAAAAATCCAGCGCAACCTGCAGCATCTCACGCCCGCGTTGCGGCTCCATGCGGTTGACGGTGATGATCAACTCCACCTGCATCTTGTGCTCGCGGGCCGCAGCCTGCGCGGCAGTGCTAACCCACTCGCACACGTCTGCCAACGCGTAGCCGCGCGTTGAGGCCAGCGCCACCGGATTGAAGCGCAGTTCCATGTAGCGGATGTTTTCCGCAGCAGCGTCTGCCACGGCTTCGCGCGTAAAGCGCGCAATCACTTCCGGGCTTTGATAAAACTTGCGCAGCACCGGGAACTTGGAAAGGAACTGGGCAAAATCGCCGCCGGCATATGTCACCTGCACCAGCGGGCGCAGCGCTTCCGCGTCGGCAAGCGGCACATCCACACCATATTCACGGCCCACCTCCAGTAGACTGGCAAGCCGCAGCGCACCCTCAAGGTGGCAGTGCAGCTCCACCTTTGGCAAGGCAGCCAGCCGGGTCCGAATATCCTGCTTCATTGGGGCTGTCATTATGCGCCCAATCTTAACCGATAACTTGGCGCGGCGGGCGGTAGCCCGCGCTTCAAGCGCCGTCGGATTTCATGCAGCAGTTTTTGTATTTCTTTCCGCTGCCGCAGCGGCACGGATCGTTGCGGCCGATTGCAGCGGCAGGTGCCCCCTTGGCTGCGGTACCCGCCGCCGGCGCTGCGGCAATCGCCGCAGCGGGCGCGGACACCGGGCGCACCTGCCATGTGAACATGCGCGCCACAACCGTAGACCGCATGTCATTCTGCAGCTGCTTAAACTCATCAAATGCGCGGCTTTTATAAGCCATGAGCGGATCGCGCTGCGCGTACGCCTCGAGCCCAATGGAGGTGCGCAGGCTTTCAATCGAGGTCAGGAAGTCCACCCACAGCTGACTGCTGACGGAAAGCAGCAGCTGGCGCATTGTGTCGGTGGCTACGCGCCGGCCAAGCACGGATTGCGCAGCACTGCGCGCGCCGGGTGCCAGCTCGCTAAAGCTTGCGCCCGCATCCACATGCTGGCCCGCGGCTTGCAGCGCAGTGCTCAAAGCCGCCGCTGTCCCCGGCTCAAGGTCGGCCACCTTGGCGCTGCTGAGGCGCTGGATTTCCGCTTCGCCAAGTGCATGCATGCGGGCGTCGAAGGCGCAGTTCAAGTGCTCAAGCAAATCCGCCTGCATGCCGGCTTTATCGTGCGCCTCATCCAGTTGGGCCGCCACATAGCCGGTGTAGGAGAAGCGCTGCACAACGCGGCCGGGCTGCGCACGCGCGCCCTGCACCACGGCCTCACGGTTAAAAGAAACATCCACAATGATGCGCCCCAGCTCGGCGCGGGTGAGATGCTCCGCGCGCGTAATGCGCAGCGCCAGCAGCTGCGCCAGTTCGCGCTGCAGCTGCGCGTTCGATGCGACTTGTGCCGTGCGCGCAGATTCTTCCAGCGCGTCCTGCAGTTCTTCCCAATCCAGCGAGTCCCATGCGGGCACTGCCGTAATGGCCGGCAGTTTGTACTGTACTTGCAGTCCGCGCAGCGCAGTTTGCAGCTGCTCCGCGCCGGACAGCTGCTCCACCTGGCGCGCAACTTCCACGCGCAGATTTTCCGGCGTTACGTGCTGCAACTCGGCGCGCGGCAGCAGCTGCCCGAGGCCGGCATTGTCAAACATCGCCTTGGCCACCACGCGCACCTGCAGCGGGCGGCCGCTCCCGCGCGCATCCTCCAGCGCGCCATCGTACGCCAGCTCCGCCAGCTCGCCGCGAGATTTGGCGCGTGCCGGCAGCTGCTCTGCCCAGCGCGCCACCCGCTCGGACACAAGTTCCAAATAGCGTGCTTCAGACTGCTCGGCAGCGGAGCGCGCCATTGCCAGCAAACGCTCACGCACGGCCGGTGCATGCTCCATAATATTGTTGGCGTGCTGCTGCAAAGTTGCCAGCGCGGGCGCAGCGGGCTGCGCTGCGGCCGGGTCCGCCAGTGCACTGCGCGCCACCTGCAGCGACTCCACCGCTGCGGCATGCGACTGCCAAATTTCACCGAGGGCCGGCACCTGCTCCGCCAGCGTGTCCAGCAGGCGCTCAATTGCAAAGGAGAACAGCAGCCCGCCCGCCGGCGTGATCAATGCCGGCTGCACAACTTCCAGCCAGTCCAGCAGGCGCCACCAGCCCTGCGGTTCCACCGCAGCCACCTGCACCCGCAGCTGCACTTCCGCCTCCAGCATGTCCTCGGCATCCTCTGTCAAGTCATCCTTTGTAAAAATTCGCTGGCGCTGGTCATAGAACTTGGAGCGCTGGGTGTTGAGCACATCATCGTATTCCAGCAGGTGCTTGCGCACATCAAAGTTGGAGCCTTCCACGCGCGATTGCGCCTGCTCAATACTTTTGTTGACGATGCCGTGCTCGATGGGCATGGCGTCATCAATCTGCAGCCGTTCCATAATGCTGGCCACGTTGGCACCGCCAAAACGGCGCATTAGTTCATCGCCCAGTGAAAGATAAAAACGGCTCGAGCCCGGGTCGCCCTGGCGCCCCGCGCGGCCGCGCAGCTGATTGTCGATGCGCCGCGCCTCGTGACGCTCGGAGCCGATGACATGCAGCCCGCCCAGCTCGCGCACTTTGTGCTCATCCTCCAGGTGCTGCAAGAACGCCTGCGCATCGCCGGCATAAATGCCCAGCTGTTCCGCATCCAGTTCGCGCAGCGCATCGGCGCGCTCAGGATTGGACAATCCCGAAGGGTCGGGTTTGCCTGCGCGTTTGAGCACGCGGTTCACATTGCCAAGCGTCTGCTCCGGAATCTCACCACCCAGCTTGATGTCCACTCCACGCCCGGCCATGTTGGTGGCGATGGTGACCGCCCCCAGCGCACCGGCGCGCGCAATGATCTGCGATTCAGAATCGTGATGCTTGGCATTCAGCACCTGATGCACAATGCCGCCCTCAAGCACCGTCGCCAGCCGATCAATGTCGTCCGGGTTCAACTGCAGCAACTCTGCCAGCAGTTTCAGGTTGTCGGCATCCACCGGGTTCAGGCGCATTTCCAGTTCGCGCGCCAGCGGCCGCAGGTCGGCGGTCTTGAGGTCATCCAGCGCCGGCATTAGCACCGCCAGCTCTGCAATTGCGCGCCCGTCTTCTTCTTTTTTGTTGACGCTGAACCAGCGCGCGCGCAGCAGCAGCACCAGCGCCACCTTCTTCAACTCCTCTGCCCGCAGCCGGTGCGAGAGCTGCTCAGATGCCTCCACCGATGTGGTGCCAATCAGCATTGGCTGCCCGGCGGCGTGGCGCGCCAGCACGTCACGCGTCAGGGCGCGCAACTTGGCTTCCTCGGTGCGGAAGACCAGGTCATCGTAATCCTTGCGGCGGTGCAGCAGCGGCTTGTCCGGCGCCGAGCGGCGCGCAATGTAGGAGAACTTGCCGCCGTTCTCGCGAAAGTTCACCTCCATCAAATCCGGATCGTGGCGCGCGCGGTAATCCAAGTGAGTTGGGATTGGCACCACATCCAGCTTATAAATTTTGTTGAACTCTTCCGCTTCCGTGACGGCGGTGCCGGACATGCCGGCCAGCTTGGGGTACAACCGAAAGTAATTTTGCAGCGTGATGGTGGCGTAGGTGACATTCTCGGCCTGCACCTTTACGCCTTCCTTGGCTTCCACTGCCTGATGCAGCCCGTCACTCCAGCGCCGGCCGGGCATCACGCGCCCGGTGAAGTCATCCACGATGACCACGCGGCCAGCCTGCACCAGATAGTCCTTGTTGCGCTTGTACAAAAACTCGGCGCGCAGTGCCTGCTCCGCATGCGAGAGCAGCTGCGCCTGTTCGGGGGTTACTTCCTCCGGGCGCTCCGCGTCGCGCAGCGGCCGGCCCAGCAGCTCGGCAATGCGGTCGTAACCCTCGTCCTGCAGCGAGATGCTGTTGTTGCGCTCGTCAATTTCAAAGTGCTCAGGGCGCAGCTGGCGCACCACCCGTGCCAGCTCCTCATACATGCGCGGGTCATCCTGCGCCGGGCCGGAAATAATCAGCGGCGTGCGCGCACTGTCAATCAGCACATTGTCCACTTCGTCCACAATGGCGAAGAAATGCGCACGCTGGCGGCGCTCCGCCAGCGAATTGGAAATATTGTCGCGCAGGTAGTCAAAGCCAAACTCGTTGTTGGTGCCATAGATTATGTCCGCGTGATAAGCATCGCGGCGCGGCACAACGAGCATCTGATCCGAGTCTTCCTGCGCAGACGGATGGTCGGGCGCGTACATAAAAGCCTTCTGCGCAAAATCGGTGCGGGCTGCATCCTGCAAAATACCCACGTTTAAACCCAGGAAGTGGAACACCGGGCCCATCCAGCGGGCATCGCGCCGCGCCAGATAATCGTTGACGGTGACCAGGTGCACGCCGCGCCCGCTCAAGGCATTGAGATACAAAGGCAGCGTGGCCACCAGCGTCTTGCCTTCGCCCGTGCGCATCTCCGCGATGCGGCCGGCATGCAGCACCTGCCCGCCCACCAGCTGCGCGGGATAGTGGCGCAGCCCAAGCGTGCGCACCGTGGCTTCGCGCACAACTGCAAATGCATCCACCAAGATTTCATCCAGCACGGTCGCTTCTGCTGCCAGCTGCTCTGCGGGTGATCCAGCCGCCGCGCTGGCAGCTGCCAGCTGCTGCCGGAAAGCAACCGTCTGGGCGCGCAGCTCAGCATCACTCTGCATCTGAAAGTGCGCTTCACGCGCATCAATCAGGGCAGCGATTTCCTCATAGCGCTTTACATCACGCGCAGTGGGATTGCCGCCAAGAGCCGTAATAATGCGCTTAAACATGTGCTGATGTTACCCAACAAACACGCGGCAGGCGCGTGCGCGGGAACGGCCGCGCGGAGCGGCTACTCGTTGAAAAGCTCGCCCACGCTGCGCCCCTCGTGCGCGCGCAGGATTACCTCGGCCAGCATTGGCGCCACGGAGAGCACATTCATGTTGGGCAGGCGTTTTTCCAGCGGCACGGGAATCGTGTTGGTGGTCACAATCTCACGGAAGTTTGCGTCGCGCAAACGCTCCACTGCCGGCCCCGAAAGCACCGCGTGCACAAATGAAAGAAAAATTTCGCGGGCGCCGTTCTCGCGTGCAATGCGGCACGCCTGGGTAACAGAGCCGGCCGTATCGCACTCATCATCCACAATGATCACATCGCGGTCGGACACATCACCGACGATGGTGAGCGCCTCTGCGGACGAATCGTTTCCGGCCCGCCGTTTCTCAATGAAGGCCATCGGTATGTTGAGCTTGGCCGCAAAGTTGCGTGCCTTTTTGGCAAAGCCAAGATCAGCCGTCAAAATCACGGGCTGATGCATGCTGCGGCTGCGCTCCTTGAAGTAATCACTCAGCAGGTGGAAAGCCGTCAGCGTGTCGCCGGCGATTGAGAAGAAACCCTGGATCTGGCCGGCATGCAAGTCCATCGTCATATAGCGCATCGCACCCGCCACTTCCATCATGTCTGCCACAAGGCGCGCCGTGATGGGCACGCGCGGCTGGTCTTTCTTGTCCGAGCGCGCGTAGCACAGGTACGGCACAACCGCCGTCAGCCGGCCAACCGAATCCAGCCGCAGCGTTTGCAGCATGATCAAGAGTTCCATCAAGTTGTCGTTCACGGGCGGCGCCGTGGTTTGAATTACATAAACATCCTGCCCGCGCGCGCTGGAATGCAGCCGGCAAAAAATATTGGAGTTGGGGAAGCGCACCAAGTCGCGGCCGCTGAGCGGAACGCCAAGGATGTCAGAAATTTCTTGCGCCAGTTCCGGGCAAGCCGAACCAGCATAGAGCACAATTTCGCCATAGATGCGCGGATTGCGGTTGCGGACTACTGGCATTTTTGAAGGCTTCTAACTGCGGGTGGCGAGCAGTTGCGCGGCAGCTGAATATGGATCCCGGGTGCGGGCGGCAATCGCCGCCACCAATTCGGCCAGTTGTGCCGGCGGCAGCTGCTCCATGAAGGAAGTATACAACTGCGCGCTTAGCTCGCTTGCGAGGGCGGCTTGCGCGCGCAGCGCCTGCCGCTCTGCCCAGCGCCGGCCATCGCGTGCGTGGCTGCGGTGGGCGTTCAAAGCTGCCAGCACGCCTTCCATCCCGTGCTTGCCCAGTGCATCGGTGCGCAGCAATGGCGGCTCCCACGCCTCCGCGCCTGCAGCGGGTTGTGCCAGCGAGAGCGCCAGCGCCAGTGTGCGCTGTGCCGCGTCCGCGTGCGGCAAGTCGCCTTTGTTGAGCACCACAATATCCGCAATCTCCAGCACGCCGGCTTTGATTGCCTGAACTTCATCACCGAGCCCGGGCGCCTCCACCAGCACAACGGTGTGCACCAACGCAGCGATGTCCAGCTCAGACTGGCCAACGCCCACGGTTTCAACCAGCACACGGTCAAAGCCGGCCGCATCCAGCACATCAATGGCGGCTGCGCTGGCGCGCGCCACGCCGCCCACGGCACCGCGGCTGGCCATGCTGCGCACAAACGCACCCGAGTCGTGCACCAGGTCCTGCATGCGGATGCGGTCGCCCAGCACAGCCCCGCGCGAAAACGCACTGCTCGGGTCAATTGCCAGCACGGCTACCGTGTCCCCCGCAGTGCGCAGCTGCGCGGCAAGCGCATTGATGAGCGTGGACTTGCCGGCGCCGGGGGCACCGGTAATGCCCACCAAATGCGCCCGGCCGGTGGCGCTGTAAAGTGCAGCCAACATTGCGCGCGCCTGCGGGGCAGCGCGCTCCACCAGCGTCAGCGCCCGCGCCAATGCACGCCGGTCGCCGGCCAGCACATCATCGGCAATTGTCATAAGTTTGGGAAAATATTTGCGCGTGCGCCCATGCCGCTCATGCGCTGCGCTGCCACTTGCGGGCCGCCTGCGCTGCCCGCCGGCTCAGCTGCCGGGCGGCCGGGCAGCCGCCACGCTTTGCATCACGCGAATGATTTCGCTTGTGCTGGTGCCCGGGCCGAACACTGCGCTTACGCCCTGTGCACGCAGTGCCGCCGCATCTTCTTCGGGAATGATGCCACCCACAAACACGGGAACATCGCCGAGCCCGCGCGCTTGCAGTGCCTGCAGCACCGCCGGCACAAGCACATTGTGCGCACCCGACAGCACCGAAAGACCCACCGCATCCACATCTTCCTGCAGCGCAGCTTCCACAATCATGTCCGGCGTTTGGCGCAAGCCCGTGTAAATCACTTCCATGCCCGCGTCACGCAAGGCGCGCGCAATCACTTTTGCACCGCGGTCGTGGCCATCAAGGCCCGGCTTGGCAATTAGCACCCGGAGTTGGCTGCGCGACATGTGAGTCGCGAAAGTATAACGCAGCCAATATTTAACTGATGGCGGTTTGTTTTCTTGACCCGCCTCGCGCGCGGTGGTACCATCATTAGGTATTTGTTAGCACTCTCGGCCAGAGAGTGCTAATTTTTAGCGCCAATTTATGAGCGACAAACTTTCCTCGCGCCAAGAGCTAATTCTCAGCCTGATTGTGCGCGAGTACATGCAACTGCCGCGTTCCAGCGGTGTAAGCTCCAAGGCGCTTGTAGAAAAATATGACTTGAGCCTCAGCCCGGCAACCGTGCGCAACGAAATGGCAGCCCTTGCAGAAGCCGGCATGCTCTACCAGCCACACACTTCCGCCGGGCGCGTGCCCAGCGACGGCGGCTACCGATATTTTGTGCAGCGCCTTGTGCAGGACGACACGCTGCCCGCCCCCGAGCGGCGCCTGATCAGCCACCAGTTTCACCAGGCGCGTGCCGATGTTGGGCAGTGGAGCCGCCTCGCCGCTTCCATACTTGCGCGCCACACGCAAGCCGGTGCGCTTGTCACCGCACTGCACAGCGGCCAGGCGCGCTTCAAGCATCTAGAGCTGATTGCAACCCGCGAACGCCAGGTGTTGATGGTGCTCGTGCTGCAGAGCGGCCAGGTTCAGCAGCAAATTGTGAGCTTTGACCGGGAGCTTTCGCAAGCCGAGCTGTCCGGTGTTGCCACCAGCGTCACGCAGGCCTGCCACGGCATGGTTGCGCCGGACATCGAAGCCGGCAAGTGGGAAATGTCCGCTGTTCATATTCAGGTGATGCAGCTGGTGGTGGGTGTGATGCGCAGCGCTGATGCGTTTGCGTCCGGCGAGATTTACCTGGACGGTTTTCAAAATCTGCTGGCTGACAGCGACCCGGCCCAGTCGGCGTCGGTGCGCAATGCCATGCAAGTGCTTGAACAGCGTGATTTCCTTGAAGACTTTTTGGCGCAGGCGCTGAGCCCGCAAGTGGGTGGCGTGCAAGTGGTGATTGCCGGCGAGGGCAAGTGGGAAGAACTGCGCGCCTGCTCCATGGTGCTGGCACGCTACGGCGCAGATGATGTGGCCACCGGCACAGTTGGCGTGTTCGGGCCCACGCACATGGCCTACGATCGCGCGATTGGAACGGTGCGCTTTGTGGCTGCGCTGATGACAGATCTGGTGGTGGAAAACTATGCATGATGGAGTACAGCCTGTGAGCGATTCAAATGTTGCGGCGGCTGCCGGCTTGGAAGCAGCTGCCCCGGCAGAAGAACCACAAGCCGCAGCCGAGCCCACACTGGAAGAGCAGCTGGGCGCCGCCAAAGCGCAGGCTGCAGAAAATTTTGACGGCAAGATGCGCGCACTGGCAGAGTTCCAAAACTACAAGCGCCGCATGGAGCGCGAGCTGCAGCAGGCGCGCCAGTACGCAGCTGGCAGCGCGCTCAGCCGCATGATCCCGGTGCTGGACGATCTTGAGCTGGCACTTGGCTCGCTCACCGGCAAAAGCGACAGCAGCGCGTGGCAGGCTGGCGTCAGCCTGGTGCAGCGCAAATTTCGTGCCGCAATCGAGGCGGAAGACATCAAGCTGGTGGGCGCCGAACCGGGGCAGCAGTTTGACCCCGCCGTGCACGAGGCCATTGTGCAGGAAGACAGCCAAGAATTTGCGGCGGGCACAATCATTGCAGTTGTGCGCCATGGCTACCAGCTTGGCGAGCGCATCCTGCGGCCGGCGCAGGTGCGCGTCGCCAAGTAACGCGCCCCACAGGATTCACAAGCATGGCAAAAATAATCGGCATCGACCTTGGCACAACCAACTCTGTTGTGGCTGTGATGGAAGGCGGCGAGCCCACAGTGATTGCCAGTGCCGAAGGTGCGCGCCTGGTGCCATCGGTGGTGGCGGTCAACACCAAATCCAACGAGCGCCTGATTGGCCAGGTGGCGCGCCGCCAGGCAATCACCAACCCGGCCAACACCGTCTACTCCATCAAGCGCTTTATGGGCCGCAAGTTCTCCGACCCGCTGGTGGAGCAAGCGCTCAAGAACGTGGCCTATGAAGCCAGTGCGGCTGCCAACAACGATGTGCGCGTGCGCCTCGGCGGCAAGGATTATTCCCCGCAGGAAATCTCGGCCATGATCTTGAGCAAGCTCAAGGCTGACGCAGAAGCGTACCTGGGGCAGGCGGTTACGCAAGCGGTGATCACCGTTCCGGCGTATTTCAACGATGCGCAGCGCCAGGCCACCAAGGATGCCGGCCGCATTGCCGGGCTGGAAGTGCTGCGCATCATCAACGAGCCGACTGCCTCTGCATTGGCTTACGGCCTTGACCGCAAGTCCGACCAGACCATAGCGGTCTTTGACCTTGGCGGCGGCACATTTGATATTTCCGTGCTGGATGTGGGCGAAGGCGTGTTCGAAGTGCGCGCCACAAACGGCGACACCTATCTCGGTGGCGACGACTTTGACCAGCGCATTATCGATTGGCTGGTTGGCGAGTTCAGCCAGGATCAGGGCATCAATCTGCGCGACGACCGGCAGGCACTGCAGCGATTGAAAGAAGCTGCGGAGAAAGCCAAGATCGAGTTGAGCACAGTCATGCAAACTGAGATCAACCTGCCGTTCATCACGGCGGATGCTGCGGGCCCCAAGCATCTGGCAAGCACGCTTACCCGCAGCAAGCTGGAACAACTGACATCTGATTTGGTGGAGCGCTCGATGGCGCCGGTGCGCCGCGCGCTTGAAGATGCGGGCGTGAAGCCCGCCGGAATTCATGAAGTTGTGCTGGTGGGTGGCATGACGCGCATGCCCGCCGTGCAGGAGGCGGTGCGCAAATTTTTCGGGCGTGAGCCGCACAAGGGCGTCAACCCGGATGAGGTTGTGGCCATCGGCGCTGCCATCCAAGCCGGCGTACTGGGCGGCGATGTAAAGGATGTACTGCTGCTGGATGTAACGCCGCTGACGCTGAGCATCGAGACGCTGGGCGGTGTGGCCACCGCACTTATCGAGCGCAACACCACCATCCCCACGCAGAAGAGCCAGCGCTTCTCCACCGCCTCAGACATGCAGCGCTCAGTGGAAATTAATGTGGTGCAGGGCGAGCGCCCGATGGCAGCCGACAACAAGAGCCTTGGCAAATTCATCCTTGACGGGATCCCTTCCGCTCCGCGCGGTGTGCCGCAAGTGGAAGTAACCTTCGACATTGATGCGGACGGCATCCTCAATGTTTCGGCCCAAGACAAAGCCACCGGCAACCGGCAGCAAGTCACCATTCAGGCCTCGTCCGGCTTGTCGGATATTGAGATTGAGCAGCTGGTGCAGGACGCCGAGAAATACGCCGGCGAAGATCGCAAACGCAAAGAATTGGTGGAAGCATGCAACGCGGCCGACAATGCTGTGTACGCCGCGGACAAAATTTTGCGCGAGCTGGGCGACAAATTAGATCCGCTGGTGCGGCAGGAACTGGAAACAGAAATAACCGCTGCCCGCTCCGCGTTGACAGGCAGCGACCTGGATGCGCTGCGCAGCACAACCAGCGCCTTGCATGCAGCCGTGCAGCGCCTGGGCGCAATTGCCTACCAGGAAGCCGGCAGCGCGCCGGCAAGCCCGGCAGCCGCCCAGACTGCGGACGGCGACATGATTGACGGCGACTATCGCGAAGCCTAGCGCGCTGCCGGTTTACACGCATCCATAAAAACAATGGCTGAGAAGCGGGACTACTATGACGCGCTGGGCGTGGTGCGCGACGCAAACGCGGACCAACTGAAGGCCGCCTACCGCAAGCTGGCCAAGCAGCTGCACCCGGATGTAAACAAGGCACCGGCTGCGGAGGACCAGTTCAAAGAAATTAACGAGGCGTACAGCGTGCTGTCTGACGGCAACAAGCGCGCAGCCTATGACCGCTTCGGGCATGCCGGTGTTGCCAACATGGGCAGCGGCGATGGCGCCGGCGGGTCTCCTTTTGAGGACCTCTTTGAACAGTTCTTTGGCGGCACTACGCGCCGCAATGCCAGTGGGCGCGTGGTGCGGCGCGGTGCCGACCTGCGCTATGACATGACCATCAGCTTTGAAGAGGCTGTGCACGGCGTGGCGCGCGAGATTGAAATTGCGCGCGCCGAAACGTGCAGCCGCTGCAGCGGCAATGGCGCCGAGCCGGGCACCACGCCGGTTAAATGCTCTGCATGCAAAGGCACCGGCGAAGTGCGGCAGGTGCGCCAGACTTTTCTCGGGTCGATGGTGAATGTGGCAGCCTGCGGCGATTGCCGCGGCAGCGGCCAGCGCATTGCATCACCGTGCCGCGATTGCCGCGGCGCCGGCCAGATAGAGGGGCGCCGCAAGCTCTCCGTGAATATTCCGGCAGGCGTGGACAATGAAACGCAGATCCGCCTTTCCGGCGAAGGCGGGCCGGGCGAGAACGGCGGTTCAACCGGCCATCTGTATGTAGTGTTAAGCGTGGAGCCCCATCGCTATTTCCGGCGCCACGAAGATGACATTGTGCTGGAGCTTGAGATCAACATAGTGCAGGCCGCGCTGGGCGAAGACATCACCGTGCCAACCATTGATGGCGACCGGCCGCTAACGGTGCCGGCCGGCACACAGCCCGGGGCTGCGCTGCGCATGCGCGGACTCGGCGCACCGCGCATCAAACGCGGTGGGCGGGGCGACCAGATTGTGGTCTTCAAGGTGGATGTGCCGGCCAGCCTTAACAGCGAGCAGCGCAAACTGCTAAAGCAGCTTGGTGCCACTTTTAAAAACGGCGCGCGTCCGCACGAACCGGGGCGTGAGCCCGGCTTCTTCGAGAGCATCCGCGAGACTCTCGGCCTGTAGTGGCCGCACAGCCCTCCGCGCCGCCAACGGCGTGGCTTGAAGTCTCCGTTACGGTGGATGGCGAGATGGCGGAAGCCGTTGCCGAGGCGCTCGGCCGCTTCGCACATCAAGGCGTCGCGCTGGAGTACGCCGGCCCGCCAGCCGACCCGGACTTCCCACCCGCCGAACCACTCCCCAGCGATGCGCGCATTTGTGTGCGCGCATATCTGCCGGTTGACAGCAGCCTGGATGAAAAACGGTTGCTGGTGGAACGCGCGTTGTGGCCGCTGCAAATGATTGCGCGCGACAGCGGGCTGACCGTGCCCGAGCCTGCCTTCACACTGCTGGCAGCTGCCGATTGGGAGCAGCAATGGCGCGCGCACTACCGCCCGATGCGCATCGGCCAGCGCATACTGGTCGCCCCGCCATGGGAGACATTGCAGCCGGCAGCAGACGCAGCTGTTGTGCGCATCGACCCCGGCCAGGCCTTCGGCACCGGCACGCATCCCACCACGCAACTTTGCCTTGCAGCCCTTGAACAGGCATTGCAACCCGGCCAGCGCGTGCTGGACCTGGGATGCGGCTCCGGCATCCTTGCCATTGCAGCGCTGCAGCTGGGCGCCGCGCATGCAGCTGCGCTGGACATTGACCCTGCGGCCGTTGCCGCCACAATTGAAAATGCGGCAGCCAACGGCGTTGCGCAGCGCTTGCTTGCGCTGCGCGGCTCACTGGCCGAAGCGCAAGCCTACGCGCCCTACCCGCTGGTGCTCGCCAACCTGCTTTCGCGCATCATCATTGAAATGTTGCAGCACGGGCTTTCAAACACGCTCGCTCCGGGCGGAACGCTAATCCTCTCTGGAATTTTGCAGGAGCAGTGCGCCGATGTTACGGCCGCGGTGGAACTTGCGGGGCTGGTGGTGCAGGCCGTGCCGCAATCCGGCGAGTGGGTGGCGATAGTGGCGCAGCACCCGCCGGCAGCTGATTAAAATTTTGCGGTGCGCGGAGTGGCAGCCGCACCAAACTGCAGTGTTTGCTGCCCGCGGCTGGATTGCTAGGCGTACTTAACTTCGGAGAACTTCATCAGTTTGTCCAGCCGGTGCGTCGCGGTAATCTCGCGTACCGTGCCGGATTTGGAACGCATCACCAGTGAGTGTGTGCGTGCGCCCTGCCCAAAATATTTCACGCCCGGCAGCAGCTCGCCGTCAGTAATGCCGGTCACTGCAAAAAAGCAATTATCGGATCGCACCAGGTCCTCGGTGTGCAGTATGCGGCTGGTGTCGTAGCCCGCTGCGCGCCCGCGCTCAATTTCATCTGCGTTGCGCGGAAACAGCTTGCCCTGAATCTCGCCGCCCATGCAGGTAAGCGCACACGCAGCCAGCACCGCTTCCGGCGAACCACCCACCCCCATCAAGATGTCGATGCCGGACTCGGGCCATGCCGTCATCAATGCGCCGGCCACATCACCGTCGGTCACCAGCCGGATGCGCGCGCCCATTGCGCGCACCGCCGCAATCAGCTGGTCGTGGCGCGGACGGTCCAGGCACACTACCGTCAGGTCCTGCACATCGCAGCCCTTGGCGCGCGCCACGCTGCGCAAGTTGTCCGCCGCTGGAGCATTGATGTCAATAGCACCGCGCGCCGTGGGGCCCACTGCCAGCTTTTCCATATAAACAAACGGGCCGGGGTTGTACATTGAACCGCGATCGGCCAGGCCAACTGTGGCCAGCGCGTTGGCACGCCCTAAAGCCAGCAGGCGCGTACCGTCAATGGGATCAACCGCAATATCCACCTGCGGCGCAACTCCGGTGCCAATGCGCTCGCCGTTAAAAAGCATCGGCGCCTCATCCTTCTCGCCCTCGCCAATCACCACTACGCCGTCCATTTCAATCTGGTTCAGCATCACGCGCATGGCGTTGACGGCTGCGGCGTCGCTGCCATTCTTGTCGTTGCGGCCCATAAAGCGCCCGGCAGCCAGCGCCGCCGCCTCAGTGACACGCGCCAGCTCCAACGCCAGATTACGCTCAGTCTTCGGTTCCATTGTGATCCTCTAGCGGGCTCTCATCCGCCCAGAAAAGTTATGTACATGTAACCGACAACGCCCGCCACCAGCCACGAGTCGATGCGGTCCAAGACGCCGCCGTGCCCCATAAAAATGCTGCCCGTATCCTTGACGCCAGCCTGGCGCTTAAACATGGAGATGCCGAGGTCCCCAACCGGGCTGACCAACGCCACCAAGAAACTGGCCTGCAACGCATGCCGCCATGTGAGCAGGCTGCCGGCTTCCACCTTAAACTCCCACATGGCAGCCAGCAACGCACCGAACAACGGCCCCAGCACCAGGCCGCCCACCAGGCCTTCCCATGTTTTGTTGGGGCTCAGCCGCACGCTCAGTTTGTGTTTGCCCAGCAGCCTGCCCACCATATACGCGCCGCCATCCGCAATCCACACGGCCGGCAAAATTGTCAGCGTCCACCACAACCCGTCGGGTAGTGCACGCAGCGCCAGCAGGTATCCGCCCAGCACGCCAAGGTAAAGCGGCACGGCAATCGTCACCGCCCAGTCTTGCAGCGGATGCGCCGCACCGTGCTCGTAGAGCCACGCGTGCCACGCGGTTGCCGCCACCAGCAGCGCTGCGCTGGCCGCACCCAGCCAGTACCCGCGCTCCCACAGCGTGCCGAGGGCAAGAGCCCACACGCCAGCCAGCACCAGCCAACGGGCGGGCAGCACCCCACTGGCGAGCGCCAGCCGCATGAATTCCCACGTTCCTATAGAAAGCAGCCCGAGGACAAGTGCACCGTAGAGCCATCCACCCCTGTAGATGACATACGTCAATGTGGGCGCCAGAATGATCGCGGTGATGAGACGCTGGCGCAGCATCAGCCAGCAGTGGGGGCAACCTGCTCGGAAACTTTGCCGAAGCGGCGCTCGCGCTTGCCAAAAAATTCCAGCGCTTTGCGCAGTTCGCGCTCATCAAAGTCCGGCCAGAACACCGGCGTAAAGTACCACTCGGAGTACGCGCTTTGCCACACCAGAAAGTTGCTGGTGCGGAACTCGCCGCTGGTGCGGATGATCAGGTCCGGGTCCGGCTGCCCGGCTGTGTAAAGGTAATCACTGATGCGCTCAGGGGTGATCTCCCACGAATGCAGCCCGTCCTCAATCATGTGCTGCACAGCGCGCACAATTTCGTCACGGCCGCCGTAGTTGAACGCAAAGTTAAGCACGATGCGCGTGTTGTTGCGCGTCAGCTCAATTGCATTTTGAATCTTGTCTGCCAGGCGCGCATGCACGCCGTCAAGATGGCCAAGGTGCCTGAGCTGCACCCCGTGATCATGCAGCTGCAACAGCCAGTGTTCGATGCGGTCCTCAAGCAAGGCCATCAATCCGGAGACTTCGTCCGGCGGGCGCTTCCAGTTTTCTGTGGAGAAAGCAAAGATGGTTAAATATTTGATGCCATATCCGGCGCACGCATCAACAATGCCGCGCAGATTTTGGGTGCCGGCCTGATGCCCGAACAAGCGCGGCAAGCCGCGTTTCTTTGCCCAGCGCCCGTTGCCATCCAGAATGATGGCAATGTGCTCCGGCACATGTTCTAAATTTGTCTTATCGAGCGGCGGCATTGGGCGGGGGCGGGCAGCAGTCACGGGCACGCCTAGACGTGCATCAGTTCATCCTGCTTGTGCTGGCCAATCTTGGCAATCTCTTCCACATTGCGATCGGTGATGGCTTGCAAATCTTTTTGTGCGCGTTCTGCCTCGTCCTTGGAGATGTCCGTCTCGCGCTCTTTGTCGCGGATGAGGTTGTGTACATCGCGGCGCACATTGCGCACTGCCACGCGTGCTTCTTCCACGCGAGTGCCCACTATTTTTGTGAGGTCACGGCGGCGCTCCTCGGTCAGCGCGGGCAGCACCAGGCGGATTGTTTTGCCATCACTGTTGGGCGTCAAGCCCAGGTCAGAACCCAGAATGGCGCGCTCGATGTCTTTGAGTGTGGAGACATCAAAGGGGCGCACGAGCAACATGCGCGCCTCCGGCACAGAAATAGATGCCAGTTGGTTGAGCGGTGTGGGCTGGCCAAAGTAGTCCACCAAAAGATTTTCAACGAGCGATGGCGACGCACGCCCGGTGCGGATGGTTGTGAGGGTTTCGGTCAACACGCGCACCGCCGATTGCATGCGGTCGCCTGCGTCTTTCAGTGCTGCTTTTACCATAATAGTTTTGGCGCCACCGCTGCCGCCTGCGCCCGGCTGTTATTGTAGCGCACCCGCTGCGCCAGTCCAGCCTCAGGCGTGGATCAGTGTGCCAACCCGGCGGCCCAGCACCGCATCGGTGAGGCTGCCGTCCACCGAAAGGTTGAGCACCACGATGGGCAGCGAGTTGTCCATGCACAGCGAGAGCGCTGTACTGTCCATTATTTGCAGGCGCCGGTTGAGGGCGTCAATGTAAGTCAGCTCGTCAAACTTGCGTGCCGCGGCCGATGTCTGCGGGTCGGAGTCGTAAACCCCATCCACCTTTGTGGCCTTGATCAACACATCTGCGTCCACTTCCATCGCGCGCAGCGCCCCAGCCGTATCAGTGGTGAAGTACGGGTTACCTGTGCCCGCGCCCAAGATCACCACCCGGCCTTTCTCCAAATGCCGGATGGCACGGCGCCGGATGTAGGGTTCCGCGACCGTGTTCATGTCAATTGCAGTTTGCACGCGCGTTGCCACGCCGCGGCGCTCAAGCGCGTCCTGCAGCGCAATTGCATTCATCACGGTGGCCAGCATGCCCATGTGGTCGGCCGTGGCGCGCTCCATGCCAAACTCCATTCCCTCACGGCCGCGCCACAAATTGCCGCCGCCAATTACCACGGCGATCTGTGCGCCCAGCTGCAGCACGGCCTCAAGCTTTTGCGCGAGCGCCTCGGCCCGCAGCGGGTCAATGCCCGCGCCATCGGCGCCACCCAGCGCTTCGCCGCCCAGCTTCAGCAGAATGCGCTTGTACTTGAGATTCTCAGCCACTAATTTGCGCTGCTCAGTTTCCAAGTTCAAAGCGGGCAAAGCGGTGAACCACAATGTTTTCGCCCAGCTTGCCAATTGCCTGCTGCAGCAGTTCGCGCACAGTGATGTCCTCATTCTTGATATAGGGCTGCAGCAGCAGGCATACTTCCTGGTAAAACTTGGAGAGTCGCCCCTCCGCCACCTTGTCCGCCAGCTCTCCGGACTTGCCTTCCTCAATTGCGCGCTGCCGGAAAATGGACTTCTCTTTCTCCACCAGTTCCGGCGGCAGCATGTCCACATCCACACTCACTGGATTGCTCATCGCAACCTGCAGCATGATTTCATGAACCAGTGCCTTGAATTCTGGGGAGCGCGCCACAAAATCCGTTTCGCAGTTAACCTCCACCATAACGGCCACGCGGTTGCCGGGGTGCACGTAACATTCCACCAGGCCCTCTTCCGCACTGCGCCCGGATTTCTTGGCCGCCTTGGCCAGGCCCTTCTCGCGCAGCCAATCAATCGCGCGCGGCACATCACCGGCCGTCGCCTCCAGCGCCTTCTTGCAGTCAAGCATCGGGGCGAAGGTGGCTTCGCGCAGCGCCTTTACCTGGCTTGCACTAACGCTCATTATTCTTCGGCTCCCGCATCCGGTGCCGCGGCGCGCTGCGGGTCGCCATCGTCCGCACCGATGCCGATGCTCACTTTATCCATCACACCCTGGCTCACCCAATCAACATTGTCTTCGTCAATGACTTCGTCTGTACCCGCGGCCACACTCTCCGCAGCGGGATCGTCCTTGCGCATGCCAATGCCTTCGAGCACCGCGTCGGCCATGTGCGCCAGCACCAGCTTGATTGCGCGGATCGCATCGTCATTTGCCGGAATGACATGGTCAATGTTGCTGGGATCACAGTTGGTGTCTACCATTGCCATCACCGGTATTTCCAATTTGTTGGACTCGCGCACAGCGGTGTCTTCGCGGCGCACATCCACAATGAACAGCATCTGCGGCGTCTTCAACATGTTGCGGATGCCGCCGAGGCGATCCACCAGCTTGGAAAGTTTGCGCTCCAGTATCAGGCGCTCTTTCTTTTTTAGCTTGTCCCATTCGTTGGCAGCCTGTGCGCGCTCCATGCGCTCAAGGTCGCGAATGCGCTCCTTGATGGTGCGCCAGTTGGTCATCAAGCCGCCCAGCCAGCGGTTGGAAACGTACGGCATGCCGCAGCGATCAGCCTCGGTTTGAATTGCGTCTTGGGCCTGGCGCTTGGTGCCCACAAACAGCACAACGCCGCCAGCCGCCACAACATCCCGCACTATCTTAAATGCAGCCCGAATTGAGTTGGTCGTTTGCTGCAAATCCAGAATGTGGATGCCATTGCGCTCGGTGAAGATGTACGGCTTCATCTTGGGTTCGCGTTTGTGGGTGCGATGCCCAAAGTGCACGCCAGTTTCCAGCAGCGCCTTCATAGAAACGTCAGCCATGGTGGGGTCCTCCGTTTTATCTTCCGCCCGCATCAACCCGCCCCGGTTCCGCATGTCTCTGCGGCACGGCCGGTTTGGTCCGCCTGGCGTGTAAAATTTTGCCGCCCGATAATGCCGGCGGCTCGCAAATTTTCAACGACATTCTGCCGTTGAAGTTGGGCAATTGTACCATGCCTGCCGCCGCTCACCCGGCAGCTGCCTGCCGGGAAGCCGGCTGGATGCGAAAGAGAGCCAGCAGCGCAGCCAGCGCCAGCAATGCCAGCAGCAGCACCACTGCCAGCGCCAGCAGCAGCATTTGCGGACCGCGCCACTGAAACAGCTGCCCGATGATGTACGGCACGGTCATCACGCCGCAGCTGCTGCCCACAAAAAACCAAGCCGTGGTTGCTCCCGTAATGGGCATGCGCCGCTCGGCCAGCAGCACTGTGGTGGCAAACATAGGGCCGATGCAAAGCCCCATGCCGGCAGCCCCCAGCCACAGCGCAGTTGCGTCTGCGGGCCGGGCAGCGATCACCGCAAGACTGGCAAGCGCGCCTACCAATCCACCCGCCAAAAGTGTGCGTGGACGCACGCGCGCCGAGAGCAAAATACTTAGCAAACGCCCCGCGGTTAACGCGCCCCAATACGCTGCGGTGAGGTAGGCGGCACCGGCTTCATCCGCCAGCCCGCGGCGCAGCGCGTATGTATAAATCCAGCCGCCAAAACTTGCTTCCGCCGCCACGTGCAAAAAAAAGAAGGTCACAATCAGCGGCAGCAGCCCGGGCGGCCGGCCGCCACCATGCTCCACCGCAGCGGCAGCCGGCGGACGCGGACTAGGCAGCAAGACCACCAAGCTCACGGGCAGCATCAGCACCGCCAGCACGCTGTACGCACTCGCATGGCTGCCGCTGGCCGCCAGCATGCGCGCCACAATAATGGGAGACAGCAGCGCACCCAGCCCATAACAGAAGTGGAGCGCATTCATGTACGGCGCAACCGCACTGCCATGCACCCAGACTAAAAGCGCATTGGAGCCCACGTCGAGGCCGCTCTCGGCAAAGCCCCAGCCGCACGCTATTCCCACGAGCGTCCAGAACATTGGAGCATGTGGCACCAACACCAGCATCGCAGACAGCAGCAAGGCAGCCGCAGCCATTACCGCATGGCCGGGCAGCCGGTCATAAAGGCGGCCGGACAAAAGCGAGCCGCATAGATACCCAAGCGAGCGCGCGGTAAACAAAACGCTGATGGCGCCGATGGTCACACCGGTCTGCATCGCCAAGCCGGGCAAGGTTGGGCCAAGCGCAGCGTCTGCCAGCCCCAAGCCCACCAGCGCAGCAAAGTAAGCGCCAGTCTGCAGCTGCCCGCGATATTGTGCCATCAAGGCCGGCATGAGATCACCGCTTGGCGCTGGATTTTAAATGCAGCCACACATACAAGCCGCGCCGATACGCAAGCAAAAAATATTCGGCCGCAAATGATATTGGCGGTCATTAAGTTTTTCTGCAGCTGCGGAGCTGGAGCAGATGGCGGGTTTAGCGCAGTGCCACGCGCGGACTGCGCGCCGGAGATTTTTTACCGGACAGCGTCTCATCAACAATCGGCTGCAGCAGCCTGATGGCAGCTGCCAGACGGCCGGCGATGCGCTCCAAGTACTCTTCTTCAAGCGCCTCACGCGGAAAAGTTTCGTACACCTTGGCCCAGCCGCGATCCCACGGCTCCGCCTCCCACTGGCTCCCCAGCGCGCGCTTCACCTCAATCATGCGCCGGTCGAAGGCCGCCAGCAGCATGGCATTGACGGCGCGGTCGCGGCTCTCAAAATGCAAGCCAAGCTCCAGCATGGCAACCCCCGCCGGGCCGCGCTGCACGCCCATGCTCCACAACTCGTAGTGCACGGTAGCGTCCGCAAAATACAGCTGCGACAGCCATGGCCGGTGCGCGCTGCGAATCTTGCGCAGTGCCGGGTCCGCCTGACCGCGCACCTGCTCGGGCAGCGCGCGCATAAATTCAGAACACTTCACGGTGCCGAGTATACCCATGCTAAAATGCCTGCGTGTTCGGCACGCCCACCCGCGTGCCCGAAGAATGCGCGGAGCTGGTGCCGGCGCTGCGCACCGGGCATGCCGCAATTCTTGAAGCGCTGCAAGCGGGCGGCCTGGCAGCGCCACCCTACCCGCAGCAGCTGCCGGCCGGCAACCCGCAAGGCACCGCGGCCGCACGCGCCTTTGCAATGCAGGGTGTGCTCAAATATCACGGGCTGGCGGACTGGGACTGGCGCACCGCATATCTGCCCAGCATTTCCCTCAACAACGACGCAGCGCAAACATTAACCTGGGTGCAGTTCGACCCCGGGCTGGCTGCCGACGAAGTAACAATTGGTGGCGTGCCGGCCAGCGGCCGCGAATACGAGCGCGTTGTGCGCTGCCTGCAGTTTGTGCGTGAGCAGGCGCGCATTGGCAGCGCGGCGCGCGTGCTTACGCGCAACCAATTGAACAGCAGCGCAGCGGACGGCAGCGCAAAAGGCCTTGGCACCAGCGCATCCGGCTCGGCCGCACTAGCCATGGCTGCACTCGCAGCCGCGTTTGGCCCGCAACTGGGCGCCCATCCGCGCCTGCTCACATGCACGGCGCGCTTGCTGGCCGGCTCGGGCTGCCGCAGCGCAGCCGGCGGGCTGGCACTCTGGCTCTCGTACCCCGGCATCCCGCATGAAGACTCCTATGCCGTGCGGCTTGACCAGCAGGCTGAACTGCGCGATGTGCGCCTGCTTACGGTGCCACTGCCCTCGCGCGCCGGGCTGCACACGGAAGCGGCGCACAAAGATGCGCCGCGCAGCAGCTTCTTTGGTGCGTGGCTGCAAAGCCGCACAGCTGAAGTGCTGCAGTGCATTGCCGCAGCGCAGCGCGGCGACTGGCAGTGCCTTGGCGAGTGGGCGGAGCTGGACAGCATGCGGCTGCACGGCGTCACCATGTCTGGCAGCCGCACCAACAAAATTTTTGCATGGGAGCCCGAGAACATCACGCTCTTTCGCATGTGCAACACACTGCGCAGCGCCGGCACGCCCGTGTACTGCAGCACAGACACCGGGCCGACGGCCGTGTTCATTACAAGCGCGCCGCATGCAGATACAGTGGTGCAGGCAATCAACAGCACGCTGCCAGGCGTTACCGTCGTGCGCGGCGCAATCGGCGGCCCCGCCCAACTGGTGGATGCGCTTGCAGCGCGCCAGCAGCTGCAGCAGTAGCCGCTGCGCCGCGTGTTCACCAACATCTGCGCAGCTTGATGGAATCCTACACACCCCAGCCGCTGTTCGAGTTTGCAACTGCCACGCGCATCATCTTCGGGTGCGGCGTATTGCAGCAGCTGCCGGAACTCGCCGCCGGCATGGGGCGCAGCGTGCTGCTGGCAACCGGCAGCCGCGCTACTACGTCGGATGGCTTGCTGGCGCAGCTTGCAGCCCGCGGGCTGCGGGTGGAACTTTTGCAGGTGCATGGCGAGCCTACTCTAAGCAGTGTCGCCGCAGCCGCGGCGCACGCGCGCGCAGCCAAGTGCGATGTGGTGATTGGAATTGGCGGCGGGAGCGTGCTCGACACCGCCAAGGCAGTGGCTGCGCTGCTCACCAACAGTGGCGACTTGCTTGACTACGTGGAAGTGGCTGGCGGCGGGCAGCCGCTGGCAAATCCGGCAGTTGCCTGCATTGCGGTGCCCACCACGGCTGGCACCGGCGCGGAAGTCACGCGCAACTCGGTGATGTCGGTGCCTGCGCAAAACATCAAGGTCAGTTTGCGCAGTGCTTTTTTGCTGCCGCGCGTGGCGCTGGTGGATCCGCAGCTCACACTGGGCCTGCCGCCGGCCATAACCGCCAGCACCGGCATGGACGCGCTCACGCAGCTGCTTGAGCCGTATGTCTCGCCGCGTGCCAACCCGCTCACAGATGCGCTGGTGCGCATGGCGCTGCCGCGCGCTGCGCACAGCCTGCAGGCAGCGTGGCACGATGGCGCCAACCTGGCAGCGCGCGAAGAAATGGCGCTGGCCAGTGTGTGCGGCGGGCTGGCACTGGCGAACGCGCGCCTTGGCGCAGTGCATGGGCTGGCAGCCGTATTGGGCGGCCGTCTGCCCGCAGCGCACGGCAGCATCTGTGCGCGCCTGCTTCCACTTGTAATGTCTGCCAATGTGCACGCACTGCAACAGCGCGCGCCGCATGCGCCTGCGCTGCAGCGTTATGCCGAAGTGGCGCAGTGGTTGACGGGCAGCCCGCAGGCGCAGCCCGCCGATGGCGCCGCGTGGGTGGCTGCACTTGCCGCCGAGATGGGCATCGCCCCGCTTGCAGCGCACGGACTGACGCCGGCGCTCATTCCAGAGCTGGTGGCCAAGGCGCAGGCATCCAGCAGTATGCAGGGGAACTCACTGCCGCTTTCAGATGCCGAGCTGGCAGCAATCTTGCATCTAGCCCTCTGATGAAACTTTGCGGCCGGCACATGCCAGTACCGGGTGCCCGCCTGCCTGCGAAAAAACGCGCAAATTACGGTCGATCCGCCGATTTCGCACAAAGACAAGTGGCTAAAACCGTGGACACCGGCCGGCCGCGCTAACGAAGCTCTTACTTCAAGCCGATAAATTACGAGTTATCAATTGAGACTTCCACGGGTACACTCTTTATGTTGCCTGATTAATGGGGAACCAAGCCTATGATGCGTTTTGACCGATTTACTGAAAGGGCGCAGGACGCCGCCACACGCGCGTATGAAATCCTGCAGCGCTACGGACACAACCAGGTTGACACCGAGCACATCCTGCTGGCACTTTTAGAGCAGACGGATGGCGCCGTGCCACAGTTGATGGAATCCATGCAGGTGGACAACGGCGCAGCCCAGCAGCGGCTTGATGACGTGCTGCGCGCGAGCCCGAAGGCTGCCATCTACGGCGGCGGAACCGGACAGGTGTTCATCACTCCGCGCGTCAAGCGCATTATTGATTTGGCCAACGAAGAAGCCAACCGCCTCAAAGACGAATTCATTTCCACCGAGCATATTTTTCTTGCAATTCTTTCCGAGCGCAACACAAACGTGGCGCGCATCCTCACTGACGCCGGCGTCACGCGCGAGCGCACGATGGAAGCCATCAAGGAGCTGCGCGGCGGACAGCGCATCACCAGCCCGCAGGCCGAAGGGCGCTATAAAGTACTGGAGAAGTTCAGCCGCGACCTGACGAAGATGGCACGCAACGGCAAGCTGGACCCTGTGATTGGGCGCGACAGTGAAATTTTGCGCGTCATTCAAGTCTTGTGCCGGCGCACCAAAAATAATCCGGTGTTGATTGGCGAGGCGGGCGTGGGCAAGACCGCTATTGTTGAAGGACTTGCACAAAAGATTGCCAGCAACGATGTCCCCGAAATTTTGCACGATAAAACCGTTGTGGCGCTTGACCTCGGCGCCATGATTGCCGGCTCGCGCTTCCGCGGCGAGTTTGAGGAGCGCTTGAAAGCTGCCATCGACGAAGTGCAAAAAGCGCAAGGCGAGATCATCCTGTTCATCGATGAGCTGCACACTGTGGTGGGCGCCGGCGCTGCGCAGGGCGCCATGGATGCCAGCAACATGCTCAAGCCGGCGCTGGCGCGCGGCGAGCTGCAATGTGTGGGCGCCACCACCCTGGATGAGTTTCGCAAATATATTGAGCGCGATGCAGCGCTCGAGCGGCGCTTCGCACCGGTGTACGTGGATGAGCCCAACATCGAAGACACAATTGCAATGCTGCACGGACTGCGCGACCGCTATGAGGCGCACCACAAAGTCACCATCACCGACTCAGCGCTGACGGCCGCCGCGCGCCTTTCGCACCGCTACATCACCGACCGCAAGCTGCCGGACAAGGCGATTGACTTGATGGACGAAGCTGCGGCCAAGCTGCGTGTGGCGCTTTACTCGCTGCCGCCCGCGCTAAAGGAGCTGAAGACCCAGCTGGACCAGCTGCAAGCTGCCGAGGACGGCGCCAGTGCTGCGCGCGATTACCAGCGCGCTGCCGAATGCAAAGCCGAGCGCATGCGCACAGAGGAAGAGTTCCACTCCCAGCGCGACGCGTGGGAGCAAGAGCATCACCTCGACGAAGTGGTGGACGAGAAAGACATTGCTGAAGTGATTGCCTCCTGGACGGGCATTCCATTGAGCCAAATGCTGGAAACAGAATCAGCCCGGCTGCTTGAAATGGAAGAGCGGCTGAAGAAAAACATCATCGGCCAGGACGCTGCCATCAGTGCGCTGGCAGATGCCATCCGGCGCTCGCGCTCCGGGCTCAAGGATCCCAAGCGGCCGATTGGTTCGTTCATTTTTCTGGGCACCTCCGGCGTCGGCAAAACGCAGCTGGCCAAGGCGCTGGCGGGTTTCCTGTTTGATGATGAAGAGGCGCTCGTGCGTGTTGACATGTCTGAGTACCGTGAGCAGCACAGCGTGTCGCGGCTGTTTGGCGCACCGCCCGGCTACGTGGGCTACGAGGAAGGCGGGCAGCTGACCGAAGCCGTGCGCCGCCGCCCGTACCGCGTGGTGCTATTCGACGAAATTGAAAAGGCGCATCCAGAGGTTTGGAATGCGCTGCTGCAAATTCTGGATGACGGCCGCCTCACTGACGGCCAGGGGCGCGTGGTGGATTTTCGCAACACGGTGCTGATCATGACCTCCAACCTTGGCACTGAATTTAACGGCAAGGCTGGCGCGCTGGGCTTTGTGCCGGCAACCGACAACGGCGCACGCGAGAGCAGCGAGAAAATTGAAAAGGCGCTCAAGAAAACTTTTCGGCCGGAGTTTTTGAATCGCATCGACGAGATCATAATTTTCTCGCAGTTGAAGCCCGAGGATGTGCAGGTGATTGTGGACTTGCAAATGCACGAGCTGGGCGAGCGGCTGGCAGAACGCGGGCTGACGGTAGTGTTGACGGCGGCCGCGCGCGTGTGGCTGGCGCAGCAAGGCTACGATCCGGCCTACGGCGCCCGGCCAATGCGGCGCGCACTGCAAAAATATCTTGAGTCACCGCTCTCGACGCGCCTGCTGCGCGGCGAGTTCAGCAAGGGCGACCACGTGATTGTGGACAAAGGCACTGAAGACGGCCTCGAGTTCCGCACCGAGGGCGCAGACACAGCAGCGCTGCCGGTGCCAGCGCTGGCGCACACCGACACACCGTAATTTTCAAAGCTGCGGTGCTGGCGCGCGCCAGCACCGCAGCTTTGAAAGCGTCGAAGCCTGCTGCAGGCTCCCGGGGCGCA
>OFRD01000013.1_pt1 | contig 56907 bp, 49 predicted proteins | sample 1543041 | NCBI WGS metagenome assembly OFRD01 (sample SAMN07774234, study PRJEB24372) | wastewater metagenome | isolation source: Exp Tend CN 100WW | collected 2016-02
TATTGAGATCCGGGGCGAAAGGTTCGCGTATCTTTGGGCGAATTTCAATCAAGACCCAACATAAACCAGATCGCTGTTCCCGCAAGGCCTGTCGAAAATTTCATGACTGATTTAGAAAAGAAATGTGCTCGAATAATTTGCCCTTTCTATCCTTAAAATAAAAATCAGTGACAGACTGCTTCCGCGACAAACCCATCACTCACCCCACAGGTCGAAGGGCTGCTATGGGTCGTGTCCGGACCATCGCAGCCGAGTGATGGACGTCGCCTATCGCTGCTTCGCAGCCATTCCGTGCACCAAACCAAGCACACCACCTACCCCTCCCCATGACAAGCCACACATAGCTTGTTCCCATCCGGGTCTCGGAAATACGTGCCGTAGTAATGCGCGTGGTATTCGGGCCGCAGGCCGGGTGGGCCTTCGCAGGTGCCGCCGTGGGCCAGCGCCAGGGCGTGCACGTCGTCCACTTGTTGGCGTGATGCGGCCAAGAACGCGACCATCTGGCCGTTGCCCGGATGGTGCGGTGCCAGGTTGTGTGGGCGGCCAATGAGGAACAGGGGCCGGGCCTGTGGTGACGATTGCCAGCCCGCCCAAGGTCGGTCTTCTTCCAAGAACCGAAACTGCACACCCAGCGCATCGAGCACGGGTTGGTAAAAGGCCATGGCCCGTTTGAAATCACTCACGCCCACCATGATGTGTGAAAACATGGGCTTGCTCCTTTGTTGACTGTTGTCGGGCTGTGTCTATCAGCCCTTTGCGGGCCAGATGCGCCAAACACAGGCAAGAATAACCTTGCGCGATATCGCTGGGGGCCGTCAGGCCCGTGTGAAACAGCCCCGTTAAGATGGTTGCAAAACCCATTTACCCGTTTTGAAGGACAGAACATGAGCATCCAAACCGTAGGCATCATTGGCGCAGGCACCATGGGCAATGGCATCGCACAGGCGTGTGCTGTGTCGGGCATTCCGGTGGTGATGGTGGACATTTCTGAGGCGGCCGTGGCCAAGGGCATTGCCACCGTATCGGGCAGTCTGGACCGCTTGGTCAAAAAAGAAAAGATCACCGAAGCCGACAAGGCCAAGGCGTTGGGCCTGATCAAGGGCAGCACTTCTTATGACGACCTGAAGACCACCCAGTTGGTCATTGAGGCCGCCACCGAGAACCAGGACCTCAAGGTCAAAATCCTCAAGCAGCTCGATGGCATGCTGCCTGCCGACGTGATCATCGCTTCCAACACCTCGTCGATCTCGATCACCCAGCTGGCCGCTGCCACCCAGCGTGCCGACCGTTTCATTGGCATGCACTTTTTCAACCCCGTGCCCATGATGGCCTTGGTCGAGATCATTCGCGGCCTGCAAACCAGCGACGCCACCCACGACGCGGTGCACGCGCTGGCCACCGCTTTGGGCAAGACCCCGATCACCGTCAAGAACGCGCCCGGCTTTGTGGTCAACCGCATTTTGGTGCCCATGATCAACGAAGCGCTGTTTGTGCTGGCCGAAGGCCTGGCCACGCCCGAAGACATCGATGCGGGCATGAAGCTCGGCTGCAACCAGCCGATCGGCCCCTTGGCGCTGGCCGACATGATTGGCCTGGACGTTTGCCTTGCCGTGATGGAGGTCTACCTCAAGGAGTTTGGCGACAGCAAATACCGCCCTTGCCCCTTGCTGAAAGAAATGGTCGCTGCCGGGCGTTTGGGCCGCAAGACAGGACAGGGCGTTTACAGCTACTGATGCCTTGGCCCGAAGCCTCGGGCTGCGGCTTCGGTCGTGCGCCACAATCGGCGCATGACCGAAACGAACGCTTTGCACCCTTACGCTGAACTCACCCCGGATCGGGTGATGGACGCTTTGACCGATTTGGGCCTTTGGCCCGATGGCCGTTTGCTGGCGCTCAGCTCTTACGAAAACCGCGTGTACCGCGCCCATTTGGATGAGCCGGTGCAAGGCGCGTCGGCGGTGGTGCTCAAGTTTTACAGGCCTGGCCGCTGGAGTCGTGTGCAGATCCAAGAAGAGCACGACTTTGCCGCCGAGCTGGTGGCCGCCGAGGTGCCTGTGGTGGCACCGATGACCCTGAATGGGCAGACCTTGCACCCAACGGCAGGCTTTGATTTTTCGGTCAGCCCTTTGCGCGGTGGTCGCCCGCCGGAGCTGGATGATTTCGAGGTGCTGGAGTGGATAGGTCGCTTTTTGGCCCGCATCCACACCGTGGGCGCGGCCAAGCCCTTTGCACACCGGCCCACGCTCGATGTGCAGACCTTTGCGCTGGAGCCTGCCCAATGGCTGCAAACCCATCAGATGATTCCGCTGGAAGTCGAGCGCGAATGGCGCGATGCGCTGGTGCCCGCGCTGGCCTTGATCGAAGCCGCGTTTGCGCAAGGCGCGTCAGATCGGCGCTTGCTGCGCCTGCATGGCGACTGCCACCCCGGCAATATTTTGTGGACACCTGCCGAGCTGCCCGGAGGTGGCCCGCACTTTGTGGACTTGGACGATGCCCGCATGGGCCCCGCGGTGCAGGATTTGTGGATGCTCTTGTCGGGCGACCGCCGTCAGCGCACGCAGCAGCTGTCGGCGCTGTTAGACGGTTATGAACAAGTGCGCGACTTTGACCGTGCTGAGTTGCAGTTGATCGAGGCGCTGCGTACTTTGCGCTTGATCCATTACAGCGCCTGGCTGGCGCGGCGTTGGGAAGACCCGATTTTTCCGATCAACTTTCCGTGGTTTGGCACGCCCGACTATTGGCGCGGACAGGTGCTCATGCTGCAAGAGCAGGTGGAGCAAATGCAGGAAGCGCCGCTCAGCGTGTGAGCTGAGCGTGTGGGCTCAGCGCCGCGCAGGCTGCACGCCCAGCGCCATGGCGCAGCCGATCAGCGCAGGTTGTTCGGCGCGGATCACGTAGGTGGGGATGCGCTTCATGTAGGGCTCGAAGCGGCCTTTGGCCTCAAACGCCGCCCTGAAGCCCGACTGCGCAAAGTAGTCGCCCAAGCGCCCGATCACCCCGCCGCCAATGTAGATGCCGCCGCGTGCGCCCAGCGTCACGGCCAGGTTGGCCGCCGCGTTGCCCAGCAAACGGCACATGCGCTCCAGCGCTTCTTCGCAGGCCACGTCTTTGGCGGCCAGTGCGCGTTCGGTCACCTGCGCGGCCACCAGGGCTTCGGCCTCGGTGCCGTTCAACTCACAAATGGCGCGGTACAAATTTTCCAGGCCCATGCCCGAGACCACGCGTTCGACAGAAACGTGGGGGTGGCTGCGCCACAAGATGCGCAAGATGTCGGCCTCGCGCTCGCAAGTGGGCGACATGCTCACATGCCCGCCTTCGCCCGCAATGGGCACCCAGTCGCCCCTGCGCGAACGCACCAGCGACGACACGCCCAAGCCCGTGCCCGGTCCGATCAGGCCTTTGGGGGCATCGGCCACGGGCTGGCCCGAACCGATTTGTTGCAGGTCGCTGCCTTGCAAGGCCGGGGCGGCCATGGCCATGGCTTCCCAGTCGTTGAGCATCAAGAGGCTGTCCAGCCCCAGTGCTTGGCGCGTGGCCTCGATGGAAAACTGCCAGTGGTTGTTGGTCATCTTCAGCACATCGCCGTCGATGGGGTTGGCAATGGCGATGCACGCTTGCTGCACACGGGGCTGGCCCACTTGCTGCAAATAAGCCGCCGCCGCTGCCGCCAAGTCGGCAAACTGGCCGGTGGGCAAGGTGATCTCTTGTGTGATGGGCGTGCCGTCGCCGTGCACCAGCGCAAAGCGCGCATTGGTGCCGCCAATATCGCCCAGCAGGCGAGGGGTTTGAGCGTGGGGTGTGTTCATGGGGTCAGGCCGGTGGCAGAGGAAGTCAACGCACGCGAGGGTATCAGCCTGAGCGTGCCTGTGGGGCGGGCCGAGTTACCAACAGGGTTCAATTTGCAGGGGCCGGTGACAGCGGCAGGCGGATCGACACGCAAAGGCCATGGGGCTGAACGGCATCGAGCTGCACCTCGCCATGGTGGCGCTCCACGATTTCCTTGACGATGGCCAGGCCCAGGCCGCAGCCTTGGCCCACATCGCTGGCCCGCACAAAACGCCCGAACACGCGTTCGCGATCGGCCGGGGACAGGCCCGGCCCGGTGTCCGAGACTTGCAACAAGGCCTGTGGCGTGGCGCTGGCCCAGTCGGCCATCACCCGCACGGTGACCTGGCTGCCGGCTCCGGCGTAATGCAGCGCGTTGTCGATCAGGTTGGTCAGTGACTCGCGCACCAGCAGCTCGTTGGCTTCGATCCAAACCGGCACCGTGGCGCTGTCGTCCAGGCCCAAATCAATCTGGGCACGCAGTGCACGCGGCACCCACTCGGCCGTCAGTGTTTGGGCCAGGCGTTGCAGGTCAAAGCGTTTGCGGTCTTGCGCCATCACCGATTCGGGCTCGGCCCGTGCCAGCGTCAGCAGCTGGTTGACCAGGTGGGCGCTGCGGGTGGCGCTGTCGTGCACGCGCTGCAGGCGGGCCCGCAGTTCGGGGTCAGAGGTCGATTGCAGGGCGATTTCGGTCTGGCTTTTGAGGCCCGCCAAAGGCGTGCGCAGCTGGTGTGCCGCATCGCCAATGAAGCGCTTTTGCGTGGCCACGGTGTTTTGCACGGCGGCCAGCAAGGTGTTGATGGCCGTGGCCAGCGACCACAACTCGCGCGGGGCCGAGGCCAGTTGCAAGGGGGCCAGATCGGTCGGGGCGCGGCCTTCGACCTGTTGGCGCAAACGGGCCAAGGGCGACAAGCCTGCGCGAATGCCCAGCCACACGATCAGCGTCATCAACAGCACCAGGCTGGACATGGGCAGCAACATGTCCACCAAAATGCGTTGGGCCAATTCTTCGCGGTTGGCGCTGCTGCGGGCCACTTGCACCAGCATGGTTTGTGGGGCGTTGACTTCGTCGCCAAAGCGCAGGTACAAGGCCACCAGTCGCAGGGGCTGGCCCGTGGTCGCGTTCAGCGCAGCGCGGCCCTGCATCGGCATGGTGCCGTCGTAAAAATAAGGGGTGTTCAGTGCGGGCTCGACGGGCGCTGCATCCTGTGTGGGCAAGACCGGGGCCGGCAAAGACTGGTTGCCCAAAATGAACTGACCCGGCGGCGAGCTGACCATGTAGAGCAGTTTGTCGGCCGGGTCGGCCTCGAGCACATCTTGCGCGGCACGCGGAAAGTCGATCAGCAAACCGTTGCCAATGGGTTTGAGCTGCCGTGCCAGCGAGCGGCTGGCCTGCAACAAGCTGGCGTCGATCGCCTGGTTGGCGTAACCCGCTGCAAATCGGTAGGTGGCCACACCGCCCGCCATCCACAACACCAGTTGGGGCAGCAACAGCCACAGCAGCAGCTGGCGAGCCAGCGAGACGCCCGCTTGCCCCGCATGGGTCGAGGGTTCATTGGCCTTGGCGGTCATGCGCGATGGCTCAGCATGTAGGGCGGTCTGTCACGCTTGGGCTTCCAGCAAGTAGCCCAGGCCGCGCACCGTGCGAATGACCAGCCCCGCATCTTCCAGCTTGCGGCGCAAGCGGTGAATGTAGACCTCGATCGAGTTGCCGCCACCGGTTTCGCCGCCCTCGTCGCTCCAGGCCTGGTTGATCTGTTCTTTGGTGACCACTTTGTCGCGCTGGTTGACCAGCAGTTCCAGCAGCGTCCATTCGCGGCCGCTCAGCTCCAGTGGCTCGCCACCCACCAATGCGCGGCGTGATGTGGCATCCAGCGAGAGGCGACCAAAGGGGGCTGAGGCGCTGGCCGGTTGCGTGCGCCGCAGCAGGGCTTGCAGGCGGGCCAGCAGCTCGGGAAAGTCAAAGGGTTTTGTCACGTAGTCGTCCGCGCCAGCTTGCAGACCGGCCACCCGGTCGTCCAGCGCATCGCGGGCCGACAGCAGCAGCACGGGCAAGGTGGGGTGGGTTTGGCGGACATGCTGCAACACGGCCAAGCCGTCCATCATGGGCAAACCGATGTCCAGCACGGCGATGTCGAAATGCTGCTTTTGGAGCAGATAGTCGGCCACGGCCCCGTTGGGGGCGTGTTCCACCTCAAAACCAGCGCCGCCCAGTTGGGTGGTCAGGGCGTCGGCGAGCATGGCATCGTCTTCGGCAAGCAGCAATTTCATGCCCGAAGCTTAATGGATTGTTCAGTCTTTGGCCTTCAAATCGGCAAATTCGGGCTTAGGGTTTAACCTGATGTTAATTAATTAACGGAATATTAATATTCGATCCGTCGAGGTTCATGTGGCTATTTCGCCGCCTCGCACATCCACTCAGGTCCTCAGTGGCCCTTACAAGGAGACTCTCTTGAAATCTGCTCAATTGTTCCAACGTTCGATTCTCGCCACCGCCACAGTGCTGGCCTTTGCCGCCCATGCTGGCGAAGTCGAAGTGCTGCATTACTGGACCAGCGGCGGCGAAGCCAAATCGGCCGCAGCCCTGAAAGCCACTTTGCAAGCCAAAGGCCATGTCTGGAAAGACTTCGCCGTGGCCGGTGGCGGTGGTGACAACGCCATGACCGTGCTCAAGTCGCGCGTGGTTTCGGGCAATGCCCCAGCCGCTGCACAAATCAAAGGCCCTGCTTTGCAAGAGTGGGCTGGTGAAGGCGTGTTGGCCAACATCGACGATGTGGCCAAGGCCGAGAAGTGGGACAGCCTGCTGCCCCCCGTGGTCGCCAACGTCATGAAATACAAGGGCAACTACATTGCCGCCCCTGTGAACGTGCACCGCGTGAACTGGCTGTGGGCCAGCAACGCCGCGTTCAAGAAGGCCGGCGCCAAAGTGCCGACCAACTGGGACGAGTTCTTTGTGGCCGCTGAAGCCCTGAAAAAAGCCGGCATCATCCCCGTGGCCCACGGTGGTCAAAACTGGCAAGACTTCACCACCTTCGAGAGCGTGGCTCTGGGTGTTGGCGGTGCCGACTTCTACAAACAAGCTTTGGTGCAATTGGACCAAGCCGCTTTGACCGGCGCGACCATGACCAAGGTGCTCGACACCTTCAAGAAGGTCAAGACCTACACCGACAAAAACGCACCTGGCCGTGACTGGAACCTGGCCACTGCCATGGTCATCAAGGGCGAAGCCGGTATGCAGTTGATGGGTGACTGGGCCAAAGGCGAATTCGTCGCTGCTGGCAAAAAGCCAGGTGCTGACTTCACCTGCGCTGCAGCACCTGGCACCGCCAAGTCCTTCACTTTCAACGTGGACTCTTTTGCCATGTTCAAGCTGAAAAACGAAGCCAACAGCCAGGCCCAAAAAGACTTGGCGACCGCCATCATGTCGACCGATTTCCAAGAAGTGTTCAACCTGAACAAGGGCTCTATCCCTGTTCGTCTGAACATGAACCTGGCCAAGTTTGACGACTGCGCCAAGCTCAGTGCCAACGATTTCGTGGCCACGGCCAAAAACGGTGGCCTGGTGCCATCGGTCGCCCACGGCATGGCCATCGGTTCGGCCACTTCGGGTGCGATCCAGGACGCCGTCAGCCAGTTCTGGAACGACGACAAGATGAGCAGCAAAGACGCTCAGGCCAAGATCGCCTCGGCAGCCAAGGTCAAGTAAGTCTTTGAGCCACCTTTAAGGTGGCTAGAACAAACCCTTGGGGTTTGTTGTCTCTTTTGCCACCGGGCTGCAGGTCACAAGCTTGCAGCCCGCGTCGGCCTCTGATTGGATCACCCATGTCTGCATCATCCCCCCAGCAAGCTGCGTGGCTACCCAAGCTGGTCATTGCACCCAGCTTTGTGGTGTCTCTGCTGTTCATTTATGGCCTGATGGCCTGGAACGGCTACCTGTCCATGTCCGCCTCGCGGATCTTGCCCAATTACGAATTTGTCGGCCTGCAGCACTACGCTGCCCTGATGGAAAGCGATCGCTTTCAAGTGGCCATGACCAATATGGCCGTGTTTGGCGTTTTGTTCATTGGCGGTGCCATGGCACTGGGCGTGTTGCTGGCCATCCTGCTGGACCAAAAGGTGCGCGGCGAAGGCGTTTTGCGCACCATTTATTTGTACCCGATGGCGATTTCTTTCATCGTCACCGGTACCGCCTGGAAGTGGATTTTGAACCCCGGCCTCGGGCTTGAACACCTGATGCGCAGCTGGGGTTTCACCAGCTTCAGTTTTGACTGGCTGGTGCAGCAAGACATGGCCATTTATTGCGTTGTCATTGCCGGTGTGTGGCAAAGCGCGGGCTTTGTCATGGCATTGTTTTTGGCCGCGCTGCGCGGCATCGACGACTCGATCATCAAAGCCGCCCAAGTGGACGGCGCGAGCTTGCCGACCATTTACTGGCGCATCATTTTGCCCAGCTTGGGTCCGGTGTTTTTCAGCACCTTGCTGGTGGTGTCGCACTTGGCCATCAAGAGCTTTGACTTGGTGATGGCCTTGACTGCGGGCGGCCCTGGTTATGCCACTGACTTGCCCGCCACCTTCATGTATGCCACCGCATTCACACGCGGCCAGATTGGTGTGGGCGCGGCCAGCGCCACCGTGATGCTGGCCACCGTGGCCGCCATCGTGGTGCCTTACCTTTATTCTGAATTGCGAGGCAAACGATGAACCGCCTGAACTTTCATCGCCTGATCCTGTGGAGCATGTTGCTGTTGTTTGCGGCCTGGTTTCTGGTGCCCTTGTATGTGATGCTGACCACGTCGTTGAAAGACGCAGAACAGCTGCGCGCCGGCAATCTGCTGAGCCTGCCCACCGCCCCCACGCTGGACGCATGGTTCAAGGCCTGGGGCAGTGCCTGTACGGGGGTGCAGTGCGAGGGCCTCAAGCCCTTTTTCTGGAACTCGATGGTCATGGTCGTGCCTGCGGTGCTGTTGTCCACCCTGATCGGCTCGCTCAACGGCTATGTCTTGAGCAAGTGGAAATTTCGCGGCAGTGAAACCCTGTTTGCCTTCATGCTGTTTGGCGTGTTCATGCCCATGCAAGTGGTGCTGCTGCCCATGAGCCAAGTGCTGGGTTGGTTGGGCGTGGCCAGCTCGATCTGGGGCCTGATGTTGGTGCACGTCGTGGCGGGCATTCCATCGACTACGCTGTTCTTTCGCAACTACTACATCGGCCTGCCGGATGAATTGATCAAGGCCGCGCAGCTGGATGGCGCGGGTTTCTGGATGATCTTTCGCCGCATTGTGCTGCCGCTGTCGTTGCCGATTTTGGTGGTCACGCTGATCTGGCAGTTCACCAACATTTGGAACGACTTTTTGTACGGCGTGGTGTTCTCGGGTGCCGACAGCAAACCGATCACCGTTGGTTTGAACAACTTGGCCAACACCTCAAGCGCCGTCAAGGAATACAACGTGGACATGGCCGCCGCGCTGATCGCGGCATTGCCCACCCTGTTTGTGTACGTGGTGGCTGGTAAATATTTTGTGCGCGGCCTGACGGCTGGCGCAGTCAAGGGGTAAATCATGGGCGCACTCGCCATTCGCAACATCCACAAGACCTACAACGAGACGGTCCACATCCTCAAGGGCATCGACCTCGAAATCGAAGCCGGCGAATTTTTGATCTTGGTTGGCCCGTCCGGCTGCGGTAAATCGACCTTGTTGTCGATGATCGCTGGCCTGGACCACCCCACCAGCGGCAGTATCCACATTGGTGACCGTGACGTGACGAACTTGCCCAGCAAGGACCGCGACATCGCGATGGTGTTCCAGAGCTACGCGCTCTACCCCAATATGACGGTGGCGCAAAACATCGCCTTTGGCCTGGAGATCCGCAAGGTGCCCAAGGCTGAGCGCAAAGCGGCTGTCGACCGCGTGTCGGCCATGCTGCAAATCGGGCACCTGCTCGATCGCAAGCCGGGCCAACTGTCGGGCGGCCAGCGTCAGCGCGTGGCGATGGGCCGTGCTTTGGCGCGTGACCCCAAGCTGTTCTTGTTTGACGAACCGCTGTCCAACCTCGACGCCAAGCTGCGCGTGGAAATGCGCGCCGAAATCAAACTGCTGCACCAGCGCACCCAAACCACCACGGTGTACGTCACGCACGACCAAGTCGAAGCCATGACGCTAGGCGACCGCATCGCCGTGATGAAAGACGGCTTGGTGCAACAGTTCGGCACGCCAAACGAGATTTACAACCACCCCGCCAACCGCTTTGTGGCCGAGTTCATCGGTTCACCTGCCATGAACATGGTGGACGCGCAATGGCTTGGAGCTGCATTGACGGCCCAGGGTGTGGAACTGGCCACCACCGACGCGCAACGCGCTGCGGTGCAAGCGCACGGCAGCGCCGAGCTGGTCTATGGCTTGCGTCCCGAAAGCATCGGCTTTGCCGCCACGGGCTTGCCCGGCAAGCTCAGCATGATCGAGCCGACCGGCCCTGAAACCTATGCCACGGTGGACACCGCCGCAGGCAAGCTGACAGCCCGCGTACCCGGCGTTTTGCAAGCGGCAGTGGGCGACGCGGTGCACCTGCAATGGTCGGCCGAGCAGTCGCATTTGTTTGACCGCGCCAGTGGGGTTCGGGTGGGCTAAATGGTTGACGGATTGAGGGGCCAATCAGCGCGGCTAACCGCCCTCTCCTGATCAGGGTGTGCCGAGGCGTTCAGCCTTGCGCACCCGCCAAAACAGCCAGCTGGCAATGCACAGGTTCAGCAAGTTCCACGCAATGCCATTCAAAAAGGCGGCGTGGTAACTGCCCGTCACATCAAACACCCAGCCCGACATCCAGCCGCCCAAGGCCATGCCCAGCAAGGTGGCCATGATGACGGCACCCACGCGGGCACCGGCTTCTTGGGGGGCGAAGTGTTCGCGCACGATGATCGCGTAGGACGGAACGATGCCGCCCTGGAACAAGCCGAACATGGCCGACACCAGGTACAGCGGCACCATGCCATCAAAGGGCAAAAACATCAGCAGCGCCACGCCTTGCAAAAACGAGCCCAGCAGCAAGGTGCGAATGCCGCCAATGCGGTCGCTGATCAGGCCAAACACCAGGCGGCTGACGATGCCGCTGGCCAGCATGAGCGAGAGCATTTCTGCGCCGCGTGCCGCGCCAAAACCCAGGTCGGTGCAATAGGCCACGATGTGCACCTGCGGCATGGACATGGCCACACAACACGCCACACCCGCCACGCACAGCAAGCTCTGCGCTTGCGCGGGCTTGAGGCCAAAGGGCCGGTTACGGTCCAGCACGGGGGCGGCCGCGTTGGTGTTGGCGGGTGCGAGCGTCACCAGCGGTGGGCGCTGGCGCATGCGCAGGGCCAACAAAAACATGCCCAACCCGCAAAAAATGCCCAGCAAAATATAGGTCTGCCGCCAGCCTAAAGTTTCAACACCGCGCTGCACCAGTGGTGGCCAGATCGTGCCCGCGATGTAGTTGCCGCTGGCGCAAATGGCCACGGCAATGCCGCGTCGGCGGTTCCACCACAAGGCGGTGTCGGCCATCAAGGGTGCAAAGGTGGACGAACTGCCCACAAAACCCATCAGCGCATGCGCTAGGCCAAAAGCCCAGATGCTGCCCGACATGCCCGCCCACACAAAGCCGCCGCACACGGCCAGCGCACCCACCCACAGCACGGGCATCAAACCATGGCGGTCGGCCATGCGCCCGGTCACCAGACCGCCCAAGCCTAGGCTGATCATCATCAGCGTGTAAGGCAGTGAAGCATCGGCCCGGCCCACGCCAAACTCGGTCTGCACCACAGGCAGCACGACCGAGACGATGTACATGCTGCTGTTGCCCAACACCACCAAACCCAGTGTGACCAGCAAACGCCAGGCGGCTTGGCGAGAATCGATGAGGGACGGGTCGGCGGGAAGGGTTTTCATCGGGCTCAATCTAGCCGATGTCGTGGTGTTGGCTTGTCTTGTGGGTTACTGGTGTGCGGTGGCGTGTTTCGCAAGGCTTCGCGGGCATTCAAGTCAAAAAAGCCCCGCCAAACGCAAGTCTGGCGGGGCTTTTGCTGGGGTCATGGATCCCGGATCAAGTCCGGGATGACCAAGAGTGAGAGGTCCAAGATGACCCAGATTGAAAGGTCCGGGGTGACCAAGGGGGAAAGGTCCGGGGTTGCTGGCGGGCTTAGCTCAGCAGCGCATTGACCCGTTTCACATAGGCCGCGGGGTCGGCGGGCAAGCCGCCTTCGGCCAGCAGGGCTTGGTCAAACAGGATGTGGGCGAGGTCGTGGAAGTGGACCGAGCCGTCGAGCTTTTTGACCAGCGCGTGTTCGGGGTTGACTTCGAGCACGGGCTTGACTTCAGGGGCCTGCTGCCCGGCTTGCTTGAGCATGCGGGCCAGTTGCATGCTCATGCCGTCGTCGGTCACCACCAGGCAGGCAGGGCTGTCCACCAGGCGGCTGGTCACGCGCACGTCTTCGGCTTTGTCCTTGAGTGCTTCTTTCAGTTTGGCCAGCACGGGCTTGAAGGTTTCGGCGGCCTCTTCGGCGGCTTTCTTTTCTTCTTCGTCTTGCAACTTGCCCAGGTCAAACGCGCCTTTGGCCACGCTTTGCAGCGGGGTGCCATCGAACTCGTGCACAAAGTTCAGTGCCCACTCGTCCACGCGGTCGGTCATCAGCAAAACCTCGATGCCTTTTTTCTTGAAGACTTCGAGTTGCGGACTGTTTTTGGCGGCGGCCAGAGTGTCTGCGGTGATGTAGTAGATCGCGTCTTGGCCTTCTTTCATGCGGGCTTTGTAGTCGGCCAAACTCGTCATGCCTTTGATGCTCACGTTGTCATTCGACGATGCAAAACGCAGCAGTTTCGACAAGCGACCTTGGTTGCCAAAGTCTTCGCCCAGGCCTTCTTTCAGCACCGCGCCGAACTCGGCATAGAACTTGGAATACTGGCCGATTTTGGCTTTGTCTTCCTCGCTCAAGACATCAGAGACCCCTTCGGTCGTTGCGTCGCTAGCCCCTTCGCTGGCTTCAGGCGCTTTGTCGTGTTTGGCCAGGTCTTCGAGCATCGACAGCACGCGCTTGGTGCAGCCTTCGCGAATGGCTTTGACGTCGCGGCTTTCTTGCAGCAGCTCGCGGCTCACGTTCAAGGGCAGGTCGGCCGAGTCCACCACGCCTTTGACAAATCGCAGGTAGCTGGGCATCAGCGCTTCGGCCTCGTCCATGATGAACACGCGCTTGACGTACAGCTTGATGCCAGCTTTTTTGTCGCGGTTCCACAGGTCTTGCGGGGCTTTGCTGGGGATGTAGAGCAGCTGGGTGTATTCGGTGCTGCCTTCGACGCGGTTGTGCGTCCAGGTCAGCGGGGCTTCAAAGTCGCGGCTGATTTGTTTGTAGAAGTCGGCGTATTGCTCGTCGGTGATGTCTTTCTTGGGGCGGGTCCACAGGGCGCTGGCCTTGTTGATGGTTTCCCACTCGCCGGTCTTGACCATGGCGCCGGGCTGGCGGCCGCCTTCTTCGTTGTTCGGCTCGATCAGTTCGCCGTCTTTCCACTCTTCCTTTTCCATCAGGATGGGCAGGCTGATGTGGTCGGAGTATTTGCCGACAATTTCTTTCAATTTCCAGCTGTTGGCGTAATCCAGCGCTTCTTCGCGCAGGTGCAGGATCACGCTGGTGCCACGTTCGGCGCGGTTGATGGTCTCGACTTCAAAGTCGCCTGTGCCGCCGCTGATCCAGCGCACGCCTTCTGCGGCTGGTGCGCCTGCGCGGCGGGTTTCGACAGTGATTTTTTCGGCCACGATGAAGCCTGAGTAAAAGCCCACGCCGAACTGGCCAATCAGCTGGGCATCTGACTTCTGGTCGCCGCTCAACTTGTTCATGAAGTCTTTGGTGCCGCTCTTGGCGATCGTGCCCAAGTGGTCAATCGCTTCTTGCGCCGTCATGCCGATGCCGTTGTCGGTGATGGTCAGTGTCTTGGCCGTTTTGTCGAACGACAAACGCACTTGCAATTCAGGCGCGTCTTCGTAGAGGGCGGTGTTGTTGAGCGCTTCAAAGCGCAGCTTGTCGCAGGCGTCAGAGGCGTTGGAGATCAGCTCGCGCAGGAAAATCTCTTGGTTGGAATACAGCGAGTGGGTGACCAGGTGCAGCAGTTGTGCGACTTCGGCCTGAAAGGCATGGGTTTGCTTGCTCATATCGATTCGAGGTGTAAAAAAAGATCAAAAAACAACAACGCCCCACAGTTTGGGGCGTTGAGGCGGGATTTCAAGAGGGGGTTTATTTTGACAAGCTGCCGACTTCTTTGTTCCAGCGCTCAAGTAAGCGCCGGCGCTCGGCGGATTTGCCATATTTTTCAAAGTCATATTTGATCAGGCGCACGTTGTCCATGGACGGGATGCGTGGATCAGGCTTGAAGGTCTTGTTGGCCGGGCTCTGCAGGCTGTCGGCTTTGGCGCCAATGCTTTGGCCTGCAGGGCTCATGAGCCAGTCGTAATAGCGCTTGGCGTTGGCCGTGTTGCGTGCGCCTTTGACCAGCGCAATGCCACCGATTTCATAGCTGGTGCCTTCACAAGGTGCTGCGGTGGCCACCGGGTATTTGTTGTGTCGCCAGCCGTCAAAACCAAAAATAAAGCTGATGCCTACCGCCACTTCGCCCTTGGCGACGTTGGGCGCTTGCGCGGTGCCGCTGCGGGTGTATTGGGTCACGTTTTTGTGCAGGGCCTTCATGTAATCAAAGGCCGCGTCTTCGCCCATCATCTGCACCAGCCCAGCCAGGATGGTGTAAGCCGTGCCGCTGGATGCGGGGTGCGAAATTTCGACTTCGCCCTTATAGATGGGCTTGACCACATCCGACCAGCACTTGGGCTCGGGCAATTTCTTTTTCTTGATCAGCTCGGTGTTCCAGCCAAAGCCGATGGCACTGGTGTAAAAGCCGCCCACCATGTTTTGTGTCATGGCGTATTGGCGCACGCTCCAGCTGTGCAGGTCGTTCAGGTAGTCGGGTCGGTAAGGGGCCAACAGGCCGATTTCTGCGGCCTGCAAAAACGGGTCACCTGTGCCTCCCCACCAGATATCGGTCTTGGGGTTGGCTGCTTCGGCACGCAATTGGGCTAGGGCTTCACCGGTCGCTTTGCGGGTTTGGTTGACGGTGACGCCAGTTGCCTTGGTGAATTCTTTGGCGGCCATTTCGCACCAGCTTTGGTCGGTGCTGCAAATCGCGTTGAGGCTGCCTGTTTGGGCCGATGCGGCACCGGCAGCCAGAGCGGCTGCCATGACAAAATTGACTGTGAACTTCAGGGGCATTTGGCGTCTCCAGAGTTGATGGGTGAGCTTGTCGGAGGTTTCAGCTCCGACATGCAGCGGTCGCTGTCAAAACGATTCGTTAGGCCCCAGATAGCGCCATTGCCCCGCAGGCATTTGCCCCAGTTGCACGCCGCCCATGCGGATGCGTTTGAGGCCGACCACCTTCAGGCCGACCTGCTCGCACATGCGGCGGATCTGGCGTTTTTTGCCTTCGGTCAACACAAAGCGCAGCTGCTCAGGGTTTTGCCACTCCACCTTGGCGGGCTTGAGCGGTTTGCCGTCCAGGCTAAGGCCATGGCGCAAGCGCGCCAGTTGGGCTGCCGGGAACACGGCTTGGACGTTGGCACTCACCCGGTCAAAGTCGCCAATCACGGTCAGTTGGTTGGCTTTGCCGCCATAGGTGGCCGATGCGGCAGAGGCGGCGGCGGTGTTTTCGTGGCCGGTGTAGGCCACGCGCACCAGGTACTCTTTTTCCATCTCCGAGTCTTCGCCGATCAGCTGACGCGCCACGCGGCCGTCTTGCGTCAGCACCAGCAGACCTGTGGAGTCGATGTCGAGCCGCCCTGCGGGGGCCAGGCCGCGCAGGTGCGGTGGCGTGAAGCGCATTTTGGACGGATCGCCCATCCAGTGGCTGCGCGGGTTGATGAGGGTGATGGCGGGCTCGTGCCCGTCTTCGGCCTGGCCGCTCACATAGCCCATGGGCTTGTGCAGCAAGATGGTCACTTGGCGGTCTTGTTGCTGTTCGGCCGCTTTGTCGATGGTGATGCGGTCAGACAGCGTGACTTGCTGGCCCATGCTGGCGGGCAGGCCGTTGACCTGGACCCAGCCTTGCTCGATCCAGGCGTCGGCTTCGCGGCGCGAGCACATGCGCAGCTCGGCCATGCGTTTGTTCAGGCGCGAGGTGCCGCTGGGTGTGGCGGCATCGCCTTTGCCTTCGGGGCGGGGGGCACGTTTGAAAGCCGGGGGCTGGGTCATGGGTTCAGGGGGTGAAAAGAAGTTGCCCAATTGTCCGCTGTTTTTGTTCCTTGGCGCGTCATTTGGCAAGGTGGGTCGGTGGCTTCAGCTCCGACAGGCGTCCAAGGTCCGCAAGTGCCTCACTTGAATTGCACGGTGCGCAGGCCCTGCAAATCCAGGATGCGCAGGCCGCCGTATTCGATGCGAATCAGTTGTTGCGCTTGCAATACTTTGAGCGCCTCGTTGACCCGTTGGCGTGACAGCCCCACCAGATACGCCAGCTCTTGCTGGGTGATGCGCAGCACTTCGCCCACACCCGAAAACAGCACCGGGTTGAACAGCGCAGCCAGGTGCCTGGCCAGGCGCAGTTCGGGGTTGGTCATGCGGTCCATCTCTCGCGCCGCGATGAACTGGCCCAGCCGCTCGTTGAGCTGCTGCATGACGAAGCGGTTGAAGCCCAGCGAGTGGTCAATGAGCCAGTGAAAAGTGTCCAGCGGCATGCCCGCCACCACGCTGGGCCTGAGGGCCTGGATGTTGTAGCGGTAGATCTCGCGTTTGAGCGCGGTGCCCTCGCCAAACCAGCCACCGGGCGGCACGCCGGTGAAGGTCATGGTCTGGCCGCTTTCGTTGTCGCTGCTCATTTTGAGCAAGCCCGAAATCACGCCAAACCAATAGGTCACGGGCCGTCCGACGCGGCAAACATAGTCGCCTGTTTGGGGGTCACTCACCACCAGTTGCGGCACGATTTGCTGACGTTCTGAATCGCTCAACAAGCCCAACCACGGAATCTCTTGCAGCTCGGCTCCGGTGGGGGCGCGGCGGCGTTGGTGAACGCTGATTTCTTTGGGCATGGGGTGTTGGGGGCTTGTCAGGCTGCGGTCAGTCACGCTAGGGGTCTTCCCTGAATTGTCGTCCAAATGACAACTCAACGTCAAATGACTCCCTACGATCTGCCCAAGTTCAGTCGCATTGCATTCAATGCACCGTTTTGGAGACAGGTCAGGTCATGCAAACAACGTTTCCCCGTTTGATGCTCACGCACGCTGCCGAGCGCCCCACAGCGCCCGCATTGCGAGAGAAAGAATATGGCATTTGGCAGACCACCACTTGGTCTGATCTGGCCCGCTTGGTCCAGTCCGTGGCTTGCGGTTTGCACCAGGCCGGCTTGCAGCGAGGTGAGCACCTGATCGTGGTGGGCTCCAACCGGCCACGGCTGTATGCAACCATGCTGGCAGCCCAGTCCTTGGGTGCGATTCCGGTGCCGTTGTACCAAGATGCGGCTGCGGCCGAATGCGTCTTCCCCATTACCAACGCCGAAGTGCGGTTTGCCGTAGTGGAAGACCAGGAGCAGGTCGACAAGATGCTGGAAGTGCGCGAGCAGTGCCCGCAGTTGACCCATATTTTTTATGACGACCCGCGCGGTCTGCGCAAGTACATCGAAGATGGCTTGGGTTCGCTCGAAGAGCTGATCGCCGCTGGGGGCGTGTTCGCCCAGCAGCATCCCCAGTTTTTCAGCGAAGAGGTCGCCAAAGCGCAGTACACCGATGTGGCGGCGATGTTTTTCACCTCGGGCACCACGGGCAACCCCAAGGGTGTCGTGCACACCCACAGCTCCTTGATTGACCGGGCCGATGCCGGGGCCGAGTTTGACAAGCTGACCAGCGCCGAGGACGTGCTGGCCTACATGCCGCCCGCCTGGATTGGTCAGAACATCTTCAGCTACGCCCAATGGTTGGTGTGTGGCTACGTGGTCAACTGCCCCGAGTCGGCGGCCACCGTGACCATCGATTTGAAAGAGATTGGCCCGACGTATTACTTCGCGCCGCCCCGCGTGTTCGAGGGCATGCTGACCAGCGTGATGATCCGCATGGAAGATGCGGGCAGCTTCAAGCGCAAGCTGTTTCACTACTTCATGGGTGTGGCCAAAAAAGTGGGCCCAGCCTTGATGGACGGCCAATCGGTGGGCTTGAAAGACCGCTTGAGCTACGCCTTGGGCAATCTGATGGTCTATGGCCCCTTGCGCAACAACATGGGATTCAGCCGCGTGCGTGTGGCGTACACCGCAGGCGAGGCCATTGGGCCCGACTTGTTCACCTTCTTCCGGTCCATTGGCGTGAACATCAAGCAGCTCTACGGCTCCACAGAAACCGCTGTGTTTGTGTGCCTGCAGCCCGACAACGAAGCGCGTGCCGACACCGTGGGTGTGCCTTGCAAGGGTGTGGAAATCAAGGTCGCCGACAACGGCGAAATCATGGTCAAGTCGCCGGGTTTGCTCAAGGGCTATTACAAAAACCAAAAGGCCACCGACGAAGTGCTGACGGCCGATGGCTGGTACCACACCAGTGATGCAGGCTTCATTGACAGCCATGGCCACCTCAAGATCATCGACCGTGTGAAAGACGTGGGCCGTATTCAGGGCGGTGCCAACGATGGCGCGATGTTCGCGCCCAAATACGTTGAAAACAAGCTCAAGTTTTTCCCGCACATCAAAGAGGTGGTGGCCTATGGCGACCAGCGCGAAAAAGTGTGCGTGATGATCAACATCGACTTTGACGCCGTGGGCAACTGGGCCGAGCGCCGCAACCTGCCGTATGCCGGTTACACCGACCTGGCGCAAAAGCCCGAGGTGTACCAACTGGTCAAAGAGTGCGTGGAAAAGGTCAACGCCGATCTGGCCGAAGACAGCATGTTGGCCGGCAGCCAAGTGTCCCGTTTCCTGATCCTGCACAAAGAGCTGGACGCCGACGATGGCGAGTTGACCCGCACCAACAAAGTCCGCCGTGGCTTCATTGCCGACAAATACAAACCGTTGGTCGATGGCCTCTACGAAGGCCGAACCGAGCAGTTCATTGAGACGGTGGTCAAGTTCGAAGACGGCCGCACCGGCAGCGTGAGCGCCACGCTCAAAATTTCCGACGCCAAAACATTCACACCCGTGAAGGCAGCAGCATGACCAAAAAAATCGGCGACGTCATTCTGGACGTCAGCAACATCAGTTTGCGGTTTGGTGGCGTGAAGGCGCTGACCGACATTTCATTCAACGTGCGCGAACACGAGGTCCGCGCCATCATCGGCCCCAACGGTGCAGGTAAAAGCTCGATGCTCAACTGCATCAACGGTGTGTACCAACCGCAAGAAGGCAGCATCACTTTCCGTGGCCAAAAGTTTGACCACATGAACAGCCGCCAAGTGGCCGAGATGGGCATTGCCCGTACGTTCCAGAACTTGGCGCTGTTCAAGGGCATGAGCGTGATCGACAACATCATGACCGGTCGCAATCTGCGCATCAAAAGCAATTTGTTCATGCAGGCCTTGCGCCTTGGCCCGGCCCAACGCGAGGAAGAAGAGCACCGCGAATTCGTCGAACACATCATCGACTTTTTGGAGATCCAGGCGTTCCGCAAGACGCCTGTGGGCCAGCTGCCTTACGGCTTGCAAAAGCGCGTCGACTTGGGCCGCGCTTTGGCCATGGAGCCGCAAGTGCTGTTGCTCGACGAGCCCATGGCCGGCATGAACATGGAAGAAAAGCAGGACATGTGCCGCTTCATCCTGGACGTGAACGACGAATTTGGCTCGACCATCGTGTTGATCGAGCACGACATGGGCGTGGTGATGGACATCTCGGACCGCGTGGTGGTGCTGGACTACGGCAAAAAAATCGGCGACGGGACTCCCGAAGAAGTGCGCAACAACGAAGAAGTGATCAGTGCCTATCTGGGCACCAGTCACTAAGGAGAAAAAGACATGGCATTTTTCCTGGAAGCTCTTTTGGGTGGACTGATGGCCGGCATGCTTTACGCGCTGGTGGCGCTGGGCTTTGTGCTGATTTACAAGGCGTCTGGCGTGTTCAACTTTGCGCAAGGCGCGATGGTGCTGTTTGCCGCTCTGGCCATGGCGCGTTTTTCAGAATGGATTCCTGGCTGGTTGGGTCTGGAGGACAAGTTTTTGGGCAACCTGTTGGCCTTTGCGCTGTCGGCCAGCGTCATGTTTGTGCTGGCCTGGCTGATCGAACGCTTGGTGTTGCGCCACTTGGTCAACCAAGAGGGCGTGACCTTGCTGATGGCCACGCTGGGCATCACCTACTTTCTGGATGGTTTGGGTCAAACGATTTTTGGCAGCGACATTTACAAGATCGATGTGGGCATGCCCAAGGATCCTGTGTTCTTGCTTGACTCGATTTTTCCTGGTGGTGTTTTGGTCAATCTGGAAGACGTGTATGCCGCGTGCATTGCGGCCTTGCTGGTGGTGGTGCTGTCGCTGTTTTTCCAGAAAACCAGCACCGGTCGGGCTTTGCGTGCGGTGGCCGATGACCATCAGGCCGCCCAGTCGATTGGCATTCCGCTCAACCGCATTTGGGTGATCGTGTGGTTTGTGGCGGGCATCACAGCCTTGGTGGCCGGCATCATTTGGGGCTCCAAGATGGGTGTGCAGTTTTCGCTGACCACGGTGGCCTTGCGGGCTTTGCCTGTGATTATTTTGGGCGGACTGACCTCGGTGCCCGGTGCCATCATCGGCGGCCTGATCATCGGTGTGGGTGAGAAGTTGTCAGAGGTGTATCTGGGCCCTTATGTGGGCGGCGGCATCGAAATCTGGTTTGCTTACGTGCTGGCGCTGGTGTTCCTGTTGTTCCGGCCACAGGGTCTGTTCGGCGAAAAAATCATCGACCGCGTGTAAGGAGATAAAACATGTTTTACAGAGAAAACGGTCAATTCAAGACCTCTTACCGCAGTGACCAGCAAATCTTCGCCATTGCGCAAGACCGTTGGGCCATCCTTGCACTCATCGCCTTCGCCGCCATCGGTGTGCCCATGCTGGCCGATGAATACATGTTCCGCGCCATCCTGATTCCTTTCCTGATACTGGCCCTCGCAGCTTTGGGGGTGAATATCTTGGTGGGTTATTGCGGCCAGATTTCACTGGGTTCGGGCGCGTTCATGGCGGTGGGGGCCTACATGGCTTACAACACCTACATCCGCATCGAGGGCATGCCCTTGATCGTTGCACTGCTGGCGGGTGGCTTTTTTGCGACCCTGGTGGGGGTGTTTTTCGGTATTCCAAGTTTGCGGGTCAAAGGCCTGTATCTGGCGGTGGCCACTTTGGCGGCGCAGTTCTTTTGCGACTGGGCTTTTCTGCGCATCGGCTGGTTCACCAACAACAACGCCTCGGGCTCCGTCTCGGTGTCCAACCTGAATGTCTTTGGCTGGTCCATCGACACGCCGCTGCAAAAATACCTGTTCTGTTTGGCTTTTCTGCTGGTGTTTGGCTTGTTGGCTAAAAACCTGGTGCGCTCGGCCGTTGGCCGTGAGTGGATGGCCATTCGCGACATGGACGTGGCCGCAGCCGTGATCGGCATTCGCCCGATGTACGCCAAGCTCAGCGCTTTCGCAGTCAGCTCTTTCATTGTGGGCGTGGCCGGTGGCCTGTGGGGCTTTGTGCACCTCGGTTCGTGGGAGCCCGCTGCGTTCTCGATCGACCGCTCGTTCCAGCTGCTGTTCATGGTGATCATTGGCGGCATGGGCTCCATCATGGGCAGCTTTTTTGGCGCTGCTTTCATCGTGATCTTGCCCATTTTTCTGAACCAGTTCCTGCCTTGGGCGGGTGATCTGGTCGGTGTCCCTATTTCGACTGCGACGGTCTCGCACACCGAATTCATGATCTTTGGCGCCCTGATTGTGTGGTTCTTGATCGTGGAGCCGCACGGCCTGGCCAAGCTCTGGTCGGTGGCCAAGCAAAAGCTGCGTCTGTGGCCCTTCCCGCATTGATGTCAAATCGATTTTCCCAAGTGCTTTCAACTATTTTTAACAGGAGACAAACCATGAAACTTCGTCAACTTGCACTCGCCACGACAGTGGCTGCTGCCGGCCTTGCCAGCGCCTTGGTCAGCACCATGGCCACGGCTCAAACCAAAGAACAGTTTTTCCCTGTTCTGGTTTACCGCACAGGCGCTTACGCCCCCAATGGCGTGCCCTTTGCCAACGGCTATGTCGACTACCTCAAGCTGGTCAATGCGCGTGGTGGCGTCAACGGCGTCAAGCTCAGCTTTGAAGAGTGCGAAACCGGCTACGCCACCGATCGCGGCGTGGAGTGCTATGAGCGCCTGAAGGGCAAGAACGGCGGCGCGACCGTGTTCCAGCCGCTGTCCACCGGCATCACCTTCGCCCTGACCGAAAAAGCCCCCGGCGACAAGATCCCCTTGATTACCGCAGGTTACGGCCGCAGCGAATCGGCTGACGGCGGCGTGTTCAAGTGGAACTTCCCCTTGGCAGGCACTTACTGGGTGGCTGGTGACGTCATCATCCAGGACATCGCCAAAAAAGCCGGTGGTGCTGACAAGCTCAAGGGCAAGCACATCGCGCTGGTCTACCACGACAGTCCATTCGGCAAAGAAGCCATCCCCATTTTGCAAGAGCGTGCGGCCATGCACGGTTTCAAGCTGAGCCTGCTGCCTGTGACGCACCCTGGTGTGGAGCAAAAGTCCACTTGGCTGCAAATTCGCCGCGACCGCCCTGACTACGTGGTCAATTGGGGCTGGGGCGTCATGAACTCCACCTTGCTCAAGGAAGCACAAGCCACAGGCTATCCCCGCGAAAACATTTATGGCGTGTGGTGGGCCGGTGCCGAGCCTGACGTGAAAGACGTGGGCATGGGCGCCAAAGGCTACAACGCCATCACCATGCAGCATGGTGTCGAAAAAGGTTCTGCTGTCGTGAAGGAAGTGTTGGACAAGTTGCACGCCAAAGGCCAGGGCACAGGTCCTAAGGACGAAGTGGGCGAAGTGCTTTACATGCGCGGCTTGTTCAGCGCCATGTTTGCCGTTGAAGGCGTGCGCCAAGCGCAAGAAAAATACGGCAAGGGCAAAGTCATGACTGGCGAGCAAGCGCGCTGGGGTTATGAAAACCTGAACCTGACCCAACCCAAGCTCGATGCTCTGGGCTTCAAGGGTGTGTTGCGTCCAGTGTCCACTTCGTGCGCTGACCACATGGGTGCCAACTGGGCCCGTATCCACACATGGAGCGGCAGCAAGTGGGAGTTCTCCAGCGACTGGTACCAGGCCGATGAGCAGATCATCAAGCCCATGGTCAAAGCGGCTGCCGACAAGTACGCCGCCGAGAAGAAACTGACACGCCGCTCCGCTGCGGATTGCCAGTCCTGATCGTTGCCAAGCCTGCCGCGCAAGCGGTGGGCTGTCGCTGCAACGGGCCACGGCCCGTCTGCAGCGGTCAAATCAAACCCTTGCGTGCAGCGGTTTGGTTTGGCTTGAACCCAGAGTTTTAAAAGGCAAAGTCCATGAGCGACAAAAACATTGTTCTGAACGTCAACGGCATCGAGGTCATTTACAACCACGTCATCTTGGTGCTCAAAGGGGTTTCCCTGCAGGTGCCTGAGCAAGGTATCGTGGCTTTGCTGGGCGGTAACGGGGCGGGCAAAACCACCACATTGCGTGCCATCTCCAACTTGCTGCAGGGCGAGCGCGGTGAAGTCACCAAGGGCAGCATCGAGCTGCGCGGTGAACGCATCGAAAAGCTCTCGCCTGCCGACTTGGTCAACCGGGGTGTGGTGCAGGTGATGGAAGGGCGGCACTGCTTTGCCCACTTGACCATCGAAGAAAACCTGATGACCGGCAGCTACACCCGCACCGACAAGGGCGAGGTGGCGGCCAATTTGGACAAGGTCTACACCTATTTCCCTCGCCTCAAAACCCGCCGCACCTCGCAGGCGGCCTACACCTCGGGCGGTGAGCAGCAGATGTGCGCGATTGGCCGTGCCCTGATGACCAACCCCAATATGGTGTTGCTCGACGAGCCGTCGATGGGCTTGGCTCCGCAGATTGTTGAAGAGGTGTTCAACATCGTCAAGGACTTGAACGAGAAGGAAAAAGTCACCTTCTTGATTGCCGAGCAAAACACCAATATGGCCCTGAAGTACGCCGACTACGGCTACATCATGGAGTCGGGCCGCATCGTGATGGACGGTGCCGCTGAAGACCTGCGCACCAACGAAGACGTGAAAGAGTTTTATCTGGGCATGGGCGGTGGTGAGCGCAAGAGCTTCAAGGATGTGAAAAGCTACAAGCGCCGCAAGCGCTGGTTGGCTTGAAGGCCAACCAGCCAAAGCTTGATCAGGGTGGTCGCTTGCCCCTGCACGCGAATGAGTCACCCTCACACCCGTTTTTCGTGCGCAGGGGCGCGCGTCCTCATCGATCAGTCCACCACCCATGAAGCACTACGACGCCCTCGAAACACGTGCCCCCGAAGTCCGCGAAGCCGCCTTGATGGCCGCCTTGCCCGCGCAAGTTGCACATGCCAAAGCCCATGCGCCCGCCTTTTCCGAGTCGCTTCAAGAGGTGGATGCGGCCAGTGTCAACAGCCGCGCCGCGCTGGCCAAGCTGCCGGTGATTCGCAAATACGAGTTGCTGGAGCGCCAAAAGGCTTCGCGTGCGGCAGGTGGCAATGTGTTTGGTGGTTTCAGTACCCTGGGCTTTGGCAAAGCGATGCCTCGCGTCTTTGCCAGCCCCGGCACCATTTACGAGCCCGAAGGCACCCGTCCTGATTACTGGCGCATGGCGCGCACCATGTTTGCGGCTGGCTTTCGCCCGGGCGAATTGATTCACAACTGCTTCAGCTACCACTTCACGCCCGCGGGCTCCATGATGGAAACCGGTGCCCATGCCTTGGGTTGCACCGTGTTTCCGGGGGGCATTGGACAGACCGAGCAGCAAGTGGGCGCGATGGCCGAGTTGCAGCCTGCAGGCTACATTGGCACGCCCAGTTTCTTGAAAATCATCATCGAAAAAGCCGCCGAGATGGGTGTGGCCCTGCCCAGTCTGCGCAAGGCGCTGGTCTCGGGTGAGGCGTTTCCGCCCAGCTTGCGCGACTGGATGACGGCGAAGGGGGTGGATGCTTATCAGTGCTATGCCACGGCCGATGTGGGGTTGATTGCTTATGAGACCGCGGCGCGTGAAGGCCTGGTGCTTGACGAAGGCGTGATTGTCGAGATCGTGCGCCCTGGCACCGGAGACCCGGTGCCCGAAGGCGAGGTCGGCGAGCTGGTCATCACCTCGCTCAACCCCGACTACCCGCTGATCCGTTTTGGCACAGGCGACCTGTCGGCCATCTTGCCTGGCACCTGCCCTACAGGCCGCACCGGTCAGCGCATCAAAGGCTGGATGGGCCGGGCCGATCAGACCACCAAAATCCGGGGCATGTTTGTGCACCCCGGTCAGGTGGCCGAGATCGTCAAACGGTTTCCTGAAGTGACCAAAGCGCGTTTGGTCGTGACCGGAGAGATGGCCAACGACCAGATGGCTTTGCACGTCGAAACCACGGCCTTGACGGATGTGGGCCTGAAGACGCGTTTGTCTGATGCCGTGCGCGATGTCACCAAGTTGCGTGGCGAGGTGCATTTGCTGGTGCCCGGCAGCTTGGCCAATGATGGCAAGGTGATCGAGGACGCTCGCAGCTATCAGTAAAGGGTGATTGGGCCTTGAAGTTGGCCTATGACCTTGTTTTAGTCGGGGAAATTAGGGAAATCGTCTAAGTATTTTCCGCCATGGCAAGCCTCAACTTTGGTTCTAGACTACAAGTTACTTTTGGGGTTTAGAAATGAAAAAACTGTTTGTCTTGGCTGCATTGACTGCCGTATCGTTGGGGGCTCAGGCCCAGACTTTCCCCGGCAGCAAGCCGATTTCCATCGTCGTGCCCTTCACGGCCGGTGGGCCTACCGACCGCGTGGCCCGCGACTTGGCTGAAGCCATGCGCAAGCAAATTCCTGGCAGCAATTTTGTGGTCGAAAACGCCGCAGGTGCTGGCGGCACGATCGGTGCCACCAAAGTGGCCAAAGCCAACCCCGATGGCCACTCGCTCTTGCTGTTCCACATCGGCATGGCCGCGACGCCTGCGCTGTACCGCAAAATCGCTTACAAGCCACTCGAAGACTTCGAGTTCTTGGGCATGGTCAACGATGTCCCCATGACCTTGATCGGCAAGCCCCAGTTGCCCGCCAACACTTACCGCGATTTTGAAAACTACATCCGTACCAACGCGGGCAAGTTGAACATCGCCCACGCAGGCTTGGGTTCTGCGTCACACATCTGCGGCTTGCTGTGGCAGTCCACCTTGCAGACCAAAGATGCGATGACCACCATCCCGTTCGGCGGCACTGCGCCTGCCATGACTGCCCTGATCGGCGGTCAGGTCGACGTCATGTGTGACCAGACCACCAACACTACATCCCAGATCGAAAGCGGTCGTGTCAAGGCTTTTGCCGTGACCACGGCCAAGCCTTTGGCAGGTCACCCTGTGCTCAAACATTACCCTAGCTTGCAAGAGATGGGTTTGAAGGGCTTCAACCTGACCATCTGGCACGGTTTGTATGCCCCCAAAGGCACTCCAGCTGCGATCACCAAGACACTGAACGATGCTTTGAAGAAAGCCTTGAAAGATCCTGAGTTCATCAAAAAGAACGAAGGCTTGGGCGCTTTGGTGGTGACAGACAACCGCACCGATCCGGCTGAACACAAGAAGTTTGTGGCCGCCGAGATGATCAAGATCAAGGCTGCCGTGGATGCAGCAGGCAAGTACGCCGACTGACCATCAGTCAGCCCCATGAAAAAGCCGCTCCATGTAGCGGCTTTTTCTTTGGCTGTAACGCCACGCACCCGTCAAGTTGGCATCGTTTGATCTTTTGTTCTAGGCCCAATTTGTTATTGAACAGGCGCTGTGGCAACCCTAGGATAAGCGCACTTGTTCTGATTGAGCAGGATTTGGATCAACTCAACAAACACCATGCGCAACATTTTGAACCATTCACCCGCTCGCTATGGGATGACAGCCCTGTTCTTGGTTATGGCCGCTACGTCATTGGCTGCTTCACAGATTGGCGATTCTGTCGAGAAGGTATCCACCCATTCAGATGGGGGCATCACTATGACGGGGTTATGCCGTAATGGAGATGCTTTTCGCCTGGTTTCCTATGAAAAACAGGTGAGTGGGTTGTGGAAGTCCTTTTATGACTACCAAGGACCTGTCGGGGCGGGCACGGTCAAAACAAAAACAGTCCCCAAAGTTATGGCCAGCCGGGTATGCATTGCCTTGGCCGAAATTGCAAGTGATGAGCATTAACGCACTGCACAAGTGTAGAAGTCAGGCAGTCCGTCACATGGTCACATGTGGGTTGCAATGAATTTCTCAACGGTTTGTATATCAATGGGTTTGTACATGACATCGATGTTGTGCTGACTGAATAATTCCAAATGTTGAGGAGACGTGTCTGCTGTGACGATGCACGCAGGGATGTCGTGATTAAATTCTTCGCGCAATTGCTGGATGAAATAAAGCCCATCTTTTTTACCCAGACGGAAGTCGCTCAAGATGAAGTCCAGCTTGGGCAGCAAGGCCAAACACTCGTGAAATGCCTTTTGTTCATACGGCAAGAGGTGAACACAGTAGCCAGCTTGGGTGAAGTACTGTTGGTAAGCCAGTAATAGCGCTTCATCGTTTTCAAGAATGCCCAAGTGGCGGCTTGATGCAGGTGCCTGCAGTTCGTACTGATGGGGGTCGTATGCTTTTGCTGTGTCAGGTGCAAGGCAGTGAGGCCGATGATTGTTGCGTTGGGAAGGAATGACGGGAAAACGGGTGTGAACGGTGAACACAGAGCCTTTGCCGATTTCCGATTGCACTTGGCATTGTCCGTTGATCTTCTTCACGATGCGATGAACAATGGCCAATCCAAGACCCAGGCCATCGCATTGGGATCGGGAATGGTCAGAGCGGAAGAACTCATTAAAGATCAAGGGCAAATCTACTTCCGGAATGCCGCAACCCGTATCCTCAACAGAAAGGCTCAGTGAGTCTGAGGTGACGTTGAAAGCCACTTCGATGCGCCCGTGGTCGGTGTATTGAATCGCATTGGCCAGCAAGTTCCGCAAGATTTGCTCTAGCAAATGGAGATCTCCACGGATCTGATGCGCGCTCCCCTTGAAGGACAAATTGATGTTCTTTTCATTGCAGAGGTCGCAGAAGCTGTCCTCCAAACTGTGAACGATCTCGATCAGATTGAACTCACGTTCACGAACCACAAAGCTTGAATCTAGCTTGCTGATGTCCAACAAGGTGTTGAACATCCGGTTCAATACCGTGACACTTTTTCGCATGCGGTTGAATATGGCGCTGTAGCTTTCGTTCAGCTGCCCGGCGTCAATCATTTCAATAAAAATGTTGATGGACTGCATCGGTTGGCGTAAGTCATGACTGGCGGTAGCGATGAACTCTGACTTGGCGACGTTGGCTGCCAAGGAGGCATTTTTCTCTTCGGTTAACTGGTCAATGAGGGCATCGTTTTTCATCCGCAGTGCAAATGATTTTTCCCAAGACTTAGAAAACAGAAAAGCCATTTTCAAAGCCAAATAAAAAGCAACCATGGAGCCCAGGGCAATTGGCCAAACGATTTGGCTGAAATTCAGAGCTATAAAAATGAGTTCAGGCGCCTTGAGGGGCACGACAAAAGCAAAAAAGGTTTTCCAGTTGATGCAATAGCCGACCATCCCGACAAACAGGACAGTGAGACTGATAATTTGGTAGAGCAAATAGCTCACCATGTCGGCGGGCTCCACAAAAACAAACCAACCCATTCCCCACATGAGCGTGACCAAGCCAATGGCGATGTTCAGGACGTTCGCATTTTGGGGTGGGTTAGATAAAGCGCGGATCGATCGGAGTAAGACATACCGTGTGATGACTGCCATGGTCATGGCCGCAAACCATGCGCTGAAGCGAAGTAGTTCTGTGACGTCCAAATACAGAGGGATGCACAACAGCGGCGCCAATACCGTCGCAATCGTGCTGGATTTGGAGTAATCGAGCATGTATTGCAATTTTTCAATGGCAATCAATTGCTGCTCACGATGCCCTTCATTCATCGGTATACGGCCATGCTCAGAAGGGTTCATGCCATCATGAGTCGTGAGGGGTAACGGTCGGAATCAAGAGTTTTTGAGCCTTCAAGACGGCTTGGGTTCGGTTAAAAACCCGCAACTCTTTGAAAATTTGATTGATGTGTATTTTGACCGTTTGCTCTTTGATTTCCAAAAGGTCGGCAATGATCTTGTTAGGGTGCCCCATCGAAATCAAAGTCAAAACTTCCAGTTGCCGCTGTGTTAGCCGGTATTCACTGGTGGTATTCAATGGGCTTTGGGGTTCATGCCATTGGGTTTCGTTGTAAAGCGTTTTGATTCTTTTGAAGATGGCCGCTGACGTATTGTTCTTTGATAAAAACAGGGCAGCGCCTGCGGAGACGGACCGTGGTTCCCATGCATCGGAGTCCAGCCCAGAAATGGACACGACGTGCGCAACGTTGGGTTTGCTACTGAACACTTTGATGCCGGCCAATCCGCTCAAGCCCGGCATCAGCATGTCCAATAAAACAATCCAGGAATGGTTGGATTCGTCGACCAAAGTCATGCCTTCACTGGCGTTGCTGGCGGTTTTCACGGCCACACCCAAAGTGCTGAACTCTTTGGCAAGGGCTTCGCCTAATGCTTCGCGGTACACAGGGTGATCGTCAATGATGAGCAATGCATGTTGACTTGTGGCTGAAGCATTCATATGCGTTGAATATTACTCTTGTGAGGGTTAATTTCAATGGAACTTAGGTTGTAGACAGAGGGTGAGATCAATGCGTAAAACCTTCGCTGCTCACAAGGTCTAGCTTGGTCAAGCCCACGCGTTGGGCTCCGGCCAACACGGCCGCGGCTTCTTTGTATGGTGGTGACGGACAACCACAGCAATTCGACTCATCACAAGCAGTCTGAGGCCGCCGATATGACCAAAGATCAAGGCTGCGATGAAAGCCCGATGTGACCCATCGGGTTTTTTTCATGCCCGTCTGGACCTTGCAAGGGGCGCCTTGCTGGACGGCGCAACGCAAAAAATCAGTTTTTAATTTGCTAGCGTTTGGGGGATTTGTTGTTTTTGCGCCAAAAAACATGTTTCGTTCTTGTTTGGTAACCAAAAATAGGGTTTTCCATAGTCTGCAAACGTTTGCATGATTTGTTTAATTGGAGGCGTTGAACACCGTGAAGAGTCCATCGGAGCGGGTCAATCAAACCTGATCACATCCTCAATTTTTGGAGAAAAACATGCAAACTCAAATTCGTCTCGTGGCCGTTGCTGCTGCATTGCTTGCCGCTGGTGCAGCACAAGCTGGTGTGTCTTTTGATGCCAACCTGGAACACGATGTCTTGTTCAAGGGAAAGCAAGGCGCTACCAGCAGTGCGACCTCCAACAGTGGCCGTGTGGAATTGAATGCCAATGCCGCCTTGGTCAAGTCGGGTGACAATTTTGTCACCGCCAAAGCTACCGTCACCGTCCCTACAGGTTCCAGCGATGGAGAAAAGGTCGGCATTGATGACGCCTGGATTCAGTTTGGCAACAGTGCCGCCGATCTGAAAATTGGCCGCCACGAAGCCGCCGATTTGTTCCCACTGGGCAAAGATGTGGTGGTTGAAGCTGTAGGCAGTGTCTCCGGCTACCGTACCAATGCCTTGCGCGGTCGCTTCAAGACAGGCCAGTTGCATGCAGTGGCTGGTTTGAATGCAGCCCCTGGTTTGCGCGTTGAATTGGGTTTGGTGACTGAAAAATCGGGTTTTCCAGCAGAAGCTTATGGCGTACGCCCCACCTTGGTCTACACCGCGGGTGCCCTGACTGTGCGTGCTGGTGTCGAGTCTTACAAAAAGAACAACGTCAGCTACTCCGGTACCGGCGTGTCGGTGGGTTATGCATTGAGCAGCAGCGCTTCGGTGAATGCGAACTACGGCAAAAACAGCGATCTGGACTCTACCTCGGTAGGTCTGAACGCCGTTTTCGGTGATTCAGGCGTCGGCATGGTCCAGGACAAAACAGGTGCCAACAAAGCCACGACTTACTACGCGGCTTACAGCTTCCCCTTGTTGGGCGTCAAGGGTGCAACCATCACCCCTGCTCTCAGCACATCCAAAGCCACTGGCGTGGACAACCTGAATGCATTCAAAGTGCGTTTGAACTACGCTTTCTGAACGTTGTAATCGTTTCTTCAAAGTTTCATTGACACCGCCCAGAGCTGCAAAGCTTTGGGCGGTTTTTTTATGGGCTTTTGATGGCTGTCTCCTGTTGGCCATGACAGCGCCAGCGCGCGTGAAATAATCAAAGCCATGAGTCCAGCTTCATCTGTCCCGCGCCGCACCCAAATGATCGACATTGCCCGCATGGCCGGGGTGTCCTCATCCACCGTTTCGCGGGCCTTGAGTGGCAGCACCTTGATCCCCGAAGCCACGCGTGAGCGCATCTTGGAGTTGGCGCGCTCGCTGAACTACCAGGTCAATGTGGGGGCGGCCAATTTGCGCAAACGCTCGGTGCAAACGGTGGGTGTGGTGGTGCTGGGCGACAGCATGCAATCCATTTCGGACCCTTTTATTTTGAATCTGTTTGGCAGCGTGGCCGATGCGCTGGATGAACAGGGCAGCAGTGTTCTGCTGACAAGGCTGCACGAAACACGCAACGCCAGCATGCAAACCTTGGTCACCAGCGGACAAGTTTCTGGCTTGGTGGTGATTGGCCAGCTTACCTGGCACGAACACCTCAACCGCTTGCAGCATTCGGGTCTGAAGTTCTCGGTCTGGGGTGCTGCTTTGCCCGATGCTGCTTACCCTGTGGTGGGGGGCGACAACGAGCAAGGCGGCTACTTGGCGGCTTCGCACTTGCTTGCGCGAGGCTGCAAAAAGATTGCCTTCTTCGGCGACATCAACCACCCAGAGGCGGGTTTGCGCTTCGCCGGTTATTTGCGTGCGCACCGTGAGGCGGGTGTCACGCCCGACGAGCGGCTGCGGCAATCGGTGTTGTTTGGCGAGCCCAGGTTGCTCCATGTGGTGCAAGAGTGGCTGTCGCAAGATCTGGCGTTCGATGGTGTTTTTGCCACCAGTGATGTGGCTGCCATTACCTTGATCAGCGCGCTCAATGCCCGCGGGATCGATGTGCCGCGAGACGTCAAGGTGGTCGGCTATGACGACATCGACATGGCGGGGCACGTTTTTCCTAGCCTCACCTCCATCAGGCAGCCGACCAAACTGGCCGGCCATGCGCTGGTGTCATTGCTCAACGAGGCGCAAGCGGGCATGCCGAAACGCTCGGTGATTCTGCCTACCGAGCTGATCGAACGCGAGAGCACGCGCTGAACAGATCCAGCGCGACCGCACGCGCCGAAGTTACGTACCGCAATCAAATGACTACCTTTTAGGGAAAACCCGCTAATGCAATCGATTGCACGAATGTTCAAATACGCTTGCGCTCACCGCTGAAAGGGAACGGGGGCGATGTGTACAACCCAAATTTACAGAGGCAATCAGATGACATTCACATCACGAAGCACAGCGGTTAAATTGGCTGCTGCATTGGTCGCAGCGCCCTTGATGGCCGTTTCGGCTCAAGCAGCGACCATCACCATTTCTTGCGGCTCAGTCGGTCAAGACTTTGAATTCTGCAAAAAGCACACAGCCGAGTGGGCTCAGAAAACCGGCAACGAAGTCAAGCTCTTCACCATCCCCAACAGCACCACCGACATCTTGGCTTTGTTCCGCCAAATGTTCGCCGCCAAATCGACTGACCTCGACGTCATCAACGTTGACGTGGTCTGGCCTGGTGTGATCAAAGACCACTTGCTGGACCTCAAGCCCTACAGCAAAGGCGCTGAAAAGGCCCACTTCCCTGCCATCGTTGCCAACAACAGCGCTGACGGCAAACTGCTGGCCATGCCTTGGTTCACCGATGCCGGCTTGCTGTTCTACCGCAAAGACTTGGTCGAAAAATACGGCGCTAAAGCCCCTGCCACTTGGGAAGATCTGGCCGCGACTGCCAAGAAAATCCAAGACGGCGAGCGTGCCGCTGGCAACAAAGATTTCCAAGGTTTTGTTTTCCAAGCCAAAGCCTACGAAGGCCTGACCTGCGACGCCGTGGAGTGGATCCACAGCTACAAAGGCGGCAACATCGTTGACGACAAAGGCAACATCACCGTCAACAACCCCAATGCTGTCAAGGCACTGAAGACCGCTGCCTCTTGGATTGGCACCATCGCACCTCAAGGCGTGTTGAACTACGCCGAAGAAGAAGCCCGTGGCGTGTTCCAAAACGGCAATGCCGCTTTCATGCGCAACTGGCCTTACGCCTGGTCGCTGGGCAATGGCGCCGACTCCAAGATCAAAGACAAGATCGGTGTGGCTGCACTGCCTAAAGGTGGCGCTGACGGTCAAAACGCCGCCACCTTGGGTGGCTGGCAGTTGGCTGTTTCCAAGTACTCCAAGAACCCTGATGCCGCCGCTTCTTTGGTGATGTACATGACCAGCCCTGAAGTGCAAAAAGAGCGCGCCATCAAAGGCTCTTACAACCCCACCATCGCTGCTTTGTACAAAGACAAAGAAGTGTTGGCCGCCAACCCCTTCTTTGGCAGCTTGTTTGATGTGTTCACCAGCGCGGTGCCCCGTCCGGCAACCGCCACTGGCTTGAAGTACCCCGAAGTCAGCGCTGCCTTCTGGAACGCTACGCACGACGTGTTGTCGGGCAAAGCCACCGCCGAAGACAGCCTGAAGCGCCTGGACGGCAAGCTCAAGCAAGTCAAGCGCAACCAGTGGTAATTTGACCTGAGTGCCCGCCAAGGTCCGGGTGCTTTGCATCCGGACCTTATCGTTTGACGACCCCTCTTGGAACCTCATGAACAACAAGACGCGCACAGCCTGGCTGTTCTTGGCCCCCATGTTGGTGGTGCTGTTGTTGGTGGCTGTTTGGCCTTTGGGGCGAACCATTTGGTTCAGCTTCACCGACGCCAACATCAACAACCTCGAAGCCAGCAAATTCATTGGCCTAGAAAACTACTTTGGTGAGTTTGGCCTGTTTGCCAACCCCAACAACACCGATGGATTTTTTGCCGGCGATTGGGGCATCTCCATCCTCAATACCTTGAAGTTCTCCATCGTCTCGGTGACCCTTGAGACCCTGCTGGGCCTGGCCGTGGCCATGCTGCTTAACCAAGAATTCAAAGGCCGCACCTTGGTGCGCACCGCCGTGCTGGTGCCTTGGGCCATTCCCACCATCGTCTCGGCCAAGATGTGGGGCTGGATGCTTCACGACCAGTTTGGCGTGATCAACCAGTGGCTGGTTGACCTGGGCTGGATTGCCGAAAAAATCGCGTGGACCGCCCAACCCGAATACGCCATGTGGACCGTGGTGGCGGTGGACGTGTGGAAAACCACGCCCTTCATGGCCCTGCTGATCTTGGCTGCATTGCAAACCTTGCCCAAAGACTGCTACGAAGCTGCGCAAGTTGATGGTGTGCACCCCTTGCGCGTGTTCTGGAAAGTCACGCTGCCGCTGATCAAGCCCGCGTTGATGGTCGCCATGATCTTCCGCTTGCTCGATGCCTTGCGCGTGTTCGACCTGATCTATGTGCTGACCTCGAACAACAACACCACCATTTCCATGTCGGGCTTTGTGCGCCGCGAAATGATCGATAACGGGTATATGGGCTACGGCTCTGCCGCTTCGACCGCGCTGTTCCTCATCATTGGCCTGTGCACTGTGTTGGCCATCAAAGCCAGTCGCATGAAGTTGGGAGACGATTGATGAAAACCCCATTGCTCGGGCGCATTGCGCTCTACGCAGCCGCCACCGTGCTGGTGTTGGTCTCGGTGTTCCCCTTTTTGTACGCCTTGGCCACCTCGTTCAAAACCGGCGCTTCGCTGTTTGACAGCAGCTTGCTGCCCAGCAGCGTGTCTTGGCGCAACTACAGTTCGCTGTTCACGTTGGCCGAACAACCCTTTGGTCGCCACATCCTCAACTCGGTGATGGTCTCGATCGTGGTGGTCACGCTCTCGCTGTTTTTGGGCATCTCGGCCGCGTACGCACTGGGCCGCATCACCTTCAAAGGGCGTGGCCTTTTGCTGACCGCCATCTTGGGTGTGTCGATGTTCCCGCAAGTGGCGGTGCTGGCCGGCATGTTTGAGTTGATCCGGTTTTTGGGCCTGTACAACAAGGCGCTGGGCTTGGTGCTGCCCTACATGATCTTTACGCTGCCCTTCACCGTCTGGGTGCTGACCACCTTCATGAAGCAATTGCCCAAAGAGCTGGAAGAGGCCGCCATCATGGACGGTTGCAGCCCGTGGCGCATCATCAAAGACGTGTTCATGCCGCTGCTGTGGCCTGCCTTGGTGTCGACAGGTTTGCTGGCTTTCATTGCCGCGTGGAACGAATTTTTGTTCGCACTGACCTTTGTGCTCGACAACAACGAGCGCACGGTGCCGGTGTCAATCTCATTGATTTCGGGTGCTAGCAAATACGAAATCCCTTGGGGCAACATCATGGCCGCTTCGGTGCTCGTGACCTTGCCACTGCTGGCCTTGGTGCTGGCGTTCCAGAAAAAGATCGTCTCTGGCCTGACGGCCGGTGCGGTCAAAGGTTAAACCCTCTTTGTTCATACCCATGACTGAAAAAGCAATCAACAACGGCTGGTGGCGCGGTGGCGTCATTTATCAAATCTACCCCCGCAGCTTTCAAGACAGCAACGGGGACGGCATTGGCGATTTGCCCGGCATCACCGAGCGCCTGGCCCATGTGGCCGAGCTGGGGGCCGACGGCATTTGGCTCTCGCCCTTCTTCAAAAGCCCGATGAAAGACTTCGGCTACGACGTGAGCGATTACTGCGACGTCGATCCGATGTTTGGCACCATCGCCGACTTCAAAGCCTTGCTCGTACGCGCGCACAGCTTGGGCCTGAAGGTCATGATCGACCAAGTGCTCTCGCACGCCAGCGACCAGCACCCTTGGTTCGTGGAAAGTCGCGCCAGCCGCGACAACCCCAAGGCCGACTGGTTTGTCTGGGCCGATGCACGCGAAGACGGCACGCCCCCCAATAACTGGTTGTCCATCTTTGGGGGCAGCGCATGGCAATGGGACACGCGTCGCTGCCAGTACTACCTGCACAACTTCTTGAGCAGCCAACCCGATCTGAACTTTCACCACCCGGAGGTGCAAGCGGCATTGCTGCAAACCGTGAAGTTCTGGCTCGACATGGGTGTGGACGGTTACCGTCTGGACACCGCTAACTTTTACTTCCACGACGCTTTGCTGCGTGACAACCCGGGCAAGGGCGCCCCTGGCCGCGACAACCCCGACCCGGCGGTCAACCCCTTCAACCCCTACGCGTGGCAAGCCCACGTCTACGACAAAAGCCGCCCGGAAAACCTGCCCTTTCTGGAAGCCTTGCGTGCTTTGCTCGACCAATACCCCGACACCACCATGGTCGGCGAGATCGGTGACGACGACGGTTTGGCCCGCGTGGCCGAATACACCAGCAGCGGCCCGCAAGGGCAGCGCCGTTTGCACATGGCGTACTGTTTTGACTTCTTGGGCGAAGCCCACAGCGCCCCGTTTTTGCACGGTGTGCTGCAACGTTTCAACCAAGTGGTGGGCGATGGCTGGCCTTGCTGGGCTTTGTCCAACCACGACTGCGTGCGCTCGGCCACGCGTTGGGGCGGTGCCCAGCCCGATGCCCGCTTGCTGCGTTTGGCGGCGGCCTTTCAAATGGGCTTGCGCGGGACCGTCTGCCTGTACCAAGGCGAAGAGCTGGGCTTGCCCGAAGCCCAAGTGGCCTTTGAGGATTTGCAAGACCCGTATGGCATCACCATGTGGCCCGAATTCAAAGGCCGTGACGGTTGCCGCACCCCCATGCCTTGGCAAGCCGCTGCGCCGCACGCGGGCTTTTCCAGTGCGGCCAAAACCTGGCTGCCCGTGGACGCACGCCACACCGCCTTGGCGGTGGACCAACAAGCCGGCCCAGACAGCTTGTTGGGCTATTTCAAGCAAATCATTGCTTGGCGCAAAACCCAGCCTGCACTCATCCACGGCGACATGCATCTGTGGGACGCACACGCACAAACCTTGGTCTTTGTGCGCGAGCACGCGGGCCAGCGGGTGCTGTGTGCCTTCAACTTCAGCGATCGCGCTGCCGAGCTGAGTCTGCCCGCAGACTGGGCAGGTGCCCAAGCCTTGAACGACAGCGGCACCAGCGGCGTGCACACCGATGCCCAGCGTCTGCGCTTTGAACCTTGGGGCTGCGCCTTCTTGAGCCCATCCAAGGGCCGTTGAAAACCACTTCACCGACACGACCCAAGGCCTGCCATGTCCAAAATCGAATTTCGCAACGTCAGCAAACGCTACAACGCCGCTGCCGCTTTGACCATCAACAACGCCAACCTCGTCATCGAAGACGGTGAGTTCTGCGTCTTCGTCGGCCCCTCGGGTTGCGGCAAATCGACTTTGCTGCGCATGGTGGCGGGTCTGGAAGACATCACCGCGGGTGATTTGTTCATCGGTGGCGAGCGCGTCAACGATTTGCCGCCCGCCCGCCGTGGGGTGGCCATGGTGTTCCAAAGTTATGCGCTGTACCCGCACATGACGGTGCGCGAAAACATGGCCTTTGGCCTGAAGGTGTTGGGTTCGAACGCCGCAGAGATCGATAAAAAAGTGCGCGCAGCGGCCGAAATTTTGCAGCTCACACTCTTGCTCGACCGCTTGCCCAAAGCCCTCTCGGGTGGTCAGCGCCAGCGTGTGGCCATTGGCCGTGCCATCGTCAAAGAGCCACGCGTGTTTTTGTTCGATGAGCCGTTGTCCAACCTGGACGCTGCGCTGCGCGTACAGACCCGCCTTGAGATCGCCAAGCTGCACCACGACATCGGCACGGCCAGCATGATTTACGTCACGCACGACCAGGTGGAGGCCATGACCTTGGCGGACAAGATCGTCTTGCTCAACACCGGTGACCGCATTGCCACGCACGGCAGCGTGGCGCAAGTGGGTTCGCCCATGGCGCTGTACTACCGTCCCAACAGCCTGTTTGTGGCCGAATTCATTGGCTCGCCCAAGATGAACATCCTGCCCGCGCAGTGGGTGTCCTCGGACGGCCAGCGCACCGAGGTGTCGGTGGCGGGCCGGGTGTTCAGCGCAGCGGTCGATGCCGCCACCGGCAATGCAGGGCAAGCGGTGCATCTGGGGCTGCGCCCCGAAGACATGCGCTTGGTGTCCAACTGCCAGCAAGCCAACACCTTCGCAGGCACCATCGCGCACATCGAAAAACTGGGCGAGTCGTCCATGCTCTACATCCAACCCGAAGGGCACACCGAGCTGGTGACCCTGAAGGTCGAAGGCACCACCACCGAGCAAACCGGTACCGCGGTGTGCGTGCACATTGCGCCTGAATTGCTGCACCTGTTCAATGCGCAAGGCGATGCCTACGAGCGGACGGTGACGCTGCCAGTTTGAGTTTCTTGACCCCTTCTCCCTTTGCCCCACTCCCAAGCTGCTTTGCACATGAGCCGCTTGGGCCTTTGAGGGGCGCACCATGAATGACCGCCACAGCCCTTCTCGGCCCAGTTTGAACAAGGTGGCATTGCCCATCGTGGGCGAGTTCTTGCTGGGCATCAGCGTGGCGATGGCGGGCCTGTATTTGGCCTCGCACACCTCCGATGCGGCTGCGGGGGCCTTTGGCCTGGCGCAGCAGGTGCAAGAGAGTTTGGCTGTTTTGTTCCGCATCTTGGCCATCGGTTTGGGCGTGCTGCTGACCCAGTATCTGGGTGGTCAGCGGCACGACGAGGCCCGTGAAACCGCATTTGCGGGCTTGGGGGCCAGCACCTGGGTCGGGGTGCTGGCGGCGCTGTGGTTGCTGGCGGGCTCGCAGATCACCCTCGACGGGCTCAATGCCCCCGAAGCGGTGCGGCCCATCGCCACGGTCTACATGATGCTGTTGGCCCCGGCGATGGTGCTGGAGGTTTACAACCTCAGCATGGCGGCCACACTGCGGGCGCATTTGTTGGCCCGCGAATCGCTGATGGTCATGCTCGTCATGCATGGCAGCCATTTGGCGGGGGCTTGGTTGCTGATGCGCGGCTTGGGCGATTGGGCCGGTTGGGGCCTCAATGGTTATGCGGTGGCCTGGTTTTTCAGCCGCGCGGTGGGCGTGGCTTTGCATTTGCGGTTTTGGCGCTTGCGCCTGGGGCTCAGGCCCCAGTGGCGGCATTGGTGGCGTGTGCCGGTGCGGGTGATGACGCCGGTGCTGCGCATTGGTTTGCCCGGCGCGGCCTTGGAGTTTTGTTACCGCATGGGCTTCATGGTCTCCTTGGCGGCCACAGCGCGTTTAGGGGTCGAGGCCTTGGCCACGCATTCCTATTTGTTGCAAATCCTCAAGTACGTGCTGCTCATCAGCTTGTCGGTGGGCTGGGCCTGCGAAATCATGGTCGGTCGCTTGGTGGGGGCTGGGCAATTGGCGCAGGCCGATGCGGTGGTTCGCAAAGGGGTGCGCGTGGGCTTGTTGGCCAGTGGCGGCTTGGCGGTCTTGGCCGCTGCGAGTGCGCCGTGGTTGATGCGGGTTTTCACACGCGACCCGGTCATCATCGCGATGGCCAGCACCTTGCTGTGGATGTCGGTGGCCCTGGAGTTGGGGCGTGTCTTCAATCTGGTGGTGATTGGCGCATTGCGGGCCAGCGGCGATGTGCATTACCCGGTGTTGGCCAGCGCATTGTCTTTGCTCTTGATCTTGGGTGGGGGCTCGTATTGGATGGGGCGGCACTGGGGCCTGAGCGGCATTTGGCTGGCCTACATCGTCGATGAATGTTTGCGCGGCGGTTTGATGTGGTGGCGCTGGCATCGCCGTGGCTGGCTCACGCATGCCAGCCAAACCCTGCGAACGATGCGCCGAAAAAAGGCCGTTTGAGCCGCCTGCCGTGGCAGCGGTGCCTTTTTCAATTAGCGAACCGTTCGCTGCCCACGATGCCCAGCTTGGTCAAGCCCGCGCGCTGCGCCCCGGCCAACACGGCAGCGGCCGCTTCGTACTTGGCTTTGGCGTGCGAGCGGATGTGCAGCTCGGGTTGTGGTTGCAAGGCGGCGGCCTCGGCGAGCTTGGCGTCCAGCGCTTGCCGATTGGCCAGCGCCTGTCCGTTCCAGAGCACACGGGCGTCGGCTTCGATGTCGATTTTGACGACCATGGGTTCGGTGTTTTTCGCCGCATTCGTGGCCACCGGCATGTCCAGATTGACCGAGTGCAATTGCGCCGGGATGGTGATGATCAGCATGATGATCAGCACCAGCATCACGTCGATCAGGGGCGTGGTGTTGATGTCCATCATCACTTCGGGTTCGTCGCTGCTGCCGGTGTTCAGGTGCATGGCCATGTTGGGCTCCTTGGCGGTTTCAGCGGGCCGGGTCGGTGATGAAACCGACCTGTGTGATGCCCGCACGTTGCACCGCGTACATGACGCGCCCCACAGACTCGAAAGCGCTTTGGGCGTCGCCCCGGATTTGCACATCGGGCTGCGGCTTCATGGCGGCAAACTTCTTCAGCCGTTCGATCAGTTCTGCCGGGCTTTTGACCGGCGTGTCGTACAGGTAAATCTGCCCAGCTTGGTTGACCGAGATGACCACGGTCTCGGGCTTGGCTTGGCGCACCACATTCTGTTCTTTGGGCAGGTCCACTTTGACGGAGGTGGTGACCACGGGGATGGTGATCAAGAAAATGATGAGCAGCACCAGCATCACGTCCACCAGCGGCGTGGTGTTGATGGTGCCAATCACCTCGTCATCGTCTTGGGTGCCCAGCGTGGGGCCGAGGTTCATGGCCATTATTTGGGGGCCGAAGCCAGCAGCACGGCGTGCAAGTCAGCGCCAAAGGCGTTGACCTCTTCCATCACCGCTTTGTTGCGGCGCACCAGCCAGTTGTAGCCCAACACCGCAGGCACGGCCACGGCCAAACCAATGGCGGTCATGATCAGCGCCTCGCCCACCGGGCCAGCCACTTTGTCGATGCTGGCTTGGCCCGACATGCCGATCTTGACCAAGGCATGGTAGATGCCCCACACGGTGCCGAACAAGCCCACAAAGGGCGCGGTCGATCCCACGGTGGCCAGCACCGCCAAGCCGTCTTGCAGTCGACTTTGCACCGTGCCCATGGCCCGCTGGATGCTCATGGTGACCCAGGTGTTGAAGTCCACCGAACCCAGCAAACCCCCGTGTTTGGAAGCGCCCTCTAGGCCTTTTTCGGCAATGAACCGGAAAGGGCTTGCGGGGTCCAGTGCATCGGTGGCTTGGCGCACCGAGCCGGAGTTCCAGAAGTCCGCCTGTGCGGCCTTGGCAAATTGTTGCATCTTGGCTTGCGCCGTGAATTTGCTGAAGATCACGTACCAGCTGCCCATGCTCATGAGCACCAAAATCAGCAGGGTGCCTTTGGCCACGGCATCGCCTTGTGCCCACAAAGCGCCCAAGCCGTAGGGGTTGTCTTCGGCCGCTGTGGCCGTGGCCAAGGCGGTCACTGGCGCAGGGGGGGCCTCGTTGGCGGGGGCTGCCAGGCTGTGGCTGGTGAGGGCCAGGCTGATCAGCAAAACGGCGCCCATCAGGGACTTTTTGAGAGCGTTGAACATGAAAGAACTTTCTGTGTGTTGGGTCGTGGGCCGGTGCCGTGGCGGGAAGGGCAGAGCGAGTCGTGTCATTCCAGACGCCAGACGTATCGGATGGTGGTCCAGGCTTGTTCAGGCTTGCCGTCGACCGTGGCCGGACGGAATTGGCATTTTGACAAACCAGCCCGTGCCGCCTCGTCAAGACGCTTGAATCCGGAGCTTTTCTCGACTTCGGATTGCAAGACTTTGCCATCCGTCCCGACCAAAAAGCGCAAGGCCACGGTGCCTTCTTCTTCCATGCCCCGAGAGGCGCGGGGGTATTCGGGCTTGTCGCATTGTGCGATGTTGACGCCTGCTGTTGTGCGCACTGGGGCCGATGCACGCGGCACCGCGGCAGGTGCTGCGGTTGCTGTGGGCGCAGGCGAAGTGGTGGCCGTTGTTGGCGGCGGTGTGGCACTGACCGCCGCGATGGCGTTGGGGGGGGCAGAAACGACGGGGGTGTCGGCGGGCGGCACATAGACCGCAGGCGGCATTTTGGGGGGCGCTGGCGTTGCCGGTGGCCGGGGTGCTGCGGGCAACACGGTCGGCAATTCAGGCCGCTTTTCTTCGAGCAACAGGGCTTGCACCACCGTGGGCATTTTTTGCAAGACCGTGCGGGTCAGTCCCGCTTGAATGGCCCAAAACAGCAGGGCATGCAAAACCACTACCCCAGCCAGACCGATGAGCTTTCGCTTCGGTGATGCTTGAAGATAAGTGGACGCGTTCATCTGTCAAATGGCCTGAAAGTGGAGGTCTGTATTTTGCGTGAGAAAAGCGGTGTTCACGGCTTCGACCGGGCAATTCACCCGGGCCAGCCGGGTGCTCAAGGGGTGCGGCTGATCAGGAAGTCGCGACTGCTCTGGCCCATCAAGGCCCTTTGCCCTTGAATTTGGCGTCCACAACTTGACGCTGTCAGGCTGCCCAACCAGGTGGCGGCAATGCGTTGTCCATCGTGTGTTTCTTCCAGCGTGAATTCGCCATCGTCCAGGTCGGCCACCACCGCATGGCGCTGCTGGCCTTGCGTCAGTTCACCACGCAGGCTGCCCGCATGCTCTGGGTGTGGTCCCAGGGTCAATGTCCAGGGCGCTTCGCCAGCGATTTGCGCGGTCCATTGGCCGTGCAGCATCTCGGGCGTGAGGTCTTGACCCGTTGGGCAGGCGTTGCGCGTGGGCAGCTGCTGGCAGGCGCTCAGGACCAAACTGAGGGCGCCACACAGGCCCATATACAGGGGCATGCACAGGGTCGACTTGGCGAAGGCGCGATGCGTCAGGGCAGCGATGCGCTGAGAGGGCGGTGAATGCGGTGTGGGTGTCATGGTTTGGCCTCTGCCGCCGCGTCGGCTGCGCGCTTGGCAAATTCGGCCCGCAGCGCCTTGAGTTTTTCGCGCGGGTCTTCCTTGATGGTGTTTTCATCCAGTCGCATTTCGGCGATGAAGCGGCTGGGCAAGGCCGCCACGGTTTCACGGCCCTTTTTGCGTCGCTTGGTCCAGCTCACGGCCAGGCTGCGTTGGGCGCGTGTGATGCCCACGTACATCAGGCGGCGTTCTTCTTGCAGGCGCAGCAAAATGCCTTCGCTCATTGGGCCCTCGCTGCGGGCCGAGTGCGAGTCATCATCGCCCAGCTTGAAGGGCAGCAAACCTTCGTTCACCCCCACCAAGGTCACATGCGGCCATTCCAGTCCTTTGGAGGCGTGCAAGGTCGACAGCGTGACCACGTTCTGGTCTTTTTCGCGCTCGCTCAGGGTTGAGATCAGGGAAATAGTTTGTGCCACGTCGAGCAGGTTTTTGGTCTCGGTGCTTTGTGCCCCCGTGGTGTCATCGATCTCGCCACCGCAACGCCCGGCCATCCAGTCGCAGAACTCCAGCACATTGGTCCAGCGGGCCGATGCCACTTTTTCGTTTTCTTCGCCGTCGTAGAGATGCTGCTCGTAGCCGATTTCTTTCAGCCACTCCAGCAAAAACGCCAGTGCGTCCACTTTGCCCAGCGTTTGGCGGGCGCGGTGTTCCAGGTCATTGATGTAGCGGCCAAATTCGTGCAGGCCCGCCACCGCCCGTGCGTTCACCGCACTGGGCAAGCTGCCAGCAAAAAGCGCCTCAAACAGGCTCAGTTTGTACTGGGTGGCAAACGTGCCCAGCTGACCCAGTGTCTGGTGGCCGATGCCGCGTTTGGGGCTGGTCACCGAGCGCAAAAAAGCCGGGTCGTCGTCGTTGTTGATCCACAGGCGAAACCAGGCGCACAGGTCCTTGATTTCGGATTTGTCGAAAAAGCTCTGCCCGCCTGAGACTTTGTAGGGGATGTTGGCGCGGCGCAGCGCTTGTTCAAACGGCCGGGCCATGTGGTTGGCGCGGTACAGGATGGCAAAGTCCTTGAACTCGCGGTGCTTGGACGGGTTGATTTGCCCACCCCGTATCGACTGGATGCGGGCAATGGCCCGGTCGGCCTCGTGCTCTTCGTTCACGGCATCAACCACGCGCACCGGCTCGCCCTCGCCCAACTCTGAAAACAGCGTTTTGGGAAACAGCTTGGGGTTGGGCTGGATCACGTTGTTGGCGGCCCGCAATATCGCGCTGGTGGAGCGGTAGTTTTGCTCCAGCTTGATCACCTTCAGATTCGGAAAATCCACCGGCAGCCGCTTGAGGTTGTCCAGCGTCGCGCCACGCCAGCCGTAAATCGATTGGTCGTCGTCGCCCACCGCCGTGAAGCGAGCCCGTTCACCCACCAGGTGTTTCAGCACTTCATATTGCGTGGCGTTGGTGTCCTGGTATTCGTCCACCAGCACATGGCCCATCTTGGCCTGCCAGCGCTCGCGCACCTCGGGAAACTCGGCCAGCAGCTTCAAAGGCATGCCGATCAGGTCGTCAAAGTCCACACTTTGGTAGGCCGTGAGCCGCTCTTGGTAAAGCGCCATGATGCGGGCGATCACCCGCGCGTTGTCGTCGGGGGCTTGGGCGGCGGCCTGTTCGGCGTTCAGCCCCATGTTTTTCCACAGGCTGATGGTCCACTGCCACTGGCGGGCTGTGGCCGCATCGGTGGTGCCGCCGCAGTCTTTCAGAATGCTGGTCACGTCGTCCGCGTCCATGATGCTGAACTGGGGTTTCAGGCCCAACACCGCGCCGTCTTCGCGCATGATGCGCACGCCCAAGGCGTGAAAGGTGCAAATCAGCACATCCTTGGCCGCCCGGCCAATCAGCTGTTTGGCCCGCTCGCGCATTTCGGCGGCGGCCTTATTGGTGAAGGTGATGGCCGCGATGCGCTTGGGCTCGAGACCGGCTTCGATCAGCCGCCCGATCTTGTGCGTGATCACCCGCGTCTTGCCCGAGCCCGCTCCGGCCAGCACCAGGCAGGGGCCAGAGACAAAGTTCACGGCTTCGAGTTGAGCGTTGTTGAGTCCGGCTGACATGGGGATGGGGGGCAATCGAGGAAGCGAAGCAAAGCGGGCCATCATAGCGGCTGCCCCTGCATGTCGAATCGCTCTGCTTTTCAATTGGTTCAGTTGTGTTTAATCTCAAAATGAGATATTGTTGCCCCATGAAAATCATCAGCAACCGTGCGCTGCGGTCGTTTGCCACGGCACACCCTTTGGCCGATGCGCCATTGCAAGGCTGGCGGCGGGTGATCGAGAAGAACCGGTTTACCCACTGGAGCGAACTGAAAACAGCCTTCAACACCGTCGACAGGGTCGGCGAGCTGGTGGTGTTCGACATAGGGGGCAACAAGTACCGGTTGATTGCATACGTCCGGTTTGAAAAACAGATCGTTTACATCAAAGCGGTATTAACCCACCGTGAATATGACAAAGGAGCATGGAAGTCATGAATGCACCCATTGATATGCAGCACCTACTCCCTGCGTGGGAGCAGTTTCGTGCGGCCACAGACATTGCCCCCATACGCGATGAAGCGCACTATGCCCAGATGACCGCCATGCTCGAGGCGTTGCTCGATGAGGCGGGCGGTGATGAGCGCCATCCCATCATGGGCTTGGTGGATATTGTTGGTGATTTGATTGCGGACTATGAGGCAGCACATCAGCCACTGCCTGAATCAACAGGCGTAGAGGCGTTGAAGTTTCTGATGACGCAGCACGGACTCAATCAAGCTGACTTGGCCGAAATTGGCAGTCAGGGTGTCGTCTCTGAAATATTGAAGGGCAAACGCGAACTCAATGTGCGGCAAGTTCGAGCGTTAAGTGCACGTTTTGGGGTGTCGGCGGCGACCTTTTTGTAAAAAGCCGAGTCATGCCAGTTAAAGGGCAACTGCCAATCGTCTGGCAAAGCCAGCGATCTTGCGCAGGCCGTAAGCGCTGTTGAGGTTGCGAGCAGCGGCGCATGGAATCCGTGACCGATGATGCGTTGACTCCGGTCCACATGCCTGTCTGTTTTGCGAGCCCGTTTTGTCCGTCTGGTGACCTGTATCCCCACCCAAATGCCCCGACAATTGGCACATGCTTGAAGTTTTGCGCGTCACCTTTCCGTTTTTTGCCTTGGTTTTGTGCGGCTACGCAGCCGCCCGCAAAGGCCTGTTGCCTTTGGAGGCCATTCCGGGCCTGAATGGTTTTGTGCTGTTTTTTGCGCTGCCGTGCATGTTGTTCCGGTTTGGCGCGAGCACGCCGATTGCCCAGCTGCTCGATGCCGGGGTGTTTTTCACCTATTTGTTGTGTGCCTTGCTGATGGTGGCGTTCAGTGTGGCCATCAGCCTGAATGAACGCATCCGCTGGAACGATGCTTCGTTGGGGGCCTTGGTGGCGGCTTTTCCCAACACCGGCTTCATGGGCGTGCCCTTGCTGGTGGCCTTGTTGGGACCTGAGGCCGCTGGCCCGGCCATCGTCACCATTTTGGTGGACATGGTGATCACGTCGTCGCTGTGCGTCGCCTTGTCACGCATGGATGCGGCGGGCGAGCACGGCGTGGCCGGTGCGGCCCGCAAAGCCTTGGCTGGTGTGGTGCGCAACCCCATGCCTTGGGCGATTTCTTTGGGCGGCGCTTTTTCTTTCTGGAACCTTGAGTTGATTGGCCCCGTGGCCAAAACCGTGGGTTTGCTGGCCGATGCGGCCTCGCCCGTGGCTTTGTTCACCATTGGCGCGGTATTGGCCCGGTCACAAATGCTGGCCCATCAACGCCCGCATGGCCCGTTGAAGTGGGCGGACTATGTGCCGGTGTCTTTGACCAAGCTGCTGTTGCACCCGGTGTTGGTGTTGTTGGTGGCGGGCACGGCTGTGCAAATGGGGGTGCCGATTGCGCCGTTTGCCTTGATGGTGATGGTGTTGGTGGCGGCTTTGCCCAGCGCCAGCAACGTGTCGCTGTTGGCCGAGCGCTTGGGGGCCGACAACGGTCGCATTGCCCGCATCATTTTGGTCACCACCTCGGCCGCATTTTTGACCTTTTCAGGGGCAGTGGCCTTGCTCAAGCCCTGAGCCCCAGTTTCGTCGGCAGGGTGGATCAGATCGCCTGCGGGTCCACGTCGACCAACCACCGAATCACCCCTTTATGTTCCGGCTGGCTGCGCACTTGGTGCAGCACCCCGTGCAGGTGCCACAGCACTTTTTGCAGCCCCATGCGAGTGGGGCTTTCCAGCAGCATCTGGGCACGTTCCACATCAGCCACGCGCTGCATGCTCATGGGCACGGCCGGGTACAGGCTGACTTGCATGACCAGATCTGCGGTGGCGGGGTCGGCGCTCAGTTGCAGTTCAAGTGCTTCACGCGCCGCGTTCAGCAGCGCTTGGGCGGCCTCTTGGGTGCGGGCATCGGCGCGCAGCAGGGCCTGGTGGCTGATGGGGGGCAGATCGGCGGCGGTGCGCTCGGCCAGTTCGCTGGCGGCAAAGGCCGGATAGTCGTGTTTTTTGAGCGCTTCAAACAGCGCATGTTGGGGGTGAAAGGTTTGCACCCACATTTCGCTGGTGGCGCTTTGGGCGGCGTCGCGTCCGGCGCGGCCAGCCGCTTGCATGAGCAGGGCAAACAGGCGCTCAGGTGCCCTGAAGTCACTCGAAAACAGCGCGGTGTCGGGGTTGACGGCAGCCACCAGGGTGATGCGGCGAAAGTCGTGCCCCTTGGCAATCATCTGCGTGCCCACCAAGATGTCCACTTCGCCAGAATGCACCGAGGCCAGTTGGCTTTCCAGCGCCCCTTTCAGGCGCGTGGTGTCGGCGTCGATGCGGGCGATGCGGATGGGGTGGCCATCGGGGCGTTTGACATGGCCCAGCAGCTCGCCCAAATGTTCTTCGAGTTGTTCGGTGCCTCGGCCTATTGGGGCGATGTCGGCGTTGCCGCACTCGGGGCAGGCACGCGGCACGCGCTCGGTCAGGCCGCAGTGGTGGCAGCGCAAGGTGCGGTCGATTTTGTGGAACACCCGAAACGCGCTGCAGTGTTTGCATTCGCTTTTCCAGCCGCAGTCGGCGCAATGCAGCACCGGGGCATAACCTCGCCGGTTGAGCAGCAGCATGCACTGCTCGCCGCGCTCCACCCGCTCTTGCAATGCGGCCACCAATTGGGTGGACAGCACGGCATGACGTGCTTGTTTGTTCATGTCGACCCGGCGCACCTTGGGCAGCTGGCCGGTGCCAATGCGCGAGGGCATGTGCAGCCGCAGGTAGCGCCCGCCTTCTTCGGCGGGGCGGCTTTGGTGCCAGCTTTCGAGCGAGGGCGTGGCCGAGGCCAGCAGCACGGTGGCGTTTTGCAAACGGCCTCGGTACACCGCCAAGTCGCGGGCCGAGTAGCGTGCGCCTTCTTGTTGTTTGTAGCTGGGGTCGTGTTCTTCGTCGACCACGATGAGCTTGAGGTTCGGCATGGACGCAAAAATGGCCATGCGCGTGCCCAGCACGATGCGGGCGTGGCCTGCGTGGGCGGCCAGCCAGCCTTTCAGGCGCTGAGCGGGCGTCATGCCGCTGTGCATGGACACCACGGCGTCTGCGCCAAAACGCGCTTGCACACGTTCTTCGAGCTGGGGTGTGAGGTTGATCTCGGGCACCATCAGCAGCGCCTGGGCTTGCGGATCGGCGGCCAGCATGCGCGCCACGGCTTGCAGATACACCTCGGTCTTGCCGCTGCCGGTGCTGCCAAACAGCAAAAAAGGCCCCGTGCCTGCGGCCATTTGGTCCAGCACATGGCGCTGTTCGTCGGACAGGGCTGGTCCGGGCGTTGTTTGCACCGTGCGCTCGGTGTTTTGCTTTTTCAGGCGTCGGGCCAGTTGTTCGTGGGTCAGGTCGCGCAGCTGTGGCGGCAAGGCCGACAACGCCACCTCGCCCAACGAGCGCTGGTAATACTGTGCAGAAAACTGCACCAGCTGCCGCCAGTTCGGGTCCAGCGGGGCCAGACCGTCCAGTACCCCCAGCACGTCGCGCACAGCCGAGGCGGGCATGTTGCTCGGCGCGCTGTCCAGCACAGCCCAGACCACGCCCAACAGGTCTCGTTTGCCAAAAGGCACGCGCACCAGTTGCCCTGCTTGCACCAAAAAGGGGCTGCGGTAGCTCAATAGCCCCCCCACTGGGCTGTGGGCCGGGGTCTGGACGGCGACGTCGATCCAGTGGTGGGTGCTCACATTTTTCTCGGTGTTTTAGATGAAATTGAGGGTGTCAAAAGTTAGCTGAATTCTTGAAACAAGGTGTAAGTCATTGATTTATCAGTACTTTGGCCTTGATCCAGAAAATCTGTGGATAACTTTGGGGAAAACTCGATCTGGATGCCCTGGAAGCCTTGAAAATCAAGCCTTCCGTCAAATTGCCCATCCAATGGGCAAGATAAAAAGTTCAATAAAATCAACAACTTGCAAAATCATGAATACACCTGTTTTGCTACGGTGCAGCATGCCGGGCCGGCAAAGGGGAGGATTCACTTTTGTGCATAAGTCAAGCACTCGAAGTCATTTATTTTGCAAAAAAAAGGGCTAAGGTGCTGGTTTTCTATGCTAGCGGGGCCTGACGCCGTCAAGCCCACATGCTCACTTTTGGCGCAAAGCCCGTGAATGGCTGTGCACCGTCTCGACCAAGGCCGACACATGCTCTGGCGGTGTGAATTGGCTGATGCCGTGGCCCAGATTGAAGATGTGCGTTGGCCCGGTGGTGGTCGGGTCGGTGTGCGGTGCGCCAAAGCTGTCCAGCACACGGCGGGTTTCTTGGGCAATGTGCTCGGGCGGCGCAAAGAGCACGTTGGGGTCGATGTTGCCTTGCAACGCTTTGCCCGGCCCGCCCACCTGGCCGCCCACTTGTGCGCGGGCGCGACCCAGGTTCATGGTCCAGTCCAGGCCGAGCACGTCGCAGTTCAGGCCCGCCATTTCGGGCAGCCACAGGCCACCGCCTTTGGTGAAAACGATGCTGGGGATGCGTTGGCCTTCGTGCTCGGTCTTGAGTTGGGCCAGCACGCGGGCGGTGTAGGCCAAGCTGAACTGCTGGAATGCGCCATCGGCCAGCACGCCCCCCCAGCTGTCAAAAATCATCACGGCCTGGGCACCGGCTTCGATCTGCGCGTTCAGGTATTGCGCGACCGAGTCGGCGTTGATTTCCAGAATGCGGTGCATCAGGTCAGGGCGGCTGTACATCAGGCTCTTGACCTGACGGTAGTCGTCCGAGCCCGCGCCTTCGACCATGTAGCACGCCAGCGTCCATGGGCTGCCCGAAAAGCCAATCAGCGGCACGCGGCCATTCAGTGCTTTGCGGATGTTGGTGACGGCATCAAACACGTAGCGCAGCTTGTCCATGTCAGGCACGGCCAGTTGGGCCACAGCGGCTTCGTCGCGCACGTTTTTGGCGAACTTGGGGCCTTCGCCCAGTGCGAAGCTCAGACCCAGGCCCATGGCGTCAGGCACGGTGAGGATGTCGCTGAACAAAATGGCGGCATCGAGCGGGTAGCGCTCGAGTGGCTGCAGCGTGACTTCGGTGGCGTAGTCGACATTGGTGGCCAGACCCATGAAACTGCCTGCTTTGGCGCGGGTGTCACGGTATTCAGGCAGGTAGCGACCGGCCTGGCGCATCAGCCACAAGGGGGTGTAGTCGGTCGACTGGCGCAGGCAGGCGCGCAAAAAGGTGTCGTTCTGGAGGGGGGCAAAAGAAGAGGTGCTCATGCCCCGATTGTCGCAGGCTGTGGACAGAGGTCTGCGCGGGCATTCGCGAGCATCCCCCACCCACAGCAGCTGTGCGCGGCTATTGGGGCAGCTTTTGCAGTGCCGCCTGCACCTCGTCCACGCTGGGCAACTCAGAGAACAGCACAACGGCTCGGTCTGGCGAGTACAAGGCATACACCGGCACGCCGCTGCGGCCCAAGTCTGTCAATGCTTGGGTGATGGCCGGGTCGCGTCGCGTCCAGTCGGCCCGCAACAGCACCACCTTGCGGGCCGCAAAGTCGGCCAACAAGGGCGCATGGGCCAGGGTGGTTTTTTTGTTGTACTGGCAGGTCACACACCAAGCGGCTGTGAAGTCCACAAACACGGAGCGACCCGCGGCCAGGTGGGCTTGTTGTTGCGAGGCGCTCCAGGCTTGCCATGGGCTGGTGTTGTTGTCCAGTTTGTTCACGCTGGCGCTGGCGCTGGTATTCGCCCCAGTGCTTTCAAGGGCGCTGACCGGGGATTCACGCAAAGCTAAGGGCAACCAACTGCTGCCAAGCCAGACCAAGACACTCAAAGCCAGCCCGCCCATGACCCAGCGGGTGCGGCCCGCCAAACCCAAGGCCCAGGCCAGCCAGGCCACGGTCAGCAACAAAGCCAACAGGCCGCTGGCACCATCAATGCCGGTTTGTTGTCCCAGCACCCACAGCAGCCAGATGACCGTGGCGAACATCGGAAACGCCATGGCCTGACGGAACACCACCATCCAGGCTCCGGGGCGTGGCAGTGCGCGGGCGATGCCGGGCCACACGCTGGCCGCCAGATAGGGCAAAGCCATGCCCACACCCATGGCGGCAAACACCATGAGCGCTTGCCACACGGGCAGCGCAATGGCCAAGCCCAAAGAGGCGCCCATGAACGGCGCGGTGCAGGGCGAAGCCACAGCCACGGCCAGCACGCCCGACAAACCGGCGTTCACCGTGGGGTGGCGGCTTTGCAGGGACGCTAAGCTGCTGGGCAGCATCTGACCAAACTCGAAAACGCCCGCCAGGTTCAAGCCCAACAGGGTGAACAACAGGGCCAAACCAGCCACCACAGGCGGCGATTGCAATTGAAAGCCCCAGCCCAGTTGCTCGCCCGCTGCCCGCAGGCCCAGCATCAGGCCCCCCAGCATCATGAAAGACAGCACCACGCCCGCTGTGTAAGCCAACCCGGCGGCGCGGTGTTGGGCATGCGCGGTGTCTGGTGATGCGTTGGTTTGTGCAAAGCCCAGCACCTTGATGGCCAGCACCGGAAACACGCATGGCATGAGGTTGAGCAACAAACCGCCCAGCAGGGCACCCAAAATGGCCAGCGTCAGGCTGAGCGCGTTGGCGGGCTGGCTGGCCAGGGGTTTGTCGGCGATGCGGGCGTTGTCGGCCAGGGCTTTGGCCAGCGCAGGTGATATTTCGACAGGCGCCAATGGCGGCCGTGCAGGCCAAGTGCCTTGCACGGGCGTGTCAATCTCAAAAGCCGGGGCTTGGGGTGCAGATTCCGGGCCTTGCGCGATCACCCAGCGCATGGTTTGCGGGTTGTCGCCGCGTTCTTCAGAAACCGGGATTTTGGCGTTCCAGACCGCGCCTTGCCAGCTTTGTGTCCAGCCTTTGCCCTGCGTTGCGGCGTTGTGCACCACGCTGGCCGTGACCGCAAAAGCGCTGAGTTGTTGGCCGCGCCATTGCGCTGGCAGGCCGTGCACGCGCAAGTTGAGTTGCTGGCCGTTGTCAGACACGGTGGTTTGTCCGCCCGTGATCCAGGTGCTGCCTTGTTGCAGCTGGGGCAGCTTCTGGGGGCTGAGCTTTCGGGTGGCTTCAAACAGCGCTGCTTGCTGCGCTTGGGGGGCGGCAGAGGGCAGGTTCAGTGCAAATTGCCCTTCTTGAGGAATGCATTCCTGGCGGCACACCAGCCATTCGGCTTGCAGCTGAATCGGCAGCTGACCCTGGCTTGGAAACTGGAAGTCTGCGCTCACCGTCACGGGCACGGCGAGCAGCAGCTTGCCTTCGTAGCCGTAGTTGGCCAGCGTGCCAATCGGGATTTTTTTAGGCAAAGGCCAGGCGATCTCGCCCGCCTGCAAGCCCGCAGGCAGCTGCCACTGCAAACGTGTGGGCAAGCCCGAATCACCGGGGTTTTGCCAGTAGGTATGCCAATGCGGTTGGTGCTGAATCTGCAGGCCCAGCCAGAACGTCTGTCCGGCTTGAATGCCCTGGGGTGCATGCACCAACAGCTCGGCCCGCACCTGGTCGGTGACGACCACGTTGCTGGCCTTGGGCAGCAATGCCGAAACGCCCGGGGCGCTGGAGGACGCGGCTTTGGACGAAAACAGCGAACTTGTTTGAGCCAGGCTGGGCTGGGTTGCACCTGCCAAGAGAAAGAGCAAGGTCAAGCCAAGCCAGGCGACCACCCCATGGCGAGCGGGCCAGTCACGAAAAAACACAAAAACCTTCAACATCAACTCCTGATTTCAGCCCCCATCACCGCAGGCGGGGGCCCTGAGAAGGGCACTGTACACCGCCCCGGCGTGCCAAAGCTCAATTAAGATGGCCCCATGCAAAACCCTTCGCGTTTCTGGGCCGACTGGACCACCACCGATTTCCAAGCGCTGGCGCTGGACCGGGCCATTGCCGTGCTGCCCGTCGCGGCGACCGAGCAACATGGCCCTCACCTGCCGCTGTCGGTCGACACTGACTTGGTCGACGGCGTGGTGGCGGCTTGCTTGCCGCACTTGCCCGCCGACTTGCCCGCCTTGTTTTTGCCCACCCAAACGGTAGGCCTGAGTCCTGAGCACGCCCGCTTTGCCGGCACTTTGACGCTGAAGGCCGAAACCGTCATCCGGCTGTGGACCGACATCGGTGAGTCGGTCGCGGCCAGCGGTATCCGCAAACTGGTCTTGCTCAATGCCCACGGTGGACAAGTCAGCGTCATGGACATCGTGGCGCGTGACCTGCGGGCCCGGCTGGGCATGCTGGTTTACAGCGTGAGTTGGTTCAATTTGCCGCTGCGAGATGCGCAGGGCGGCGATGTGAACGCGCTGTTCAGCGCCGACGAACACCGCTTTGGCGTGCACGCGGGGGATACCGAAACCTCGATGATGCTGGCGCTGCGCCCCGAGTGTGTGCGCATGGACCAAGCGCAAAACTTCCGCTCCACCTCGCAAGACCGCGCTGAGCGTTTTGAGATTCTGGGCAACGGCAAAAGTGCCAAGCTGGGCTGGCAAATGCAGGATTACAACCGCCACGGTGCTGCTGGCAATGCGGCCGCCGCCACCGTGCAAAAAGGCCAGGCATTGTTGGACGCCTCGGGCCGGGCCTTGGCGCAGTTGTTGGGTGAAATCGATCGGTTGCCGTCCGACACGCTGACCGATCAGACCGGCTGAGCGGGTCGGGCGCTCAGAATGTGGGCGGCACCAGTTCGCAGTGGTCGCGGCTCACGCTTTTGGGGTATTCGCGGGTGGTGTCGATGCAACCGCCTTGTGCATAAACCCCTTTAGGGTCGCGCATGCGCAGCATGCGCTCCAACACTTTGGCGGTGGCTTGGGGGTTGGCCTGGGTTTGGGTCACATGCGCCTCCACCACCGATTCATCCATTTGCAGCTCGCCTTGGGCATCGGTGTAAACGCCGTCTTTCCAGTGGAAGATTTCGATGGCTTTGGACTCTAGCGTGAAGGGCGTGTCGCGCTTCCAGAAGTTGCTGAACAAGCCGCTGCCCATGTACATGACCCAAGAGCCCTCGTAGCCTGTGACGTCGGATGAGCGCTCATCCGGGTTGCGAAACCACAGCCGATCGCCGGGTACATAAAAGCGGGCGGGCAAAGGCGCATCCATGCTGCCGTACTCGATCAGATAGACCTCATGGAATTGACCCGAGCGCACGGCATGGACTTCATTGAGGCTTTGCAACTGGGCCAGCAGTTCGGGATGCGCTGTTTTCAGCTCTTGTGCGATGCCCAGCAAGATCACGTACTCGGTGGCCCGGTAGCAAGAAAAATCGTAGAGTTTTCCCGTGGCGTCGGGTTGTGTGGCTGCGGTCAGCGCATCCACCAGACAGCGGCCGGGTTGGAGAATGAAGCCCGCATCGTCACCGCCATCTTGCCAATAGGCCTGAGGCCGTTCGGCCGCTTCGGTCTTGAAGGCCAGCGTGGTTTTTCGGGCGGCCAGCGCCATGTTGCGCCGCACCCGGATGTGCGATGTCAGCGATGCCAGGTTGGCAAACTGAAAACGGTGTGGCGAGCCCAGCAAGGCCACCCAGATTTCTCGCTCTAAAGCCCACGCTTTGTCGGTGTGCTGGTTGTGGCCGAGTCGGTCGTGCAAGGCCAAGGTGTCGTGCCCGGGCATGCAGTGCTGTCGGAATTCAGGCCGCAGGTTGCAGATCAGGGCAACTTGGGTGCCTTGCATGGGCACCACCAAGGTTTGCACCGCCGAGGCCAGCGCCCAATTGTCCAGCAGCGCCGTCAACTCACCCGCCAGCTGGTAGGCGTCAGCAGCTTGTGTGGTGGTGAGCTGGATGCCACCCTCCAAAGACTTGAGGGCCAACCAGGCGGTCGAACTGTTCATCGATTTATTGTGCCCGCAAACCGAAGGGGTTTTTCCTAGGGAATGTACCTGTGACAAGGCACTTAGCCGCGAGCGCACCCCACGTTTCAGGCGAACGTGATCCAGCCTTTGTGTGCGTCGCTGTCCAGATGCGGCAGGGTGTTGTAGGTCAGCAGCATGTGGCGCTTGGGGGTGAACACGAATTCAGTCAGCGCCGTGTTGCGGATGCGCAGGTTCAGCTCGATGGTGGTCTCAGGCGGTGTGCCCAGCACACGGCCCACTGCGGTCGAGATGGGGCCACCGCTAGAAACGATCAGCACAGCGCCCGAATGGTGTTGCCGCACATGGTCCAGCGCCGCTTCGATGCCGCCCACAAAGTGGGCATAGCTGGGCATGCCGCGTGGTTGCGTGCGCCCGGCCATCCAGGCCTGCAGGGCGTCGCGCAGCAGGCGAAAGTGGTGGCGGTACAGCTCGGGCGTGTCGGGTTTGGCCAGGGGTTCGGGGTGGATGGCCTCGATGAGGGCGTGGCTGTCGTATTCGTTCAGACCCGGCCAGACCGAAGGCGTGTGGTGCAGACCTGCGCCTTCGGCAATGCCTTCCCAGGTTTGGCGGTGGCGCTTCAGGCTGCCCATCATTACGGCCTCAATGGGCTGGCCTTGCAATTTGGCCCGCAGGTATTCGCCCAGACGCACCGATTGTTGGTGGCCCAGCGGGCTGAGTTGATCGTAGTCATCGGCCCCGAAAGAGGCTTGTCCGTGGCGGACCAAATAGAGTGTTCCCATGGGCTGCCATTGTGCGCAGCATGGGACTTTTCGACTGTCGCTGGGGTGATCAGATCGTCACCGAGCCCTCGATGCATCCGACCACATCGCCACCCACCCAAACTTGCCCTTGTGCGTCTTGCGACAAGAACACCTGCCCGGCGCGACCCAGCACCGTACCTTGGCGGGCGCTGTACGCCGCTGGCATGTGGCCATCGGCGATCAGCCATTGCGCGAGCGATGCATTCAGGCTGCCTGTCACCGGGTCTTCTGCGATCCCGACAGGGGCAGCAAAGGCGCGCACCTCCAGATCGGTCGGGTCGTTGGGGATGCGGGTTGAAGCGGCAAAGGCGCGCGCTTCGCGGTTGGCGCGGCGGATCAGGCCACCTGCATCGGCTTCGCGCTTGGCCGCCACGCCGACCTTGGTGTTCAGGCGTTTGAGCGCCGCATGGTCTGGCTCCAGTGCAAGCAAACTGTCCACCGAGTCGATCAACAGGCCCATCCAGTGCGGCCCGTTGTTCAGGTCTTGCGCGGCCAGCACTTCGTTGGCATGCAGGCCCAGTGCCACCAGCACATCGGCCAGCAGCGCTGGCGCGGGTGTCTGGCGTTGCAAAGTCGGCGCTGCAAACGCCCAACGCTCATCGACCGATTTCAAGGTGACCAAACCCACGCCGCACTCCTGCACCAATTGACCACTTTGCCGGGGCTGGCCGCCAGCTTGTCGCCAGGCGTGGGCCGTGCCCAGTGTGGGGTGCCCGGCAAAAGGCAATTCGGCGCCGGGCGTGAAGATGCGCACCCGGTAATCGGCACCGCCTGCGGCCCCTTCGGGCGTGGGCGGCAGGACAAAAGTGGTTTCGCTCAGTTGTGTCCAAGCAGCAAAGGCTTGCATCTGCGCGTCGCTCAGCCCCTCACCGTCCAGCACCACGGCCAGCGGGTTGCCCAGAAAGGCGGTGTCGGTGAAGACGTCGACTTGTCGAAATGCGCGTTGTTTCATGGCGG
>OFRD01000014.1_pt1 | contig 56523 bp, 55 predicted proteins | sample 1543041 | NCBI WGS metagenome assembly OFRD01 (sample SAMN07774234, study PRJEB24372) | wastewater metagenome | isolation source: Exp Tend CN 100WW | collected 2016-02
GCCCCCGCAGCTGCAAGCCCTGCGCATTCCGGTGGGGGACAAGCAAGCCGTTGCCACCACCAAGCTCAAAGTGGAAGGTAACCTGGACGTGCTGACCGCTGCCGCCGGCTCCACAACCAGCACGGTTGCCGTATATGACTCGCTTGGCGAAGCGCACAACATTACGCTCACGTTTACGCGCGGCACGGTGCCGGGCAGCTGGACATGGAAGCCCGCTTCCACAGACAAGACCGTCACCAGCGTGACCGCCGACAGCGCCGCGCTGGAGTTTGACACGAATGGTGGCATCAAAACCGGTGCCGCCAATGTGCTCACGCTGCAGCTCAGCAACGGCAGCGCCGCGCAATCCGTGGCGCTGGATTTCTCAAGCATCAACCAGCTGGCGCAGCCCTCTGCCGTGAGCGAGAGCGAACAGGACGGCATGCCCCAAGGCACGGTTACCGGCATGAAGTTTGACGGCGAAGGCAAGCTGTACGCGCTTTACTCCAACGGCCTTTCCAAGGAAGTCGGCCAGCTGGCGCTGGCAAATTTTGTAAACCCCGGCGGGCTGCTGGATGTGGGCCAGAACAATTTGCGCCCGTGGCTCAACTCCGGTGAGCAGCAGCTGGGGCGCGCCGGCGACGACAATTTTGGCACCGTGGCGCCCGGCAATGTGGAAGGCTCCAATGTGGACCTCTCCACTGAGTTCACCCAGTTGATTTTGGCGCGGCGCGGCTTCCAGGCCAACAGCCGCGTAGTTACCACCTCGGACGAGATGATCCAAGAACTGTTGAACATGAAGCGCTAATCCCGCGCAACCGGTCCCGTTCAGAAAAGCAAAAACCTCCCGTAAGCGGGAGGTTTTTGCTTTTTGTTGCATGCGGGGCCTATTTGGCGAGGTCCCTCTCCATCAGCCAGCCGGTTGCTGCGGGTTCGCCCGCTTGAACTTTGTACCACCACATTTCGCCGGTGCACGCCCGCTCTTCGCCGTCCGGCGCCTTGAAGCGCAACATGCGATCCAAAACAACAGTCTCATCGCTGCGCCCGGCCACACCCACCACTATGCCCTCTTGCACCATGCAGACTGAGTACATGATAATGCTGGGGGACTCATCATGGGGTTGTACACGAATGCGGGCACCTTTGTTGAACTTCGGGATGGGATCTTTCTTCGCCGCGCCAGAGCAGCCCGCCAGCAGCACCAATGCCAAACACAGCCTAAAACTTTGAATTATAAATTTTTGGGGCACACTGTCCTCCGGCGCTAATCCGCACCCGGCCGGGTTGGCTTCCGGCACCGTTGCATTTGCAACTGGCTGCGCTGAATTATAGCGATGTTGGCACTGCGCCGCAAGCGGCGCACGCGGTGGCTAACTGCCGTCTGTTTTGGCAGCCGGCTGCACCAGAAACTTTAGCGAGCGGGCAACTGCGGCGCGCTCGGCGGCCGGAATGCTGGCCGCAGTGTTCTCATTGCGCACCCGCTGGCAAAGTTCATCGCGCAAAATTGTCACAGTGCGCGGCGCCACCACACCCAGTTTTACCCGGTCGCCATCGATGGCCAGAATTCGCACGGTAATTTCGCCGCCGATGTTCAGGCCCTCGTCTACCCGCCGCGTGAGTACCAGCATACTGGCTACGCGCCCAACGGATAATGCGCAGTGTATTCAGACTGGATGACCTGGCGCCCGATGCCGCGCTGCAGGTTTATCACCAGCGGGCCCAGCAGGTTGAGGGTGGCGCTGGTTGATGGTTCAGCAGTGCTGCCGAGGCTGCTGGCAGGCGTAATGATGGCCAGCACCAGCAGGTCGCCAAACTCCGGGTAGCCCAACTGCGCCTCATCTTCCGCCGTCAGCTCCAGGCAGAAGTCCGGCTTGAAGACTGCGGGGTCTGCGCCAATGAAGCCAATGCTGGGGTCATCCTGGCAGTTGATCAAGTACAGCGGGGAAAGTTCAGCGTCGGTTACAACGTCAAAGTGCTCCCAGTCTGCGCAGCCCACTAAGCCGCCGCTGAAGTGCACCGCAATTGCGGTAGCGCCCTCTACGCCGTTTAGCGGCGCAATCCCCGCGGCTGTTGTTTGCATATTAGCGCAGGTAGTCGAAGAGTGTATTGCGGTTGAGCGCACCCGCCGTGGCGAGCGCTGCCTGATACACGGTCTCTTCTTCCTTCAAAGCCAGCACGGCCTGCGCCATAGGCCGGTCTTCGGCGGTCTGCAGCGTGTTGCTCAATCCGATCTGAACCTTCTCCAGCCGGTCCTGGGTTGCTGTCAGGCGCTGCAAGCGGCCGCCGACGTCGCCAATCACGCGCACGGTGGCGTCCAAATCTCCCTGCAGTTCGCCAATCTGAAAATTCACGTCTGGCGCACCACCCTTGCGCAGCGCGTCACGCAAATTCACAAGCGTGGACAGCATGCGCGCCGGTGCAATCTTCAAGTCTGGCAGCTCCTGGCTTAGCAGCACATTCATCGAAATCGTCTGGCCGCGCTCAATCTCCACCTTTCGCAATCCAGCGTCCCCGTTGTATTTTGCGGAGCCAATCGCCTTTTGAACTTCCACGGCGGTGTAAGCCTGCGTGGTGGTCTTAAAACCGCTAAACACATACTGCTCGCGATGCGTGGAATTGAGCACGTTGACTGCTTCTTGCACCAGGTTGTCCACCTGCTTGGCGTACGTTTCACGCTCAGTGGCGCCAAACGTGTCCGAGGCAGACCGCACAACAAGCGCCAACCCACTTTGAATTATGGTCGCAAGCCCGTCCATCGCCGAGGCTGACGCGGACAAAAATTCGCGCGCGGTGGATATATTGTTCAGGTAGGTTTGGTTGGATTGAATGGCGCCGCGCAAAGTTAGCGCATCGCCCATGGCCACAAAATTGTCCGACGGCATGTGCAGCTTCTTGCCGTCGCCGGCTTCCACCTGCAAGCGCGCAAGCTTTTTGCCATGTGCTTGCAGGTTGGCAAGTACATCCGCATACATCATCTGGTTGGTAACGCGCATGGTTGTTATCTGCCCTTAGCCGCGGGCGTTAGCGGCCTACCATGCCCAGGCGCAGCACCACTTCTTCGGCCATCTGGTCAAAGTTGGTTAGCACGCGCGCCGCTGCCTGATAAGCGCGCTGCGAGCGCATCACCCGCGCAGCTTCTTCATCCAACGACACCCCCGTCACTGAATCTTTTTGGGTTGTAAGCTGTTCAACAATCATGGAATGGCTGTCCAGTTCCCGTTGTGCGCGCACCGCATCTGCGCCCAGCGCGGCCACAGCATCCGCCCAAGACTCCTGAATGGTGCGCGTGGCTCCAAGCGCTTCGGTGCCGGCGGGCACGCGCGTACCTTCCGCATCCATCATCAGCCGGCTTTCCAACTGGGAGATCTTCAGCGCGAGGCTGCCATCGCCCGGCGAAGCTGTGGCAGCTGCTGCCGCCACTCCGCCCACATTCGCCTCCAGCAGCGGGTTCACCGCCAGCTGCGCAGCACCGTTGCCCACAAAAAATTCCTGGCCGGTGGTGTTGGCCGGCGGCAAACCAAACCCGGTCTTGTGCACGGCGTTGACTTCACTGCGCAGCGTGTTGCTGAGGCGCTCCAGCGCATTTATGCGCGCCACAACTTCTTTGTCACGGCCCACCAGCAGGCCGCCTATCGTACCCATCTTTACCTCAGCTGCCTGCCCGTCTTCCCATTGCAGCTGGCGCAGATGGCCACTTACGGTGCCAGCGGGCGCGGGCGCTGCCGGTACGGGTGCTGCACCGCCCGCTGCGGGTGGAACTGCCGGCGGCGCAGGCGCGGCCGTCACCGGCGGGTTCACGGCCTGCAGCAGCTGCGCCCGGTCGCGTGCCACCAGCACATGCCGCCCGATCGATACAACTGCACTACCGTCGTTCTGTATATAGGAAGTGGAGCCGGTCAGCTCCGATAGCTGGCTGCGCAGCCGGTCACGCTCATCCAGCAGGTCATTGGGCTGGTTGTCCGCTTTGAACGCAACCACAATGCGCTCGTTGAGTTTTGAAAGGCGCCCTGCGGCCTGGTTCACTTCTTCCACCAGCCGGCCGAGGCGCGCATCCTGGTAGCGTTGGAAGTTTACAAGCCCATCGGCGCGCTCATTGATGGATTGCGAGAGGCGCACGCCGGCATCGCGCACAGCGCGGCGCACCGCCGGGTCGGCGGAATCAGTGGAGAGCTGCTGCCAGCTGCTCCAGAACTCGCTTAAGCGGTCCGCAATGCCGGAGCCGTCTTTTTCCGGCAGCATCGCTTCCACATGGCGCAGCACATCGGCGCGCTCCTGCCACTGCTTCTCCACCGATAGCTCCGTGCGCAGGCGGTCATCGTAGAAGTCATAGGCCATGCGGCGCGTAAGCTCCACCTGCGCGCCCTGCCCCATCTGCATTGCGCCGCCGGATCCGCGGTCAAATGCCACCGGAGAGAGCGGACTGCGCGTGCCCAGCACTGCTTCCTGGCGCGTATAGCCCGGCGTGTTGGCATTGGCCACGTTGTGGTCAGCCACCAGCTGCGCCTGCTGCTGTGCGCGCAGCGCGGTCAGCGCGGTTTGAATTCCACCAAAGATCAGGTTCGCCATTTTTTATTCAGTTTGAGCGCCACCCCCGCGGGGCGGCAATCCGCAGCGGTGTTTAGCCGCTGAGGTCCACCAAGTGAGCGCTCTGCGAGGCCAGCGCAGGGGGCAAGCCGGGAGCAGAGTAAGTCGGCGGGTTTGCAACCAGCCGGGCAATAAAGTCATGTAAAGCTGTGTTGCGCTGCAGCGCATCTTCAATCAACGCGCGGTTGCCGTGATTGATCTCGCGCACGCGCTCCAGGTGGCGCAGCATGGCGTCCCGCAGTCCGCCCACCCGCGCACTGGCCTGCTCATCCAAAAATGGCAGCCAATCCGACACGTGGCGCAAGCCGCCTTCCGGTGCGCCAACGGGTTGCCATTGTTCAAGGCGCTCGCGCTGCTGCGCTTCTATGAGGGAAATGTCTGCAAGCTGGCGCGCCTTGCCACGCACAATTTGGTCCAGTGCCACCGGGTCGTCCCGGCGCAGAACCTGGCGCTCCTGAATGGTCAGGTCAACAAAATTTTCAAGCGCGGCTAACTCCGCGGCCAGCCCGGCTTCAAGCTGGCTGGCAAAACTCTGGTTCATTTCACTACGGGCAGTAGCGCACGCGCCAGCGCGTCGTCATCCACGCGGTATGTACCAGTCTGGACCTGGGCGCGCAACTGCGAAACGCGGTCGGATTGGGCGCTCGCGGTCCGGTCAAACTCCGCGCGTGCCTTGCCGAGCGTGCGCGCCCGATCAGACAGCGTGGCCTGGTCAGCTGCCAGCTGGCCAACTGCCGGCCGGCTGGTAGCGGCTGCATCGGTTACGGCTTGCGTTCCAGCCGCAGCCAACGGAGAGCCGTTGATGCGCGGGTCGGAACTTGCGGGGTTTAGGGTTACATCCATTTTTGTTTCCTTTGAAGGCCGGTTAGTGCGGCTTTACTTCTCCCATTGGTATCGGCAATTATATGCGATGCTTGACTTGAAATGTGCCATTAATTGCCTAATTTACCGTAAATTTAGCCGCGCATGCGAATTGCCAGCGTCAGCATCTCATCCGATGTTTGCAGTGAGCGCAGGGACATGCTGTAGGCGCGCTGCGCCAGCATCATCTGCGCCACCTCGTTCTGCAGGCTCACACCGGATTGCTCCACCATGCCGGCCACCAGTGACCCAAATCCATCTGCATTGGGTGTGCCAATAATCGGCGGGCCGGAGCTCTCGTCCGCGGTGTAAGTGCTGCCGCCGGCATTGACCATGCCGCTGCTGTTTTCAAACGTGGCCATCGAAATCTGGCCGGAGCTCTCCCAGTCTTCGCCAACCCGCACTTCCACCACCCCTTCGGCAGAAATGCGAATGTCTTTGGCTTCGGTGGGAATTTTGCCGCCCCATATCAGGCGCAACCCGCCAGCAGTAACCAGATTGCCCTCGGCGTCGCGCTGAAAGCTGCCGTTGCGTGTGTAGCCCGTGGTGCCGTCCGGCATCTCCACTCGAAAGAAGCCGGGGCCAAAGATTGCCAAGTCTGTAGGGCTGCCGCTTTGTACCATGGGTCCCAGCGTATAAGAGAGGCTGGTGCTGGGCCGCACTCCCGGCCCGCGGTAAGGCCCGTTCATCAGGCTGGCGGGCACCTTTTCAAACAGGTACTCTTGGAAGTTGGCGCGCGACGCAATGAAGCCCGGAGTGTTCAGGTTGGCCAGATTGTCGGCGGTCACATCCATTTCAAACTGCCGGGCCATCATGCCCACGGAATTGGTATGCAGAACGCTATGCGGGGTAAATGGCATGGTACTTCCTCGACTGCAGTAATTTCAATGCGGGCTACACGCGGCCCAAGTCGTTTACGGCGCGGCCGGCCACCTGGTCTTGCATTTGCAATACGCGCTGTGCAGCCTCGTAGGCACGCGCAGTTGTGGTCATTGCGGTAAAGGTGGCAACCGGATCCACGTTGGCCATCTCCAAATAGCCCTGCCGCAGCCGGCCATTGGCCGCCACAGATTCTTTCGCCTGAATAAACAGGTTCGGGCTGTTGTCGTCTCGCACCAAATCTTCATTGGGATTGTCGAAACCAAACATGCCAATCATGCCGGCCGGCTTGCCGTTGATGATGATGCGCCCTTCGGTTGTCACCGTAACGTTGCCGACTGTGTCGCCCATGCCGCCGCCAACCGCGTACGGCACCGGTATAATGGAGTATTCAGATTTCTCGTCCAGCACTCGGAAGCCGTCGGCTGTCACCAAGTGCCCGTTCAGGTCGCGGGTAAAGCGACCGTCGCGTGTGTAGCGCACGCCATCAGGTGTCTGCACCGCGAAGAATCCGTTGCCGGATATGCTGAAGTCAAACGGCTGTTCGGTTTCACGCAATGATCCCTCGGCAAAATCGGTGTACGGCCCGGTGGCAATAACACCCAACCCGCCCTTGCCTACCGGCAGCCCCGGGCTGGCAGACTTCGCTCCGCCCTCAATGTTATTGATGTTCAAGCTGACAAAGTCATCCAGGCTGGTGTTTATCTGCTTGTAGCCTGCGGTGGTTATATTCCCAAGGTTGTGCGAAAGCAGCTCCTGCCGGTAAAGGTTGGCATTCATGGCAGAGGCAGCGGCGTACATGCCGCGGTTGAGTGTCATGACTTGCGCACCTTGCGGCGCAAAGCGGAGCCGCCCACACCCACACCCAGCACCAGCAGCAACAGGCCAAGGCCCCTGCCCGCCCATCCATCCGGCAGGATCGCGCCGGTCTCGGGAAGCTTCACTGGCAGTTCGGTGTCGACAATGGCGGGGACTTCCGCGGGAGGCAGAATGACAGTATCGACCACGTGGATGACACCATTTGATGTTTCAATGTCAGTGATGATCACCTTGGCGTCATTGATGTAGACATTGCCCAGGTCAACTTTGATGGCAACATCCTTGCCGAGCAAGGTGGACGCGCTGGTGAGGCCAATTACATCCGCGGCCATGACCTTGCCGGAGACCACGTGGTATAGCAGCGTGTCAGTCAGGGCTTGTTTGTTTTCAGGCTTGAGCAGGCCTTCAACGGTGCCAGCGGGCAACTTGGCAAAGGCATCATCAGTGGGGGCGAAGACGGTGAAAGGACCGGCTCCGCTTAAGGTCTCAACCAAACTAGCAGCCTTGAGGGCGGCCACGAGGGTCGTGAAGCGGCCATCCGCTACAGCGGTTTCAACGATGGTCCCAACTTTTACCTCAGCTACAGCAGTTGGTTCCAGTGCCGCGCCCACTACGGCTGTGCCCAACACGGCTTCGTTGGCAAAGACCGCAGACATGGCGCACGGCCCGCGGGTGGCCGGAACTGCGGCACCCTCGGCTTCGAAGGTGATCATGAGGTAGCGGTATGTGGCAGCCGGAATTGATACAAACACCGGCTGCAGCTGCCCGCCAGCGTCCAGATCGGCAATGTACACGGAATTCTCCAAGTTGGGCCCAAGCAGCCAGAGCGAAAGCTTTTGGCCGGCACCCGCATCCAAGCCCGAGGTTTGCACAGAGAACTCGCCCGTACCCAGGTTTGCAACGCCCGTGCCTACCCCGGTTTGCACGCCCTCCGGGCAAACATCGGGCATGTACGAAAGAAACAAGTCTTGCGGGCCGGCCGCATTTGCATCAAAACTGCCAACCGGGGCAGCCGTCGCCGCCACGGCAGGCACTGCAGCCGCGGGCACCACGCCCGTCAGCTCGCCACCCATTGCGCGGCGCGCACTGGGCGCAGCCGGCACGGCACCATCCGCCTCCACCGTGATAATTACGTGCGTGTAATCCTTGTTGGGCAGCACCACCGTCACTTGTGGCAGCTGACCAGCAGCCGGCAAGTCCGCCACATAAACAAAGTTGGTGAATTCTCTGTTGGTAAGCCACACCACGTAGTGCTCGGCCGTCAGCGCGGTCAAGCCGTTGGCTTGCATGCTGACGGAGCCAACTACAAGGTCCACAATGGCGGTTCCGGCAGATGACGTGCTGCCAAAGTTGCAGATGTCCGGCTGGCAAGTCATAAATACAAGCTGGTCATCTGCCGCAGCCCTTGCCCGCCCACTGGCGCCCAGCACCATCACCAGCACTGCTGCCAGCACCGTCAGTCGAATCGAATTTATGTTTTTCATGTCTGTTGCCTCGCAATATTCAAAATCACATCTACTTCGCCCCGGCTCATGCCGAGGGCCTTGGCAATATCAAGTTGTTGGGCGCCGGCCTGGGCCATGCCCAATGCCACGGTTGTGCGCTCCAATGGGTCACCGACCGGGCGCTGCGCTGCCGGATCGCTGCGGCCGCGCGCGGCTGCCAGCAGCCGGTCAAAGCCTTCGCCGGCGCGCAGTGCCTCCGCCGGCGCTGCGGCGGGCGCTGCGCCTCCCAGCGCCTTCAGCTCGCGCAGCACCGAGCCCAGTTGCACGGCACGCTGGCGTTCAGCAGCGTCCGGCGACGAGAGCGCTGCGCGCCGCGCCAGCGACATCAAATATGTGGTGTTGCGCAGCAGTTCGCCGGCAGACACCGCATCACTCATGCCGTCACCTCTTGCAACACGCGGCGCTGCGGCACTGGCGGTACTGCCGCCGCGCGCACCGGGCTGGCTGGCCGCTGCTGTGCGCGCTGCATTGTGGCGCGCAGCTCGATCACCGCCTTGGCGTGCATCTGGCTGACGCGCGATTCAGAAACTCCCAAAACTTCGCCGATATCGCGCATCGTCAACTCGTCCACGTAATAAAGGGACAGTAATTGGCGGTCGCGGTCCGGCAGTGTTTGCAGCGCATCCTTCAGGCTCAGGTGCAATTCTGATTCCATCATCACAGCGGTGGGGTTAACTTCCGGGTCGTTGTCCGGCAGGGTGTCGTAGAGACTTTCGCCATTGGGCAGGGGCGCGTCAAGGGAAATCAGCACTCGGCTGGCATCGCCGTAGCTTTTTTGAAGCTGCACCACATTTAACTTCATAAAATCCGCCAGCTCCTCTTGCGTCGGCTGCCGGCCGAGGTCCGTTTGCAGCCGCACCGTGGCACGCTCAATGTCGCGTACGCGGCGCCGCGCCGGACGCGAAAGCAAGTCCATTGTGCGCAGCGCGTCTACTATCTGGCCGCGGATGCGCTGAATGCCGTAAGTACTGAACTTGGTGCCGCGCGTGGGGTCAAAGCGGTCAACGGCATCAATCAGGCCCAGCAGTCCGTGCCCGGCCAGATCCTGATATTCCGGCCCGGCCTCTAGCCCCAGCCGCCCAAGCACAAAATGCACCAGCGGCACGTAGCGCACAATCAAGCCGTCACGGATGGAAGCCTGCTTGGTTTTGCGCAGCTCCACCCACAGGTGAATGTCGTCTTCGTATTTATTTTCTTTGTCATCCATGACTTTGGTTCCCTTTTATGTGGCAGCCGTTAGGCTTCCCAAGATTGTGTGGTGGTCGCGGAGACTGGCCCGGCAACGACCGGAAAGTGCTCTGCAAAAAATGCGCTCATGTAGTGGGTAAAGCCCCAACACGCAACGCCAATCACAAGCAGCACGACGAGTGCGCGCGTTGATGCAATCATCAACTGCACGCCATTTGCAACGCCCGCGACCAGGGCAATCAGAAACGCCCAAAGCGGTATGAGGCGCGCGGCAACAAATAATGTTTCCATCCAAAATGGAGTTTGAACCAGTTCTATTTCCTGTTGCTTGGCGGCAGGCGCAGCCGGTTGCGTCACTTCAGCGCCGGCGCGCGTTTGCCCGGGAAACTCCGCCTGCGCTTCTGCATCGTCAGCAGCGCCCGCGGGCCACGCGTCCGGCCCGCTTTGCATGCCTGCGTCCGCCATGCCGAGCGCTTGTTCCATATCGCGGCCCTCAAGTTGGCCGGCAATCAGCTCTTCAATTTCTTGCTGGTTCATGGCTGCCATGGCTGGTTCACGCAATCCGCAAGCCGCTGCTGGCCGGGGCAGCGCCCAGCACTAACTCAGCCAGCTGGGCACCGCTGGCCGGCTCCCAGTGCAGCGGCACATTTGGCCCGCTCGAAAAATAAGTGAGTGCACTGTCCGTGCGGCACGCCAGCGAGTAGATGCCGCCGTGCACAGCCGTTTCATCCAGATGTGTAGACACAATGCCGGCAACCCCCAGCGCACTAAAAGCCTGCATGGCCAGCAGCTGGTCGCTGGTTTTGGTGGCGGCGCTGGCCACCAGCAGCACAATGCGCTCCGCCGGCAGCGGGCTCAGCAGCTCGGCCAGCTCTGCCATCTGCCCGGCAGCGCGCGGGTTGCGCGCGGGTGTATCCACCACCAGAAAATCGGCGCTGGTTTGCGAGCGCACCGCGTGCGCCAGCTCGTCCGCGCTGTATGCCAGCGCATGCGGCAGTCCCATCAGCTCAGACAGTGTGCGCGTCTTTGCAATTGCGCCAATGCCAAATGTGTCCAGCGAAATCATTGCCGCTTTGCGCCCCAGCACCAGCTGCGCATGCGCCGCCAGCTTGGCAGCCGCCGTTGTTTTTCCGGAGCCAGTGAGGCCCACCAGCACCACCACTTGCGGGCGCCGCTCGCGCAGCACCGGCGCCGTGGTGCGCACGCGTGCCAGCATGTGGCGCGCTGCAAACGCATGCACCGCAGCGCAGTCTTGCAGCGCACGTGCGCTGAGCGTTTCTTTTGCGGCCGTGCAAATCTCAAGCGCCAGGTCAGCGTCTACTTCCTGCGCCAGCAACTGCTGGTGCAATGCGGCCAGGGGGTCCGGCCAATGCGCCTGTGCCGGTTCAAACTGGCTGGCCACGCGGCCCAGTGCCGTGCGCACCGCAGCCAGGTCTTCCGCCAGCTTGGCTGCCAGCGGCTGCTCCGCCGCCTGCGCCGCAGCGCTTGCGGCCGGCATTACCAACACCTCAAACACGGGGTTGCGCCACACCTGCCACGCCGGCCCGTCAAATACTTTGCGTGTGGTCAGCACCAGCGCATCCGGCCCCATTTGGTCCCGTGCCTGCGCCAGCGCATCCGGCATCGTCTCCGCGCGAAAGCTCATTGGTTTCACAGCTCAACAATCCCGTGCGCCTGCACCTGCGCCTTGGAGCCAATTTCAGAATAGGCAATCACCACCAGGTTGGGCAGCGTGCGCTCAATCAGGCGGCGGAACGCCAGCCGGATTTCACGCGAGCACAACAGGATGGGCTGGTAGCCGGCCTTGGCCATGCTCTCCATCTGCGCGCTGGTGCGCTGCAAAATAGTTTGGGCAAGCGCCGGCGCCACATTCAGCGCCAGGCCGCGCTCGGAGGTGGCAATCGCCTCCTTCAGCTGTGCTTCCAGTGCGGGTGCAAGCGTAAAGACATGCACGCGCCCGTCATCATGGCGAAACAGATTGGTGATGGTGTTGGCCATGCTCTGGCGCACGGCTTCGGCCAGCACGTCTGCATCGCGCGTGGTGGGTGCGTGGTTGGCCAGCACCTCCAAAATATTTGGCAGGTCGCGGATGGGCAGGCGCTCGGAGAGCATGATGCGCATCACGTTTTGCACCGCAGCCAGGCTCAGCATTTCCGGGATCAATCCGTCCACAATTGCGGGCGATGATTCCTTTACACGCGCAATCAGCTCCTGTGCCTGCTGCCGGTCCAGCAGCGCGCTGGCATTGGTGCGCGCCACTTCCGTAAAGTGCGTGGCCACCACCGAGATCGGATCCACAACTGTGAGGCCGGCCAGCTCGGCGCGGCCGCGCTCGTCTTCAGAAATCCAAAGTGCCGGCAATCCAAAGGTCGGCTCCGTTGTGGCCTCGCCCTGCACCAGCGAGCCTTCTTCCAGCACTCCAATTGCAAGGAAGCGCTCCAAGCGCACCTCGCCGCGCGCCACCTCTTCTCCGCGCAGCTTGATCCGGTACACATACGGAGAGAGCTGCAGGTTGTCACGCACGCGCACCTTGGGCAAAATAAAGCCCAGCTCGGAAGCCAGCTGGCGGCGCACGCCGGTGATGCGCTTGAGCAGGTTCTCAGCGCGCTCTTCGCCTACCAGCGGTATCAGGCCGTAGCCAATCTCCAGCTCCAGCGCGTCCACGGACAGCAGCTGTGACACATCATCTGCAGATGGCGCAGTGGCCGCCGCTGCCAATGCCGGCAGCTCCGGCCCGGCTTGCTGCTGGCGCCACACAAAGAATGTGAGGCCGCTCAGCGAACCGCCGACTGCCAGGAAAGCCATGGTTGGAAACCCTGGCAGAAATGCGAGAGCCAGCACCACCGTCGAGGCAATCGCCAGCGCCTGAATGTTGCCCAGCTGGCTGCCCAAGTCAGAGCTAAATCCGTCATCAGAATTGGCCCGGCTTACCAGCAGCGCGGCGGCGGTGGAAATAAGCAGCGCCGGAATTTGAATGATGAGCCCGGCGCCAACTGTGACCAGTGTGTAGCTGCGCAGCGATTCAAGCAGGCTGAGCCCGCCCTGAAAAACACCCATCAAAAAGCCGCCAATGATGTTGATGGCCACAATCAGGATCGCCGCAATCGCATCACCGCGCACAAACTTGCTGGCACCGTCCATCGCGCCGTAGAAGTCCGCTTCGCGCTGCAGTGCGCGGCGGCGGCGGCGCGCCTCCGGCTCGGTGATCACGCCGGCACCCATGTCGGCGTCAATCGTCATCTGCTTGCCGGGCATCGCATCCAAGGTAAAGCGCGCGGCCACTTCTGCCACGCGGCCGGCACCGTTTGTAATCACCACAAATTGAATGACAAGCAGCGTCAGGAAAATGACAATGCCCACCACATAGCTGCCGCCCAGCACCAGGCTGCCCACGGTTGCCACCACCCGCCCGGCATCTGCCGAAAGCAAAATGCTGCGCGCCAGCGCAATGTTCACGCTGAGGCGGAAGAGCGTGATCAGCAGCAAGATCGCCGGAAACACGGAGAACTCCATCGGCTGCTGCACATACACCGAGATGAGAATGATGCCCACCGAAACCGCCAGGTTCAGCGCAATCAGCACATCCAGCGCCAGCGCCGGCAGCGGCACAATCATCACCATCACGGTGACAAGCAGCACAATTGCAACGCCCGCATCCTTGGACCCAAAGAGGGCGCGCAGAATGGGCGGTGCCGAGCGGGCGGCGCTGGCGAATGTCATGCGCGCACCCGCGGCTTGATGCTAAACACAAAGGCCAGCACCTCGGCCACTGCCTGGTACAAGTCTGCCGGCACAACGTGGTTGATCTCCACGCTGGAATAAAGCGTGCGCGCCAGCGGAATGTTTTGCACCACGGGCACGCTGTGCTCGCGCGCCAGCTCCACAATGCGCTCGGCCACCAGCCGCGCACCCTTGGCAACCACAATTGGCGCAGCTGCCACGCTGCGGTCATACTGCAGCGCCACCGCCAGCTGCACCGGGTTCACAATCACCACATCCGCGGTGGCCACGCGCTTCAGCATGCGCTGGCGGCGCAGCGCCATCTGGCGTGCGCGGATGCGCTGCTTAATCTTTGGATCGCCTTCAGACCGGCGCGCCTCATCTTTTGCCTCGGAGCGCGACATGCGCAGCCCGTCAAACCACTGCTTGTAACGGTACGCAAAATCTGCCCCGGCCAGAAACAAATAGGCCAGCGCCACGCGCACAGCCAGCACGCCCATGGTTTCAAAAATGAGCGTCACAGCGTCAGCGAATCCCGCCTGCACCAGATCCAAAAACTGCGGCATGCGCGGCACAATCGTCCAGTACGCAATTGCGCTGATGATCAGCACCTTAACAATTGCCTTGCCCAGTTCGGCAATACTCTGCCCGGAAAACAAACGCTGAATTCCGGTGAGGGGATTGATGCGCTTGAAATCCACTTTGGGCGGCTGTACCAGGCCGCGCGTCTGCACCAGGCTCGCTGCCACGCCGGCCACCATCATCCACAGCACAAACGGGCCCAGCGGCGCAGCCCTGCCCAGAGCATGCTTCACCACATCGCCCAAAGTAGCGGTTGTAAAGTGGTCCGTGGTGCCCAGCCCCAGATTTCCAAAACTGTCGCGCACCAATCCGGCCAGCCCGTTCAATACATTGCGCAAGAGCGGCACCAGCACCCAGAAGCCCACCAGCATCGAGACTGCAATGTTGATTTCATTGCTGCGCGCAATATTGCCTTCCCCGCGCGCGTCTTCCAGCTTCTTGGCGCTGGGTGGCAGCGGCTTGTCGAGATCGCTCATTGTGCCTGCACCAATTCCAGCATGTGGCGCGCCGTGTCATTAAACATGTTGTGCAGCACCGGCAGCAGCAGCGGCAGCAGCGCCGTCACGCCCAGCAGCCCGATTGCAATCTTGAGCGGCAGGCTCAAAAAGAACACCTGGATTTGCGGGGCGGTTTTGGCCAGCAGGCCCATGGCCACATCCACGGCCAGAATGGTCGCCACAATCGGCAGCGCAATCTGCACCCCGCTCAGCCACATGCCCAGCGTCAGGCGCACCAGCCCTTCCTTTACGCCCGCGCCCATGATGAATGTGCCCAGTGGCACCAGCTCAAACAAACGCGCAATAGCCACAATCAGTTGATGGTGGCCGTTGACGATGAGAAACACAGTAGTTGAGAAAAGCAGGATGAGCTGGTCCAGCGGGCTGCCCTGCATATTGGTCAGTGGGTTTACAAATTGCGCCGCACTAAATCCGGCCAGCGTGCCAATCAAATTTGCGCCAATGGAGAGCGCTGCGAAGGTGGTGCGCACAACGAAGCCCGCCAGCAGCCCGGTCAGCAGCTCCATGGCCACCAGCACCAGATAACCACCCAGCAGCATGGGCTCGCCGGCTGCGGCGCGCGGCACCAGCGGCACAATCACCAGCGTAATCAAAAGGCCGGCGGCCAGGCGCACGCGCACAGGCACCGCAGCGCTGCCCAGCACCGGCACACCGCTTAGGATGGCCAGCGTGCGCGTGGCGCTCAGCACAAAAAGCTGAAACTGTGCGACTGAAATAATCATGCTGCGGGCTTCGGCTAGTGCACCATTGAGGGCAGCAGGTTAAACATGTGGACCATGAAGGCCACCAGTTTTTGCATTACCCATGAGCCGGTGAAGGCCAGCGTCACACCCACCGCCAGAATTTTTGGCACAAAGGTGAGCGATTGCTCTGTGATTTGCGTGGCTGCCTGCAGCACACTCACCACCAGGCCCACCAGCATCGACACCAAAAGCATCGGCCCGACGACCAGCAGCGTCACCCGCATGGCCTCCTGCGACACGTTGATCACCACGCTTTCAGTCATTAGCGCCCCACCCGCCCGCGGCTGGCAGCTGGCAGGCACTGCTGCGATATGCGGCCGGCTTGCTCAAAAGCTTTTCACCAAAGACTCAACCAGCAGACTCCAGCCGTCTGCCATCACAAACAGCAGCAGCTTGAGCGGCAGCGAAACCAGCATCGGCGGCAAAAACATCATGCCCAGCGAAAGCAGCGTCGATGTCACCACCAGGTCGATCACCAGAAATGGAATGAAAATCAGAAAGCCCATCTGGAACGCAGTCTTCAACTCGCTGATCACAAATGCCGGCAGCAAACTGGAGAGCGGGATGTCCTCCAGCGTGTCGGGCTGCGTGGTCTTGGCCAGCTGCATGAAGAGCGCAATATCTGCCGGGCGGGTTTGCTTGAACATGAAGCCGCGCAGCGGCTCCAGCCCGCGCGTGATAGCCACCGGCTGCGCAAGCTTGCCCGCAAGATAGGGCTGCAGCGCATTTTCATTTATGTCATTGAAGACGGGCGCCATCACATAGAACGTGAGCAGCATGCCGAGGCCCGTTATCACCTGGTTGGGCGGCAGCTGCTGCGTGCCGAGCGCGGTGCGCGCCAGCGAGAGCACAATCACAATCCGCGTAAAGGCCGTCATCAGCAGCAGCACGGCCGGCGCCACGCTGAGCACAGTAAACAGAACCAGCAATTGCACTCCCGTGCCCACCTGCTCCGGCTGGCTGCCCTGGCCGGCAATGTTGAAGGAAACGCCGGGCACACTCAGCTCAGGTTTTTCGCCGGCGCCCATGCCCACGCACGAGCACAGCAGCACGGCCGCGCCCAACAACAGCGGCAGCTGCCGGGCACGCGGCCATAACTTCCCGCGGGACGCGCGCAGCGCACGCAGATTAAATAAAAACTGACGAAGCATATGCCTCGTCAGTTTAGGCGCGCACCGCTGTGCCGCCGGTAAAGCTCGCGTGAAGCGCCGCTAAAACACTGGTAAAGGAGCGGCGCCTAGTTCTCCTGGTTGATGCGCGCCGCGGCGTGCTGCAAATGGCTGATGAACGCCGGCGCAGCGTCGGCCGCAGCCGGTGCCGGGCTGCCCAGCTCGGCCAGCAGCGCCACCTGCCCGTCACTGGCGCCCAGCAGCAACTGCCGGTTGCCCACCCGCACCAGGTGCAGCACTTGCTTGGGGGACAGGCGCAGCGTTTCTACAATGCCCAGCTGCCGGTCAGTGATCGACGCCACCTGGGTCTGCCAGCGGCGCAGGCCAATAAGCACAAGGTAAAGGCACGCCAGTACCGCCAGCGTGTTGCCCGCCATCCTGAACGCCAGCATGCCCAGCGAAGCGTCGCGCGTGCTGCCACCGGTAAACGCCAGCAGCAGCGCAGCCAGCAGCACCACGCCCGCCAGCCCACCCGCCAGCAGCCGCCCGCGCTTGTCGTCGCGCAAAAACTGCAGTGCGCTGGCGACGGTCATCGTGCGCCGCCAATCATCGCAGTCGCGCCCGCCATAATTTCAGTCAGGCGAATGCCAAACTTGTCGGCAATAATCACAACTTCGCCGCGCGCCACGAGGCGCTCGTTGATGCGCACATCCACCGCTTCGCCCGCCACCCGGTCCAGCTCCACCACTGAGCCCGGCTGCAGGGCAAGCACCTCGCGCACCTGCATGGATGTGCGCCCCAGCTCCACCGTAACTTCCAGCGGAATGGTAGCCAGCACGCCCAAGTCCATGCCAGAATCTGAGTCAGCACCCGGCAGCACTTCGGTTTCCAACGGCTGGAACTCCGCCGGTGAAACCGCAAAAGAATTAGTGCCCAGCGCGTCAAAGTCCAGCACCGGCTCATCGTAGGCCGCAGGCGCGGCACTTTCTGCCGGAGCTTCGGCTACTGCCTCGGCGGCGCCGGCATCCGGCGCAGCCTCCTCCGTAATTGGGTCAGTTGTGTCAGCCATATTGAAAACCTCTAATATTCAACAATCACCCGATCCAGAATTTTCGCGGCGTACTTCTTTTGGTGTACGCCCGGCTCAACCTTATAGCCGATGCCTTCCTTCGGCCCGCCGCCGACCCACAGCTCATAAGGCGTTCCCACGCTTCTTTCCAGCTCCAGCACATCACCCACCCGCAAGGAGCGCACCTCGCCGAAAGTCATTCTCATATTTCCCACCACGAGGCGCGCCTCCAATGATGCGCGTTGAATGAAGTCCTCGAGCGCCACGCGCATTTCTGCGGGCTGCGAAGATTCCTCTTTTACTTCCCCCAGCCAAGCCGACGGCGAGACATCGTCGGCAATATCCTTGACCATGGAATACGGCATATAAATCACCATAGTGCCTGGCAGGCCGCCAACCACTAATTCAAAACTGGTGCCCACCGACCAGCGATTTGCGAGCAGCATGTTGACCCAGTTCTTGTTGCTGGTGGATTCAAGAAAGCGCGGCTCCAATTCGTGGATCGGTTTCCACGCGGCGGCAAGATGCGGAATCAGATACTCCCACACACCGCGCATGACGACGGCGCTCAGGTCGGTCAGCGTCACCACTTCAATGTTCTCGGGAGGCGTGCCACCCAGCAGCCGCTCGGCCATGGAGAGGCAGGTTTGCTGGTCAAACAGCGCAATAATCCGGTCCGGCAGCGGGTCCAATGCCAAAATAAAAAACTGGGTGTGGTCGGGCACGCCCTCGACATGCTCTTCAAATTTGGTCTGCGACTGGCCGACAACTTTGCAGCGCACATCAGTGGAGAGATAGCTGGGCAGGTTGTTGCGGATGCGGTCTGCGAAGTCTTCATGCACCAGCTCAATTGCCCGCATCTGGTCCCGGGTGAAACGCTCCGGAGACCTGAAGTCGTATATTCGCGCGTCGCTGGCTGCTGCTTTTGCGGTTGGCGCTGGCTTTGCCTTGGTGCCCGCATTCAGCAATGCCGTAATTTCGGCTTCAGATAACATGGTCTTTACTGAACCACAAACTCATTGAAGTACACGTACATCACCAGTTGCGTGGGCAGCAGCTGGTTAATGCGATTGATGATTTCCTGGCGCAGGCCCTCTTTGCCCTCCAGTGTGTACACCTGCTCGAACGATTTACTGGAGATGATCGAGATCACAAGATCCTCGATCACGGGCTGCTTGGAGCCCATCGCAGTTTCGAACAAGGCTTGCAGCTCAGCGCGCTGCTCGGTGGCCATGGAGTACCAAGCGGTGTCGTGCGGCGCAAACTCCAGCACGATGCCAACCTTGAGGTAGCGCCGGCCGCCTGGATCCGCAAGGTTGATGACCTTGGTGCCAACATCAAACAGCACGCCCTCGCCGGGAACCGGCAGGGCCGGCGGCACCGGCGGCGAACTCATATCCATTTTTGGTGCGGCACCGGCTGCTGCAATTGGATTGCCATGCTCATCCACCGCCGCCTCCACTGGATTGCCATGCTCATCCACCGCCGCTGCGGGTGCCTCCACTGGGTTGCCATGCTCATCCACCGCGCCGGCTTCTGCAGGCGCAGCCGCAGCGGGCGCAGCAGCTGCCGGCCGCAACAACAAAATCACAATTACAGCCGCCATCCCCAAGAACACCAACCCGCCCACCGCACCGCCAATGATCAGCAGCAGGTTGCGTTTCTTTGGGGGTGCTTCGCCTTCGCCTTCGGCCGCGGGGGCAGCTGGCTTTGCCTCTTTTTTGGTCATGTCTGGTTCCTTTGAATACGCAGGTGCATTTTGGCTGCGCTAATGTCCACTGGGCGGCGGTGGTGGTGGCGGCGGCGGAGCTGCCGCCGGCGGCGCAGCGCCTTCCGCGCCGGCATCGCCGCCGCTGTCCTGCAGCGGGTTGACCCCGCCTTTTGGTTGCGCCAACTCGTTCACTATCAGTATTTCCACACGGCGGTTAAGTGCCACGCTCTCCGGGCTGTCATTCGGTTTCAACGGCGAGAACTCTGCGCGCGCCTGTGCCTGCAGGCGTGCCGGATTCACGCCGCCATCGTCCACCAGATAGCGCACAATCGCCACCGCCCGCGCCATGCTCAGGTCCCAGTTGGTGGGATAACGCGGGTCTGTGGGCGCTGCGGGATCCGTGTGCCCCACAATCCGCACTTCATTTGGCACGCTGTTGATGAACTCAGCCAGCTGCTTGAGCGCGTCGAGCGTGGTGGGCACAATCTCAGCACTGTTTTCCCGGAACAGCAGTTTGTCATTAAAGGTCAACAGGGTGCCTTCAACCATTTGGTCAGCCTTGATCTGCCCCTCAAGCCCGGATTCTTTAAGTTGCTGGGTCAAATCGTCAGCAGCATCAAACACAGCGGCCACCTTCGGTGGGAACTTATCAAGCACAATTGCAGCCGGCTGGCCGGCGCCCAGTGGCATAGCGCCACTGATGCTGACTTCCACTTTCTGCTTCACCTCAATGCCGCCAATCACACTTTGCAAAACTGCGGCGAGCTGCTCCATCTTCGACACGTTCACCACTGCGAGGGCATACATCACCACAAAAAAAACAAACAGCAGCGTCATGAAGTCCGCAAAGCTCACTAGCCACGCGTCGCCGGCGCCGCCATGCGAGGCGGAGGAGGATGATGAAGAAGAAGAAGCCATGACAGGAACGGCAGCCGGCGCCCTAGGGCAGCTCCGGTATCTTTTCTATGGAGCCCACCGCCCCAACAGACATGGTGGCCTTTTTTTCCACAGGGTTAATAACAATGATCTCACTGCGCCGGTTCTTCTTCATGTGCTCTTCGGTGTCATTTGGAAAAAGCGGCCGGAATTCAGCCTGCGCCACCGCTACCAGGCGCTTGGGCTGGATGGACCCCATGTCCACGAACCAGCGCACGATGGTTACTGCGCGCGCACCCGACAATTCCCAGTTTGTAGCAAATTGCGCAGGGTCTGTGGCCGAAGAATCCGTGTGGCCAATCACGCGCACTTCTTTCTCGCTGTTTTGCAAAAACTCCAGCATGGTTTGGAGCGCCTCAACAGCCGACGGCTCAAACTCCGCCGTACCGGGCTTGAACAGCAGTTTGTCATTAAATGCCACAAGCGTGCTCTCCACGTTTGCCTGCAGCGAAACATCGCCACTAACACCGGCTTCACGCAGCTGCGCCGCCATGTCGGTAAGCATATCCACCGTCTCCGGCGGCCGCGGCGGCAGCTCTGCAATAATTATTGGCACCGGGTCGCCCTTGTCGAGCGCACCACCGAGGCTGATTGAAGGCGAAACAACCTCCAGCGACTTGAGGCCGGCAACCGCGCGCGCCAGGTTTTCAACCACCGTTTTTAGCTTGGCGGTGTTGGTGGCCGCCATGGAGTAAAGCACCACAAAAAAAACGAACAGCAGCGTAATGAAGTCCGAATAGCTGATGAGCCAGTTGCCACCGCGCGGGCTGGGCACCAGCTGCAGATGCGCTGCGGGTGAAAGCCGGCGCAACGCCGGAAAGCGCAGGCGCCGCCCGTCTAAAAACACCACCCACAGCGGGCGCAAACCGCCCCAACGGGTGAGCAAGTGCCGGCGCAGGCGCGGGTACTCGCGCCCGACACTTTGCAGCGCACGCAGTACGGTCAGCCCGGCAAGCGGGATTTCCCGATTGCCGCCAGCCAGCGCGCGCAATGGTGCTGGAAGAGTTACAGTTGCCATTTAGGATCGCCCAACAAAAAGCCCCGCAGGCTTTTTACTACCCCTCTTCCTTCGGCCGGGAACCAGTTCCAATGAAGGAGAGCAGCTTGTCTCTTAGCACCCGCGGATTCTCGCCCGCCTGAATGCCCAAGATGCCAGTCAGGGCCATCATCCGCGCCTCTACTTCGTGGTGGTCTTTGTGCATCAAACCGCTGCCCATCGGCAGAAAAAAACAATTAGCCAGCATAACGCCCCAGAGCGTGGCCAGAAACGCAACCCCAATCAAACCGCCGAGCTTCTCCGGCTGGTTCAAGTTCTTTAGCACCTCAATCAAGCCCATGACGGTGCCGATGATGCCCATCGTCGGCGCGTATGCCCCAAATTTTGCGAAGAAGTCAATGCCCGCGTGATGACGGGCAGACATGTTTTTGGTATCCAGCTCCAGAATGCTCGTGATGGAGGAAGCATCCAGGCCATCCACCACCATGGACATTCCCTTTTGCAGGAACGGGTCGTGAATGTCTTTGACCACCCCTTCCAGAGCCAGCACACCATCTTTTCGGGCAGTATCGGCCATCGCCACAATCTCTTCCACCGTTTTCAAAGGGGAGTGCGACGGTGAAGTGAAAGCCTGAATAAACAGCTTGTGCACTCCAAAGCCCGTGCCCGCCGGCACGGACGCTATTGCCGCACCAATGCCGCCGCCAAGGGTGATCATGAAAGGAGTGATGTGAGAAAACAAAAACATAACGATGTGCGGCGACATGCCGCCTTCAATGTACCCGGCCCCCATGAGCATTCCAAACGACAATCCAATCCCCACCACCATGGCTAAATTCATGAGCTTTCCTTCCTCCGGCTATTCGTTGATGTCCGTGTGGGCATCCAAAATAAAGCGTTCCATGGCCGCGGTTTCCTCACCGGAAAGCGGCTGATGCACAAAGCGCTGGTAGGACAGAATCGCTTGAATTACAGTATCCCGGCGCTCGCGCACCATGAAACGGTCTTGGTCGTTAAGCAGTGTAATGACGGTGTCTGGCGCCGCCTGCACGCTTTTGATGGCATTGGCGTTAATGAACAAAACAGTACCGTCAAAGCGGGTGACTCGAATCATAGCGAGGTCAGTTTAGCACGCGCAGGAATCAGGGTCAAGTAAAAGCGCCCTTAAAGGCGCGTGAGCCGCGTGTAAAGCTGCCTTAAGCTGCGCGGATGCAATAGCCATGGCCGGGTACCGTCACTATGTATTCCGGTGCCGAGGGGTTGGGCTCAACCTTCTCGCGCAGGTTCTTTACGTGTACACGCACCAGGTCGGGCGAACCGGCATCAAACGGGTAATCCCAAACATCATGCAGCAGCTTGGTGGGTGAAAACACTTCGTCCGGGTGGCTCATCAAAAAGTACAGCAGATCAAATTGAACCGGCGTGAGCATGATTTCAACACCCTGCCGGCGCGCAGTGAAGGTCTTGCAATTCAGGGACAAATCGCGGACCAAAATCTGGTCGGCGGGCGGGGCAACTTCGCCCACTTTGCGGCTCCCACCGCGCCGCAGAATTGCGCGAATGCGCAGCACCAGCTCATCCACATTAAAAGGCTTGGTCAGGTAATCATCGGCGCCGGCGCGCAGGCCGGCAATTTTGTCTTCGTCGCCGCCGCGCGCAGTGAGAAACAGAATTGGCAGCTCGCCCAGCAGCGGGTCACTGCGCACTTGCCGGCACACTTCAAAGCCGTCCATGCCGGGCATCATCACATCCAGCACCATCATTTGCGGCCGGTGGCGGCGCGCCAGGTTTAAGCCCTCCACTCCGCTGTTGGCAACCGACACGCCAAAATCGTTGGAGCGCAATGCGCGCTCGATGCTGCCCGCCACCAGTTGTTCATCATCCACAACCAGCACATTATGCTTGTCGATGTTCATGCGTAGATCTCCTTGAGCGTAATACTAGGCGGGCGCAAACGGCAAGTGCGTTATAAACACTGCGCCGGCGCCCTCGGTTGATTGTACGGTGATATAGCCGCCATGGCGTTGTGCAATGGTCTGGCAAACGGAGAGACCGAGGCCCGTGCCGCCGCGGTCGGCCTTGGTGGTGTAGAAGGGCTCAAAGATTGCAGCCTGGTCTGCGATGCTGATGCCCGGGCCGTTGTCTGAGATTTCCACTTCCACCGCGCGCCCGTCCGGTGTGCCGCGCGCAGCCACGGTTACGCGCGGCGCCTGTGTGTCCACCAGCGCGTCACGCGCGTTCATCAGCAGGTTAATCCAAATCTCCTCCAGCTGCGACTCGATGGCCATCACCGGCGTAAGTTCCGCATCCAGCTGCAGATCCAGCTGCACGCCGCTGCGCTGCAGGTAGGAGCGCACCAGGTCCAGCGCGTCGCCCACGGTGCCGGCCACGCGCGTGGGCCGCATCACTTCTTCGCCGGGGCGCGAATAGTTGAGCAGGCGCTGCACTACGCGCTGCGCGCGCCAGCCGGCATGCTGAATTGCCAGCGCCGAGGCATGCGCCGGATGATCCGGATCCACCGCGCGCAGCAGCAGTTGCGAGTCCGCAATTACAGTCGTCAGCGGATTGCTGATCTGGTGCGCCACGCCGGCCGCCATTTGGCCGATGGCGGAAAGGCGCGCGGCCTGCATCAGCTGCGCCTGCGCCGTGCGCGTGGCTTCCACGGATGCCTGCAGCCGCTGCAGCAGGCGCGCATTTTCAATTGCGCCGGCAATGCGGTCGCTGGTTACGCGCACAAAGTTGCTCTCGTCCGCGCTGAAGGTCTTGCGGCGCCGGTCGCCCAGCAGCAGCACACCCACCAGCCCGGAAGGCGCAGCCAGCGGCGCCGCCAAAGCTGCCTGCACGTGCTCCGCTGCCAGCCACTCCCGCAGCTGCGGCGGCAGTGCTTCGGCGGTGGTAACCGCCCCGGCCGCTTGCGGGTAGCGCGCTGCGCTGCCCCGAAACTCCGCCGAGAAGCCGTGCGCCGCACTCAAATGCAATGCCTGGTCCGCTTCAATATAAATGGCGCCGCAGTCCACCTGCAATGCGCCCAGCAATTCGTCCAATGCCGCCTCCAGCACTTCCGGCAGCTCCAGCGAACGGTTGATGGCAGCCGTCAGCTGGCTGAGCGCAGACACTTCACGCTGGCGCGCCAGCTGCTGTTCTTCAGCTTGTTTGCGCTGCGTTGTGTCGCGCACAAAATATTGCAGCAGGCTCTGTTCGGGGTGCACCACGCGCTGTACGCTCACTTCCACCGGAAAGCAGGTGCCATCAGCGCGCGTAAAGACGGCCTCGTACACGGCTTCGCCGGTGCGCTCCAAACGCCCGGCCACCTCTGTGCGCAGCAGCGGGTTTCCAGGCTGCTCCAGGTCTTGCATGCGCCGCCCCACCAGTGCCGGGCGCTCCAGCTGCAGCCAGCGGCACGCGTGCTGGTTGGCCTCCAGCACCACGCCGTTTGTGTCGCAGACCAAAATGCCGTCGCTGGCCTCGTCAAAAATGGAACGGTAGCGGCTCTCGGCGCGCGCCACGGCGCGCTTCAGCTGCCATTGCTGCAGTGCGCGGTCAATCTTCTCCGGCAGCTCGCGCGCCAGATAGTCACCGGCCTTCACAACGTAATCCACCGCGCCCGCCATCAGAGTTTCTGTGGCCACGCGCTCGTCGCCGCGCCCGGTCACCATCACCACCGGCACGTCCGCGCCCAGCTCCTGCACCAGCTGCAGGCCGGTGCCATCGGGCAGGTTGTAATCCATCAGGATCAGGTCAAAGCGCTGCGTGCGCAGCAGCTGGCGCGCAGCTGCCAGGCTGGCAGCGCGCTCCACCAAGTAGGCACCGTTCCCCGCGAGCGTCTCGCGCGTTACGAATGCCACATTCTCATCATCCTCAACCAGCAGAATGCGCGGGGTATTCACTATAATTTCTGGCAAGAGCAGGGCGGAAGCTGAATTGTAATCCAGCGCAGCGTGAAGTTCAATCATGCAACGGCCTCAATTGGCTGCCTGCAGCGGCACCGTAAACAAAAACTCGCTGCCTTTGCCGGGCTCGCTGCTAACGCGCACTGCCCCGCCGCGCAGGTCCACTATGCGCTTTACAATGCTGAGGCCCAGCCCGATGCCCGGCGCAGTGACTGCATGCGCCCGATAGAACGGCTCAAACATGTGCGTCAGCTGCTCGGAGGTAAGGCCCACGCCGTTGTCACGCACCCAGATGGCGTAGGCTGCAGCTTCCTCGCGCCAGCCGATGTCGATCTGCGGGCGCACACGCGCGCCCATGTACTTGACCGCGTTGGAAACCAGGTTGCCCAGCACCTGCAGCAGGCGCTGTTCCGGAAAGTTCACCAGCGGCCAAGCTTCCGGCGTTTGCACGGCCACGCCGGCCGGGTCCAGCAAGTAACGGTTTTGCGCCAGCACCAGCTTTACCACGCGCCCGCTGTCCGTGCGCACATTCTGCAGCGGCTCACGCCCCAGGCGCGAAAGCTGCAGCAGGCCTTCCAGCATGGTGCTGATGGAGCCGGCGGTGCCGGCAATGCGCTTCAGGTAATCCTGGCCGCGTTCGTCCAGCGTACCGGAGTAGTGCGAGTGCGCCAGGTTGGAGAGGCCGCGCACTACATTCACAGGATTGCGCAGGTCATGGCTCACCGAATATAAAAATGTTTCAAGTTCCGCAACAGCAGCATCGCGTTCGCGCTGCGCCAACGCCAGCTGCGCCTGCGCCGCTGCCAGCTGCGCGCCGTTTAGCGCGTGCTCCACAACCGTGCGCAGCAGCGGCAGCATGTGCGCTGCTGCCAGCCCGCAATCCGCTGCCAGCACCAGCCACAGGACGCCGGGCTCGGGCATGCTCAGCGGCAGCAACAATTGCCCGGCCGCCGGTATGCCCTGGGCAAGCGCTGCCCGGGCACCCTGCCCGCTGTGCAGCGCGTTTTGCAGCTGCGTACGCACGTCACCATCGGCCTGGTCAAAACATTGTGCGGGATGCGCCGCCAGCTGCACTGCGCTGGCGTCCGGCGCTGCGCCAAAAATGGCAGCCGCCCGGCAGCCCGGAAGCGTGGCCAGCATGCGCACCAAATCGCCCGCGCCGTTGCAGCCGGCCAGATCCTGCAGCGCAGTAATAATTTGCGGATCTTCAGCGGCGTTCACCAGACATTTACTCCGCGCTAATATTATGCCCAGCACGCACAGCGCGCGTAAACTTTCCGTGAATGGAAAGTGACGCAGAAGCTGCGCAGAAATGCTATATTCAGTGCGCAATCCTGCCGGCTGCGGGCGGGAAACTCACTTGAGCATGGACCAAGAGCCCCCGGGCGGACCGCCGCCACCCAACCTGCCCGTGCGTTCCCCACGCAAGCCCCCACACTGGATGGACGGCCGCAAGCTCGACCAACGCTCAATTCTGCTGACGGTATTTTTTGTCGTGGCTCAAATTGGCGCCTGCTGGCTGTGGGGCTTCCTCACCAGCGGATAGGGGCTGCCCGCATTGGGCGGCAAGCTAGTGGGGCCGGCAGCGCACCGCCGCGCAGCAATTAGTCTTCGCGGCTGCCGTCGGGCATTATTGCGCCGCTTAGCTTGGTCTCCAGCAGCACTGTGTTTTCCATGCGGGCACCAAACAGGTTGGCATCGCGCAGGTCTGCGCCGCTCAAATCCGCATTCTCCAAGTTTGCGCCCTGCAGATCTGCCTTGGAAAATTTGGCTGCCGTCAAGGTGGCGCCTTGAAGATTTGCGCCATTCAGGTTGGCACCGGAGAAGTCCGCCTTCACTGCCTGCGCCTCAGACAAGTCTGCTTGCTTTAAGTTTGCCAGCGCCAGTTTTGCGCCGGTAAGGTTTGCGCGCCGCAGGCCGGCCAGGCTGAGGTCTTTGCCCTCAAGGTTGCGCCATGCTCCGCCCTTTGTGGCCAGCTCCCACACCAGGCGCCACTTGGGGTCAAGCTGCGTGGCGCCATCCAATATTGCGCCCTGCAGATTTGCGCGCGCCAATTGCGCTCCAGTAAATATTGCGCCGCTCAGGTCGGCGCGCAGCAGCTGCGCACCACTCAAGTCTGCCTTGGTAAGGTTGGCACCGGCGAGCGCGGTGTCGCTTAAGTCTGCGCCTTCCAGCCGGCAGCGGTCCAGCTGCACCTTTACAAGCATGGCACCCATCATGTCCGCGCCAGTCAGGTCGGCATCCCGCAAATCCGCACCTGCAAGCTGCGCACCCTGCAGCTGGGCGCCGGCCAGCACAGCGTGGGACAGGTTGCATGCGGTCATTTTGGCATTTGCAAAATTGGTGCCGGAGAAATCCAAGCGCTGCATTTCAAGCCGTGACAGATTGGTTCCGCTAAAGTCTTTGCCCTTCAGATCAGCGGTGGCTCCGCGTCCCTGCTGCACACTCCAGATCGCCGCCCACTTCGGCTCGATTTGTGTGGTGGCGGACATATGGGCACCAAAGATCTCGGTGCCATGCAGGTTTGCACCCAGCAGGTTTGCGCCATTCAAGTTGGCGCGGCGCAGGTTGGCGCGTTGCAAATCTGCACCGTGCAGATCCGCACCAGAGAGATTGGCGTCGGTCAGGAACGCGCCCGCAAGATTGGCGCCGCTCAGATTGGCGCCGGTAAGATCTGTGGCTTTCAGCAGTGTGCCTTCAAGATTGGCGTTGCGCAGATTTGCACCGCGCAGGCGCGCCTTATTTATGCCACATCCATCCGCCTGCGCACCCTCCAAATTGGCGCCGGAAAGATCAGCCTCGTGCAGGTCAGACTTGGAAAGACGCACGCCGGAAAGATTTATGTTGCGCAGCCCGGCCAGCAGTAATTTGCTGCCGCGCATATCCCGTTCGCCCGGCCCGTGCATTGCCAGCTCGACACCCACCCGCCAGCGCCGGTCCAGCTGCGTGGATTTATTGGACTTTGCTTCCGTCATCGAGCAGCGAATGAGGTTGGCACCGCCAAACACAGCGTTGGACACGTTGGCTTGCATCAAGCTTGTATCTGTGAGGTCGGCACCGGAGAACACGGCGCCGCTAAGGTTGGCACCAGAAAAATCAGCGCCGCTCAGGTTGGCCTGGTTCAGCAGCGCGCCGGACAGGTTGGCGCCCGAGAAGTTGACATTCTTCAGCGTGGCCCTGACCATGATTGCGCCCGAAAAATTTGCCGCACTAAAATCCCCGTCAGCTAAATTTGCAAAGCCCAAACTTGCCCCCGAGAAGTTGGCGTTCGCCGCCTGCACACCTGTGAGGTTCGCCTCTTCCAGCATGGCCCGCGAGAGATCGGCGCCCTTGAGGTTGGAGCCGGACAAGTTTGCGCGCTGCAGTTGCGCCTTGCGCAGATTGCAAACAAAAAGATAGGCATTGCTTAGGTCGATGTCGGGCAGGGTGGCTTCGCTGCCGCCAAAGGAGGCCAGCTGCCAAACTTTGCGCCATTTCGGGTGGATGCGGGTGTGCCGGTCCAGCTTGGCCCAGTGCAGCAATGCACCCTCCAGCACAGCATCCTCCAGGTTTGCGCCCTCCAGGTTTGCTTTCATAAGAGCAGCGCCGCGCAAGTTTGCCGTGCTCAGGTCAGCCTCGCGCAAGTCTGTGGCAATGAAGTCTGCAGCCGCCAGGTCCACACCGCGCAAGCTGGCCTGGCTCAAATCTATGCCGCGCGTGGGCGTGCCGCCCAGCCCCTCAGTGCTCAACTTCCAAACCGTGCGCCACTTGCCATCCAGTTTGGTTTCCGAATTAATGCGCGCTCCGGAAAGCGCAGAGAGGTTAAGGCGCGCACCAGTCAGGTCGGTGCCGTGCAGGCAAGCACCACGAAAGTCAGTGCCGCGCATGTCAGCATTGCACAAGATGCTGTTTGTGAAGTCCGCATCGCACAGCGTTGCATCATGCAGCATCGCACCGCTCAGTTCGGCATTGGTCAGGTCTACGCCGGTCAAGTTCAGGCCTTCAGCGCCATCGGTTACCAGGCGCCAGGCCAGCCTCCATTTTGTGTCCAGCACCGTTTCCAAATTCAGTTGGGCGCCATGCAGGCGCGCAAATTCCAGTTCCGCCATGCGCAAACTGGCATGGCTTAAGTTGGCACCGGCCAGGTTCGCATGCTTGAGCATTGCCAGGTTCAGTCTGGCGCCGGTCAGGTCGGCTTCCTCCAGGTTGGCGCCACGCAGGTTGGTGCGAGTCAAGTTAGCGCCGCCCAGATTGGCGCGGCTCAGGTTGGCACCCTCCAGGTTGGCGTTGGTAAGGTCTGCGCCATGCAGGTTGAGCTCAGACAAATCGGCTTCAAACATATCCGCATCGCGCAGCGTGGCAATCGCAAGCGTGGCCAATGTCAAGCTGGCACCGCGCAGGTTGGCGCCCGTCAGGTCCGCCCACTCGAGGCGCGCCCCGCGCATATCAGAGTCCATCAGCTGGCAGCCGCTCAAGTCTGCGCCGGTGAGGTCAGCACCGCTCAGCTTGGCACCCAGCAAGTTGCAGGCAGCCAAGTTTGCGCCGCTCAGCTTGGCGGCGCGCAAGTTGGCACCGCGCATCTGCGCTGCGCGAAGGTCCGTACTGCGCAGCTCCGCACCTTCCAAGTTTGCGCGGTTCAAATCGCTGCCCGGCACAATGCGGTAGCGCCCCAGCCTCATGGGCGGCCTCCGCGCCACGCAGTGCGGCCGCCGGAGTTAATTTGCCGGAAAGCCATTAAATACGCAGCCGGCGCCAATCGCAGCATTCTTTTCATTGCTCAGGGGGTATCGGCACGCACGCAATGGTCAGCATAAACCGTGTGGAAACATGCCCAATTTTTACCGCTGCCTGCCAAGCGCGCTCTAAACAAGGTGAATTTTGGTTTGCAGGGTTCGATTATTGCCGCTAAAAGCGCCAATGCGTGGCCGGAAACTATGCGATGTGGACCGGCCGGCTTGCAGGCTGTACGCAAAAGCCCAAATGCTTAAGGGCAGCTTGCCAGCCATCGGCTGCCGCCCGCAAATTGCGTTTACGCCAAGTTTGGCCCGTCTTCACGCACGGTTTATAGCCCTTGCGCACAGCGCACCGTATCATCACAGTCGAGGTTCATACCTCCTCCTTGTGTGGGGGCCGACACGGTAGGCTACTTCCGCTTTGCCCTGACAGCCTGAGCATCCCCTAATGCTCAAGTGTTCGCCCCTCCTAATATAAAGCGCCCCGGCTGCACAGCCGGGGCGCATTCTGTTTGTGGCCCGCAGACGCAACTCTACAAGTAACAGGCTAAATCCGCTGGCACTACAGCCGCAGCGCAGTTAACGGGCGAGCGAGAAAAAGAACGCTTGCGTCAGGTTCGAGATGTCAGCCGAGGCCTGCGCAAGGCTGGTGACCGCCGCCTTGGCCACTTCATAATAAACAGGGCCGCCGATCGTTCCGTCTTCATCCACCAGCTTGGCAAAGTCTGCCAGCTTTAAGATGCCATAGGAAAGCGGCGTCATGGCATTTACATTTGCAGTTCGAATGGCTTTTTCCAGAACGAGGGCAAACTCGCCAATGCCAAACGCCGGCACCTTTACAACGAAAGTCTTGGGGGCCGTCATCGGCGCCGCGCTCGGCGGCGGGTCTGTGGTTTCCAGCCGGATAATGGCCCGGCGTGATTTAGCGAGCCCCGTCGGCGTGCGCACCGAAATATTTTTTGTGACTTCAATCTGACCCTGAAACACCAGAATCATCGTGTCACCAAATTCGCCCTCAGCCAGCAATTGCTCGCCGGGGCGCGCTTCGTGATCCTCCAGCACCCCGGTAATGCGCTGACACTGCTCAAGTGTCAGCGAGCGGAAATGGTTGATCTTCTTAACCTGCTCAGCGGTAAAGTTTGACATAGAGCCTCAGTCCAAAACCAGCGCGCGGTGCTTGGCATCCACCACATAGCTGTCATCCGGATTAATCTGAATGACAACTTTCTCGTCAGTCGAAAGGCTCACTCCGGACTGCTCCAGCTGCTCATTGATCATGTCCCGGATAAAACCGCTGCCGCTCTCGCCCATGGCGGCGCCCAGGTCAAAGCCAGATACCCGCACTGCATAGCCCAACAGCAGCTGGTTGTGCGACAGTTTGTAATAGGCAAACACTTTTCGGTGGCTCTCCCCGATCATCTCTTGCGGAAGCTCCAACGCTTTTATGCGCCCGTTCTGCGAAGTGGGATCAAAGACGTGGTTCACAAACTGCGGCATACCCGGGTTGACAATATGGTTCGCCAGCAAGTTTGCCGTGTAGGCATCTGTCACCACAATTTCATTGGCCGCAGCGCGCTGTAAATGGGAAACATTTTCCGGGTCGGTGGTGTGCGCTACAACATTGACAGCCGGCGCCAGCCCTTTGGCAGTCAACACTGCCAGAATCGTCTTCTGTTCATCCGGACTTTCGGTTGGCAGCAGGCCGGAAGTATCCGGCACAAAGATGACCGTAGCGGCCCGTTCCATGAAGGCTTTCTTAAGCACTTCTTCGCGCGTGTAATTGTCTTTGACGTGCATCACATCGAGGCGCTTGAAGGTATGAATGGCGCGCCCCACAATATCTTCGCTGGTCTCATTTATCACAATCACCACGGGCGACACAGAAGTGTCTGCATCCACAATTTTTAGCAGGGGCTGTACAAACTGATTCCAGCCGCAGATAATTGTGTGCGCTTTATATTTATCTTCGTCCACAGTTGCTCCTCCGGTAAGGCGCGCTGCCACAAGCACGGAAGCCACCGTACCGGACAGAACGGTAATCACCCCAAAATTAAGTATCAGAAATATAATGCCAACGACCTTGCCCAAGTTTGATGTTGGTGAAACATCGCCATAGCCAACCGTCGTAATGGTCACCGCCGAATACCACACGGTATGCAGCAGCGTGTCGTACCAGGCAGCCTGCTCCACGCCCAAGTCCGAGGCAACGTCGCCCGCGAACAGGTCATACTGAATAGTGAATTGCGCCAGCGAAGAAGCCACAATCAGTAAACCGGCCCAGACGCCATACTTAACAAAATCATTGGTGGTGTAAGCGCCGGCGAAACCGCGCCAAACGGTCTGCAGGCGGTGCTGATAGAAGCGCCAGCGCAGCCAGTTGCGCCACTTGCGCGGGTCGCGCCGTTCGCCCTCCCCACTGTCAACTTGCACAACTGCAACCACCTTGGCAACCGGCAGGTAGGTCTCGCGGAAATTGCTGAACAGATCCACATCGAAACCATGCACTTTGGCGGCATCGAGCTCTGCCTGCTGCGCACCAAGCGCCGCACCCTCTGGTTCAACGGGGGCAATCGTGGTTGCAGCAGACGGCGCGGCAGGCGCTGCTGCAACGGCGGGAGCCGCGGGGGGGCTGGCCGTAGTCATGTGGTTCGGTTCAGCTTCGGTAGACATATTAGCGGGCACAGTATCGGCAGCCTCCACCCGGTCATGCACAATTGTCTCATCCGCGCTGCGGTCCAGCGGCAGGATTGCAGCAGCAGCGCGGCCTAAATTCTGGGCGAGCGCCGCCGCATTGGCCGGGACGCCGGCCGCATCCAGCCATGGCGCGCGGGCCACTGGTGCCTGGCCCGCGACAAGCCGCAATCGCGGTGCGGCCGCCTGCGGCGAGATTTCAGCCGCCGTGCGGTAGCACAGATGCGCGCAGTCACCTGCTCCGCCCGCCAGGTAACAATTTCCCAAAAGCAGCAGCGCCTGCACGTTGTCAGCTGCTTGTGCCAGCTCGGCCAGCAGGCATAAAACTGCAGCCGGCATCGCGCCGGCGTCCAAGTGCGCCTGCGCTTGCTGCAGCCACGGCGGAATGGCCGCCTCAGTTTCAGACTCTGCTTCAGTTGACGCCATGCTGTTCGATTCTAAATTTATTGGAGGCAATTGGCGCGGAGATCAGGTGGCGGAATGACTGGGGCTGATCAGATGCGTTGCGAAAAATTCCTAGCAACTCTTTGGAGAATCAGTATAGCATGGCAAACACAAGGTCATTCACATTTGTACCGGTGGCGCCGGTGCAAATGTGGTCGCCGAGCGCTGCGAATAGTGTTCCGGAGTCGTTTTCGGCGAGGCTGGCACGGGCGCTGTAGCCGGCACGCGCTGCGCGCTGCACGGTGTCAGCTTCCGCAACTGCACCAGCTGCTGCGCTTGAGCCGTCGTCGCCATCGGTGGCCAGGCTGACAATGCGCACGCGCTGCAGCGCGTGCTCGTCCAGCAGCAGCGCCGCAGCCAGCGCCAGCTCGGAGTTGCGTCCGCCGCGGCCATTGCCGTGCATGGTCACGGTTGTCTCGCCGCCCCACATCAAGCAGGCGGGAGCCGCCACCGGCCCGGCGGCACGCCGCACCTGCGCAGCCAGCGCCACCACCGCTGCGGCTGCAACACGCGCCTCGCCCTGCAGCTTGGTGGTGACCAGCAGCGGATTAAATCCCAATTGCGCGGCACAGTCCAATGCTGCGCCCGCAGCCAGTGCGTTGTCCGCCACCAGCACCGTGTGCACATTGGCAAATATGGGATCACCCGGCTTGGGCGTCTCCGGCACGCGGCCCTGCACACCGGCCTCCAAGTGCAGCGCGATCCGGGGCGGAAGGCCGTCCCACAAGTTGAGCAACCGCAAGATTGCCACCGCATCCGCATAGGTTGTGGGGTCCGCCAGCAGCGGACCAGAGGCCACCATGTCCAGCGCGCCGCCCACCACATCAGAAAGCACCAGGCACAGCACCTGCGCGGGGAACAAGTGCCGCGCCAGCCTGCCGCCTTGCACTTGCGAGAGATGCTTGCGCACCGTATTGAATTGCTGGATGCTGGCGCCCGAACGCAGCAATTGCTGGTTGAGCTGCTGCAGATCCGCAAGCGCCACGCCATCCACGGGCAGTGTGAACAAAGCTGAGCCGCCACCGCTGACCACCACGATGATCAGATCATCCGGCGCGGGCCGGCCGGCAGCGGCCAGCAACTGGAGCGCTGCCTGCACGCCGGCTTCATCCGGCACCGGATGCGCGGCCTCCAAAACTTGCAGCCCGGCCACGGGCTGCGCAAATCCGCGCTTCGTAATTAACACGCCATCAACCGCCAGCTCCGGCACCGCCGCCATAACCGCGCGCGCCATCTGCACCGCCGCCTTGCCAATGCCCAGCACGCGCACGCGCTGAAAGCCCGTCAGGTTATAGCTGCGCGTGCCCGCCTGCAGCAGCCCGCCCGTGCGCACAAGCGTGCGCGCCACCGCAGCCGCAGGGTCCGCTGCGCGCAGCGCCGCTGCAATGATGCGGTCGGTGTGGTCTGCGCGCGCCGACCAGTCGCAATGCACAGGCATGCAGGCAGTATACTAAGTGACGGGCGCGCGCTAAAATTGCAGGCGCTGCCCGCGCATGCCGCCGTTTAACGGCCCGCCCGCACAAATTGTGCTATAACAAACGCTTCAGGTGATATTGATGAAAAAGCAAGCCGCCACTTACCTCACGCCTAACGGCGCAGAAAAGCTGCGCGAGGAACTAAAGCAGCTGGTCGAGGTGCAGCGCGTAAGCCTTGCAGAGCGCCTGCGCGATGCAATCCGCATGGGCGACCTGAGCGAGAACGCAGACTACATTGCAGCCAAGGAAGATCAGGCATTTCTGGAGGGGCGCATTCTGGAGGTGGAAGCCACACTGCGCGACGCAACGGTCATCAAAGGCCCAGATGGCGGCCGCAACGGGTTGGTTGGCATCGGTTCGAAGGTCACCGTTGTGGAAGAAGGATCGGCACCGGAGACCTATACGGTGGTGGGCTCGGCGGAAGCCGACCCGCGCAAGGGCTTGATATCCAACCTGTCGCCGATTGGCATGGCGCTGCTGGGCCGGCGCGCCGGCGACACAGTAAAACCGAAGATGCCCGGCGGAGGCGTGCTGTCACTCAAGATTGAAAAAGTGGAGTGACGGCCAACCAGCTGAAACAAAAACGCCCCGCAAATTGCAGGGCGTTTTTTGTTGAGTTTCACGCACTCACTTTTTCTTCCACGCGGTCAGCTCCACCGTGAGCGTGTTGAAGAAGGTCTCGGGCGGCAGCGGGCCGCTGCCGTAATTCATGTCCACCACGCGCACCGATACGTGCAGCATGTTAGTTTCCAGAATTGTTGTTTCGCCAGTCTTGGCAACCACCGGGTCGCCCTTGGGAGCCACGCGCCCGCGCATGCCGTTGTCTGCATAGCCGGACTGGCTGAGCAGCACTTTGGTCACGGTGCGCACATCGTTCTTGTCAAACAGCCAAACTTCAAAGGCGGCCACCTTCTTCGGATCGCCCACGCCAATCGTCTCGCACACGCCCACGCCGCACTCGCCGAGAAAATCGCCGTTGGCATCATCGATGCTAAATGAGTCATCGTAGGTGTCATCGCCAAACATGTAAGTTGTCATGAAGCGCGCAATTGGCGCACCACGCTCCACCGTGCGGTCCGTGGAAGGCGCGCTCGCCACAACTGGCGGCGGCGGGTCGGCCTTGGCGGGAGTAAGCTGGCGCACTTGCGGCTGCACCTTTTCGCGGCGCGCGGCCTCGCGTGGCACGCGCATGCGCGACCACGCCACAAAGCCCACGGCCCCCACCAATACCATCACTGCCAACACCGCCGGCAAAACAACGCCCATGCTGATTGCGGCGCTGGCAGAAGCATTCGCGGCTGGTTTGGCAGGCGCATTTTCGATTACCACCTGCAAGTCTGCAATGCGCGCCTGCTGGCTGCCCTGCGTGTTTCCCAAAGCGCGTTTGAGCGCGTTCGCAGACTGTTCCTGCAGCAGGCCAATGCGGTTGCGCGCATCTTCTTCGTTGAGGGTGACCGAATATGAATCGGCCGCCATCTGCACCCACAGGGTTTGGTAAACGGGGTTCAATTGCACCGGGCCAGCATTCACCCACTGCACCGGCACCAGCCACCAGCCCAGCAGCATCCACCCGACCAGCAGGCCGGCCAGCAGTGCACCGCCAATTACGATGCGCATATCGCCCAGCCACGCACGGCTGCGCTCAGCGGACGGCGGCCGCGCTGCTTTTGGTTTTACGGACTGCACACTCAGCCACATAAGCCCTCACTAGAAAATACGAAGCCCACCGGCGGACTGCCCCGCAAGTATGGCATAACTAGAGCCTTGATGCAACTTCAATGCCACTGCCCGCTACGCCACGGCCTCGCTAATTTGCAGCAGCGCCACCGCCTTGCACTCGAGACAGGTGGATTTGGTCTTGCTGCTTTGCACCAGCATGCCTTTGCAATCCGGGCAGGGCGTGGATAGCGGCCGCTTCCAAGAAGTCCACTCGCACTCCGGGTACTTGATACAGCCGAAGAAGGAGCGCCCTTTGCGCGTGCGGCGCTCAACCAAGTCGGCGGTGCACGTGGGGCAGGGCACACCAATTTTTTCCAGCAGCGGCTCCACGTGGCGGCAATCCGGGAATCCGCTGCAAGCCACAAACTTTCCGTAGCGCCCGTAGCGCACCAGCAAGCGCTGGCTGCACTTGGGGCAGTCCTTGTCCACATACTCCGGCACTTGCGGCACAACTTCAATTTCCGCCTGCGCCCGTTCCACCTGCTTCGCAAACGGGCCGTAAAACTCGCCAATCACAGGCACCCATTGGCGCTCGCCTTCCGCAATCGCGTCCAGTTCTTCTTCCATCTTTTTGGTAAAGCTCACATCAAGCACGTCAGAGAAATGCTCCATCAACATGTCCGTGACTTGAATGCCGATTGCCGTGGGCATCAGGCGCCGGCTTTCAGACAGCACGTAGCCGCGCGCCTGAATGGTTGTGATGGTGGGCGCGTAAGTGGACGGCCGGCCGATGCCATTCTCCTCCAGCACTTTGATGAGGGATGCTTCGGTGAAGCGCGGCGGGGGCTGCGTAAAGTGCTGCTCAGGCAGCAACTTTTGCAGCTGAAGCGCATCGCCGGTCTCAAGCGGCGGCACGTCCGTCTCGGGTTCATCCACCTGCGCGTCTTCGTCTGCGGACTCCTCATATACCTGCAAGAAACCCGGGAAGCGCAGCAGCGAACCGCTGGCGCGGAAGCCGTAAGTCTGGTTTTGCGCAGCCGCATCAATCTCTGCAGCCACAGTTTCGTAAATGGCCGGCAGCATCTGGCTGGCCACCAGCCGCCGCCAGATCAGCTGGTAAAGCCGGAACTGATCGCGCGTCAAGTCTGCCTGCACTTGCTCCGGCGTTCGCATCGCTGATGTGGGCCGGATGGCTTCATGCGCTTCCTGCGCGCCCTTCGCTTTTGTTTTGAACATTGGTGCAGTGGCCGGCAGGCTGTCGGCACCGTAGCGCTCGGTAACCAGCTCACGCACCTCGGCCTGCGCTTCGGCCGCCACATTCAAACTATCGGTGCGCATATAAGTAATGAGGCCCACACTGCCGTTGCCGGCCAGGTCCACGCCTTCATAAAGTGATTGAGCCACAGCCATAGTGCGCCGGGCGGTGTAGCCCAGCCGGCGCGATGCGTCCTGCTGCAGTGTGCTGGTGGTAAACGGCGGAGCCGGATTGCGCTTGCGCTCGCCCCGCTTCACATTTGAAACGCTCCAAGCCGCATGCTCAAGGTCCTTCAGCACCGGCTCCAATGCGGCCTGCGTATCAAGCGGCACGTCTTTGTCGCGCCCCACCCGCTGGCCGCCAATGGTGTGCAGCGCCGCACTAAAAATTTTTTCGGAAGTTTCGGCAAGCTTGGACAGCTCGGCGTGCAGCGTCCAGTACTCCACCGGCTCAAACTGGTCAATCTCGCGCTCGCGGTCCACCACCAGCCGCACCGCCACAGATTGCACGCGGCCGGCAGAAAGCCGGCCACGGATTTTGGCCCACAGCAGCGGGCTGAGCGAGTAGCCCACCAGCCGGTCCAATATGCGCCGCGCCTGCTGCGCATCAATCAGGTTCGAATTAATTTCGCGCGGGTTCTCGAATGCATTTTTGATTGCCGTCTTTGTGATTTCATGGAACACAACGCGGCGCACCCGCTCCGGCTCCACCTTCAGCGCTTCGCCCAGGTGCCACGCAATCGCCTCGCCTTCGCGGTCCAGATCGGTGGCGAGGTAAATCTCCGCGGCTGCGGCTGCATCCTGGCGCAACTCTTTGACGAGCGCCAGCCGGTCGCTCATGATGCGGTACTTGGGCGTGAAGTTGTTGGTGACATCCACTGAAAGTTGCGAGCGCAGCAAATCACGCACGTGCCCCAGCGAAGCCTTGACGGAGTAGCCCTTGCCCAAAAACTTGCCAATTGTGCGCGCCTTGGCCGGCGACTCAACAATTACCAGTTTGCCAATGCGCCGGCGTACGACGCGCTTGGCACCGGCGCGCGGCACCGCCACGGGCGGAACCAGCCCATCATGCGCGGGGGTGCGCCCCATGCGATAGACACCCGTGCCGCACACAGCGCAGCGCCCCTTGGTGCCGCAAACCGCCTGCTTGGTAAAGACTGCAGTGGGCTCGGCCATCTCGCGCTTGCCCTTGCATTTCACACAATATGCTTCCATGTATAACTTGTTTCCCCTCAACTAAAACTTTCAGCCGCGCATTTGCGCTCCGGACCCGGCCAGCTGCAGCCCGTCAGCCGGCCGCATAAAGCGCGGGCAGCTCCCGCGCCAGTACAAACTGCATTCCGCCCACCTGGCGCACAAACCCTTTCAGCTCCAGCATGGCCAGCGCACTCGTCACTTGCGCAATTGGCAGCGTGGCCAGCACGCTTAGCTCATCCACATGTAGCGGCTCGCGGCTCAGGTGCGCGAGCATCGTGCGCTCCACCCCGTCCACGGGCAGCTCCAGCTGCGCCGACTGCTTCTCCGTCACCTGGCGCAGGTTGAGCTCCTCCAGCACATCATCAGCAGACAACACCGGCCGCGCGCCATCGCGAATGAGCCGGTTGGTGCCACGGCTGCTGTGGCTCAGAATGCTGCCGGGCACTGCCATCACTTCGCGCCCTTGGTCTGCCGCAAACTGCGCCGTGATCAGCGCGCCACTGCGCTCGCCAGCCTCCACCACAATCACCGCCAGCGACAACCCGCTGATGATGCGGTTGCGCGGCGGAAAATTGCGCGCATCCGGCGCAGTGCCGGGCGGATAGTCGCTAATCAGCGCTCCCTGCGCGGCAATGCGCTGCGCCAGCTGCCGGTGCTCCAGCGGATACACCTTGTCCAGCCCGGAACCAAGCACGGCCAGTGTGCGCCCGCCCGCTGCCAGCGCCGTGCTGTGCGCCACCTCATCAATACCACGCGCCAAGCCGCTCACAATTGTCACGCCCGCCCGCACCAGTGCCTCGCACAATTCGCGCGTAACTTCGCGCCCGTAACTGGTGGCCTTGCGCGTGCCCACCACCGCCACGGACCAGTTGTCCGCCGGCTTTAACTCGCCGCGCAAATACAAAAGCGGCGGACTGTCATCCACGGCCTTTAAGTGCGCCGGATAATTTTCATCTTTCCAAGTCAGCACCTGCACACCGGACTTGTCAATCGCGGCACAGGTGGCTTCCAAGTCCAGCGCTTCGCGCCGGGCAAGCAATTCGTTTAATGTGCGCTGCTCCAGCCCGCAGGCTGCCAACTCGCCGGGCGGCGCCTGCCATGCCTGTTGGGCGCTGCCAAAGCGCTCCAGCAGTTGGCGCATGCGCACCGGCCCGATGCCCGCAGTCATGTTCAGCGCCACCCAAAAGCGCTGCTCGGCGTTCATGCGCTGCCCTTCAGCCAGCTCTTACTGCGGCCCGCAAACGGCGCGCGGCGCGGCAATCTCAGCATCTATCCCTGCCGCAAGCCGGGCATCAGCCACACCAGCATGCTGCGCGCAGGCAAATCCACATTGCGCACCACTTGGGCAATTGCGGGCAGCAGCACTTCGCCCGCTGCACCCACTACCCGGTACACATCGTTTGCGCCTGTCACCAGCACCTCCACCAGTTCGCCCAGCTCCTCGCCCTCGGTTGTCACCACGCGCAGGCCCACAAGGTCTGCAATGTAATATTCATTTTCCTGGAGCGCGCCCAGGTCTTCCGCCTGCACCCACACAGCCGCGCCCGTCAGGAGCGCAGCTGCAGCGTGATCCGCGCAGCCTTCCAGCTCCAGCACTAGCGCCTTCCCTTGCCGGCGCGCTGCAAGCAGCGCATAGCGCTGGCGTTGCTCGCCAACAAATACCTTTTGCAAACTGTCCAAGGAAGGAAGACCGCGCGCGCGGCTGTGGAGTCTCACTGCGCCATGCACGCCCTGCGGGCCGACGATATTGCCGAGGAATATATATCGCGTTGCTTCGGTTGACGGCACTCCCGGATTTTCGAAACGGTCAGCAAGAACAGCGGGTTGCGCCGTTACATAATCTCAAGATCAACCCGTTCTCCGGAGCGTTGCGCCAGCGCCGACAAAACCGTGCGCAAAGCGGCGGCGGTTGCACCGCGCCGGCCAATCACCCGGCCGGCATCTTCTTGCGCCACTTGCAAGTGCAGGGTTTGCACGCCGCGGATGTCGCGTTCGCGCACAACCACGCGCTCGGGGGCGCCCACCATTCCGCGGGCCAGGTACTCGAGCAGCGCTTTCATAATGCGGCGCTACGCGGCGGGTGCGGCCGCTGCAGCGGCGGCTGCGGCTGCAGCAGCCTTGGCTTTCTTTGTGGGGCGCGCGGCGCGCGGTGCCGGCACCGTTGGATGCGCTGCGGCCAGCGCAGCTTCTGCCAGCAAGCCCTCCAGCGCCTCGCCCGCCTTCAGCCGGTCAAATCGCTTCATTGTTCCCACCACGCCCAGCAGGCGCGCCATCGTATCACTGGGTTGGGCGCCCTTGCCCAGCCAGTGCAGCATGCGCGCCTCGTCAACCACAATTGTGGCCGGCTCATGGCGCGGGTTGTAGTGCCCCAAAACTTCCAGAAAGCGCCCGTCGCGTGCGCAATCCTGGTCTGCAGCCACCATGCGATATGAGGGCTGATTTCTTGCGCCTGCCCGGCGCAGCCTAATTCGTACCATAAATCTTAGTTCTCCTTCCGGGTGGGATTGTAACCCAAGCCGGGAGTTTTGCGGAAACCAACTACCCGCCCAATTGGCGGAGCAATCCCAGCATGCCGCGCTTGTTCTTGCCGAACTGCTTCATCATATCCTGCATCTGCCGAAACTGCTTGAGCAGCTGGTTCACATCCTGCACCTGCGTGCCGGATCCCGCCGCCACGCGCCGTTTGCGGCTGCTGTTCATCACGCGCGGGTCGCGCCGCTCCGCCAGCGTCATCGAGCATACAATCGCCTCCGAGCGCGTCAGCTGCCGGTCCATCTGTGCCGGGTCCATTGCGGCCGCAGCCCGCCCCAACCCGGGCAGCATCTCCATCAATTGCCCCATCGAACCGAGCTTGCGCATCTGGCGCAGCTGGTCGAGAAAATCATTCAGGTCCAGCTCAGACTTTAGCAGCTTCTGCTGCATTTGCTGCGCCTGCGCAATATCAAAGCTGGCCTCGGCTTTTTCAATCAGGCCAATGATGTCGCCCATGCCCAGAATGCGCCCCGCCAGCCGGCCGGGATCAAACACCTCGAGCCCGTCCATCTTTTCGCTGACACCAAGAAATTTGATGGGCACCGCAGCGACACTGCGAATGGAAATGGCAGCGCCGCCGCGCGCATCGCCATCCATCTTGGTTAGCACCAGCCCCGTGAGGCCCACAGCGGCGTGAAAGCCCTCTGCAATGCGCACGGCCGCCTGCCCCAGCATGGCATCCGCCACCAGCAGCACCTCGCCCGGCTGCGTCAACGCCTTGATCGCGGTCACCTCGGCCATCATGTCCGCATCAATTTGCAAACGGCCGGCGGTATCCATGATCACAACCGTGCAGCCCGTGGCAGCGGCCTCGCGCTGCGCCGCCGCGCAAAGTTGCGGTGGCGCCTGCGTGCCGGTGAACACGGGGATGTCCAGCTGCTTGCCAATGGTGCGCAGCTGGTCAACAGCAGCCGGCCGGTACGGATCGGCTGCCACCAGCAGCGGCCGCTGCCCATCAGCCCGCAGCCAGCGTGCCAGCTTGCCCGCCAGTGTGGTCTTGCCGGCGCCCTGCAAACCCACCAGCAAAATGCTGCGCGGGGCCGGCCCCTGCAAATTTAAACGCTCCGGCGTCCCCAGCGTGGCAATCAGCTCCTCATGCACAATCTTGATCACCTGCTGCCCGGGGTTGAGCGCCTGCGAGACTTCGCTGCCCACCGCCCGCGCGCGCACGCGGTCCAGCAAACTCTTGACCACCGTAAAGTGCACATCCGCTTCCAGCAGCGCCAGGCGGATGTCGCGCATGCCGGTGTCCACGTCCGCTGCAGAAAGTTTTCCGCGCCGGCTGAATTCCTTAAAGACTGCCTGCAGTTTGCTGGAAAGTGTTTCGAACATATTTGGCTGCGCGGTGCGCGCCAGCGCACCGTGTGCAAAAAGTTTAGCGGTGCGCGGCAAGCCCGTCAAGCAGTGGTCGGCGCATTTGCGCAGCGCTAATGGCAAGCAGCCCGCCCAAAAGGTACTGGCACATGTGCCCGGCGGCAACGCGCGCCATGTTACAATTGGCAACGTTCGATTTACTAACTGCTAGGAGGCATCAATCATGGCGAATAAAATTGCGATTGTCACCGACAGCACCGCATACATTCCAGAAGCGCTCAACCGGCAGTACAACATTCATGTTGTGCCGCAGGTGCTTATCTGGGAGCAGAAGACCTACCGCGACGGCGTCGACATCAAGCCGGCCGAGTTTTACCAGCGCCAGCTGATCACCGCCACCCACCCCACCACATCGCAAGCCACGGTGGAAGATTTCAAAAAGACATTTGAAGCCGCAGCCAAGGAAGCCGACAGTATTTTGACGATTGTGCTTTCGAGCGACCTGTCTGGCGCCTTCAACTCCGCCACCCAAGCCATGGTTGGTTTTGGCCCGCAAAAAATTGAGCTTATCGATTCGCGCATGATTTCCATGGCACTGGGCTATCTGGTGCTGGCTGCCGCCCGCGCTGCAGCGGACGGAGCCTCGATGGAGGATTGTGCGAACTTGGTGCGCACGCGCATCCCGCATGCCGGCGTCATCATCACACCCATCACGCTGGAATTTCTGCATCGCAGCGGCCGCATCAGCGGCACCAAGCGTTTGCTGGGCACAGCCCTGAACGTGAAACCGATCCTTGAGCTGGTGAATGGCAAGTTGCATCCCGCTACGCAGGTGCGCACCACCAAAAAGGCGCAGCAACATGTTGTCGAAACGGTTGCGGCCAAGCTCCAAGCTGCCAAGCGCTTTCGTGTGGCTGCCGTGCACGCCAACGCGCCCGAAAATGCGCAAGAGATGCTTTCACTGTTATGCGAGAAGTGCACGCCGCTTGAGGCACTGGTGGCGGACGTGAGCCCCACCGTGGGCTGCCACACCGGCCCCGGCACCACTGGCCTGGCGTGGTCGATTGAGGATTAGAGCCCGGGCTTTACGCCCCGCCCTGCGCTGGTTTTGTGAGCGGCCACCATCGGGTGGCCGCTTTTTATTGCAATTTTTCCTAATGGCGGCGCTGCGCGCGCCGATACCAACCAAGGGTGTGCCTGTTTGCGGAAGCGGGCCGCCCACTGGCTTCAAAAAGTGCAACTCAGAATAAATCGCCCCCGGCTGGCGCTGTTGCGGCGCGCTTGCTTCGCGCTGCTGCTTAGTGGCATGGTTGCCAGCGCAGAGACCCCGCTGGCCGGCCGGCCGCTGGTACAAGCGCGCGGCGGCGGCGGCATGATCGTCAACCATGTTGTCATCTGGGACGGCGCAGAAGAGCGCTGGCATCCACTGGGGTTGGGCACGGACGATAAAGTATTCGCAACCAGCACGCGCGGCTCCGACCTTTTCATTGGCGGATGGTTCAAGAATCTTTCCAACCCGGATGGCTCGCAGCTTAAAGAAAGCTTTATTGCGCGCTGGGACGGAAAGGCCTGGACGGAGTTGGGCGACGGCCTGAATGGCATTGTGTATGCAATTGCCGCCACCGATACAGACCTATACGCCGGCGGCGCATTCACCAAAGCCGGCGGCCAGCCTGCCAACCATGTGGCACGCTGGGACGGCGAGAAGTGGCAGCCGCTTGGTGCCGGCCTCAATGGATCTGTTTATGCCATCGCAATCGACGGCAACGATGTTTATGTGGGCGGCTACTTCTTTCGGGCAGGCGGGCTGCCCGCCAACCACATAGCCAAGTGGGATGGCACACGCTGGTCGCCGCTAAGTGTGGGGCCAAACAACTGGGTGCACAGCCTGGTGATGCTGGACGGCACGCTTTACGCCGGCGGTATGTTCACAAAAGTCGACACGATGGATGCGAGCTATATTGCAAAGTGGAATGGCTCGCGCTGGAGCAGAGTTGGCAGCGGCACTGGCTATTGGATCATGGCTATGGTCGCGCATAAAGGCGCACTCTATGCGGGCGGTTACTTTACATCCGCTGGCGGCAAGCCCGCCGGCTACATTGCCAAGTGGGATGGAAAGCAGTGGACAGATGTGGGTGGTGGCGTGGACGGCACGGTGTACGCACTGGCATCCGGCACGGACAAACTTTACGCAGGCGGCGAGATGCGCCGCGCCGGCGGTGCGCTGGTGGACCGGATTGCGAGCTGGGATGGTGAAGCGTGGGCGCCGTTTGGCGGCGGCGTGGATGACTGGGTGTGGGCAATTGCCGCCGCTCCGCAGCCCGCTGGCGCCGCGACTGGCGCTCCCGACAACGTGTTTGTCGGCGGCTGGTTCCTTGCCGCCCGCAACAAAACCGAGCAGCTGTTGGATACGCGCCACATCGCCCGCTGGGACACGCAGACCGAGCAATGGGCTGCGCTCGGTGGTGGCACAGATGGCACCGTATACACCATCGACTTTGGCAGTGACGTTGTTTACGCCGGTGGAGATTTTCAAACTGCATTCAACACTGATTTCAGCAAGGTGGCCGCAAATAATATTGCGGCCTGGGACGGGAACAAATGGAACGCGCTTGGCGGCGGCTTCAATGGCGTGGTGTATGACATTGCTTACAACGAAGCCGACGACAGCTTGTACGCCGTTGGCTGGTTCACCAAGGCCTACAACTATGTGGAGGGGGACGGCCAATCGCTGCAGGGCGAAGTTGCGACCACGGCGATTGAGGTGAACCGCGCGGCGCGCTGGACCAGCGGCAAATGGGAACCACTCGACGGCGGTTTGAACAACCGCGCATATTCTGTGCTGCTGGATGGCGACGATGTTTATGTCGCCGGCGACTTCAGCATGGCCGGCGACGTTGTAACCTACCGCACCGTAAAGTGGGCCGGGGGGCAATGGGAGCGCTTCGGCCCGGAGTGGAACAACCGCGTGTATGCCCTTGAAAAATCCCCCAAAGGAATTTTTGTTGGCGGCATGTTTAGCTCGGGTGGAAAGACCAGTCGCTCGGCATATTTCTCATTCTTTGACGGCAGTGGCTGGCCCGACACTGGAATCAACCTAAATAACTGGGTTCATACAGTCAAAGTTGTTGGGGGTGATTTCTATGTTGGCGGCTGGTTTGACGTGGCAACCAACCCCGATGGCAGCGTGGTACGCGCAGAACGCATTGCCAAGTGGGACGGAACCACGTGGTCCAGTTTGGGCAAGGGAGTCGGCGGCACAATCATCCCGTCCGTGTACTCAATCGAAGAAATTGACGGGCAGATTTATGCGGGCGGAAACTTTTTAGCTGCGGGCAAAGAAAGCTCGCGCTATGTTGCGCGCTGGGATGGCGAGCAGTGGCATGCCTTGGCGGTGGGCGTCAACGACCGCGTATACAAACTGGCAGCCCAGGGACAGTACCTTTACCTCGGCGGGATGTTTACGCGCGCCGGAGGCTTGGGCAGCTACTTCTACGGCAAGTAAGCTCTAAGCCGGCGCGCGCACAATGTCTGCGCCCAGCGCGCGCAGCTTTTCATCCACGCGCTCATAGCCGCGTTCAATCTGGCCGATGTTGCGGATGAGCGACTCGCCTTGTGCGCATAACGCCGCCAGCAGCAGCGCCATGCCGGCGCGAATGTCCGGGCTCTCCAGCCGCTCCCCGCGCAAACGGCTGGGTCCCTGCACCACACAGCGGTGCGGGTCGCACACAATGATGCGCGCGCCCATGCTCACCAGCTTGTCCACAAAGTACAGCCGGCTCTCAAACATTTTTTCATGGAACAAAACCGTGCCCGTGCACTGTGTGGCCACAAGGATCGCCACGCTCATCAAGTCCGCCGGAAAGCCCGGCCATGGGGCGTCATCAACCTTGGGGATGGCGCCGCCAAAGTCCTGCGTGACTGCCAAAAGTTGATCGGCCGCCACCAGCAAGTCAGCCCCTTCGGTTTGCCAATGCACACCCAGGCGCCCAAATACCACGGCCGCCATTTCCAACGGGCATTGCGCCGCGCCCACAATGCGCACCTCGCCGCCCGTTACGGCTGCGGCGCCCGCAAAACTAACCACCTCCAGATAGTCCGGCTCCACGCTGTGCTCACCGCCCTGCAGGCGTGCCACGCCTTCAATCTCAAGCACATTACTGCCGATGCCACGAATGCGCGCACCAAGCTGGTTTAGAAAACGGCACAGCTCCTGCACGTGCGGCTCGGATGCCACATTGCGCAGCACACTGCTGCCGCGCGCCAGCACAGCAGCCATTACCGCGTTTTCGGTGGCGGTCACACTGGCTTCATCGAGCAGGATGGACGCGCCCTGCAGGCCCTTGGTGTGCATGTGAAAACTTTCGCGCCATTCAATCTGCGCACCCAGCGCGCGCAGCGCCAGCAGGTGGGTGTCCAGCCGCCGCCGGCCAATCACATCGCCGCCCGGCGCAGCCAGCTGCAGCTGGCCGCAGCGCGCCAGCAGCGGCCCGGCCAACAGGATGGACGCGCGAATGGCACTGCACAGTTCCGGGTCAAGCTGGTCGCCGCTTACTTTTGCCGCGTGAATGCGCCACGTGCGCGGAGCAAGCAGCTCCACTGTGGCGCCGGCCGCTTCCACCAGCTGCCGCATAGTTTGCACATCTTGAATGAGCGGCATGTTGTGCAGCGTCACGGGCTGGTCAGTCAGCAGGCACGCAGCCAGCAATGGCATTGCTGAATTTTTGTTGCCGGCTGGCTGCACACTGCCGCGCAGCGGCACGCCGCCCCGAATTACAAACTGTTCCATGATTGTTCACCCGCGCACCCGCAGTGGCACGCAATTACATTGTAATCACTGGCAGAACGCGGGTCAAACCGATGCGCGAAACACTGCGCGAAAGCCGTGTGATTTGGTAAAATAATGCCATGATAGTAATGGGCAAACGCCAGATTGCAGCGCCCACTCCACCGATGGGCGTTATCGACGCACTGGGCCACGGCTTGCAAGCAGTGGCCACGCACCTGCCGCTGCTGATTTTGCCGCTGGTGCTGGATGTGTTTCTGTGGCTGGGTCCGCAGCTTTCAATTGCGCCGCTGCTGGGGCAGGCGCTTGCTTTTGTGCGCGCCAATCCAGACTTTGCCAGCGCCCTGAACCAGCAGCTGCCAGACCCGAGCGCACTGCCAGATCTGGTTACAGCAGCGGGCGAATCCATAAACTTGTTCGGCTTTCTGAGCACTGCACCGCTGGGTGTGCCCAGCATGATGGCCGGCAGAGGCGCAGCCTACACCCCGCTGGGCGCCAGCCTGCGCATTGCCGTGCCCGGAGTGCTGGACGTGGTGATCTGGGGCAGCAGCTTAACCGTGGTTGGCATGCTGCTGGGCAGCGTCTATTTGCACTTGATTGCGCGCACGGTGCAAGCACCCGCAGAGCGAGCCGACCGCAGTGTGCTGGCGGGCAAGATAGTGCGCGGCTGGCTAAACCTGACGCTGCTTGCATTTCTGGCACTCGGAGCACTGGCACTTTATCTGGTGCCGCTGAGCGTGCTCACGCTTGTGACCACGGCAGTGCACCCGCTTTTGGGCGGGCTGGTAAATTCACTGGGCGCGTTCTTTGCCATGTATGTGGTATTCACCTACGTGTTTATTGTGCAGGAAGTGGTGCTGCACAGCGACAAACTGCGCATTGCGCTGCGCCAAAGCGCGCTGATTGTGCGCACAAACGCACAGCCGGCAGCCGGCCTGCTGCTCATCATTCTGGTTATTAACCTGGGGCTGGGCTTTGTGTGGGGCCTGCCGGACGCGGCCACGTGGCTGATGGCGCTGAGTATCTGCTTTCACGCGTTTGTAAACACCGCGCTGATTGCGGGCACGTTTTACTTTTACTCAGACCGCGTGCGCTGGCAGGCTGAACTCGCGCGCATTGCTGCTGCGCAGCAGCCTTCAGCGCTGGCCTGACGCGCAGCACTTGCAAAACTTTTTAGGCGCGGGTTGCTGCCGGCTGCAGCAAGCATTCGGCAGCCCGCCAACCAAGCGGCCAACACAATGATCCGCGGAGAAATAATTTAATGAAGAAGTCTGAAAGTTATGGCGCACAAAATATTCAGGTACTTGAAGGGCTGGAGGCAGTGCGCCGGCGCCCGGGCATGTACGTGGGCGGCACGGACCTGCGGGCACTGCACCACTTGATCTATGAGGTGGTGGACAACTCCATCGACGAGGCGCTGGCGGGCGAGTGCGACCATGTCACAATCACCATCCATGCGGACAACGCAGTCACCGTGCAGGACAACGGCCGTGGCATTCCGGTGGACCCCCACCCCACGGAGAAAGTGTCGGCGCTGGAGGTGGTGATGACGCGCCTGCATGCCGGCGGCAAATTTGGCGGCGGTGGCTACAAAGTGTCCGGCGGTTTGCACGGCGTGGGTGTCAGCGCGGTCAACGCGCTCTCCAGCGTGTGCGAAGCGTGGGTGCAGCGCCACGGAAAACTCTGGTACCAAAAGTACGAGAAAGGCAAGCCGCAGGCGCCCGTCAAAGCCATCGGCCCCGCGCCCAAAGATGAGAACGGCACGCGCATCCGCTTTATGCGCGACACCACCATCTTCAAAGACGAGAATGTGTACCGCTTTGAAACGCTGGCGCAGCGCTTTCGCGAAATGGCGTTTGTGACGCGCGGCGTAACGCTCAAGCTGGTGGACGAGCGCAGCGCGCGCTCCACCACCTTTTTGTTTGAGGGCGGCATCAAGTCTTTTGTGCGCTACTTGAACCGCAGCCGCGAAGCCATGCATCCTGCTGTTTATGTTGCAAAAGAAATCGACGGCGTGGGCGTGGAGGTTGCGCTGCAGTACACCGATGTCTTCACCGAAACGGCGTATTCATTTGCAAACACCATCAACACCACTGACGGCGGCACGCACCTGACCGGCATGCGCACGGCGCTGACGCGCACCGTGAATGACCATGCGCGCAAGGCCGGCCTGCTCAAAGAGGGCGACCCCAACCTCACTGGAGACGACACGCGCGAAGGCCTGACGGCAATTGTGAGCATCAAGCATCCTGATCCGCAGTTTGAAAGCCAGACCAAGGTGAAGTTGATGAACCCCGAGGTATCCACCCACGTGCAGCAGGTGCTGGGCGAGGCGCTGGGTGAATTTTTGGAGGCGAACCCGCGCTCTGCAAAACTGATTGTGGACAAGTGCCTCACCTCCGCGCGCGCGCGGGACGCCGCGCGCAAGGCGCGTGACCTGGTAATCCGCAAGAGCGCGCTGGAATCGATGACGCTGCCGGGCAAGCTGGCGGACTGCTCCGAGCGCGATCCGGCCAAGTGCGAGCTCTACATCGTTGAGGGTGACTCGGCCGGCGGTTCAGCCAAGCAGGGGCGTGACCGCCACTTTCAAGCCATCCTGCCGCTGCGCGGCAAGATCATGAATACAGAGCGCGCGCGCCTCGACAAGATTCTGGGATCAAACGAGGTCAAGGCATTGATCTCGGCGCTGGGCACCGGGATTGGCGCCGGTTTTGACTTGAGCGGCCTGCGCTATGGGCGCATCATCATCATGACGGATGCAGATGTTGATGGCAGCCACATCCGCACACTGCTGCTCACTTTTCTTTTCCGCTACATGCAGCCGCTGGTGGATGCCGGGCATTTATTTATTGCGCAGCCGCCGCTCTACCGGCTGGCACAGGGCAAGAAGGCGCAATATGTCTACAGCGATGACGGCAAGGACAAGCTGGTGAAAGACTGGTCCAGCGGCGGAAAGATTGTGGTGCAGCGCTACAAAGGCTTGGGAGAAATGAATCCGGAGCAGCTGTGGGAAACAACCATGGACCCGGCGGTGCGCACCCTGCTGCAGGTTTCCATTGAGGATGCGGCTGCGGCGGACCGCACTTTTGACATGCTGATGGGTGCTGCCGTGCCGCCGCGCCGGCGCTTTATTCAAACGCACGCGCACGAGGTGCGCAACCTGGACGTGTAAGCGCGTGCGCAGCAGCGCACGCGCAGTTTATTCCGGGATGCCGGTGGTGAACTCCACCGTGCGCGTGTCTTGCGCCGGCTCCGCGCCGTAGTACAAATCCACCCGCAGCGCGTAGGCGCCGCTGGACTCGGCGCTGCGCAAGTGCATCGTCAGTTCGTTTACATGCAGCATCGTTTCCAGAATATCTGCCGTGGCCATTTGCTGCCCGGTGCTGTTGGTAATCGTCAGCACAAGATTGGGCTTCTCAAAAAATGGCGTGAGCACCACCTTGATGCGCACGCGCTGGCCGTCCGGGTAGGGCTGTGCAACCACCTGTTCCATGCGCACCGCAGAACGCTCGCGCGGCTCAGCGCCTTCGTCAAAGAAAAAAACCTCGGACATGCGCCAAATTATAGGCGCGCAAGCCGGTTTTGCCCCTGCGTTTCAGTTAGCACACTTCTTGCATCCTACGCCGCATCACTTTCCGGGAGGACAGTTTTAAAATGATTCACCGAGCTTTGGCATTCGTGACTGCATTGGGCCTGTTGTTGGGGAGCGCCGCCCCCGCTCTGGCAGCGCCGCCCAATGACGGCATTGTGCATACCGTCCAACCGGGCGAGAACTTAACGCAAATTGCGCGCCGCTATGGCGTTGGCATTCAGGCCATTGTGGCCACAAACAGCCTTAGCAGCACGGTGATCATGGCCGGCCAAAAGCTCACCATTCCATCCATTAGCGCAGCCGACAACCCGAACCCCTCCACGCGTGACACCACCACGGCAGTCAACTACGTTGTCAAATCCGGGGATTACTTAAGCAAGATCGCACGCGATTACGGAGTGACCACTACCAGCATCATGACTGCCAGCAAGATTAAAAGTACCGTGATTTTTGCGGGGCAGATGCTCGTGATACCAGCCACCAGTGCCAGTGCCGGCGCGCCGCCCGCAGCTGCCGCCACCGCAGTGCCCGCAGCCAGCGCCCAACCCACAGCGGCTGCCGCCAACCCCGGCAGCTACACCGTGATGCCTGGCGAGTATCTGATTCTGCTGGCGAAGCGCTTTGGCACAACCTCCGCTGAACTGGTGCGCCTGAATAACCTGACCCGCACCGTGCTGGTGCCGGGCCAAGTACTTGTGTTGCCCGGCGGCAGCGCAGCCAGTGCTGCGCCCACCGCCGCACCATCCGCCGCGCCCACGGCTGTCCCGGTCGCCGGCGCTTCGGCTTATAAAGTAAAAGCCGGGGACAATCTGTCGCGCATTGCGGCTTCACTGGGAACAACCGTTAGCGCGCTGCAGCTTGCCAACGGAATGACTTCCACAATTGTTTACGTGGGGCAAATGTTGGCCATCCCGGGCCGCACGCCCGCAGCCACTACAGCGCCCGCAGCCACTGCAGTGCCTACCGCAAAAGCCGCAGCCACAGCTGCGCCCACGGCCATTCCAGTCGCCGTTGCGCCAAGCACTTCCGGCACATTTGAAGTGGGCGGCCAAGTGGCCGGCTTTGGCGCCAACGCCGTAAGCGCCATGCAATCGGCCGGCATGAAATGGGTAAAGCACCAGGTGCAGTGGTCCCCCGGCGCAAATGCCAACGACCAAGCCGGCACAATCACCAACGCGCACTCAAAAGGTTTTCTCGTGCTGCTCAGCACGAAGGGCAACCCTGAGTACACCACCACAAATTATTATCCAGAGTACGCAGCCTTCGTGGGCCGGCTGGCCGCACTCGGCGCAGACGCAATCGAAATCTGGAACGAGATGAACCTGGACCGCGAATGGAAGGCGGGCACCATCAGCCCGACAACCTACACCGGCATGCTGCGGCAGGCCTACACCGCCATCAAAAGCGCCAACGCCAATACAATGGTGGTATCCGGTGCGCCCTCCCCCACGGGTTACTTTGGCGGCTGCGGCGGCAACGGCTGCGATGACAACTTGTACATTGCGGGCATGGTGGCAGCGGGTGCGCTCAACTATATGGATTGCGTTGGCGTGCACTACAACGAGGGCGTGCTTAGCCCTACGCTTTCCAGTGGCGACCCGCGCGGCTCATCCAGCCATTACACCCGCTACTATCCTTCAATGGTAAATACTTACTCGACGGCAGTCGGCGGCGCGCGCAAGCTGTGCTTTACAGAGCTGGGCTATCTGTCCGGCGAGGAATGGGGCAGCCTGCCCGCCAACTTCCGCTGGAACGGCGCCTACAACATGTCTGTTGCCCAGCACGCGCAGTACTTGGGTGAGGCCGTGTCACTCGCGCGCCAGCAGGGCAAGGTGCGCATGCTGATTGTGTGGAATGTGGACTTCACGGTTTACACGGATGATCCGCAAGCGGCTTATGCCATCATCCGCCCCAACGGGTCCTGCCCGGCTTGCAGCACCATCGCGGCTGCGCTGCGCTAAACACGCACCGCTCCAGCCAAAGCGCCTCCGCGTGCCTGCGCACTGGAGGCGCTTTTGATTCACGCAGCAGTCGGCCAGCCTGATATAAAATTGCGTACAATGAGCGCGCACCGCAAATAGCAAGCGCGAGCCAATCCTTTTTCATCAAACCTCTAAATTGTGCCCGCAAACTTTGAGCCATGCATGAACCAATCGATACAGGATACAACCTATGGAACAACTGCTAGACCCTGAAATCTGGGTGGCTTTGCTAACCCTGACTGCCCTGGAGATTGTGCTCGGCATCGACAACGTAATCTTCATTGCCATTCTGGCCGGCAAGCTGCCAGAAGCGCAGCAGCCAGCTGGCCGCTCAATCGGCTTAGTGCTGGCGATGGGCACGCGCATCGCGCTGCTGTTTTCGCTCACGTTTCTCATGGGCCTCACCAAACCTTGGATCACATTGCTCGGCAAAGAAATATCCGGCCGCGATTTAATTTTGCTGGTGGGCGGCATGTTCCTGATTGGCAAGAGCACACTGGAACTGCATGAGAAGCTGGAAGGCGCGGACCATGCGGGCGCGGGGCCAGGCGGCGGCGCAAACTTCTTGCGGGTGATCTTACAGATTGCGCTGCTGGATATTGTGTTTTCCCTTGACTCAGTCATCACCGCCATCGGCCTCGCCGACCAGCTGGAGGTAATGGTTGCTGCCGTCATGATCGCCGTGTTGTTTATGCTTTTGTTCGCCGGCGCGGTAAGCCGCTTTGTGGAAAAGCACCCCACCGTAAAAATTCTGGCGCTGGCATTTCTGGTGCTGATCGGGTTTACATTGGCTGCAGAAGGCACAGGCCTGCACATTCCAAAAGGTTACGTGTATTTTGCAATGTCCTTTGCTGTGATAGTGGAATTTTTGAATGTGCGCTGGCGCCGGCGCTCAAGCACCCCGGTTGTTCTCAAAGGTGCGCACCGCCAAGACTGAGCGCGCTGCCAAACCGAAAGCTGGTTGCGCAGCTGGCGGCCAGCAGCCTGCCAACTATCTTTTTACGCCAAGCGTGGTGCGCGGGAAAGTGCGCCGGCCCGTGCGCACGGTGTCCACAACGAGCGTTGCCGCCCCGCCGGGCTTGCGGAGACTCTGTATGGTGCGCTCATTGCAGTCAACCGCGTCATGCGCGCGCGCAAACAACAGCGCGTGCCGCCCCTGGAAACTTTGCGAAAAACGTTTATGCATCACAATGCACTCCTTGTACGCAAAATTTATCCGCCACGCGCTGGGCGCGCATAAAGGCTCCGCAAAGCAGCCGTAAAGGCACAGTAAATACAGTTGTATACTCTGCCAAAATGGGCTGGACATCCAAGAACACGCCACGTTTGCGCGCATTGCAGCTTGCAGCTGGATTTGCGCTGGCAAATCTGTTGCTGGCGGGCTGCATTACCTTTTTGGGTGGCTGCGTGCTAATGCGCGGCACAATTTGCACTGGCGGAAATCTGGCAAAAGCCAACCTGGCCGGCATCGACTTGCACTGGGCGGACCTGACCGGCAGCGATCTAAGCGGCGCAAACCTGAGCGGCGCAGACCTTGAGGGGATTGTTTTACTGAATGCCAATTTGGCCGGGGCCAACCTGAGCAATGCCAACCTGCGCTCCGCAGATTTGCGCAACGCAGACCTCACAAATGCAAATGTCACGGGCGCAAATTTCTTGCGGGCCGACTTGCAAAATGCACGCACAACCGGCGCAAACTTGCAGGACGCCAACCTGCAGGAAGCCATCATGCCAAACGGAACAATGAATCCCTGAGCACCGGAGAAGTTTGAAGTATGTATGAGTTTTCCAAGCACGCGATCCGAATTCCGTGCCATAGCTGCGCCACCACATTTTCGATAGAGCGCCCGCTGGACCGGTATCGCCCCACAATCAACGTACGCGACGGCGACCAAATGCGGGAATGCAATAGCCACGAAAACTATGTGTGCCAAAGGTGCTTGGCAAAGCAGCACCACACAGTTGCAACCGCAGCTGCCCAAGGCAGCTAACGCCTCCGCCATGCAGCGCCGTGCGATTGTGCGTGGCATCCGCACACTAATTCCCGGGCTGCTGGCCGGTGCCTTGATGGCGGCCTGCGCAGCACCCGCCTCATCCGCGCCGGGGCTAGCCGCGCAGGTGGAGGCTGCCGTGGCAACCGCCAGCGAAGCTACATTGATTGCGCGCGGCACAAGCACTCCATCGCCCACCCCGCTGCCAACCGCGCTCGTAATCACCGCAACACCCCGGCCGCAGCCGGTTGAAAACCTCACACCCGCAGACTATTTAAAATTCGCCGCAGAAATTCACATGCGCCAGGCAGCATGGATGAAATCAGTTTCAGAGAGTCGCGCTAAGCTTGCGCAAGATCCGCGATTATTGACGCAGGACAGCGAGTGGTCCACCGCATATGCTGCCCTGCTGGACGCGGGCTTTGCAATTGCTGCCGCCGTGGACAGCGCCGGCGTGCCCAAGGCTTGCCTGGCGTACCACGAAGAATTGCAACTGCAGGCCAAGCACTTGCGCCTGGCAACGGACCGCCTGCTTACTTTTGTTGCTACCCTGCAGGACTTTAACAATGGCGAAGCGGATGAACTGCTTGAGACGGCGAGCAAAAATTCGGCTGCGCTGCAGGCGGACCCACTGCGCTGCAAGTAAGCCCGCACCAGAAATAAAAAGAGCCCGCCAAAATAGGCGGGCTCTTAGTTTGTGAGCCGCACATGCGTGCGGCCGCTACGCATAGAGATTGATGCTGCCAAGCATATTGGCTGGTGGCGTACGGGGCACGTTGCCCATTATGTTACGGGCGACCGCCTGAGGCTCGCTGATTGTTCCCCGCATAGAAGCGATCATCGCGCCTTGATCCACCTTCTGACCGGTTACTGAACCTGTGCCAAGCGAACTTGGCGCTTGGCTCGATGCTACAGTGATACTCATAATCTACCTCCGAACTCTCCCATTGATGCTCTTTAGACTTCCGACTGCAGATGTTATCGGCAGTCGGGTAAGAAACCTTGAGGGAACTCTGAGTGAAATTTTGCCAAGAATTCAGCCCCCAAAAACCCTGAGGATTTTTCCAATCCTGTAGAAAATTCGATCCTGCAGGAATCCCAGTAACAAGGCAGCACTGTTTATAGCCAATACTAGCGGCGAGTTCCAACCCGGAACTTCCGGGAACGCCTGCAAAATTGCCCAAAATAGTACGGGTGCAACGCAGCCGAAGATGCCACCTGCCCAGGGTTTTGCCAGGTACCAAAGCTGGGGAAATCGGTCGAAATCACGGCGGCGGGCGGTGTGGATCCAGACGCTATAAATAGTGGCGAGCGTGCCGCCAAAACTGCCAAGTAGCGCACCGCGCAATACTTCCAGCAGTGGCAATTGAAACATGGTGACCTGCGGCGGCACTGCGCGCTGCGTGGCCTGCCACAACCACGCTAAGGCACCCAGCCAAAGAATGGCGAAACTTAAAATCGGCAGGCCGCGCGTGAGCACCCAGCGCACAAGGCGCCGGCCCTGAGCCCGGCGCAGCTCAACATCAACATCAAGCTCAACCGCAGCTTCACTTGCCGCAGCTTTCAAGTTTCTGGATGCAACGGAAACTTGCGGCTGGCGCGCCAAACTTGGCTTAACACTTGCCTCCGGTCTTGCCGTGCCAGCCGACCGCGCCTGGCTTAGTTGCTGTTGCAGATTTTGAATTGCAGCCGAGAGCTGATCCAAATCCGCGGGTACCGCAGATAAACCGGCCTGGCTGGTTTGGGGGTCAGCGGAGCCGGAAAGCGGCAGGGACGAAAACGGATTGGCAGCATGCGCAGCGCC